>Ga0299914_10001120_pt1 | contig 17284 bp, 16 predicted proteins | sample RVTome_10_FD_201361 | JGI IMG/M metagenome (GOLD analysis project Ga0299914, IMG submission 201361) | Soil microbial communities from uranium-contaminated site in the Upper Colorado River Basin, Wyoming, United States - RVT153D57 (version 2) ...
AGGCAAGCGGCAGCGCACGCCCTAGAGTTGAGGCAGGTGTTTGAGACCAGCGTAAGCTGGCGCTTGACCAAGCCGCTGCGTGCACTTGGCCGGCTATGGCGGCGGATCGTCGTCAGCAGGAGGTAGACGCAGCCACGATTCAGTCTACGCAGGCAGACTGCAGCTGGCCGAGAGCATCAAAGCCGCGGTTCAGCGGGCGCTTCCGCTCACGCGGGAGCGAGCCGAGCGGATCCTCTCCGGAGATCGTGGGCGACTACTGCAGCTGGCTCGCCGAGAGGGAGGAATCTCTGACCAAAGATCTTGCTGATACCCGTCTAGGGCTTCGGAATCATCAGCGGGAGCTTGCGGACCTGAACCGCCGGCATCAGGAGCTCGCCACCACGCTCGACCGGATCAATCACACCGCCACCTGGCGCCTGCATACCCTGGTCTACCGGATCCTTCGGCGTGCAGGCCGCTCCCTCGCGGGCTCGGAAGCGGATTCGAACGCTTAAACGACAGCGGCGGCCGGCTAGCGTTCGACCTCGTAGCGGTCCCAGAGTCCCGGGCTTTCCCGCAGCCAATCCGCCAGACAGACGAAACCAGTCGCCAGATCGTCTTGGGCTTCCCAGTCGAGTTGCTCGCGCGCCTTGCTCGGGTCGCCCACCCAAACCGCGGCGTCCCAGGAACGTTGTGGCTCAGTTCCCCACTGCGGCTCCTCGCCGATGTCGAGATGAGCGCGCGCCACGTCGACCACCTCTCGCAGTGTCGTCTGTCGCCCCGAGGCGATGTTGAAGACGCTTCCCCGCTCGACGTCGGCCTTCTCGGCCGCTCGCAGGAACGCCCTCTCTGTGTCTCGCACGGAGATGAAATCCCGCGGGGTGTCGGGGGAGACGAGTGACGGGAGGCGGCCCTCCAGTCCGCGCGCCACGAGAGTGGGCATGAGGCGCCCGGGTTCCTCCCAGGGTCCATACACCGAGTAAAGACGCAGGGTGACGATGTGAAGGTCTTCCCGTTGCGCTACGAAACGACCATGCAGCGTCGCCGCGGCCTTCATGACCGCATAGTCGCTGTTGGGCTCAGGCAGTTCACTCTCCTTGGGAGCGTGATCTTGAAAGCCGTACTCCGATGAGGAGCCCGCGTGTACGAAGGCGGAGAAGCCGTGGCGTTGGCAGGCGGCTAACAGGCGCACCGTGGAAACCAGGTTCGTTTGCATGATGCGCTCCGCATCGCGCTGCCACGAGTAGGCGCCATGGGCTGCCAGATGAAACACCCAGTCGGGTCGGGCCGCTCGCACGCCCGCTTCGATCGCATCTGGGTCGAGCAGTTCGACGGGGGCGGTCTCGACGCTGTCTCTCAGGTGGTCAAGTCGCCACGTTTCGCCCTCCGGCCGTGTCCAGGCGACGACATCGTGCCCGGCCCGGGCGAGAGAAGCCGCGAGATTGGCGCCGACGAAGCCGCCGGCGCCCGTCACGAGCGCCCTCACAGGCTCAAGTCGGAGGGCGACGACGTTGTGCGACGAAGAGGTACTGCGCGCACATCCCGAGCCTGACCAACGGCAGCGCCTCGGCCACGGGCTCGATCCGCTTGGCGAGGCGGGCGAACCAGTCCGGGCAGAAGAAGGGAACTTGGCCTATCCATCGGCGAGCGGTGACCTCGCCGCCGCTCTCGCGAGCCCAGCGATCGAGTTGGCGCGCGGAAAAGGATCGCTCGCCGTGCTCGCGATGGTAGGAGGAGGCGCGCTCCAGCAGTTTCACCCCGGGGTTGTAGCCGTTCGGCTCGACGATGATCGCCATCGGGGCTACCCGAAGCGCTTCGGCGATTGCCTCTCTGGGCTTGTCGGCGTGGTGGAGCACTCCCCGCAGGTGAGCGATGTCGAAGTCGTTTGCCTCGTAGGCCAGCGTGTCCGCGCTTCCACATTCGAATGAGAGGGAGGAGGAGCCGGACGCCGCCTGCGCCACTTCGATCGCCTCTCTCGACGGGTCGACCCCCACCACCCTTGCGGCGTCGCCGCGATCGGCGAACTCATGGGTATACGTTCCGTCGCCGCAGCCGATGTCTATGACGCTCTTGTTCGAGAAGTCGGTGACGTTGAGGACGGCCTCGCTGATCCGCGCGTTGGCGAGATGGCTGCTGAGCTTGGCGTCGGTCGTGTACTGGTATCCGCTGCGCTCCGCGACATCGGCGTCGAAGGGTTGTGGGCCGCTGGCCATCTGCACGAGCGGGACCATACAAGCATGGAGGGCGGGGGCTGGAGGGCCGGGCCGGCATCGATCCGGCTTCGCCGAGTCACGCGACCTTCGTGTCTATGCTTGCCGAAGTGACGCCTAGCGCCGCCACCGGAACCTTGGGCGAACTGACGGAACGCAGCTGCCCGGTCTGCGACTCGACCGACGACAGCACGATCTTCGCCAGACAGCGCCTCGATTTGGCTGCGCTCGACGAGCACGCTTTCGCTTCGCGGAAGCGACCGGAGCACATGCGCCTCCGTCTGGTGACCTGTCCCACTTGCGACCTCGCCTATGCCAGTCCCGTTCCTTCTCCGGAGGCTCTGGCGCAGGCCTACGATACCGCGGCTTTCGACAGCGCCGAAGAGGCGCGCTACGCCGCCCGCTCATACGCGCGGGAGCTGGAGGGGTTGATCGCGGCTCTCCCCGATCGCCAGGGCGCACTGGACATCGGAACCGGGGAGGGCGCGTTTCTGTCCGAGCTGCTGAGACTCGGCTTCACGAACGTCGGCGGCATCGAGCCCTCGGCCGCGCCGATCGAAGCCGCCGAGCCCACCGTCGCCGGGCTGATCGAGCACGATGTGTTCCGCCCCGACGCGCGGGACCCGGAGAGCCTCAGCCTGGTCACCTGCTTTCAGACGATCGAGCATGTCCCCGACCCCGCTGCCCTCGTCCGAAACGCGGTGGCGCTGCTCAAGCCGGGCGGGATGTTCGCGATCGTCTGTCACAACCGCCGCGCGGCGATCAACCGCCTGCTCTCGATGCGCTCGCCGATCATCGACATCGAGCACATGCAGTTGTTCTCAACCCGGAGCGTTGACGAGCTGCTGCGGCGCGGGGGGTTGTGTGACGTGCGGCACCGCACCATCCGCAACCGTTACCCGACTCGATACTGGGCGCGTCTGCTGCCGTTGCCTTCGCGGTTGCAGCGGCCGCTCGGTCAGGGGCTGGAGCGGACCGGACTCGGCGCGCGGCCGGTTTCCCTCAACGTCGGAAATATGCTTGCGTGGGGCTGGGCGCCTCAACGCCCTTCGGCGGGTTGAGGATCGATTCGACGACGAAGGCCGGTCGCCGCTTCACCTCTTCGTACATGTGTCCCAGGTAGGTGCCGATGATGGCGAGGCAGAGCAGCTGAATGCCGCCGAGGAAGAGGATCAAGACGATCAGCGTCGTCAGGCCCGGTGGGGCGGAGGATGGATCGATGATGCGCAGGCCGAGTTGGACCAGCAGGCTGACGAAGGAGGCCGCCACGACCAGCAGCGACAGGCCGGTGATCAGCTCGAGTGGGGCGTAGGAGAAGGAGACGATCGCCCGCCGCGCCCACCCGAGGTTCTTGCGGAAGTTGTTCGTCGTGGTGCCGAACATTCGCTCCGGGCGCACATACGGGACGCCGATCTGTCTGAAGCCGACCCAGGCGCGCAGGCCGCGCAGAAAGCGATGGGTTTCCGGCATGGCATTGATTGCGTCGACTACTCGACGATCGATCAAACTGAAATCGCCGGCGTCGACCGCAACGTCGACGTATGCCAATCGGCGAAATAACCGATAGAAGAGCTTGTAGAACTTTCGCATGACGAATGGGGCCTCACGCTCGACGCGTTCCCCGTAGACCACGTCGTAACCCTCACGCCATTTCTCGACCAGGCTGGGAATTACCTCGGGGGGATCTTGAAGATCGCCATCCAGCAGGACCACTGCATCACCCGTCGCGATCTGCATCCCTGAAGTGAAGGCGCTCTGCGAGCCGAACGCTCGCGCGTGGTTGATGACGACGACTTTGGGATCGCGCTCGGCTAGTTCGGCGAGGACGTCGGCGGCGTTGTCCGGCGAGCCGTCGTTGACGAAGATGATCTCGTAGTCCGCCCCGATCTCCGCGAAGGCGCTGGCCAGGCGCTCGTGCATGATCGGAACCGCAGGGGCGTCGCGATAGCACGCGATGACAGCAGAGATCTTCACCTGGTCATCCGGCCGGGACGAGGGCTTGCTCGATCTGGGCGGCCAGGTTCGGAGCGTCCAGCTCGTGGCGTGTCTCGAGGTAGCCCTGGGAGCCCGTTTCGCCGCCGGGCATCTGGCTGACTCCGGCGCGCAGCAACCGGCAGGCGAGCCCCCCTTCAGCGATGGTTTCGGCCACGAGTGAGCCGAGTCCCCCGTCCCGGTAGTGCGCCTCGACCGTGAGGGCGAGGGGAACGTCGCTCAGAGCCGCGGCTATGTCCTCGGTTGGGCTGGGGTTGAAGGAGGGCACCACCCCGACCGCTGCGCTGATTCCGCGCTCCTCGAGCTTCCGGGCAGCGGCGACGGCCTCATGCGCGATCGAGCCGATCGCGAGGATCGCTGCATCCTCTCCCTCGCGCACCATCGTCAGGCGCCCGAGGTCGAACCGGCCGTCGAGGCCGGGTAGCTCGTTGCCGCGCTTGCTGACTCGAAAGTAGATGGGGCCCGGTAAGTCTGCCGTCTTGCGGAGTGCCGTGCGGGCCTGCGCCTCGTCGGCGGGAACGACCGTGGTGATCGCCGGCTGCGTTCGCATCACCGCGTAGTCCTCCAGTGCGAAATGGGTGACGCCGTTGTGCCCGTAGTCGAAGCCTCCGCCGACACCGACGACGCGGACCGGAAGACCGTGCAAGGCCGGGCCGTTGCGTATGAACTCGTACGGACGCAACGTCGCGAACGTCGCTATCGAGTAGACGAACGGAACGAAGCCGGCTTCGGCGAGGCCGGTCGCGACCCCGACCATGTTCTGCTCCCCGACGCCGCAGTTGATGAACCGCTCCGGGAAGCGCTGTTGAAACTCTTCCAGGACCATGAACCCGAGGTCGCCGGTAAGCAGCATCACCCGCTCGTCTGCTTCAGCGAGGGCGACGAGCTCCTCGATGAAGGCGTTCCTCATGCCGTCACTCGAGTATCGAGTTCCGCAAGGGCCGCTGCGCAGGTCTCGTCGTCGAGCGGCAGGTAGTGCCACTTGATCTGAGACTCCATGAAAGACACTCCATAGCCGAAGGTGGTTTTGGCGACGATTGCCTGCGGCCGGCCCATCTCGGTCGTCTCGAGTGCCGCGGCGAGCGCATCCTGGTCGTGGCCCGGGGCTACTTGCGTCGCCCAGCCGAAGGCGGAGAGCTTGTCCTCGACCGCACCGAGGTCGATCACTTCGCGCGTGTAGCCGAGAGCCTGCTGACCGTTGAGATCGATGAGCAGGGTGAGATTGTCGAGGCGATGCTGGGCAGCGAACATCACTGCCTCCCAGGTCGAGCCTTCGTTCAACTCCGCATCGCTCATGATCACGTAGACGCGACGTTTCGATCTCTGCCGCTTGGCGGCGAGCGCGGCACCGGTCCCGAGTGAGAGCCCCTGCCCCAGCGACCCGGTGCAAAAGTCAACGCCATCCAGGTCATGTTCGGGGTGGACGCCGAGCAACGTTCCGTCGTCGCAGTAGGTGTCGATCGCTCCATCCTCAAGCCGGTTCTGCAGATGCAGGGCGGCATAGAGTGCGAGGGCGGCATGCCCCTTGGAAAGGACGATGCGGTCGCGTTCGGCCCCCCTGTCCAGCTGGGCGGGACCCTCCATCACGGCTGCGACGAGGTCGGCTATCGACAGCGCCGACCCGATGTGCCCGACGTTCGCTCGGTGCGACTGCTCGATGATCGTGCGCCGGATCGCGTTGGCGTAGCGCTTGCGCTCTCCTGAACTCATGCGCGCTCAGCGTAGCGGGATTGCCGGCCGGCCGAATGACCCGCCCATGCCCAGGTCGGCCGCAGAACAGATGCCAACAACTTCGACCGATATCGTGCGCCGGCCTTGATGAGATCACCCGTCACTCAGACATCCGCGCTTGAGCGTCGCCGGGGCTGGCGCGCCGCTCTTTCCGATTCGGACATCAGGGCAATCGCGGCCTATGCGCTTGTCGCTGCTGGTGCTGCCGTCGCCGCGCATTTCCTTGCGTTCTCGCTCCTTCAGTCTTACGACGATGAGGGCACCTTGCTCGTCACATTGAAGGCGTTCTCAGAAGGGGAAACTCTCTACCGCGACATCTATATCCCTTACGGGCCCTTCTACTACGAGGTGTTCGGCGGTTTATTTGCCCTCACCGACCAGGCAGTCACCACCAACGCCAGCCGCTCTATCGTCGTAGTCATCTGGGTTGCGACGAGTCTCTTGTATGGAATTTCCGCGCAACGCCTCACCGGACGTCTCATGCTGGGCGTCACGGGAATGCTGACCGCCTTTGTTCCACTCAACGTTCTGGTCAATGAGCCGATGCATCCGCAGATGCTCTGTGTCCTCTTGCTTGGCCTGCTCACGCTGCTTGCCACCTTTGAGCCCAGTCGACGTGGTATCTGGTTAGGCGGTGGAGTGGGCGCCCTGGTTGCTGCGTTGCTTCTCACGAAGGTAAATCTGGGTGTGTATGCGCTCGTCGCAGTGGTACTCGCCGGTACTCTGACGTTCCCCCCACTGTGGAGCCGCCGTTGGCTGCGCTGGCTTGTGATTGCCGGTGCCTTGATGCTGCCCGCGGTAATCGTCGCGCGCGACCTCGGCTTCGATTGGGTTCGCGATTTTCTTGCCCTTGAGGTTCTCTCGATGGCCGCAATCATTGTGGCGGCTTGGCCGCTGAGCTCCCGATCCCGAAATTACGACGGCATGGGACGTTGGTTGGTTGGCTCAATGATCGGTTTCGGTGTCGCCTTCATCGCGATCATGGGAGCGATCATGCTGAATGGGTCCTCGCCGGCTGATGTCTATGGCGGTGTCATTACCGAAGCGATGCGAGTGCGCGATGTGCTCATCCTTCCATTTCCCTCAACTCCGAGCGCCGTTAACTGGGCGATCGCGGCGGTGGCCTTCGCGGCCGTGGTCACTTACCTAGGGCCTTCGATCGGTGGTACACCCTCGATTTGGCCGGGGCTACTACGGGGTATCGCCGGCCTGGTGATCTGGTTCAGCCTCACGAGTTTCGCGCCGGTGGGCATCAATCCGTCGCCCGGCAACCCTGCTTCCCTGGCGATGGTGCTGGCGTGGGTGGCCGTGATCCCTCCCGCCGGCGCACGGGAGTCTTCCCATAAGCGCTTTCTCCGGGTCTTGCTGCCGGCGCTGGCGGTAGCAGAAACACTGCAGGTCTATCCAGTCGCGGGAAGTCAACAAAGTATCGCTGCGCTGTCGTTCGTCCCTGTGGGCGCACTCTGCCTTGCCGATGCCCTGACTTCTCTGCGAGCTTGGAGCGATGCCCGCGGCCCCCTTGCGCTGGAGCGCTTCCGGGTCGTGGCCCTCGTCGTCACGGTCGCCTTGGCGGTTGAGTTTGGGCTCCACGCTGTAGTTCGTCCCGCGGCGAACGCAGTCGTACGGTATCGCGACCAAACGCCGCTTCCCTTTCCCGGCGCTGGCCAGGTCCGCATTCCTGCGGCCGATGCCGACACATACATTCGCCTGGTCGGGCTTCTTCACCACCACCGCTGCACCAGCTTCATTGGCTATCCGAACATCAACAGCCTCTACATCTGGTCGGGTATAGATGCGCCCCCACCCATAGCCCCAGGCGGGTGGATCAATGCCCTGAGCAGCGAAACTCAGCAGCGCATCGTCGACGAGTTGCGGGCCTCTCCGCGACCATGTGCGATTCGCAGCGATTCCCGGGCTGAGCTATGGCTTCATGGCACCCCCCCGTTTAGACGCCCGCTCGTCAACTACGTGTTCAATGAATTCCAGACTGTCGATGAGGTCGCTGAGTTCCAATTCATGCTTCCGATCAAAGGCGACTCCCTGCAGCGAGACTCCCGTTAGCCGGTCATGCCCTTGATACCGTCGCGCCCTTGAATCGCCTGCTGATCACCGGCGGGGCCGGCTTCGTCGGCTCCAATCTTGCGGTGTCGCTCGCTTCAAGGCACTCGGACTGGGAGATCGTTGCCCTGGATAATTTGTACCGGCGGGGCTCGGAGTTGAACCTTCCGCGGCTGGAGGAGGCCGGGGTCGAGTTCGTGAAGGGGGATGTGCGTGACCCCGAGGATCTTGGGGCGCTCCCAGCCTTTGACGCGATCGTCGAGTGTTCGGCGGAGCCCTCCGTGATGAGCGGGACGGATGGCGACACCAGTTACCTGCTGCACACCAACCTAACCGGTGCCTACAACTGTCTTGAGCTGGCGCGGCGGGATGGAGCCTTCCTCGTCTTCCTTTCGACCAGCCGGGTATACCCGGTGGAACCGCAGGCCGACCTTGTGTTGGAGGAGGCGTCGACGCGTTTCGAGATTTCGGCGAAGCAAGCTGTCCCGGGCGTCTCTCCCGCCGGGGTATCGGAGGAATTTCCGCTCTCGGGCGCGCGCACTCTGTACGGGGCGACGAAGCTTGCGGCGGAGTTGCTGATCGAGGAGTACCGCGCCGCCTTCGATCTGCGGGCTGTGGTCGACCGCTGCGGTGTGATCGCCGGTCCCTGGCAGATGGGCAAGGTCGATCAGGGGGTCTTCACCCACTGGATGCTCGCCCACCACTTCGGCAATCCGCTCACTTACATCGGCTTCGGCGGCACTGGCAAGCAGGTGCGCGATCTTCTCCATGTCGAGGACCTGATCGATCTGGTCGAGTTGCAGCTGCTGGCGCCCGAGCGATGGGACGGCGTGACGGCGAACGTCGGCGGAGGGCGCGAGGTGAGCCTCTCCCTGCTGGAGACCACCGAGATTTGTCGTGAGCTGACCGGAAATGAGGTGCTCATCGCTCCGGTGACGGAAACGCGGGCCGGTGACGTGCCGATCTACCTTTCGGACTGCTCGCGGCTGTTCGAGTTGACCGACTGGCGGCCGCGGCGAAGAGCGAGCCAGGTTCTCGCTGATATCCATCAGTGGATCTCCGCTGACCAGGAGCGGATCGCGAAAGCGCTCAACATCGAAGCCCCGGCGGGCGGAAAGGAATAATGGCGGCATGGCGGTTGCGCTGATCACGGGCTCCGGGGGCTTGATTGGCTCCGAGGCGGTGGGGCACTTCGTTGCCCAGGGATACGACGTGGTCGGCCTCGAAAACGACATGCGGGCCAGCTTCTTCGGCCCGGAGGCCTCGACTTCTCACGTAACCGAGCGCTTGATTGACGATCACCCCGAGTTCCGCAGCGAGAACGTCGACATCCGCGATCGCGATGCGGTGGAGCGGATCTTCTCCGCGCATGGGAGGGAAGTCGAGCTGGTCGTCCATACCGCCGCCCAGCCGTCTCACGATTGGGCGGCGAGCGATCCCCAGACCGACTTCGGCGTCAACGCCAACGGCACGCTCAATCTGCTCGAAGCGACGCGTACCCACTGTCCCGACGCGACCTTCATCTTCTGCTCGACCAACAAGGTCTACGGCGACACGCCGAACCGGCTGCCGCTGGAGGAGTTGGAGTTGCGCCTTGAGCTTCCCGAGTCTCATCGCTACTACGGAGGCATCGACACCTCGATGTCGATTGACTCCTCAACGCACTCCCTGTTCGGCGTTTCGAAGGCGGCGGCCGATCTCCTCGTGCAGGAGTACGGGCGCTACTTCGACATGCCCACGGTCTGCTTCCGCGGCGGCTGCCTCACGGGCCCCCAGCATGCCGGCGCCAAGCTGCACGGATTCCTCGCCTACCTGATGAAGTGCACGGCCACCGGCACGCCCTACACGGTCTTTGGCTACGGAGGCAAGCAGGTGCGCGACAACATCCACAGCGCCGATCTCATCGCCGCCTTCGAGGCTTTTCACAAGGCGCCGCGAGCGGCCGCCGTCTACAACATCGGCGGCGGGCGCTTCAGCAACTGCTCGATGCTGGAAGCGATTGAGATCTGCCAGGAAGTTGCCGGTCGCGAGTTGAATTGGGAGCTTGGCGAGGACGCTCGAATCGGCGACCATCGCTGGTGGATCTCCGATCTGGCGCCGTTTCAAGCCGACTACCCGGACTGGGAGCTGCGCTACGACGTCAAGGCGATCCTTCGCGAGATGTACGAGCAGAACGTCGAGCGCTGGAGCGCGGCCGCCGCATGAAGCTCTCCGTCGTCATCCCCGCCCAGAATGAGGAGGGCTCTGTCGGCCGCACCGTAGAGGGGATCGTCGCGGTGCTGGAGCGCGAGGCGATTGACTACGAGGTCATCGTCGTCGACGATGGCAGCAGAGACGGCACCGCTGCCGTCGTCGAGGCGATCAGGGACGCCAACCCGCATGTGCACTGCCATCCCTCCCATTACGAGAAGGGATTCGGGATGGCGATTCGCGCCGGCCTCGATGTCTTCGAAGGCGATGCCGTCGTGATCGCGATGGCGGACGCCTCCGATGACCCTGAAGACTTGGTTCGCTATCACCGGATCCTCGAGAGCGGCACGGACTGCGCCTTCGGCTCGCGCTTCGTGCCCGGCGCCGAGATTCACGACTACCCGCGCCTGAAGCTCGCGATCAACCGGCTCGCCAACTGGTTTATCCGAGTCCTCTTCCGGCATCGCTACAACGACACGACCAACGCCTTCAAGGGTTACCGGCGCGAGGTGATCGAGACGATCCAGCCGCTTCTCTCCAAACACTTCAACCTGACCGTCGAGATGCCATTGAAGGCCATTGTCAGGGGCCACTCCTATGAGGTGATTCCCACCGATTGGACCAACCGAACCTCCGGCGAGGCGAAGCTGGCGATGAAAGAGATGGGGAGTCGCTACCTCTTCATCGTCCTCTACGTCTGGCTGGAGAGCACCCTCAGTCGTGGCGACTATCGAGTGGGCGCGGCCGCGAGGCCGAAGAAAGCGCCCACAGCCTCAAGCTGAGCGGAGGCGCCGGAGGCGCCACGGCAGGCGCAGCCGGCGACGGCGGGCCCAGGCGAACTGGGCAGACAGTCGCGGGACGCCATGGCGCAGGTTCGGATTGCCGAAAGGGTCCACCCAGGCGAAGCGTTGCCAGCGGTCGACGAGCCGTTCGTACTCCCACTTCTCGACCTTGGCGGACCGGCTCGAGGATTCGAAGTGGTTGAGGATCAGATCCGGGTCATAGACGATGCGCCGCCCGCTTGCATGGACCTTGAGGCAGTAGTCGACATCGTTGAAGTTGACGGGGAAGTCTCTCGTCAGTCCCCCCAGCTCGTTGAACACGTCGCGGCGGGTCATCAGACAGGCGCCCGTCACCGCGAGGCAATTGCGGGCGATCAGGACCGAGTTCATGTAGCCGGTGAAGTCCCCCGCGAAGCCACGGTAGACATGGCCGGGCAGGCCGCCCTCGAAGTTGATCCCGACATGCTGAAGGCGAGTGTCTCCCCAGACGAGCCTGCCGCCGACGGCACCCACCCCATCCCGCTCTGAGTACATCACCATGCGCTCGATCCACGATGCGGTCGTTATCTCGATGTCGTCGTTCAACGGCAGGAGATGGTCTCCCCTGCTGTTGATCGCGCCGAGGTTGACCTTTGCCGAGAAGTCGAACGGCCCTGAGAACTCCACCAGCCGAAGCCGGTCTCTCGCGATGGCGCGCAGCTCGTCCACGATGTCCGGATCGATCGACTCATCGACCACGCAGACGATCTCGTAGTTCTCGTATGTCGAGTTCTCGACGATGCTGCGGACGCAATTGACGACGAGCACGACCGGCTCGAAGCGAACGTCCCGCACCTGCCCGCCGGTCGGGATGATGATGCTGACGAGCGGCTGCCGGTTGAGCTTCGGCAGCAGGTGCAGCACGCCGGGGTCGGCGGGATCCTGTTCGACTTTTGCGGGAAGGCCGATCCGGTCGCAATGGGCCTGCACGGCTCGTCGGCCCGCGTCGAAGGCCCACGGCTTGGCGGCCGCTTCCGTCGCGGCGGAGGTCGCGAGCATCCGCCAGTGGTAAAGAACCCGGGGCACGTGGACGATCTCCCGCGCCCGCTCGGTCGCTCGGAGGATCAGGTCCCAGTCCTGGGAGCCCTGGAACTCGGGGTCGAAGCCGCCGACGGACTCGACGAGCGAGCGACGCAGCGCGCTGAGATGGCAGGTGTACATCTGAGTCCGCAGCCGCTCCGGAGACCAGTCGGGCTTGAAGAAGGGGGAGGAGTGGTGCCCGCGGAGATCGATCTTGTCCTCGTCGGTATAGACGTAGTCCACCTCCGGGGAGCTTGCGATCGCCTCCGCTACATGAGCAAGAGCGTCGGGATGCAGCTCATCGTCGTGATCGAGCAGGGCGACGAACTCTCCATCCGCCATCTCAAGCGCGTCGTTGGAGGCCGCGACGATGCCGCCGTTGGCCTCGCGGTAGCGGATCCGGATGCGCCTGTCCGTCGCCTGTGCCTTGTCGAGAATTCCGCGAACATGCGGCTGTCTGGATCCATCGTCGACGAGGCACAGTTCCCAGTCCTCGAAGCTCTGGCGCTGCACGGAGCGGAGCATCTTCCGCAGCACGTCGGAAGGCGTCTCGTAGACAGGGGTGAGGATCGAAAAGCGGGGGCCGGCCATAAGAGGGCTAGTGCCGCTGGGATCGCAGCAGGCGCACGGCGGTTCCGATCAGCCGCCCGAGCCCCGGGACACGAGCCTCGAACTGCGCCGCGACGTTGGCGATTCGCTCCGAGCGGTCGTCCAGCTCCGCCAGGCGCCCCTTTGCCGCGCCGAGCTCGGCGTCCTTGCTGACCAGGAGGTCTCGCAGCCGAAGGATTTCCTCCTGCTGGCGCGCGAGCTGGTCGCGCAGTTCCGGATCGCTCTGCCCCTCGGGCGGAAGAGACTCCATCGAGGTCGCCTGTTTGGACATTCCGGCGCAGTCTGCCACAGCTCGAGCCCATATCGGTGACTTGACACCGCTGCGAAGCTTTCCGGCCATGCGACTGAGAGTTGGGGGGGCGGGTGAGCGCTGACGCCGAGCTGCTGTGGATGCTGGTCGTGCATCTGGCGCTGACGGCGCTGCCGGCGGCACTTGCGGCATTCCTGGCAATGCGGCGCGGCCTGCGTAGCGTGCCGCTCCTTCTGTCCGTCGCCCTCGCCGCTTCGGGCGTCGCCGCGATGCTCGTTTTTTGGGCGTTTTACCTGGATTCGCTGGTCGGACAGGCAACCGTGTTCGCGCTCGTTCTGGGTTCGGTTCAAGGGATCGTGCTCTGTCGTCCCGATCGGCTGGATCGAGACATCTTGGGTGCGCTTTGGCAGCCGGCTGCGCTGTGGGCTCTGGGCAGCGCATTCATCCTCTATTTCGGCTTCGTGCACGGCGGCATCGACCAGCCGATTCCCGTTGCCGGCACCCGCTTCTCTCACACGCTTCCAACCGACAACGAGATCCCGCTGTTCTTCGCGAACTGGTACTACGAGCACGGCCATAGCGGCACTCCCCCGCTCTACGCGGACTGGCTTTCCAGCGATCGACCGCCTCTCCAGGTTGGGTACGTGCTGGCCCAGCGCCCGTTTGGCTGGGATGGGGATGGAACCCACTATCAGGTGCTGGGAGTGGTCGTCCAGCAGCTCTGGATCGTCGGTCTGTGGGCCGTGCTCCTCGCCGCGCGGATTCGCCCTCTCGCGAGGGGACTCGCGATGTTTGCGGCGATTGCGAGTGACATCGCGATCCTGCACGGCTTCTTTGTTTGGCCCAAGCTGATCGCGGCGGCGTTCCTGCTGGGGGCTCTTGCGATCGTGCTTTCCGACGATTGGCTTCGATTGCGCAGCAACCCCTACGCGGCGGCCCTGTTTGCCGCCCTTTGCGCGCTCGCGATGCTTGCTCACGGGGCCAGCGCGTTCGGGATCATTCCCTTGCTCGTCGTCGGCGCGCTGCGTGGCATGCCGACCTGGCGCTGGCTGGGAATCGCGGCTCTCACGGGGATTGCCCTGCTCGGGCCATGGTCCGCCTATCAACGATTCGTCGATCCGCCCGGAGATCGCCTGGTCAAGTGGCAGTTGGGCGGATCGCTCGCAATAGACGATCGGGGGCCTCTGGCGACGATCGTCGACTCCTACAGCGAGGCCGGCTTGGGCGGGACGCTTGAGAACAAGTGGAACAACGTCAGCGAGATAGTCGGCTATGGGGACACGAAGGATGCGGTTAGCGGGGCGGTCGACGAAATCGAGGACGGGCACTTCGGCCGCGCCGCGATGGCGCTGCGCATTCCCCGCTTCTTCTCACTGCTGCCCTTCTTGGGGCTGCTGCTGCTCGCGCCGGTTGCGATGCTGGTTGCCCGCGTAAGGGGAAGACCCGATGGGCCCGAATGGCGCTTCGGCGTCCTTTCTCTCGCTTATTTCGCCCTGGCGTGCGGAATCTGGGCGCTGCTGATGTTCGGCGGCCCCGACTCCTCGACGACGATTCACGTTGGCAGCATGGTGGTGCCGCTGCTTGCCGTATGTGGGTGCGTAGTTGGCGTGTTCTCCGTATATCCGCGGTTGGCGATGGCGCTGGTAGCGCTCAACGCTTTCCTTGTGCTCGCTCTCTACGCGCCCTCCCTCAGCCCGCTGCCCGGGACGTCGTATTCGATTCTGTCTGCGTTGATCGCCGCGGCGAGCTTGGTGGGCTTTGCCTTGGTCGCCTTCAGGCGGGCTGAGTTCTGAGCCGGCTCAGGGTCCCGGCACTACACTCCCGCCCCGCCATGGACTGGATAAACCGCAACGCTCCCGTGGTGCTGCTCGGGATAGCTACTGCCGGCGCGGTGGCACTCATGCTCTTCCTCACCCGGGAGATGACGTTCCTCCAGGACACCTGGGAGTTCCTGATGAACCGGCGCGAGTTGACGGCCGATGCATGGTTCAGGCCCCACAACGAGCACATCGTCGTCATACCCGTAGCCATCGAGCAACTGCTGCTGCGGGTTTTCGGGATGACGTCGGCTACACCCGAATTTGTTCTGCTGGCGATCGCCGAGGCGGTCACGGCCATTCTTCTCTTCGTCTATGTGAGGCGCAGGGTGGGGCCATGGCTTGCCCTTTTCGCCGCGGTCATCCTGCTCTTCCTCGGTCCGGCGTGGGAGGTGCTGTTGTGGCCGTTCGAAATCAGCTTCGTCGGCTCGGTCCTGTTTGGGGTGGCGATGCTGCTCGCCCTCGATCGCAACGATCGCCGTGGAGACATTGCGGCATGCGCGTTTCTTTGCCTTTCCTTTGGCTTCTCGAGCATAGGCATCTCCTTCGCCGCCGCGGCCGCCGTCGATGTCTTCCTCAAGAGGCGCAGCCGGGGCCTCAGCCGCTCCTGGGTCGTTGCCGTTCCCGTGGCGCTCTATGCGCTCTGGTATCTCGGATGGGGGATGGATGCCGAAACGCATGTTTCCCTTCGCAACGCGCTTGCCTCACCCCGATTCGTCGCGGAATCGGCAGCAACCGCCGTCGCCTCGGTTGTCGGCTTGGGCACCAATCCGATCGGAGGTTCGACCCAACCCCTTTGGGGTTACGCGATCCTCGTCGGGCTGGTGATCGTGTTCGCCTATCGGCAGACGCGAAAGCCCGGCTTCGTGCCGGGTTTCTGGCCGGTGGCCGCCGCCGCCGCCACAAATTGGTTCCTCACGGCCCTCAACCAGGTTCCCGGCCGCGATCCGAGCTCAAGCCGCTACCAGTACATGGGCGCCGTGCTCGTCTTGCTGCTGCTTGCGAACCTGCTTCAGGGAGTTCGATTCGGTCGCCGGGCAATTGTCGCTATGGGGATGTTGGCGACGGCGGCGGTGGCGGTGAATGTGGTGGTTCTCGAGAATGGCAGAGACAATTTTCAGTTTCAGTCCGAATTGACCCGGGCCGACCTGGGGGCGCTTGAGATAGCCCGCCGCACCGTAGACCCACAGTTCTCCCTGACTCCTGAGATCGCCGGCACGCCGACGCTGATCGACGTCCGGGCCGACAAGTACTTCGAGGCGGTCCGAGAGTATGGATCGCCTGCCTACACACCCTCCGAATTGGTTGGCGCCCCCGACTATGGCAGGCGCCAGGCTGACATCGTCCTCTCCTACGCGCTTCCGGTCACGACGACGACGACGACCGGGGTCGCCGTCGCCGCGGGATCGCCGCGGGGTTCCGGCCGAGACTGCCTGACCGTGCCGGGCGATTCCGCCTCGGAGCTACGGGTGGTTCCCGGCGTCACCCGAATTGAATTGGCCCCCGGTCCGCCCGCGAGCATTTCGTTGCGTCGCTTTGCGACCGGGGAGTACCCGATCGTCGCCGATGACACGCCGGGCAATTCGGTGACGCTGCTGCAAGTGCCCTATGACAACGCGCCACAACCTTGGCGCCTGCAGGTCACGGCGTCCCAGCGGGCCCGCGTCTGCCGCTAAAGCTCCTCGGCGATCCGCGGCGCGTCGCGTCTGAAGATCCAGACTCCGAACACGCAGAGGCCGATGAATATAGCCGCGGCGGGTATCAGTCCGGCGACCCCGCCCACCACCTCGACAGCGGTGGGGGCGCTCGGGTCAAGCACCCAGACGCGGATCTGCTCGAAGATGGGGGCCAGAGGATTGAGAAAGATGATCTGCTGATAGCTCTCGGGGACGATCTCGATCGGGTAGAGCACCGGGGTGGCGTAAAAGAGGACCTGGGCGGAGACGGTCCAGATGATCAATACGTCGCGGAAGCGCACGTACATCACCGAAAGAATCATGCTCAGAGCGGTTGTCAGGAGAAAGAGCAGGCCGAGCATCGGCGGCATGAGCAACCAGGTCCAGGTTGGATCGACTCCCCAAGCAAGAATGAAGACAAAGACCACAATCAGGTTCAACGCAAGATTGAACATCGCCGTCAGAACGACGGCCAGTGGGATCACCAACCGCGGGAATTGAGTCTTTCGCACGATCCCTTCCTGGGCGACGACCGAGCTGACGGCGTTTTGCGTCGCCTCCTGAAAGAAAGCGAAGAGGACGATGCCCAGCAGCAGAAGCACCGGGTAGTTGGGGACCTGACTTCCTAAACGGAAGATCTTGGTGAAGACAAAAAGCAGAACCGCGAAAAGCACCAGCGGCCTTATCAGTGACCACACGTAGCCGAGGACCGTGCCGAAGTAGACGCGCTTGAACTCGGTTACCGACATCAGCCAGAGAAGGTCGAAGAAGCGGCGCCGGCCTCCACCCAGGGCGGTGGGACCGCGGACTTCTTGCAGCGGCGGGGGCTGTGTTGCGTGGGCACTCACGTCCCCGCTCCGCTTCTGACTTTCGCTTCGATCTCATGTGGGAGGACAACGATCCCGCTGGGGAGCGTTTCCCCTCCGTAGAC
>Ga0299914_10001121_pt1 | contig 17273 bp, 24 predicted proteins | sample RVTome_10_FD_201361 | JGI IMG/M metagenome (GOLD analysis project Ga0299914, IMG submission 201361) | Soil microbial communities from uranium-contaminated site in the Upper Colorado River Basin, Wyoming, United States - RVT153D57 (version 2) ...
TGGATCTCGTACACGGTCTTCGGCGCGAGCCCCTTGCCCTCGTCGGGCTCGAGCAGCCGGTCGTAGAGGGCCTCGATCTGCTGGTAGCGCAACCGCCGGATGCCCACCCTGCCCAGGGCAGGTAGGACGTGGCGGGCCACGTTGCGTTCGTAGCCGCGGTAGGTGCTCGTGGCCAGGTGCAGCTTCTTGGCCAGCAGCCACTGGCTGGTCAGGTAGGCGCCGAAGTCAAGGACCGCACCCCGTCGACGCGGTTCGTCTCGGTGGCGGCGAGCTTGGCGGCGAGGCGCTCGGCCTCGGCCCGGTCGGTGCCTGCCGGGTGCCAGCTGCGGCGTTCCTTGCCGGTCACCGGGTCCCGGCCCTCGTAGATCACCGCGTAGTACCGGTCGCCGCGCTTCTTCACAGATCCCTTCATGATGTTCCTCCGTCTCACGTCGGGTCCCGACGGTCGGGACCCGGGGGAACAATCGGTAGACGAACCCCGCCGCCCGGTGCTCGTTGAATCGCCCGGGGTTCCTTGGAGGCTCCTGACCTTGGAAACGAGGATGGAGTCATGGGGAAGGAACTGTCGCCCGGGAAGCCGACGACGCGTCGGTACTCGCAGCCGGAGAAGGACCAGGCGGTGCGGCTGGTCCGCCAGCTGCAGGCCGAGACGGGCAAGCGTCATGGTGCGATCCAGCGGGTGGCCGCGCAGCCGGGCTATGGGGTCGAGTCGGTGCGGACCTGGGTGAAGCGGGCTGAGATCGATGCTGGTGAGGCGCCGGGGGTGACCACGGCGGAGGCGCGGATCCGCGAGCTCGAGCAGGAGAACCGGGAGCTGCGCCGGGCGAACGCGATCCTCAAGTCCGCGTCGGCTTTCTTCGCGGCGGAGCTCGACCGCCCACAGAGGTGATGGTGCGCTACATCGACGAGCACCGCGACGAGTTCGGGGTCGAGCCCATCTGCGGTGTGCTGCAGGTGGCTCCGAGCACGTATTACGCGGCCAGGGCCCGGCCGCTGTCGGCCCGGGCGGTGCGCGACGCGGTGATGATCCCGGCCCTGGTGGCGCTGTGGGAGGCGAACTACCGGGTCTACGGCGCGCACAAGCTGTGGAAGGCGGCCCGCCGGGCTGGTCACGACATCGGCCGGGACCAGGTCGCCCGGCTGATGCGAGCGGCCGGGATCGAGGGTGTGCGCCGGCGCCGGCGGGTGCGCACCACCCGGCCCGACGACACCGCCCCGCGGCACCCGGACCTGGTGGGCCGGGACTTCACCGCAGACCGGCCCAACCGGCTGTGGGTGAGCGATCTCACCTTCGTGGCGACCTGGGCCGGCGTGGCGTATGTGTGCTTCATCAGCGACGCCTACAGCCGCATGATCGTGGGCTGGCGCGTCGCTTCCCACATGCGCACCGAGATGGTGCTCGACGCCCTAGAGATGGCGCGGTGGGCCCGGGGTACCCGCCTGGAGGGCCTGGTCGCCCACTCCGACGCCGGCAGCCAGTTCACCAGCGTGCGCTACGGCGAACGCCTCGCCGAGATCGACGCTGTCCCCTCCATCGGCTCGGTCGGCGACTCCTACGACAACGCCCTCGCAGAGACGGTCAACGGGCTCTACAAGACCGAGCTGATCCGCGGGCCCGGGCAGGGTCCGTGGCGCAGCGTCGACGAGGTCGAGCTAGCCACTCTCGGATGGGTCCACTGGCACAACACCCAACGGCTACACGGCTACCTCGGCGACGTCCCACCGGCAGAGTTCGAGGCGGCCTACGCTGCCCAACACACCGACCAGAACCTGGTTGGAATCCAATAGCCCGAGCCTCCATCAGACCCAGGTCGATTCAAACGGCGAGGATGATCTGGTCGAGCTCGGCTGGATCGGCGATCACGTCGAACTCGGTGATCCGGTTGCTGCTGATGGTCATTCGGAGTATGGCGAACAGGCGGCCCATCGGGGCGATGACGATGCCGGGCGCGCCGTCCACGAGCGCGACCTCGGCTGTGCGGGCCCGGCTGACGAACCGTCGGGACTGCTCGGCGACGTCGCGCGCCCCCCGGACTTCGGATGGGATGTTGGCGGGCACGGCGAAGCGGTCGGCTCTTCGCACGACGTCGGGGGCGAGTAGTTCGAGCAGTGCGTCGATGTCGCCGCCCTGCGAAGCGCGGAGGAAGGCGTGGACGACGGCGTCGTGCTCGGCCGGGTAGGGAGCGTTGACGGGCGACACGCCCCGCACCTGTTCCCGGGCCCGGCTGGCGAGCTTCTTGGTTGCCGCTGTGGATCGGTCGACGACAACGGCGATGTCGTCGAAGGGCACGGCGAAGAGGTCGTGGAGCACGAACGCGACTCGCTGCGCCGGGGAGAGTCGGTCCATCACGACGAGAAGGGCCAGGCCGACGGAGTCGGCCAGGACTGCCTCCAGCTCGGGCTGTGCCCTGAGCCGGGTCGTGGAGTCGGGGAGAGCTGCGCTCGCGGGCAGCGACGTTTCGTCGCGGCGTCGGCGTGCGCGCAGCATGTCGAGGCAGATGCGGCCTGTCACGGTTGTCAGCCACCCCGTCAGGTTCTGGATCGCGCTTAGATCGGCGGGCTCCGCCCGCAGCCACGCCTGCTGCACGGCGTCGGCAGCCTCGTCGAGCGAGCCGAGCATGCGATACGCGACACCCTGCAGATGGTCGCGTTCGGACTCGAAGCGGGCGGCTAACCCGTCGGCTCGATGCATGGGTCACCTTTTCCGTTCTTCGGACGTCAGGGGCATGACCAACGAGGAGATCGACATGTCCAACGCCCATCTCGTGGTGACGCTCGTCACCATTGCGGCCACGGCCTCCATGGCCATCGCCAACCTCATGCACGCCCGGTTCGTCATCGCCAACGCGGCGAGTGTCGGCGTACCTGAGTCCTGGATCACCAATCTCGGCCTGCTCAAGGCGGCCGGGGCTACCGGCCTGCTACTCGGCCTACTCGGCGTCCCCCTCGTCGGGCCGGCAGCGGGGCTCGGTCTGACGCTCTTCTTCGTCGGCGCCATCATCACCCACCTCCGTGCCCGCAACTACCAACTGATGTTTCCCGGCGGGTACCTGCTCCTCTCCGCCTCGTCGCTGGTGTTGTCGGTCGCCAGCTGAACGGGCCCCCGGGCACGGTCACCAGGGTCGTCGGTCCGCCATCGGTTGCCGAGAGTTGTCCTTCCACGGTCGATCACCGACCAGTCATCAATCAGCGCGCGTTGTCATGCTTGACGACCTTCCTCGCAGATCCGCGCCGCGTCGTACCTCGTCCATCGCGGAATCACTGCCGCCCGCACCGCGGTGTTGTGTGTGATGGCACCGCGGGCACGGCGGGGGCCAAGACATCTGGGATGTCCACTGGGCCAGACTCTCCGACACAGACGTAGGTAGTCGTCGCACTGACAACGATGTCGCCGTCGCTGATGAGTTCGAACTTGATCCGAAGTGACGTTCGCCCGCGCTCGATCGCGACAGCGGATGCGGTCACCTCGTCGCCGAGGCGGACCGAACCGAGGTAGCGGACCGAGGACTCGGCAATGACGAGGTCCACGCCCGCGGCGCGGAGACTGCCGTACCCGGCACAAGCGGCGTCGAGCCAGGCAAGGAACGCGTCCTCGAAGTAATCCGCGGGCCGACTTGCGTGCATCATCGCCTGCGCGTCGCAGTGCCGGGGGGGCACGAGCCGGGTGACCTCGCCCACGATGTGGGAGCGGTCTGCTCCTGTGTGATCGTTCATGTCGCCTCCAAAGTGTCGTGTCGCACGCGCATGAGTTCGCGCCGGGCTCCAGGACCTGATTCGAAAGGTTCGCGGCCGAACTGACGCGCTACTCGACGCTGGCGGCAATGGCCTCCACCTCAATCAGCCAGGCGGGGTCGAGCAGGCGCGCGCAGACGACCGTGCGGGCGGCGCGGTGCGTTCCGAGCCGAGCCGTCAGGGCGCCGACGTTCGCCGGGTCGAACGCCGGGTCGGCGAGGTAGAAGCGGAGGCTCACGAGGTCGGCGAACGTCATGGATGCAGCGGCGAGCACGCGTTCGAGGTGGCGCCAGACGAACTCCGCCTGGTCCTCGAACGAGGCTGGCATGGTTGTCCCGTCCTCCTCGAACCCGTTTAGCCCGCTGACGTATACGGTTCGAGCCCCCGCGGGCACCTCGACTGCGTGGGCGTAGCAGAGGTACGGCGGGAACACGTCGCGGGGTTGTGGGCGATGATCGGCATGACCGGCATTCTCCCCGGAACGGGCGCAGTGCTGCGCCGGCGCGGTGCACCCTCGTTGTGCATCGAACCCGATGCGAAACTAGTTTTAGACGATACAATCTAGAAATGCGAGATCTCCCGGAGAGGTGAGCACCATCCACATCTGCACCATCGAAGAGCTGCGTTCCTTCTACCGCCATCCACGTAACAGCTCGGTCGACAAGGAGCACGCGTCGATGAATGGGCACGACCGCTCGTTCATCGCTCACGCCCCGCTCATGATCCTTGCTACCAGCGACGCCGATGGGCACTGCGACGCCTCACCGAAGGGCGGCCCGCCCGGCTTCGTCAGCGTGCTCGACGACGGACGGGTCGCCATCCCCGACCTCTCAGGCAACAACCGGCTTGACTCAATGCAGAACCTCCTTGCCAACCCCGGGGTCGGCCTGCTGTTTCTCATTCCTGGCATCGACGAGACGCTGCGCGTCAACGGCCGGGCCCTGCTCTCGACCGAGCCCGACGTGCTCGCTGGGTGCGCGATCCTGGACGTGGTGCCGAAGGTCGCCATCGCCGTCGAGGTCGAGCAGGTGTACCTCCACTGCGCCAAGGCCCTTCGGCGTGGGTCGGTATGGCAGCCCGAGGCGTGGCCGGGCAGCGGCGACATGCCGTCGGCGGCCTGCATGCTGCGCGATCAGGTCTCGCCCGAGGTCGACGTCGACGTCGTGGCGCAGTCGCTCGAGGACGGGTACCGCGCCACGCTGTGGGAAAGCGGAGGATGACCCGCGAGCAGCACTCGCTTCCGAGACGAGGGCGCGTGGAACGAGCGCCGGCCGGTACTTCCTGCAACGGGCGACCGGGAGGCGGACCGGCAGGACGTCCGCGACATCGGGACCGACGGACTCACGGAGGTGTGGCGCCGGCTCGGTCTCCATCCCGTCCAGAGGGCGAAACCTTCTACCTCGAGGGCACCCGCGCGCCCGCATGGCAGGCGGCATCGAACTGTTTGAGTCCCGTCAATCGCTCGCTTCGGTGATCTCTGTATCGCGTTGCTACAGGAACGTCGTCAGCACATAGGCGCTGAAGGCCAACAGGACCGTGGCGTTGAAGATGTTGCGACCGAAGGCGCGGACACGGATGTGGGCACTGACCGCGAGGATGAAGTAGGCGGTGACACAGAGCGCCGTTATCGCTCCGAGGTGCTCAACCCACAGGCCGGCGGTGAGGCCGGCGGCGGCGGCAAGCTTCAGAAAGGGGAGCAGTGGCCGGATCCGGTGCGGCAGCCGGACGTCATCGAGGCACTCGGTGACGAACCGGAAGGGCACCGCGCAAGAAGACCGCGTCCGCCAGCTGGATCACCGCGAGTACTGGCGCTGCCGACACTGGCTCGGGGATCACTGCGCTGTGCTCCAGGACCCGCGGGACGTCGTGCGACGAGGACCGGCTACGCACACTCGCGCCGCGAGGGCGGGCAAGTCCGCGAGCGCCGCGGTCGGGTTGAACGTCGCGCCGCGGAGAGGCGAGTCGCGTGGCGCGGTGCTCGCCGCGATCTCAGGGGTTCGGCGATCTACCACGACTCATTGTGTACGACTTCGGCGAGCGGGCGGCGGCGCGCAGGATGGAAGCGGTCGCCAAGAGTGTGGGCGACGGCAACAAGGGCAACCTGGGAGACGCTGTCGTACGGGATGCCAAGGATCTCGGCGGCTTCCGCCTCGCGAAGCAGGTGCAGCGTCGTCCAGCACGTCCCCAGGCCTCGGGCCCGCGCCGCGAGGCAGAAGCTCCACAACGCCGGAGCCACTGATCCCAGGACGGACGCGGTCATGAATGCGGACTGACCGTCGAGGCGCAGGGGCACGCACGGCACGATGAGCATGGGCACGTCCTGCAAGTGGGCCGCCAGATGGTCGCCCGAGTCAGCGATCGACTGCGCGGCCGCGTCTCCGGCAGCAACGTGGTGGGCGGCGAAGGGCATCGTCGTGTACTCGGCGTACGCCCGGCGGTAGACCTCACCTAAGGCTGTCCTCGTGTCGCGGTCGGTCACGACCACGAACTCCCAGGGCTGGAGGTTTGAACCGTTCGGTGCCTGGAGGGCGATCGACAGACACTCGCTCACGACTCCGGGGTCCACGTCACGAGACAGATCGAGGCGGCGGCGCACGGCCCTAGTCGTCGTCAGTGCCTCGTCGATCGTCAGCGGTTGTGAGGTGACCATCGCGAACCGGATCTAGCTCGCTTGGTAGACAGTGTCTACCGAATGGTTGACAGCGGCAACCAGACACCAGATGCTCTCCTCGTGCCCACCCCGCTGCGAGCTGGCCTGGTCGACGCGGCCCTAGCGATGCTGATCGAGGAGGGTCTGCCAGCGGTGACGCTGCGGGGCGTAGCACGGCGCGCCGGCGTGTCGCACGCGGCGCCGCTCAAGCACTACTCGAGCTTCGCGGACCTCCTGGCCGAAACTGGCGCGACCGGCTTCGAGGCTCTGAGCAGAAACGTCGATGAGGCTGGCGCGTCGCTCCCTGCCGGGGTCGGCGGCGCGGCGCGGCTCGTCGGGGCGAGCAGGGCCTACGTCCAGACGGCGACCGACAACCCGCCACTGTTCGCGCTGATGTTCCGGTTCGACCTTCTCGACACCACCAACGAGCGCTACAGGCGCGCGTCGACAGATGCGTACCGGGAGTTCCTGCGCTTCGTGCGAGCCGCTCAGGACGAGGGTTGGCACGCCGACGTGCCAACAGAAGTCGTTAACGCGACGATCTGGAGCATGGTGCACGGCATGGCGATGTTGTGGTCGGACGGGGCTCTCGCCGCGTCGTTGAACGGGATCGTCTCGCTCGATGAGCTCATCGACCGCGCGCTCGAGATGGTCATGGGCAGCCTGAAGCAGGCGGAGCGAGGTGAACGCGCGCGCGTTCTGCCCGCTGCCGCGTTGAACCTGGGTAGGCAACAACGAGACGTGCGCTGGGCTCGAAGTGGATCCCGACACGGCCGCCGCCTAGCCGAGCTCGCTCAGGGTCCCTTCCGGCGTCGCCTCATGTTGCCCGGCGCGCCGTCGTCGACGTTGCAAGCAGCCGATCCTCCCGGCAATCGATGCCGGTGCCGAGCGATGAGTCCGTACAGCGGCGCCGCGACGGTACGGATGGGTGGCAGCAGAAGCATTCGACCCACAATGGTCCAGAAGCCCCCGATTTCGATGAGGGCCAGGGCTACTCCCCGCTCGCCGCGGTGGGGTCGGCCGTCGGCATCGATCCAGTAGGAGGCGCTTGCCACGTCGGCAACAGTGAGCCCGAGCGCGTCGAGATCGGGTAGCTCCTGCCAGGCGACCACGTCGTGCGCTTGGGGAAGCCGCCGCCGGACCCACTCGGCGCACCGTGTGCAGAAGCCGCAGTCGCCGTCGTAGACGAGCGTCGGTCGACGCTGACAGCCGGCCATGTCAGGCGCTTCGGATGCGATCGAGGATCGCCTCGTCGACGAGCTCGCCGGGGATGGTCTCGGGGCCGGCGAAGGCTCCCGCGATGAGTGGGAAGTAGTCCGGCGCTAGCTCGGTCGCCTTCTGACCGGCGAATGCGCGCCGCGCCCCGCGATTGTCGGCTCCGTCCTCAACCTCGGTCACGGCGAGGACGTCCGCGATCAGGCGCAGACGGCGCATCCGTTCGATTCGCTCCTCGCCGTACGGACGGAAGTCGATCGGGCCACGAGCGGTGGCGAGTACGAGGTCGCGGACCGTGCGAGCGTCGCGGAGGGCGATCGAGAGCCCCTGGCCGATGATGGGGTCGTTGTACCCGGCGGCGTCGCCGATAAGGGCGATGCCGGTGGCGTACGGCGTCGCCGTCCAGGTGTCGTCGCCCGCGTAGGTCGCGCACGGACCCGCCGGGGTCGCGGCCGACAGGGCGGACGACCACGGGTACGTCGACATGCTGGCCGCCGCCAGGAATCGGCTCGTCGAGCCGGCGCCGGCGAAGCGGCGCTTCCCCGAGAGCCCGGTGACGATGTAGGAGCGAGCGCGGCCGCCGCCCTGGTGGAACAGGATGAGGTACAGGTCGCCTTCGGAGACGAGCGCGTCGTGGTCGTCGGGCACGTCGTCGAGCCCGTCCAGCAGCAGGCCGGCGATGTAGCTGATCGCCTTGTCGCGCTCGAGGCGGATGCCGGCCTGCTTGCGCACCGTCGACGCGCGCCCGTCAGCGCCGACCACCAGGTCGCCGGTCACCTCGTGGCGGTCGTCGTCCACTCGGTAGGCGACGGTGACCGGCGGTCCGGGGGACAGCTTCACGTCGCGGACCCCGCGCTGCACTTGCGCGCCAGCGCCGGCCGCCGCGTCCAAGATCGCCTGGCAGGCGTCGGGGTGGCGCAGGTTCAGGCTCCCGCCGATCCCCGGCACCATGATCGACATCGGGATGTCGCGCGGCTCTGCGCCGCCCTCCACGTACTGCTTCCAGACCGGACTGAGGTGCGCACCGGCAGCGAGCAACACCTCCTCGATCCCAAGCTCTCGGGCTTCGGCGACGCCCCACGGCTGCATGCTCTCGCCTCGGACGCGGTCCTCGAACGCCAGCGACGCCTCGAGTACGAGGACGTCGGCGCCAGCCTTCGCCAGCGCGAAGGCGAGCGACGCACCGGCGATGCCTCCGCCCACCACGACCAATTGTCGGTCCACGCACCCATCCTCGGCTCGGCCTGGCAGCTGTAGGGAGTGCCCGGGAAGTCCCGTTGCCTAATGTCCCCTAGGATACGTACAGACGCGCATGTATAGAACCGAACACCTCCTAGTAAGGAGCCGAAGATGGAGGACACCGTGCTGACTGTTGTCGGCCTGAGCGACATCCCCGCGACGATCCGCTCGCGCGACACCCTGGCGAGTCCCGACTACGTCGACGTCTTCACGGCGGCGGCGAGAGGGGTCCGCGACCGGTCACCTGAGGAGTGGGCACGCGGGGTGCTCGAGGAAACGCCCACGGGTCGCTCAGCTCCCGCGCTCTGGCGGAGCCTGGGCCTCCGTCTGGGTCCGAAGCCCTCGGCGGAGCACGTCCAGGGCTGGAAGATCGCAGCTCGTGGCGAAGACTGGATCCGGCTCGAGACGGCTTCGTGGTTCATGACGGCCCACGGCATCGTCCACATCGACGACCGTCGCGTGTCGCTCGCCTTGTTCATCCGTTACGACCACCCGATCGCCCGCCTTATCTGGATGCCGGTTTCGGCCCTACATCGCCGAGCGGTACCCGTCATGCTCCGCCAGGCGTTGGCCTCGCACCACTCCCGAAGCGCTGACGTCCACCGACAGGAGGCATTGTGATCGAGCAGGTTGTAGCCAGCTGGCATCGGTTCATCACCGGTGAGTCGCCTAACGAGCTGGAGGGGCTACTCGCCGACGACGTCGTCTTCTACTCGCCGATCCTGTACACACCCCAGCGCGGCAGAGAAATCACGGCGACGTATGTCCGGGCGGCTACGCAGGCCCTACCCGGAGAGGGCGGTGAGGGCGGCAAGGGCGGCGAGGGCGCGTTCCGTTACACCAAACAGGTGCTCGCTGGCGACGTCGCGGTGCTGGAGTTCGAGACAACTGTCCAAGGCAAGTACGTGAACGGTGTCGACATCATTCGCTGCGACGAGGACGCACGCATCGTCGAGCTCCGCGTGATGATCAGGCCCCTACAAGCGGTCAACGCTGTCAACGAGTCCATGCGCGCGATGCTCGCGTCAATGAAGTCGTAGCCGACTCGCCCATGGCCACAGCCGCCCAGCAACGCGGCCACCGTCGGCGACCGGGGTGCGAGACTGAGACGAAAGACTCACCGCGTGCGACCATCCCCCGACGTGACGGTCGCCGCCACAAGGAGACACATGCGGACGTGGACGTGGGTGGCGCACCCGTGAAGGCTGCCGCTTCTATGTCGCGACCGCGGGCGACGCAGGCCGAACGCCGTGCGCGCACTCGGGTCGCGCTGCTGGAGTCGGCGGCTCGGGGACTGTCGCGCGACGGCTATAGCAGCCTTGCCCTCGAGCGCGTGGCGGGCGATGCCGGTTACACGCGCGGCGCCCTGTACCACCTCTTCGCGAGCAAGGAGGACCTCGCCCTCGCCGTCGTGTGGTGGATCAATGAGACGTGGCAGGACGAAGTCGGTGCGCTCGCCGATCACGAGGATCACCCTGTCGATGCGCTGCTCGCGCTCGCTCGCGGACATGCCATCTACTGCCGGCGGGACATCGCTCGCGTGCGCATGGCGCTCGCCGTCGAGTTCAGCGGACGTGACCATCCCATCCGGTATGCCCTCGACAAGATCGAGGCGGGCGGCGTGGCGCGGTTCGCGAAGCTCATCACCCGCGCTCGGCGGGATGGAAGTGTCCCTGCGGGCCCACCTGCAAAGGCGATCGCTTCAGGGTTGATGGGCGCCCTCGAAGGCCTCGTGATCCAGTTGGCCGGCCAGGAGCCGCTCGACACGCTCCTGGCGGAGCGACTCGTATTGGGCCTGCTCGGCGTCGGGTCGTCCGCGGCATGGGTGACCGCCGCCGCGAGTCCGCGGCAACGGTGAGAATCGAAGCTGCGAAGGCCTCAGGATGCTCCTCTGCGGATCACCAGCTTCATGGGCGGATCGGCAAGCGCCTCGACCGCGTCCTCCCAGTCAACGACGACGCTCGTGACGGGAGACGGGTCGAAGCCGGCGGTCATCAGGGCCAGGACGTCGTCGATGGCGGGCCGGGCGTGGGCTCGCCCGGTGTGGAACGTGCAGCAGCGCGAGTACATCGCGAGCAGCGGCAGGGTCGGGTCGTGAGGTACACGGCGACGCTCGTGCAGGTCCCGTCGAACGCGGTGCTGTTCAGGGCGCACCGCAGACCGTCCCCGTTACCGCTGGCGTCCACCGTGACCGGGAAGGAGCCCAGCTTGCGCGGCCAGGGGCCGTCCACCGCCTCGGCGCCGAAGGCCGCGGCGATGGCGAGCCGCTCGGGCGACTGGTCGGCGTAGACGACGCGGGCCGCGCCGAGCGTGCTCGCCAGGCCGGCTGCGTAGAGACCGATCGAGTTCGCGCCGCCGTCGCCGCCGACGACGAGCACCTCGGCATGGGGATCCGCCCGGAGCGGCGGGCCGACGGTGCGCCAGGCGTCGGCGATGTTGTCGCTGACGCTGGCCGCGGCCACCGGCGCGACGCCGTCGGGTAGCCGGACGAGCATGGCGTCCGCGTGGGGGACCAGCGCCAGGTCGGCGAGCAGGCCACCCCACACGAGTCCACCCATCGACCCGAGCCCGTACGTGGACAGCGGTGGGTGAGCCGCGCAGTTGCCGGTGCGGCCTCGCTTACAGGGCCCGCACGCACCGCACGAGATCTGGAACGGCACGACCACCAGGTCCCCGACGGACACCGACCTCACCTCGTCGGCGATCGCGACGACCTCGGCGACCGCCTCGTGCCCGAACGGATACGGGCCGTCGAGCGGAAAGCCGCCGCGCAATACGGCGATGTCGAGGTCGCAGGTGGCGACGGCCACGGGACGGACGATCGCCGCGTCTGCGCCGGACAGGACCGGCTCCGGTACCTCCGCCCACCCCACCTCAGCTGGGCCGTGGAGCATCAACTGGCGCATGCATCCTCCGACATGGTTCTAGTACGACTGTACTACCACGAGACGGTATGGCCGGGCAGCACCAGCGCGAGATGCGGCGATCTGCTTCGCGACGCACCCTTCGATCACCGCGCCCGACTCCACGGATGACGTCTTGGACGAGACGCCTCCGGGTCAGTCGCGTCGACGCGTCACGGCGAGCTGGATGCCGAGCCCGATCATGACCGCTCCACCCGACGCGCCAAGCGCCTCCCCTCGCCGCGGCGACCGCGCGAACCAGTCCCGCGCCGAGCCAGCTGCCATGGCCCACGCCGAGTCGGTGACGACCGCGATCGACATTGCCACGAGGGCGAACACGAGCATCTGGACGGGGGACGTGCCCTGCTGACCGGTCCACGAACTGGGGCAGGATCCTCGAGAACAGCACGAACCCCTTCGGGTTGGTGGCGCCGACGATGAAGCCCTCTCGGAAACGCCGACGCGTGTCCGGCAGGGCTGCGGCCGCGGGTCCGGCTGCGCCAGTTGATCGGCGATTCACGATGGCTTGAGGTAGAGCGCGCCGGCAAGACGAAGGACGGTGAAGACGGCGATGGATCGCTGCACGAGCGCTCCGACGCCGATCGCAACGCCCACGGCCTGGAGGTACACGCCCGAGGCGTTGCCGAGCACGGTCGCGAGCGCGGCGCGGCGGCCGTGTGCCAGCGCGCGACCGATGACGAACAGCACGCTCGGGCCGGGTATGACGATGAGGAGGAGTGCCGTCGCGGCGAACGGGAGCAGGCGGTCGAGGGTGACCATCAGCGCAGCCTAAGTCGCGCCGGCGTCATGACTTACTGCTCCCGTCGATGACCGGTCGCGCCGTTGAACGGGTGCGATGCAGGATCGCAAGCGCGCTCGTGACCCCGGTCGTGCCCAGAACGACGAGTGGCCCGTCGCGGTTCACGACACCGAAGACCGACCAGCAGCTGACCTCGCCCAAGATGAGGAGCCAGGTGGCTTGCGAGATGCCGGTCGGGTGGTTCGTGCGGTACGCAGCCACGAGCGCGGGTGTGACCTGGACGACGAAGGCTGCGGTGAGCACGGCGCCGAGCACGCGTCGATCGAGAAGGGCGGCCCCGAGGACAACGATGGCCCAGGTCCCGATCAGGTTGCGGATCCTTGGCCGCAGCGGACGGCGGCGCGCGATCGCGACCCCCCAACGCTCCGCCCAGCAGTGAGGCCGATGACGATGGCACCAACGCGAACCAGTACTGGGACGCCGCGAAGTAGCAGAACCAGCCTGCGTTGTTGATACCGGTGAGCAGCCCCCAGGCGGCCGACAGACCGACGGTGTCTCCGGTGCGGCGAAGCTTGCGGATCTGAGAGATGAACTGGGGAACAGCGAAGAGTGCCGCGGCGACGGGCAGCACGTCGACGGGGGTCACTCACGCGCCATACGTCGACGCCGCTTGCGTCAACCCAGGCCAGCGCGGGCGCACGGTGGTCGCGATGTGCACCGCCGATGGCCGTCATCAACGGGTCACGAGCGACCCGACGAAGATCACCGCGTTGCCGATGATCATGGCGGAGACGACTGGGTGCGCGACGGCGCGTGCGAGCGAGACGGACGCGCCGCCCGAGGTCGTCGTCGCGGCGAGGCCGCGGCGTCGCAACCACCAAGCACCGGTCGCGCCGAGCAAGATCGACGCCGTCGTTTCGAAGACAGCAGCGAAAACCGTGAACGCGCTCGGGTCGCCGCTCGTGAGCGAGTCGCTGAGCCACCCTCGCTGAGGGGTGAAGTGGACGAGGAGATAGCCGGCGGCGAGACCGAAGCCGGCAGCAACCGCCGTGATCGGCGCCGTTGGATGGCGAAGGAAGACCGCCACCACGACGGCGACCTCGACGAGAATCGCGGCACTGCCCACCCAGAACACCTGGGCGCTGACGGAGTCACCGCCACGCCGCAGGTGGTCGCCGTTGTGCACGAGGACGGCCAGCGCGAACACGATGGTGGCGGCGCGGAGCATTCGATCCGACCTGCCGGTCGAACCGGCCACGAGGCCGATCGACGCTGAGTTCGCGGCGTAATCCTTGGGGATCTCGGACTGCATTAGAGGGATCATTCTAGATCGTGGCGCGGAGAGCAAGCGTGGGCCAACCTGCGATCCACGGCGCGAACCGGCGCGCCGGGTTGTGCCCGGCGAGTGGCTTACTAGAGTTGCCTCTCTAATACGAGGCCGAGAGAAGGATTCTGACCGTGACTGGCCGAACCGCTTCAGCGTCGAGCGAACACGATCTGTCGCCGGATCGCTTCGCGATACACCGGGCCGACACGCCGGGAGCGGCGATCGCGTTCGTTCACGAGGGCGCGGGCGGGCTCCCGCTGCTCCTCGTGCATGGGTGGCCGGAAACGAAGCGCATCTGGTGGCGCAACGTATCCGTGCTAGTTGAGGCCGGCTTCGAAGTCATCGCCCCAGACCTCCGAGGTTTCGGTGACTCTGGGCCCGCTCGGGACGACTTCTACGATGTCGCCGCATCCTCTTCGGATCTGCGTCACCTGGTGACCGAGGTACTAGGCCACCCGAGTTGCGTCGCCTGCGGCGGCGACTTCGGCGGTGTCGTCGTTCAAGACCTGGCGCTGCGTCATCCCGGGATGGTCGAGCGCGCCCTGCTCTTCAACACGATCCCTCCATTTCTCTTCGAGGAGTACGAACGCGCGGGAGTCGAACCCGTCGACTTCGCGCGGCTCGACCACTTCGAGAGGCACGGGCAAAGGGCGGACGACCTGCTTCGCGAACTCGATTCACCGGCTCGCCGACGCGAGTACGTCTCCGAGGTCTACGGCGCGGCCGGATGGGCCGGGGTCGTCGGGTTCTCGGCGGGGGAGCAGGCGTTCATGTCCGACCCGTTCGCCGACGCGGACTCCTTCCGAACCTCGATCAGGCTGTACGAGTATGCCTTCGGCCGCCCACCGTCAGCCTCACCCTTGCTGTTCGAGCCGAACCCGGTCGAGACGCTCGTTCTGTATGGGCCCGAGGACGCGGTCGTTCCGGCTGCGTTTGTCGACTGCATGGCCGTGGCCTTTCCCAACGTGGTCGGGCCGTTCGGCGTGACGGGCGCGGGACACTTCCTGCAGTGGGAGCAGGCGGCGCTGTTCAACCGCGCGGTCGAATGGTTCTGTCGCGACCTCCTCGTCGCACAGTGAACGCCGTTCACGCGGTCACAGGCGGCGGAGCGCTGGCCGACGCGATCGGAGCACGCACGAGGCAGATCGTCGGCGCGCTTCGGGACCTTGGTGACCAGGGCCTCCATTCGCCGAGCGGGCTCGACGGTTGGAGCCGGCTTGCCATCGTGTGCCACCTCCGCTACGGAGCTGAGGCACTGGCCCGGATGACACGGCATGCGATCGCTGGTGCACCGACGGCGTACTACCCGGGCGGCCGCGAGCAGCAGCGACCGAGCACGCTCGTCCCTCGACCAGGCGAGTCGGGTGCCGACGTCGTCGCCTCGCTTGCGACCTCCAGCGACGACCTCGTGCGCCTCTGGTCCACCATGACAGACGACGACTGGACGCGAGAAGGCAGCAAGGCAGGCGACACCTACGATCGCCGCTCACTCTCGCTCGCCGACCTCGCGCTTATGCGACTCACGGAGTGCGAGGTCCATGGCTCGGACCTCGCACTCGGGCTGGACGACTGGAGCGAGCTGTTCGTGTCGCTTGCATTGCCGTTCCGCCTCGAGCTCCTGGGGACACGGCGCCGGGACCAGGCGGGCATTCATGCCACCACCACGGGCTCGTGGCTTCTGATCGCGACGGACGGTCCGTCACATGTCGTGTCCGTCACCCAGGGAAGGGTGCAGTCGCGGCGGTGCACGCCGAACACCACACCGGCGACGGCGGCGATCGAAGCGACGAGCCGTGACCTTCTGGCCTTCTCCTGGGCCGCCCCCCGCTGGGTCGGCTCTCTTTCGCCGGCGACGTGGCCTTTGGTCACCCCTTCACCCATGTGTTGCCGGGACCATAGGACCGCTCGCAGCGGGCCCGTCTCGGCGGCTGGTTGCGCGCTCGTGCCGCGCACTCGACGACCTCTGGGCCTGGCCAACGGCCAGGGGCGCTCGCTCGGAGGGCTCATCGAACGACGCGGCGGAGAGCTTCGCCAGTGCAGTCGACGTCAACCACCGATCGCCACTCTTGACCTCCCTAGCAGCACTGCGCCGCTGAGCACTCCTCGTTGTGCATCCGGGCTTCGCGGCACTAGTTTTAGAGCGTGGGCTCTAGAAGGGCACGACCGGAGAGGAGACTGACATGGCTGACGACCTGGACACCTCGGCGGTCGATGACGCGGCGTTGAAGGCGGCTCGGCAGTCCGAGCGCGAGATCGTGTCTCGGTACACCGGAGAGTTCGCCTGGACCACGGTTGTGCTCTTCGTGGTGCTGCTGGTCGCCTACGGCGCCAGCGTCGCGCTGGCCATGAGCGGCCGGATCCCGCTGTGGCTCGCCATGCTGGTCAACGTTGCACTGGCGTACGGGTGCTACACGGTCCACCACGAAGCGAACCACGGCAACATCAGCGGCCGGCGGCGGAATCTGAAGTGGGTTGACGACCTGCTCGGTCGCACTGTCGCGGTGCCGATCACACTGAGCTTCCGCGGGTTCGCGCCGCTACACCTGCTGCACCACGCGCACACCAACGACGAGGAGCGGGACCCGGACTTCTACGTTGCGGGGCCGGCCAAGGCGCTGCCGGTGAAGTGGCTCATGCAGGTGGTCGTCGTCGCCATCGTCCGAGCTTTGCCGGTCGCTGGCCCGCGGATTACGGCGTCGATCATCCCGGTCACCGACTCAACGACGACCGAAGGTCGGGCGATCGCGAAGATGCGGCGGTTCGACCAGTTCGCCCTAGCGGCGCTCGTGGCCGCGTACTTCCTCGGGTTCGGCTGGGAGGCGCTGGTGCTCTGGTGGATGCCCGGGAAGCTGTCAGGCCTCGTGCTCATGACGACCTTCCAGTGGCTGCCCCACCACCCCCACACCGAGACCGACCGCTACCGGAACACGCGGGTCAACGTGTTCACGCTGAGTACGCCAACCCTTCTCGAGCAGGACCATCACCTGATGCATCACCTGTTCCCCCGGGTGCCCTGGTACCGGTACCGCCGCCTGTTCACCGAGATGCGGCCTCTCCTGCAGAGGAACAACGCGCGGATCGAGGGTCGTCGACTCGGCGCGGACGTCCCGAAGATCGCCCTGCGGTAGCTGGACGTACGAGAAGCAGAAGGAGAGGGAAGCTGGCGCCCGCGCGAGCTGTTTCGTGATGGCGCGACTGGCGTGCTCGGACTTGCGTCGCTCGAGTTCTGCGGCGAGCTCTTCGGGTGACCCCTGCCGGTGCGGCCTGGCAGTCGGGATCGCAGATCGCCGGGCGCGCGCACCCAAGGCCTCGCGCGTTTGCAGCTTGGCCGTAGGCGGGGTTTCCGAGCCGACGAAAAGGGTGACTGACGCTCGCTGTCGCGGGTAGTATTAGAACATGGTCGCTGAAAGGATCTGCCACCATGAGCCAGCCGGTGGGACCAGTGTC
>Ga0299914_10001122_pt1 | contig 17272 bp, 16 predicted proteins | sample RVTome_10_FD_201361 | JGI IMG/M metagenome (GOLD analysis project Ga0299914, IMG submission 201361) | Soil microbial communities from uranium-contaminated site in the Upper Colorado River Basin, Wyoming, United States - RVT153D57 (version 2) ...
CGGCCACGTACCAGTTCTTCGCCATCTGGTCCTCGACGTGGCCGCCGTACTCGACGATGTTCGTCCCGTGCTCGGCGAACGTCCGGGCGACGTCCTCGAGCAGGCGCGGGCGGTCCCACGAGACGACCGCGATCTGGACGCGGAAGCTCTGCGAGGCGCCGCCGTCCCACTCGACCGGCGTGAACCGCTCGGGGTTTCGCATGAGCGCCTTCACGTTGGGGCAGTCGAGCCGGTGGATCGTGATGCCCTTGCCGAGCGAGATGTAGCCGGCGATGTCGTCGCCCGGCACGGGCGTGCAGCACTTGGCCAGCCGCACGAGGACGTCCTCGACGCCGGGGACGTGGATCCCGAAGTTCTGGGAGGCGACCGCCTCGCGGGCCTTGGGCCGGCGCGGGAGCGTCTCCTCCTCGGCCACCTCGTGGGTCTTCAGCCGGTGCAGGACCTTGTTCGCCACCTGCGAGACCTGAAGCTTCCCCGAGCCGAGGGCGAGGTAGAAGTCCTCGGCCTTCTTGAAGCCCATCTCGCGGATGATCTCGGCGAGCAGCGGCGAGCCGGAGAGCTTCTTGTAGGGCAGGTTGTGCTGCTTGAGCGCGTTCTCGAGCGCGTCGCGGCCGCGCTGCTCCGCGACTTCCCGCGTCTCGCGGCTGTACCACTGGCGGATCTTGTTGCGCGCGCGGGAGGAGACGGCCAGGGAGAGCCAGTCCCGCGAGGGGCCGCGGCTCGTTTGCTTCGAGGTGAGGATCTCGACGAAGTCGCCGCTGCGCAGGCGGTAGTGGAGCGGCACGATGCGGCCGTTCACCTTGGCGCCGACCGTGCGGTGGCCGACGTCCGTGTGCACCGAGTAGGCGAAGTCGATCGGGGTCGAGCCGCCGGGGAGGCTCTTCACCTCGCCCTTGGGCGTGAAGACGTAGACCTCGTCGAGGGCGAGCTCCGGAAAGGCGCGCATGAGCTCGCGAGAATCGGTCTCCTCGCGCTGCCAGTCCGCGAGCTGCTTCATCCAGGCGAGCTCGGCCTCGGTCGACTTCTTGCCCTTGCGTCCCTTGTAGAGCCAGTGGGCGGCGATGCCGCGCTCGGCCGTCCGGTGCATCTCGCGCGTCCGCACCTGGATCTCGAGCGGCTTCCCCTCTGGCCCGATCACCGTGGTGTGCAGCGAGCGGTACATGTTGAACTTGGGCATGGCCACGTAGTCCTTGAAGCGGCCGGGCATCGGCTTCCAGAGCGAGTGGATGACGCCGAGCGCGCCGTAGCAATCGCGTTCGCCCTCCTTGGCGTCGTGCTCCACGAGGACGCGCATCGCGGTCAGGTCGTAGATCTCGTTGAACTCCTTGCCGCGCTTGGCCATCTTCTCGTAGATGGAGTAGAAGTGCTTCGCGCGCGAGGAGATCTCGGCCGGGATGCCCACCTTGTCGAGCTCGCGCTTCAGCACCCGGCCCGCGCCGTCGACGTACTTCTCGCGTTCGGCGCGGCGCTCGTTCACCATCGCCTGGATCTCGGCGTACTTGCGCGGGTGGAGCGTCTGGAAGGCGAGGTCCTCGAGCTCCCACTTGATCGTGTGGATGCCGAGGCGGTGCGCGAGCGGCGCGTAGACCTCGAGCGTCTCGCGCGCCTTCTGGAGCTGCTTCTGCTTCCCCAGGTACTCGATCGTCCGCATGTTGTGGAGCCGGTCGGCGAGCTTGATGAGGATGACGCGGTGGTCCTCGGCCATCGCCACGATCATCTTCCGGTAGTTCTCGGCCTGGGCCTGCTCGCGGCTCTGGAAGTGAATCCGCGTCAGCTTGGTGACGCCCTCGACGAGCCGCGCGACGTCCTCGCCAAACTCGTCCCGCACCTGCTCCATCGTCGAGTCGGTGTCCTCGACGACGTCGTGGAGGATCCCGGCGGCGATGGTGGCGTCGTCGCTCCGCAGCTCGGCGAGGATGACGGCGACCCCGAGCGGATGGAGGATGAAGTCCTCCCCGCTCCGCCGCTGCTGGTGCTCGTGCGCCTCCGAAGCAAAGCGGTACGCCCGCTCCAGGAGATCCCGATCGACGTCGGGGTTGTACGTCGCCACCTGCGCCACGAGCTGGTCGAACTGCTCGCGATGCCGCTCGGCGGACGCGGTGAGCACCTGTCCCGCCACGAACCCATCTTAGCTCCCGGGGTTCCGGCCCCCGGCCCCCGTTGGAGGCACACGCTCGAGCTACGCCGCGGCGGCCGCCTCGTCCTCGCCCAGCGCGGCCAGGAACGCCGGCGACTCGACCAGCGGTCGCCAGCTTCCCGCGTCCTCGTCCAGGCCGAGCTCTCCGAAGACCTGCCGGGCCCACGGGCTCCAGCGCTCCGGGCCGGCGCGCCACTCGGCGAGCAGCATGCGGCGGAGCTCCTCGAAGCGCGGCGGCGTGTCGAAGATCTCCTTGACGAGGAGCTGCGGCGTGACCGTGCCGTTCCAGCGGTTGGCGGCCAGCCTGAACGCGACGTCGTAGCGCCCGGGGCGGCGGAAGCGGTCGAGCGCCGCGCCGCGGCCGAAGGCGATCGCCCCCGAGCGTGCGCCGGCGGCGTGCACCGCCAGCCGGAGGTGCTTGCCATCCCCGACCGCGTCGAGGTCGGAGAGCTCGGTGCCGAGCGCGAGCAGGGTGACGTTCGGGTTGCCCAGGCCGAAGGGCGCCAGCCGTTCGAGCTCCTCGCAGAGCCCAAGCGTGAGCTCGTCGCCGCGGACGACCGCGTCCACCACCGTGACCGGAGTGAGGTCCTCGGGTGTGAGCGCGCCCGCCGCGTGCTCGGCGAAGGCCGCCGCGAAAGCATCGACGTTCTCCGGCCGGATGGAGAGGCCGGCGGCGGCGCGGTGCCCGCCCCAGCGCCCGAGCAGGCCCGCGCAGGCCGCAAGCGCGCCGTGCAGGTCGAAGGCGCTGACCGAGCGGCCCGATCCGACCCAGTCCTCGCCCGGCTCCCCGCCCGCGATCAGGACGACCGGCCGGTGGAAGCGCTCCACGAGCCTCGACCCGACGATGCCGATCACGCCGCGGTGCCAGTCCTCGCCGGCGATCACGTAGGCGAGGCAGCGGCGCCTGGGCTCGGGCCACTCCTCCACCTGGCGGACCGCGTCGCGCAGGATCCGGTCCTCGACCACCTGCCGGTCGCGGTTGAGCGCCTCGAGCTCGCCCGCCAGCCTGCCCGCCTCGGCCTCGTCGGCGGTGAGGAGGAGGTCGAGCGCCGCGCCGGGGTGCCCAAGGCGCCCCGCCGCGTTGATCCGCGGTGCGAGCCGGAACGCGATCATCCCCGTGTCGACGGTCGCCGGGTCGACCCCGGCCGCGCGCATGAGGGCCTGCAGGCCCGGCTTGTCCGTGCGGGCGAGCCGCCGCATCCCCGCGGCGACGAGCGCCCGGTTCTCGTCCAGGAGCGGGACGACGTCCGCGACAGTGGCAAGCGCCACGAGGTCGAGGTGGCGGTCGAGCTTCTCCGCGCCGAGCGCCTCCAGCACCTTGAGCACGACGCCCGTGCCGCAGAGCTCCGGAAACGGGTACTGCGAAGGCTTCGTGGCGACGATCGGGCAGTCGGGCAGCTCCTCCCCGGGGCGGTGGTGGTCGGTGACGATCACCTCGAGGCCGGCCGAGCGCGCCTCGGCGATCTCCTGCACGGCCGTGATCCCGCAGTCCACGGTGAGGACGAGCGCGCAGCCGTCGTCGGCCAGCCGCGCGAGCGTCTCTCTCGAGACGCCGTAGCCCTCCTCGAAGCGGCTCGGCAGGTGCCACCCGACGTCAGCGCCCAGGTCGCGCAGCGCGGTGACGGCGAGCGCGGTCGCGCAGATGCCGTCGACGTCGTAGTCGCCGTGGACGCAGATCCTCCCGCCCGCCGCGATCGTCTCGCGGATCCGCGCGCAGGCCGCCTCGACGTCCCCGAGCAGGAACGGGTCGTGGCCGGGTGGCGCGGCGGCCAGGAAAGCCCGCGCCGCCTCGGGGTCGCCGTAGCCGCGCCGGACGAGGACGCTCGCGGTCGCGTCGCCGACGCCGAGCGCCGTGGCGAGCCGTCCTACCTCCCCGCGCGGGCACGGACGGATCGTCCAGGTGCCCTCGTGCATCGCAGTCCACCGTACGGTCGGGATCGGACGGACCGGCTCAGGGAGCGGGCCCGCGGGCGCATGGCTATTCTCAGACCGGGTGAGCGACTCGAACTACACGTCGGGGGACGACTACGTCGTCGAGTTCCTCGGGTACCGCTTCAGCTTCAACGCGATCGACTTCGAGCAGCGGGTCAACGCCGCCGCGGTGCGCCTGCGGCTGGTCGAGCCCGGCGAGCTCGAGGAGGCCGAGACCGCCGACCTGGTCGAGCTGACCGCCCACGGCCGGATCGACGACCCGCAGAGCGCGCTCGGCGCGTACCTGGTCCGCCAGTGGGAGCGGGTCGCCCTCGTGAACGACGAGTCGCTCGTCTACTGGCTCCGCAAGCTCATCTTCCGCGGCGCCTGGCTCGACCAGCGCGTGAAGGAGAACCGCCTGGAGGTCGACTGGGACGGCGAGGCGGCGGAGTTCGGCTACCGCGAGCCCGACGGCGGCCGCGCCCTCCTCGAGCTGGCGCCCGTGCCTTCCTGGCACGAGCTCCAGTTCCGGCGGTAGAGCCCTCCGAAAACGACGAAGGCCGGCTTTCGCCGGCCCCCGTCGAGCGGATCTCGTGCCCGGGCTAGCGCTCGAGCCGCGAGCCGTGGTAGGCCATCTTCTCCTTCGCCGTGTTCGACGCCTTGTCGGTGCCGTTCACGGACGACTTCGTCAGCGCGAAGGTGAGCGTCGAGTGCGCGATCGCGTCCGACATCTGGTCGATCGCGAGCGTGCTCACGTTGGCGATCGTGTCGCACGCCTGGTGGTAGCACGGGTCGTAGGCGATCCCCGCCGTGCCGCCGTACACCGCCGCCTGCTCGGGCGTCTTGATGCCCTCGGCGCCCGTGAACAGGCCGCCCGCCGGGATGCCCGCGTTGATGAACGCGTCGTAGTCCGAGCGGCCGTCGAACTCCGTCGGCTCGGTCGCCAGGCCCAGCGAGGAGAAGTAGTCGGCGAAGACGGACTCGATCCGGCCGGAGCCGCTCGGGCCGTCCACCCCGAACGCCGAGCCGTCCCCGTCGTAGACGAAGCGGACGAAGTTCGGCGAGCCGACCATGTCGAAGTTCAGGTTGAGCATGATGTCCTTCAGGTCGCGCTTCGCCAGGCTGTCGACGTAGTGCTGCGAGCCGATCAGGCCGTCCTCCTCCGCCCCCCAGAACGCGAAGCGCACGCGGTTGACGGGCTCGATCTCGAGCTCCGCCATCTGCAGCGCGGTCTCGAGGATCGTCGAGGTGCCGGAGCCGTTGTCGTTGATGCCGGGGCCCTCGTCGACCGAGTCGAGATGGGCGCCGACGAGCACGGTGCGGTCGGCACGGCCGGTCGGGGTGTCGGCCAGGACGTTCGCCGTGGCCGTGGTGATCGTCTCGGCGTCCACGGCGACCCGCACCGTGACCGCCTGGCCGCTCGTGACGCGGTTGTAGAGCTCCTCGCCGACGGCGAAGGACGTCCCGATCACCGGCAGGCTCATCTGCGGCGGGTCGAGCGTCCCCGCGATGACGCCGAGGCGGTCGTCGTTCGGGTCGTCGTTGCCCTCGTTGAAGATCACGACGGCGACGGCGCCGGCCGCCTGCGCGTTCTCGGCCTTGAGGCGGAACGTGCAGGTGCCGCGCTGCACGAGTGCGATCGCGCCCGCCGGGAAGCCGACGAAGTCGGCCGCGGAGCAGCCGCTCGTGGCGCCGCCCGGCGCGGGGATCGTGATGCCGCCCGCGAGCGCGAGCGGCGCCGTGAAGTCGCCCGCGCCCGAGTAGTCCATGGGCGAGTACTCGGCGTCGAGGCCCTCGGCGTACGCCTTCGGGTCGGGCGAGACGCGCTCGAACGCGCTCGAGTTGAGGACGAACTGGTCGTACGTGAAGTTCTGGACGGTGACGTCGTAGCCGGCTCCGGTGAGGAGATCGGCGACGTAGTCCACCGAGGCCGCATAGCCGGGCGTGCCCGACGCGCGGGTGCCGCCGTTGGCGTCGGCGATGGCCTGGAGCGCCGCCTCGTGCTCCATGACGCCGGCGACGGTGACGGCGTTGCGCAGGGCGGTCGTGTCCGTCCCGACGGCGGTCGAGCTCAGCGGCGCCAGCACGAGCGCCGTGAGTGCTGCAGCAAGCAGCAGCAGGAGTTTCCGCTGCAAGAGATGCCCCCTTGGGTCGCTTGAGTTGTCTCTCTGGGCCGGTCCTGACGGCCGACCGGCCGGTCCCAGGTCGGCTGGACCGTAGCAGACCCCCGAAGCGGCGAGTGCGGAGCGGGCGGGGGCGGCGCCCGCTAGAAGAGCGACCCGGCGGCAGCGGCGGCGCCTGCCCGCTTGCGACCCGCCTCCGTCACGATCCGGCCTCGCGGCGTGCGCTGGATCAGGCCGAGTTGGAGCAGGTACGGCTCGTAGACGTCCTCGATCGTGTCCGGCTCCTCGCCGAGGGCCACGGCGAGCGTCGAGAGCCCGACGGGGCCGCCGTCGAACTTGTGGGCGATCGTGGTCAGGAGCTCGCGGTCGGCCCGCTCGAGGCCGTGCTCGTCCACCTCGAGGAGCACGAGGGCCTCGCGGGCGACCTCGAGCGTGACGGCGCCGTCGTGCCGAACCTCTGCGACGTCGCGCACGCGGCGGAGGATGCGGTTCGCCACGCGCGGCGTCCCGCGGGCCCGGCGCGCGATCTCCTCGCTCGCCTCGTCCGCGACCTCCACGTCGAGGATCCGCGCGGAGCGGCGCACGATGAGGGCGAGCTCCTCGGGCCCGTAGTGCTCGAGCCTGTACGTCATGCCGAAGCGGTCGCGGAGCGGCGTCGTCAGGAGGCCGGTGCGGGTCGTCGCACCGACGAGCGTGAAGGGCGGCAGGTCGAGCGTCAGCGTCCGCGCCGCCGGTCCCTGCCCGACGATGATGTCGAGACGGAAGTCCTCGAGCGCCGGATAGAGGATCTCCTCGACGGCGCGGTTGAGCCGGTGAATCTCGTCCACGAAGAGCACGTCGCGCTCCTCGAGCGAGGTGAGGATCGCGGCCATGTCGCCCTTGCGCTCGAGCGCAGGGCCGGCGACGCTTCGGAGGCCGACGCCGAGCTCCTCGCGGACGATGTACGCGAGGCTCGTCTTGCCCAGCCCGGGCGGGCCGGCGAGGAGGACGTGGTCGAGGGCCTCCCCCCTCCCCTTCGCCGCCTCGAGCGCGATCGCCAGCTGCTCCTTGACGCGCTCCTGGCCGACGAACTCCTCGAGCGACCGCGGTCGCAGCGAGCCGTCGAGCTCCTCCTCGTCCGCGGCGAGGACGGCGGTGGTGACGCGCTCGCTCATGCGGCCCTCAGCGCCTGGCGGACGCGCTCGGCCGGCGGCAGGTCGGGATCGATTTCGGCGAGGCGCTGCTCGGCCTCGGCGGGCGTGTAGCCGAGCTCGACGAGGGCGTCGCGCGCGACGACGTGCCCGTCGCCCGGGCCGAGGTGCGGGGCCTCGTCGACGGCGGCGAGCGGCGCGATGCGCTCCTTCAGCTCGAGGACGACGCGCTGCGCCGTCTTCTTGCCGATGCCCGGGATCGTCTGGAAGAGCGCGGCGTCCTCGCGGACGATCGCGCGCGTGAGCTCGGCCGGCGAGTAGCCGGAGACGATCGCGAGGGCGACCTTGGGCCCGACGCCGGAGACGGCGAGCAGCTGCTCGAAGAGCTCCCGCTCGGCCGCGTCGGCGAAGCCGTAGAGCTGGAGCGCGTCCTCGCGGACGTGCAGGTGCGTCTCGACGACCACCTCCTCCGCGCCGTCGGCCTTCTTCACCGCGGAGGGCGTCGCGTGGACGCGGTAGCCGACCCCGCCGACGTCGAGCACGAGCCCGTCGGCGTCCCGCGCGACCGGCTTCCCGCGAAGGCGCGCGATCATCGGCGGCCTCCGGCGAGCGCGAGGAGCGGCGGCGCGAGCGCGTGGCAGATCGCCACGGCGAGCGCGTCGGCGGCGTGGTGCGGCCTGGGCGTCTCGGCGAGGCCGAGCACGACCTTCACCATGCGCTGCATCTGCGTCTTGTCGGCGCGGCCGTACCCGCAGACGGACTGCTTCACCGTCGCCGGCGGATACTCGGTGCAGGGCACGCCGGCCCCGGCGCAGGCGACGAGCGCGGCGCCGCGCGCCTGCCCGACGGAGAGCGCGATGCGGGCATCGGCGCCGACGTAGGACTCCTCGAGCGCCACCGCCTCCGGCTCGTGCCGGGCGATGAGCTCCGCGACCTCGTCGTGGATCTGCCGCAGGCGCGCAGCCGGGGCGTCCCGCGGCGAGGTCTCCCACCAGCCGTACTCCACCGCCCTGAGGCGGCCGCCGCCGTCGCTTGTCACGATGCCGAAACCGCACGCTGCCGTGCCCGGGTCGATGCCGAGGACCTTCACGTGTCGAGGTTAGGCGCCGGCCCGGACGTTCCTGCCGGCTACGAGAGGAGGTTCGCCTTCACCCCGGGGTTGTCGGCGCACCATTCGCGCAGAAGACCGAAGACCTTCGCCCGCTGCTCCCCGTCGGTGAGCGGCCGCTCCGGCGACCAGAGGACGCGGACCTCGACGACCTCGTCGGTCCGCGGCTCGCTCGGGCAGCCCTCCCGCTGGAGGTGCGCGCGCAGGGACTCCATGTAGGCCGGGTCGCTGATCTCGATCTGCATGCCGCTCGGCAGAAGTATCGGCGGCGATGCGGACGAGCTTCAGCGCCGATCAGGCGGCAACCGCTTCGAGGATCCCCTCGGGGATGTCGAAGTTCGCATAGACGGCCTGGACGTCGTCGTTCTCCTCGAGCGCGTCCATGAGGCGGAGCAGCTTCTTCGCGGTGGACTCGTCCTCGACGGCGACCGTCGTCTTCGGGAGCATCGTGAGCTCGGCGGACTCGAGGGCGATGCCGGCCTCCTCGAGCGCGGTGCGGACGGAGGCGAGGTCGTCGGGCGCCGAGATCACCTCGTAGCTCGTGCCGTCCTGCTGGACGTCCTCGGCACCCCCGTCGGCCGCGACCAGCATGAGCTCGTCCTCGTCGACGGAGTCGGCGGACACGATGACGACGCCCTTGCGCTCGAAGAGCCAGGCGACGGCGCCGCTCGTCCCCAGGTTCCCGTCGTTCTTGGCGAAGATGTGGCGCACCTCGGCCGCGGTGCGGTTGCGGTTGTCGGTCAGCGCTTCGACGAAGACGGCCACGCCGCCGTCGCCGTAGCCCTCGTACGTGACGGTCTCGTAGGATTCGCCGTCCGCGGTCGCGCCGGAGCCGCGCGCGATCGCCCGCTCGATGTTCTCCTTCGGCATCGAGTTGTCGCGCGCCTTCTGGATCGCGGTGGCCAGCGTGGCGTTCCCGTCCGGGTCGGGCCCGCCCTCGCGCGCGGCGACGATGATCGCACGCGTCAGCTTCGAGAAGAGCTTGCCGCGTTTGGTGTCGGCGGCGCCCTTCTTGTGCTTGATGCTCGACCACTTGCTATGTCCAGACATGTGCCTCCTCCCTGACCAGGTCGAGGAAGCGCTCGTGGACGCGCGTGTCGTCGGTGAGCTCCGGGTGGAACGACGCGGCCAGCACCCGGCCCTCGCGGACGAGGACGGGCTCGCCGTCGAGGCGGCCGAGCACCTTGACCCCGGGGCCGACCTCGAGGAGCCTCGGCGCGCGGATGAAGACGCCGCGGATCGGCTCCTCCTCGCCCTCCAGGTCGACGTCTGCCTCGAAGCTCGCCACCTGGCGCCCGAACGCGTTGCGCGCGACCTCGACGTCGAGGAGGCCGAGGTGGGTCCGGTCGAGGAGGATCATCCCCGCGCACGTCCCGAAGAGCGCGCCGGGAAACGCCGCGACCGGCTCCTCGAGGCCGCCCATCCGCATGAGCCGGCGGATCGCGGTGGACTCGCCGCCGGGGACGACCAGCCCGCCGACCCCGTCGAGCTGCTCCGGCCGGCGCACCTCGACCGGGTCCGCGCCGAGCCGCCGCAGCATGGCCGCGTGCTCGCGGAAGTTCCCCTGGACGGCCAGGACGCCGATGGGCGTCGGATCGCTCATTCCCGTGATTTTACCCCCGGGGCCTTCGGCCCCTCGCCCCCCGCTTTCGACGCTAGCAGCGAGAACGTGACACGTGTGCGCCGGTTTGCGCCGGTTCTGTGCCGGCGGCGCGGGCGGCCGCCCTGCGGCTACCAGCCGCGGGTCTCGAGGAGCTCTTCGGGCGCGAGGGCGGCGGCGTCGAGGCCGCGCATGGGCTCGCCCAGGTCGGTGGAGACGCGGGCGAGCGTCTCCGGGTCGGAGAAGTGCGTGGTCGCCTCGACGATCGCCTTCGCGCGCGCGAGCGGGTTGGACGACTTGAAGATGCCGGAGCCGACGAAGACGCCGTCGGCGCCCAGCTGCATGCACAAAGCGGCATCCGCAGGCGTCGCGATCCCGCCGGCCGTGAACGTCACGACCGGCAGGCGCCCGTTCTCGGCCACCCAGCGCACGAGCTCGACCGGCGCCTGCAGCTCCTTGGCCTCCGTGTAGAGCTCTTCCGGGGAGAGCGTCCCCAGCCGGCGGATGTCGCCGAAGACCGCGCGCATGTGCCGCACGGCGTTGACGATGTCGCCGGTGCCGGCCTCGCCCTTCGTACGGATCATGGCCGCGCCCTCGCTCAGGCGTCGCAGCGCCTCGCCCAGGTTGCGACAGCCGCACACGAACGGGATCCGGAACGCCCACTTGTCGATGTGGTGCGCCTCGTCGGCCGGCGTCAGCACCTCGCTCTCGTCGACGTAGTCGACCTCGAGCGCCTCCAGGATCTGCGCCTCGACGAAGTGGCCGATGCGCGCCTTGGCCATGACCGGGATGGACACAGCTTCCTGGATCTCGCGGATCTTGGTCGGGTCGGCCATGCGCGCGACGCCGCCCTCGGCGCGGATGTCCGCGGGCACGCGCTCGAGCGCCATCACCGCGACCGCCCCCGACTCCTCCGCGATCCGCGCCTGCTCCGCGGTCGTGACGTCCATGATCACCCCGCCCTTCAGCATCTCGGCGAGGCCACTCTTCACCCGCATCGTGCCGAGCTCGGCCATGAGGTGGAGTGTATCTACGCGGTCAACAGCTCCAGGGCCGCGTCCGGCTCCTTGAACGGCGGGATCACGTAGATCCCGGCGGCGCGCGACCGTGCCTCTTCGGCGAGCTGCCGGGCGAGGTCGAAGCCGACGGCACGCGCGTCGGCGCCGGCATCGGCCAGACGCTCCTGCACGGCCTCGGGGATCGTGATCCCGGGCACCTCGTTGTGCAGGCGGAAGGCGAGGGTGTAGCTCGTGAGCGGCCAGACCCCGACGAGGAGGGGGATCGGGGACTCGCCGCCGAGCAGGTCGAGGAAGCGGTCGAGGTAGCCGATGTCGAAGAGCGCCTGCGTCATCGCGAACCGGGCGCCGGCGGCGACCTTCTCGCGGAAGCGCTCCAGCTCCCGCTCGAGCTCGTCGGCCGACGGGTTCACGGCCACGCCGACGAAGAAGGACGTGGGCGCGTCGATCGCCTTCCCGGAGAAGTCCTCGCCGCGGTTCAGATGGCCGAGGAGCGAGACGAGCCCGATCGCGTCGACGTCGTAAACGCCGCTCGCGCCCGGGTAGTCGCCGACGTGCGGCGGGTCGCCGGTGACCGCCAGGATGTTCCGGACGCCCTCGGCGTGGGCGCCGAGGAGCTGCGACTGGAGCCCCATGATCGAGGCGTCGCGCGGGGTCACGTGCGGGATCGTCTCGAGCTCGACCGACCGCTCGATGGCGGTCGCGGCCATGAGTGCCGAGAGCCGCGCACGCGCCATCGGGTTGTCGTTGATGTCGACGGCGTGCACGAGCCCGGAGGCGCGCAGCCGCGCGGCGACGCCGAGCATCGCCTCCATGTTCGAGCCCTTGGGCGGGTCGAGCTCGACCGAGACGACCCATTCGCCCGCCTCGAGCCGCTCCTGGAGCTGCGTCTTGCCGGCCGCGTGCGCCGGGCGGGCCGCGACCTCGCGCTCCACGACGAAGAGCGCGGCGCGGGGCTCCCGCCCCTCCTCCATGGCCGCCCGAATCGCCCCGATCTGCGCCGGCGTCGTCCCGCAGCAGCCGCCGATCAGCCGCGCGCCCTGGCTGCGGGCCTGCGCGGCGAACTCCGCGAAGTAGTCGGGGGTCGCGTTCGGGTAGACGATCCGCCCGCCGGAGAGGCTGGGGAGCCCCACGTTCGGCTGCGCCGAGAGCGGGAGCCCGTTTGCCTCGGCGTTCATCTCGCCCAGGGCAGCGAGAGCCGCCTGGGGCCCGAGCCCGCAGTTCGCGCCGGCCGCGACGACGCCGAGCGCATGGAGGCGCGCCACCGCGTCGCGGGCCTGCACGCCGGCCAGCGTCTGGCCGTCCTCGTCGAACGTCAGCTGGGCGACGATCGGGAGCGACGAGACGTCCTGCACCGCGCGAATTGCCGTCTCGAGCTCATCGAGGTCGTAGAAGGTCTCCACGAGGAAGAGGTCGACGCCGCGCCCCTCGAGCAGGCGCGCCTGCTCGTGGAAGACCGCGTAGGCGTCCTCGGCGCCGGTCGTCCCCTCGAGGTCGCCCAGCGGCCCGATCGCGCCGCCGATCAGCACCGGCGCGCCGGCGACCTCCCGCGCCTCGCGCGCGATCTTGACCCCGCGCTCGACGATCTCCTCGAGCCGGTCGTCCAGGTACTGCGCCGAGAGCTTCCGCCGGTTCGCGCCGAAGGTGTTCGTCTCGATCAGCTCGGCGCCGGCGCGGATGAACCCGGCGTGGACGCCGATCACCGCCTCCGGCGCCTTCAGGTTCGCCTCCTCCGGGCAGCGGAGCCGCGGCACGGCCGCGCTCAGGAGCGCGCCGGTGCCCCCGTCGCCCACGATGACGCGGTCCTCGGCGAGGCGTTCCTCGAATCGGCCCATGCCGCTGAGAGTAGCCGTCCGGGCCGCGCCAGCAACCATGGATCCGGGTGGCGCGCGAGCGTGCGGAGCGCGAGACTGCGCGCATGGCCGTCTCCGGCGCAGCGCTGCATCCGTCCGCATCGTTCAGCGCCACGCTCCGGGTTCACCTCGAGGACCGCCCGGGCATGTTCGCGCGACTCGCCGGGGCGATCGGAGAGGCGGGCGGCAACCTGGGCGCCATCGACCTCGTCCGGGTCGAGCGGGGCACGAAGGTGCGCGACGTCACGGTGCTCGCAGCCGACGAGGAGCACATCGGGCGGATCGTGGAGGCCGTGCGCGCGGTGCCGGGCATCACGGTCGAGCACGTCTCCGACCGGACCTTCCTCCTCCACCTCGGCGGAAAGCTCGAGGTCGTTTCGAAGGCCCCGCTGAAGACGCGCGACGACCTCTCGATGGCCTACACGCCGGGCGTGGCCCGCATCTGCCGCGCGATCGCCGACGATCCCGACACCGTCTGGAACCTGACGGTCAAGCAGAACACCGTCGCCGTCGTCACGGACGGGACGGCCGTGCTCGGCCTGGGCGGCATCGGCCCGGAGGCGGCGCTTCCCGTCATGGAGGGCAAGGCGATCCTCTTCAAGGAGTTCGGCGGGATCGACGCCTGGCCGGTCTGCTTGGACACGACCGACCCGGATCGGATCGTCGACACGGTGACGGCGCTCGCACCCGTCTTCGGGGGGATCAACCTCGAGGACATCTCGGCCCCGCGCTGCTTCGAGATCGAGGCCCGCCTGCGCGAGAGGCTGGACATCCCGGTCTTCCACGACGACCAGCACGGGACCGCGATCGTCGTCCTTGCCGCTCTCCTGAACGCCCTCCGCGCCGTCGGCAAGCGACTCGAGGACGCCCGCATCGTCATCACGGGCGCCGGTGCCGCGGGCGCCTCGACGGCGCGCATGCTCCTCGCGGCGGGGGCGGGCGAGGTCCTCGCCTGCGACCGGCGTGGCATCCTCTGCCCGGGCACCCGCGAGCTCGATCCCGCCAAGGCCGCGCTCGCGGAGGAGACGAACCCGCGCGGGCGGCAGGGATCCGCCGACGCGGCGCTCGCGAGCGCCGACGTCTACATCGGGCTCTCCGCCCCGGGGGCGGTCAGCGTGGAGGGGATCCGCTCGATGGCGGAGTCCGCGGTCGTCTTCGCGATGGCCAATCCGGTCCCCGAGGTCGCTCCCGAGGAGGTCGAGAGCATCGTCGCCGTCGTCGGGACGGGCCGTTCCGACTACCCGAACCAGATCAACAACGTCCTCGCCTTTCCCGGCGTCTTCCGCGGCGCGCTCGACGCGCGGGCGACCACGATCACGCGCGAGATGGAGCTCGCCGCCGCCCACGCGCTGGCCGCAACCGTCGAGGCCGACGAGCTCTCGCCGGACTACGTCATCCCGAGCGTGTTCGACCGCCGCGTCGCGCCCGCGATCGCAGAGGCGGTCGCACGGGCTGCCGAGGCGAGCGGCGTCGCGCGGAAGACCGCCGCCCCGCCGGGCGGCGGCGCCTAGATTCGGGCATGGCCGAGATCCGGCGCTGCGGCGACGACGATCTCGACGCGATCCTCGCCGTCGTCAATGCGGCCGCCGAGGCCTACCGCGGCGTCATCCCGGCCGACCGCTGGCGCGAGCCCTACATGCAGCGGGAGGAGCTCGAGGCCGAGCTCGCCGACGGCGTCGCGTTCTGGGGCTGGGAGGACGAGGGCGAGCTCCTCGGCGTCATGGGCATCCAGCCGCTCGCGGACGTCGACCTCATCCGCCACGCCTACGTCGCGCCCGGACGCCAGGGCCGGGGGATCGGCGGCGAGCTGATCGCCCACCTGCAGCGCCGGACCGACCGGCAGGTCCTCGTCGGCACGTGGGCCGCCGCCGAGTGGGCGATCCGCTTCTACCGCCGCCACGGCTTCGAGCAGGTCACGCCGGAGCAGAAGGACCGGCTCCTGAGGACGTACTGGTCGATCCCGGAGCGCCAGATCGCCACGTCGGTCGTCCTGGCGAAGCCGCCGCTCGGCGCCTGAACGGGTTTCGGGTCCGAAGACCCGGGAACACGACGGCCCATGTGGTGGCCCTGGCTCATCGTCGCCCTCTCGATCGCCCTGAGCGCCGTCCTCGCGATCCTCATCTCGCGCTGGCGCGTCCACCGCCACCGGCGGTAGCGGCCTTTTCAGACACGTCCGAAACGGCCGGTACGGTGCGCGGCCGTGCGCCTGATCGTCGCCCGCTGCGAGGTGCGCTACTCCGGCCGTCTCTCGGCCTTCCTGCCGGAGTCGAACCGCCTGCTCATGCTCAAGTCGGACGGCTCGGTGCTCGTGCACGCCGACGCCGGCGGCTACAAGCCCCTCAACTGGATGACGCCGCCGACCGTGATCGAGGAGGAGGGCGACCCGCTCGAGCGGCTCGTCGTCCGCAAGCGGGCCGGCAAGAGCGAGGACCGGCTCGAGATCGTCGTCCACGAGGTGCTGAGCGACGTCGCCCACGAGATGGGCGAGGCGGCGCCGCTCGCCAAGGACGGCGTCGAGCGCGACCTCCAGGAGGCGCTCGCCGCGAGCCCGGAGACGCTCGGCGAGGGCCTCCGCCTCGTTCGCCGCGAGTGGCCCACCGACATCGGCCCGGTCGACCTGATGTGCCGCGACGGCGAGGACTGGGTCGCGGTCGAGATCAAGCGCGTGGGCACGATCGACGCGGTCGAGCAGCTGACGCGCTACCTCGAGCGCATCCGCGAGGACGCCGCCAGGTCCGGGTGCCGGGGGATTCTGGCCGCGCAGCGGATCCAGCCGCAGGCAGCGACGCTGGCCGCCGCGCGCGGGATCGCGTGCGCCGAGGTCGACCTGGAGCTCCTTCGCGGCGAGCGCGAGCCCGACCTCACCCTGTTCGCCTGAGCAGCAGGGAATCCGACCGCGGAGGGTGTCCGTATCCCGATGCGACCGATGTCCCAACGGCATGCCGTCCTCGGGGCCCTCGCGGTCCTCGCCCTCGCCCTGCTCGTCCCGGCCGTCGCGGAGGCGAGAACCTTTTACGGGAGGGTCGGACCAGGCCCGACGATCACGCTCAAGCGGGGAGACGGGACCACTGTTCGCCGCATTCCCGCCGGCAGGCACATCTTCGTCATCCGCGACCGCTCGAGCAGGCACAACTTCCATCTCCTCGGACCGGGCGTCGACCGAAAGACGAGCGTCGCGTTCACCGGACGCCGCAGGTGGAGCGTCAGGCTGCAGGCCGGGACGTACCGGTACCGGTGCGACCCGCACCGGACGACGATGCGGGGCAGGTTCGCGGTCGTCTAAGACAGCGGCGGAGTGGCGAAATGGGCCCGCCTGGATTCGAACCAGGGACCAACGGATTATGAGTCCGCTGCTCTGACCAGCTGAGCTACGGGCCCGCAGCCGTTCCGAGCTTAGCGCCGCGCCCCGGGAAGCGGTTCGGTTTCACGGCCGTCTGCGGGATTGGTAAGAATAGGCCCGCATGTCCCGGAGCTTCAGGGTGCCGTCGTCGGGTCCGGCGCGGAGGGCCGGCTCATGAAGGTCTTCCAGGCGGAGCGCAGCCTGCGCACGCGGGGCGGCTTGGAGATCCGCGACATCACCGAGGAAGTCCGTGACTTCGTGCTCGAGAGCGGCGTGACGGACGGGATCGCGTGCGTCTACTCGCCGCACACGACCTGCATGGTGCGCGTGAACGAGTTCGAGGGGGGCTTCCTCGAGGACTTCACCCGGATGCTGCGCCGGCTCGTCCCGAGCGAGAAGTACTACGCCCACGACGACTGGGATCGCCGCACCGAGAACATCTGCCCGGAGGACATGGAGTTCGGGAACGGTCACTCGCACTGCATGGCCATGCTGCTCGGGCCCGCCGGCGAGTCGATTCCCGTGCGCGACGGCGAGCTCTGCCTCGGCACCTGGCAGCGCGTCCTCTTCATCGAGCTCGACCGCTCCCGCGACCGCCGCTGGCTGGTCCAGGTCGTCGGGGAGTAGCCCGCAGCCGCGCACCCGGCCCGGAAACGGAAAACGGGGCCGCCGCAGGCCCCGTTCCGTTTGGGTGGAAACTCTTTCCGGAGTGCCCCCGCCGCATCGGGGCCCCGTTGGAGTTTCCGCTATGCCAGGAGTTTCGGCTTTCTGCGCGGCTTCGGCCCCCCTCCGTCGGAGTTGACTGCGTCACCCTTCCGGGGTTGACTGCCCCGCTTCACCTCTGACCCATGGATGCCGTTCTCCTCGCCCTCGGCTCCGCCGTCTGCTTCGGCGCGATGGCCGTCGCCCTGCGGGTCGGCATCAGGAGGCATCCGGAGCCCGATATCGCGGCAGTCGTCACAACCGTCGTTGGGCTCCTCGTCGCCCTCGTCGCGGCCGCGTTCGAGAGCGGCACCGGCGAGCTCGCGCGGCCGAAGGAGCTCGCGGTGTTCGC
>Ga0299914_10001124_pt1 | contig 17266 bp, 15 predicted proteins | sample RVTome_10_FD_201361 | JGI IMG/M metagenome (GOLD analysis project Ga0299914, IMG submission 201361) | Soil microbial communities from uranium-contaminated site in the Upper Colorado River Basin, Wyoming, United States - RVT153D57 (version 2) ...
CGAAAGCCGCGCCATCAGATAGCCAAAGCCCAGACCGATGGCGACCCCCAGGACGGTCAGCCAAATCGCCACGTTGTCCATCGTGGTCCCTTCCCCGGTATGAGATAGACGTGCCGAGCCTCGAAAGACCCGGCACACGAAGAGAGAAGCTGACTTCGAAAGAGGGTCATCTCACCCTGGCTTCGGTCGCTCCTCCTTTTCCACTCTCAATCCGGCGTGCATCTCAAAGATCGTGTTCGTGTGTTGAGCATCGATCCTACACCGAGATCACGAAAGGGAAATGTCACTCCTCGTTTGGTGCCTGCTCGTCCGAAACCGCGGAGACTTCCTCGTCCCCGCCTTCGGCGAGGGCTTCACCCGGTGTGACCAGCTCGTAGACCTTTGCCTGCAGCTGCATCGCCACCTCCGGGTTCTCCCTGAGGAACCGCTTCGCATTCTCCCGACCCTGACCCAGCTGATCGTCATCGAACGTGAACCAGGCCCCACTCTTCCGGACCACGCCGTGATCGACGGCCACGTCGAGAAGACTGCCTTCGCGAGAGATACCGTGACCGAACATGATGTCGAACTCGGCGAGACGGAACGGTGGCGCCATCTTGTTTTTGGCCACCTTGACCCGTACCCGGTTCCCGACACTGTCGGCACCGTCCTTGATGGTTTCGATGCGCCGGATGTCGAGACGGACCGACGAGTAGAACTTGAGGGCACGGCCACCGGGGGTCGTCTCCGGTGAGTTGTGCACCATGACGCCGTCCACAAGGTAGTTGTGATGGCCTTCGACCTCGAGGTCGAACCGTCGCATGCTCCGAGTCGCCGGCTTCACATCGATGGAGACAATCGGTACTGCGGTCAGCTTCATGGTTTTGTTCGCCGGCTCCACCGTGACGTTTTCCTTGCCTCGGTGGTGCTGGAGCAACTTGTAGTCCATCACTGCCGGCACATAAGGAGCAATCAGCTCGTGTAGCGCTTCAGTTCCGTCACGGTCGAAAACAATGAATGCCTGGCCGACTCGATCCACAAGCTTGCAGCTGAGGCCGTATGACTCGCGCAAGGTCGACTGGAGTCGTCGCTGCGATCCCTTGTCCATGGCTTGGACGCAGATATCCGATCTTCCCGCAGAACCGTCTTTGCGCCTGACGGCAAAACTGCCGTCGTCCATGTACCAGACGGCCAACGCAAACGGAGTCAGCTCCTTGAGATAATCCCAGCTGAAGACCTTCTTGCCACCGACATAAACAGCCTCCCGTAGCTCATCGAGTTCGATGAGAGGGGTGGTTTCCACCATGAGCCCGCCCCTTGAATGCGGGGAGACGGAGTGAGGTACGCCTGCGAGCAGGTCGGCTTTCCATCTTGCGTAGCCGTCTTGCTTGGGGCCATGTCCGAATCGGAAGCGGGACTTCATACCCGGTCCGTTGGAATGATCGCGTTTTGGTGACACCGAGCCGTCACCCATGAGGGATCCCAGCACCAACTGCCGCTGTTGGTCCGAGAGATAATGCGGCAGCGGCATGAGAACCCGGTCTTCGGCCATCAACTCGCCAGCGGAGCGCCACCCCCCGGGCGTCGAAATCTGGTGATTGGCCGTCGCCGCGAACTGAGCTTTGCCGTTGCCCTCGGGTTTGTAGACGGTGAACTGGAGGAACTCGCCGGCATTGCCATTGTCGAACCAGTTGACGATCTTCTTCGGCTCGACAAGCCCGGTTTCGGGATCGACCGCTAGCACCTCAACCTGGAGCTTCTGATTGACGATCTTCCCGATCTTCTCCTGGGAACCGTCGGCCAATGTGACCCGTGTCGAATAATTGAAGCACCCGAACATGACACCGATCTTCTCTCGAAGCTGGTTGATGAAGACGGCTGTCGTCCTTGACTTGCTCAGCGTCCCGGCCAGCTTGCGCAGGGCCTGGGACATGAGACGGGCCTGAAGACCGACATGGGTGTCGCCCATCTCGCCTTCGATCTCGGCCCGAGGCACCAGAGCGGCAACCGAGTCGATCACCAGGACATCGAGGGCACCGGAGCGGATCAACATGTCCGCGATCTCCAGCGCCTGTTCCCCGGTGTCCGGCTGTGAGATGAGCAGCTCGTCGACATCGACTCCGATCGCCTTGGCATAGATCGGGTCGAGGGCGTGCTCGGCGTCGATGAAGGCGGCGATCCCCCCGTTCCGTTGTGCCTCGGCCACGATGTGTAGTGCAAGGCTGGTCTTGCCCGAGCTCTCCGGCCCGTACAACTCCACGATCCGACCCCGGGGGACTCCGCCGATCCCCAGGGCGAGGTCGAGGGAGAGGGCGCCGGTCGAGATGACGTCTACCTTGCGGTTGGCCGCCTCACCCATCTTCATGATCGCGCCCGTCCCAAACTGACGCTCGATCTGGCTGAGCGCCATTTCCAATGCCTTGTCCCGTTCCACTCTCGCTCCTTCCTCGGATCTCATGATGGCCAACGTATCTGTCGGCACCGACAGAAATGGGTCTTCTCGGTCTTCGTGCTGATTCTCGATGCCATGAGGGTCATTAGTACCTGGATACTAGGCCCGAACAGGTGTTCGTGATGGTCTTTACCATTACCGGGTCAGGGGCAGGGTTTCAAGGGGCTCGTACCTGGCGCCGTCCCTCCCGAGATGGGAGCGGTAGACCACGACCGACATGCAACGCCACTCGAGGCCCAGGGCGGGCACCTGGTCGACGAGCCGGCGGACGTCCTGGGGTGGGCGGACTCTGCTCAAGCTGAGATGGGGGTGAAACGGCCTCTCGTTCGGGGAGAGACCGGCCGTCTGAGCCGCCTCCTCGCAGACTTCGGCCAATTGGCGGAGTCGCTCCTCGCCCTTGGACAGGCCCACCCAGATCACACTCGCTTTCCGCGCTCCGGGGAAGGCGCCAAGGCTCCCGAGCCTCACCCGGAACGGATCCCCCAGATCGGATGTGTCGAGCCCGGCGAGAAAGCGCTCGTAGGCGACCGCGCCGATATTCCCCAGGAAGCGAAAAGTGATGTGCCAGTTCTGAGGTGGCGCCACTCTGCCCGGGAGCGTGATCTGGGCGAGACGATCGGAAAGCGCCATCCGCACCTCGTCGGGCAATGAAACCGCGACGAAGACCCGGCCTATCCCGTCCACCACTTGCCTATTAGGGCGAGACGGGTGAGTTGCAGCGCCGCGGTCGTCGCATAGGTGCGAATCCGCTCCCGGTCCCCGGTGAACTTGAGCTCGCGTGCCCGTGAGTCGTGCGGGGTGGCGACACCGATGAAGACGGTGCCCACTGGCTTTTCCAATGGTTGGGGCCCCGCCGAGCCGGTGACCGAGACGGCCACGTCGACGCCGAGCAGTGCCTGCGCCCCCCGTGCCATGGCGACTGCGGCTTCGCCACTCACCCGCTCAGCGATACCCGACAGGCCGAGCAACTGCTCTTTGAGCTCCGCGTCATATGCCACCACGCCGCCCCTGACGATCGCCGACGCGCCGGGAAGATCGGTCAAGCGGGTGGTCACCATGCCACCGGTCATCGACTCGGCGGTGCCGATGGTGTAGTCGAGATCCGAGAGGAGCCGGAGGAGCACACGCTCGATCGTCTCGTCGTCGAGCCCGAAGACGCTATCCCCCAGGCGGGACCGGACCTCGTGTTCCATCGGTTCGATCATCCGTCTGGCTTCCGGTGCCGTGGATGCCTTGGCGGTGACCCTGATCTTGATCTCGGAGTTGGAGGCGAGAAACGCCATCGAAGGGTTGACCGACCCGATGTAGAGGTCGTCCAGGAGCTCGGCCACCTCCGACTCGGGACGACCCCAGGTGCGGATGAGACGACTTGCGATCACCTGGTCGTCGCCGGTGACCGTGACCAGCCTCGGCAATACCTCGGTGAAGAGAAGGTTCTCCATCTCTGCGGGCACACCGGGCACACAGAAGATCCACTTGCCCTCGTGGAGGAGGGCGAGACCCGGCGCGGTCCCACGCGGGTTCGCCAGCAATTGGGCGCCGACCGGGTGTTGAGCCTGACGAAGGTTGCTTTGGGGCATCTCCCGCCCTCGCTGTGCCCACCACTGGCGGAGATGATCGGCGTACTCCTCGCTGAACGCCATGTCCAAGCCGGTAGCCAGACAGACCGCTTCCCTTGTGATGTCATCCTGGGTGGGCCCGATTCCCCCGGTGATGACCACCGCGTCCGCCCTGCCCAGGGCCGTAACGATCGCCGAAGCGATCCGGTCGACGTTGTCCCCCACTGTTTGTTGGTAGTGGGCGTCGAAACCGAGCTCGGCCAGCGCCGCGCCCATGGTGGACGTGTTCGAGTTGACGATCTGGCCCAACAAGAGCTCGGTGCCAACCGCGATGACCTCGACGATCATCCTCTGGGGCTCACTGGCTCGACCGATGCCGGGCCGGTCCGCCCCGGAGAGCGGGCGCCACCACCATGGCTTCCATGTCGGGGCCGTAGACACCGGTGTACTCCACGGTGAGCCACTCCCCGACCTCGCCCTGATCGACTCGCACCACCCCATCGATCTCCGGTGCGTGGCGATGGGAGCGGCCGATCGGAACCTCATCCTCAACCTGGTCGATGAGCAGCAGATCGGAACGACCCATCCACGCCGAGTGACGTGACTCGGTCACGTTGTCCTGGATCGCCGACAGATGTCGCAGCCGTTCCATGGTCACCTCACGGGGAACCTGGAGATCCATCTCGGCGGCCGGCGTTCCCGGCTCGGCCGAGTATGGGAAGAAGCCGGCCCAGTCGAGCCTGACCTCTTCGAGGAAGTCGGCGAGCTGTTCGACATGGTCGTCGTCTTCACCGGGAAAGCCGACGATGAACGACGAGCGGAGGGCCGCCTCCGGGTCGAGATCGCGGATTCTCTGGATCAGATCAGTGTGCTTCTCGGTGTTGCCGGGTCGTTTCATTCTTCTGAGCAGCGGAGCTGCGACGTGCTGCAGCGAGAGATCGAAGTACGGGGCTACCACCTGGTTCGAGACCATCTCGGCCAGCAGCCGCTCGCTGATCTCGCGCGGATGGAGGTAGAGAAGCCGAAGCCGCTTCAAGCCGTCGACATCGCCGATGAAGCCAAGTAGATCGGGCAACCCGCCCGGAGCCTGGATGTCACGGCCATAGGCGGCCAGGTCCTGTGCGACCAGGACCACCTCGCTCACTCCGGAGCCAACCAGGACCTGTAGCTCCTCTCTGATCTCGACCGGTCGTCGTGAGCGTTGTTTGCCACGGATCGAGGGAATGGCGCAGAAGGTGCACGGCTTGTCGCAACCCTCCGCCACCTTGAGATATGCGTAGGGGAGGTCTGATACCGGTCTCCCGGTGGCATGGAGGATGTCCATTACCGGTCTTCGCCTCATGTCGACCGGATGCCAGTTGGTCAACCCGTCGAGCACTCCGACCAGCTCACCGTACCGGTCGATCCCGAGCACGGCATCGACCTCGGGCAATGCCGACTCGACCTCGGAACCGAACCGCTGGGCCATGCACCCGATCACAATCGACTTGGCGTCTGCCGGCTTACGGTCCTCCAGATCCAGGATCTCATTCACGGACTCGGCCCTGGCCTCTTCGATGAAGGCGCAAGTGTTGACCATCACCACGTCCGCCACCTCGGGTGAGTCCGCCCAGGTGTAACCGGCTTCGGAGAGCATCGCGATCAGCTTCTCCGAGTCGACTTGGTTCTTGGCGCAGCCGAGCGTGCTCATCCAAACGGTGGGACCGGGCATGGCACGCAGCATAGAAACCGCCAGCAGATTGAGATACACAGCCCCGCATGAGGATCTCGTGCCCCTGGAATCACGAGTGTCCTGTCCGGTGGATTCGCTTGCTATTTCGGCGAGCAATTGTCGTTCCTGGCAAGGACGCAGGACGCAGGCGCACTGGGCCGTTCGTCAAGGACGAGGACGCCGCCAGGGGCGACAAGGGCCGTCGAAATACGAGCACGATCTGCCGGACAGGGCACCAGGGATCAGCCGCGCACCGACTCCACCACTACCAGCAGGGCAGTCGAGGGCACCGCGTCGGCCAGCCCGTTCCAGGTCGAGATGCTCACTCCCCCGTCCTCTTCGATCTCGGCGCATGCCAGATAGACGGCATCAACCAGAGCGGCGAGGGCATGGTCGATGTCGAACGCCTGGACCACGGCGATTCGGGCCCCGGTCACGTCCCGGCGCCCAACCGCCTGGATTGCCTCTTCTGCGAAGGCCGTGGCCTTCGGGTCCATCAGATCTCGCGGAACAGGTAACGGCGAAGGATGTCGATTCGGGTCTCCAGGGAGTCGGCGTCGAGATACCAGAGCATCGCGGCCACCGTCGACAGCAGAGGGTTGCCGTCCTGAGGGGTGAACGAGAAGCCCACGACCTCGTTGCCATTGCGCACGGCCAGTGTTTCCAGGGCGACCACGGTCTGGCTCATGATCCTCCCGTAGTAACCGTGGTCACGCCCGAATGAGAACACCTGGTTGGCCGACTTCTTGTAGGTCACAGCGACCCTGGTATTCGCCATCAGACGCTCTTTGACCTGGTCGACCGTCACGTCCTCGTCTAACTGCAAGGAGAACTGGATCGAGTGCATGTACTGGGTATTGATCTTCACGGCCGAGGAGTAGAGGTTGAGGTCGTAGCCCAAAGTGTCGAACAGCTGATGAGCGTCCCTGGCGTGGTGGGTCCCGAACCTCTCGTCCTTGTGTGGCTCTACGGTTGGGCTGGCGACGAAGCCGTCGTCCTGGCTGATGTCGTTGGCCCTCCTCATACAGAGGAAGCGACCGTCCTCGAGATGGCTGGTGCCGTCACTGTCGATCGCCAGTGACTTGATCAGCACCGCGATGTTGTGGGTGTTGCAGGAGACGATCTGTAGGAACTTGTCCTCGGCGGGGATCAGTGCCTCGTCGTTGATTCCCCGGGCGTACATCTTCCCGAAGCCGAATTCCGAGCCCTGGGCCATGAAACCGACAGGGCCCTCGGCCTTGCTGTAGAACTCGTCTTTCATCTCGTTGCCCACCGGGGTGCAATCGATGACGACTGTGGCTCGCTCGATCGCCTCACGTGACTCGTACTTGGGCGCATGACCCAACTCCTCGAATGCGCCCTGTCGGTCGTCGTCGACCGAGAGCACCGCTCCCCGTCGTTCCAGGTCTGAGACCTTGGCGCGTTCGGTCAAGAGAGGCGTGCGTTTGTGAAAGGTCACCTCGTCGATCCCGAAATGATCTTTGTTATCGGCGAGGAGACCGATCAAGGGCTCACCAATGGTGCCGGTGCCGACCACGTGGACAATGCTCATGCGGATCCCTCCGAGGGGACAGGGGCTGAATCCCGGGGACTCAGACTACCTGCCCCATTCCTGTGATTCCCAAACACCCAGTGCCACTAGCCGAGCAGCACCCTGGCCACTGACGCGGCCCTCTCGCAGATCGAGCCATCGAAGATATCGGCGCCCTCGCCCTCGACCAGGGTCGTCACGAACACCACCCTGTCATCGGAGCGAGCGAACACCCCACCGGAAGCCACGAGGCCAACATCGACGCAGAAGGCCTCGTCCCCGAGACCGGCCACGTCATCGCCGCGGAAGGGCTCGCTCTCGACGGTGATCGTCCCCGTATCGGTCTCCGTCGAAGAGACGACCTGACCGTCGGCAATCTCGGCACCGGCGGCGAATACCTCGGCAGCGTCGCTGCCGTCGTAGACGGACACCCAGATCTGGATGTTCGAGTCGCTATCACTGATGAAGCAGGCCGGTGCGTCCGCCAGCAGACGGGTGTCGCGGATCAGGCCGAGAATCCTTCCCACTGCGCTGTCTCCTGAGACCGCGTCCACGTCGGCGCCGACTGCATCGGAGGCTTCCTGGTTGCTGAGATAGGGGCAGGGCTCATCCTCGAGGGCGCCCTCGAACTCATCTACGAAACGGTTCAGCCCGAAGATGAAGAGGGCCACCAGGACGACGATGCCCACCAGGATGATCGCACCAACGATGATGGCTGCCTTGGCACAACCGCTCATACCCCCTCCGGCCGGCTGCTGACCGATGTCGGACGGGGTGAGCTGCGGTGGCGTCGGTTCGGAGGCCGGGGCCGGATCTGGGATGTCGTCGCTCGGGGGACCTGCGGTCATCCCGTTGAATCTACCGACACGGAATCAGAACTGCTCTTCTTCCGTCGAGCCCTTCAGAGCGAGGGTCGAGGCGCTGCCACCCGCTATGACCTGGCTCACGAGATCGAAATATCCCGCACCCACCTCGCGCTGGTGTCTGGTAGCGGTGTAGCCCTGAGTCTCCATGGCGAACTCCCGATCTTGGAGACCGACATAGGCCGGCATCCCGCCTCGTGCGTAGCCGAGAGCGAGCTCGAACATGGAGAGGTTGAGAGCATGGAACCCGGCCAGGGTGATGAACTGATAGCGATAGCCCATAGTCCCCAGCTCCTTTTGGAACCTGGCGATCGTCCCCTCATCAAGATGCTTGGACCAATTGAACGAAGGCGAGCAGTTGTAGGCCAACATCTTCCCGGGGTACTCGGCGTGGATCGCATCCGCGAACCTCCTCGCCTCGTCGAGATCGGGATGAGCCGTCTCACACCAGATCAAATCGCAGTACGGGGCATAGGAAAGCCCCCGGGCGATGGCCGCGTCGAGCCCGTCCCTCACCTCATAGAACCCCTCCGGAGTTCGCTTCCCCGTCACAAAGGGGGCATCCCGCTCATCGACGTCGGAGGTGAGCAAGGTGGCGCCGTTGGCGTCGGTCCTGGCCACGATCAGAGTGGGGACATCCATCACGTCGGCTGCCAGACGCGCGGCTTGCAGGGTGCGAATGTGCTGACCGGTGGGGACGAGGACCTTCCCTCCCATGTGCCCGCACTTCTTCTCGGCCGCGAGTTGATCCTCGTAGTGCACGCCGGCCGCTCCGGCGCGGATGAACCGTTTAGTCAGCTCGAACACATTGAGTGCCCCTCCGAACCCTGCCTCACCGTCGGCGACGATGGGGACGAACCAATCGATGTCCACATCACCCTCGGCCCAATGGATCTGGTCGGCTCGGCGCAGAGCGTTGTTGATTCGCTCTACCAGCGCCGGCGCCGAGTTCGACGGATAGAGAGATTGGTCGGGATATGACTCACCGGCGAGGTTGGCATCGGCTGCCACCTGCCACCCGGACAGGTAGATCGACTTGAGCCCGGCCTTGACCATCTGTAACGCCTGGCCGCCACTCAGGGCACCGAGGGCACTGACATGGTCCTCGGTATCGAGCATCTCCCAGAGCTTGGTCGCCATCCGGTTGGCCAATGTCGACTGCTCGCGGATACTGCCTCTGAGCAGCACGACCTGCTCGGCGGTGTAGTCACGGGTGATGCCCATCCAGCGCGGATTGGTCTTCCAGTCCTCGGCGATGCGGCTGGCCTCGTGGGCTATATGAGACATGGCTCTCTTTTCTCAGCTGATGAGCTCGTAGGCGGGCAGGGTCAGGAACTCGACGAACTGCTCGCCGAGGGCGACTTCCTCGAACAGCTTGCGAGCAGTCTGTAGCTGGTCGGCATGGGGGTGGCCCTGAGCCTCCATCTGATCTACGGCCGCTTCGGCCATCGAGCGGATCAGGGACTCGGTGACCTCTGTCCCGTCATCGGTGTGGACTCCGTGACGGACCCATTGCCAGATCTGGGAGCGCGAGATCTCGGCGGTGGCCACGTCCTCCATCAGGTCATTGATCCCGGCGGCGCCAGTACCCGAGAGCCAGGAAGCGATGTACTGGATCCCGACGCTGACATTGGTCTCGATGCCGGCGATGGTGACCGTGCCCGGGAACTCGAGGTCGAGCAGATGCTCGGCGCTGACCGAGACGTCGTCTCGTTGCCGGCTCACCTGGTTGGGCCGGGATCCGAGAACCGAGTCGAACTGCTCCATGGCAACGGGCACCAGATCGGGATGGGCTACCCACGTCCCGTCACAGCCGGCAGCCGCCTCACGCGCCTTGTCCTCACTGACCGCCACGATCGCCGAGTCGGTGACCTCGGGGTCGCGTCGGTTGGGTATGAACGCTGACATACCCCCGATGGCATGGGCGCCCCGTCGATGGCAGGTCTTGACCATCAACTCGGTGTAGGCGTGCATGAACGGCACAGTCATCGTCACCTGGGAGCGGTCGGGCAGGACAAAGTCAGAGTGGTTCCGGAACTTCTTGATGACGGAGAAGATGTAGTCCCAGCGCCCGGCATTGAGACCGGCGGCGTGCTCCCGCAGCTCGAACAGGATCTCGTCCATCTCGAACGCAGCCAGGATGGTCTCGACGAGGACCGTGGCCTTGATCGTCCCCTGCGGGATATCCAGACGGTCCTGCGCCCAGAGGAACACATCGTTCCACAGTCGCGCCTCGTCATGGGATTCGAGCTTGGGCAGGTAGAGATATGGGCCACTTCCAGCCTCGACGGCGGCCCGGCCACCGTGGAAGAGGTAGAGGCCAAAGTCGAACAGGGAGGCCGACATCGGCCGCCCGTCGACGAGGAAGTGCTTCTCGGTGAGATGCCAGCCACGGGGCCTGACCACCAGGGTCGCGACTTCGCGATTCAGCTCGTAGGTCTTGGCCTCTGTCTCGAAACGGAGTGTCCGCTGATAGGCGTCGACGAGATTCGCCTGTCCCTCGATGAGATTGGACCAGGTCGGTGAGGTGGCGTCTTCGAAATCGGCCATGAACACCTTCGCTCCCGAGTTCATGGCGTTGATCATCATCTTGGCGTCGACCGGTCCGGTGATTTCGACCCGGCGGTCCTCGAGATCAGCCGGGATCGGGGCGATGCGCCAGTCTGACTCTCTCACCTCGGCGGTCTCGGCAAGGAACCCGGGGAACTCACCAGCATCGATTCGTCTCTGCCGGCTCTGGCGGGCCGAGAGCATCTGACCACGTCTCCAGCCGAACTCGAACTCGAGATCGGTGAGAAAGACCGTGGCCTCGGGGGTCAGGATGCGACGTTCGATCTCGCTTCCCTGAAACTGATTCATAAGAGGGCAGTATCCTTCACTAAGGAGCTATGGTTGAATCCATATGCTCATAAGATTGACCAATCTTTCGTGGTTGGGTTGAAATGACCGAACCTCAACACCTCGACCCCTTGGTGCTCGGCCGTCGTCTTCGTCATCACCGCAAGGAACGGGGGATGACCCTAGACCAGCTGGGTGCCGCGGTCGGAAGACCCGGGCCCTATCTCTCGCTCCTCGAGAACGGGAAGAAGGAGCCACGGGTAAACCTGGTGCTCGAGCTGGCCGCCGCCCTCGACGTCGAGATCGCCGAGCTCCTCGACCCTGGGCCCCCCAACCGGAGGGACGCTCTCGAGATCGCTCTGATCAGGTCGCAAGAGACGGCGCTCTTCGATTCATTGGATCTGCCTTCGATCAAACCCAGCGCCAGGTTGGACAACGAGATACTCGCCCATCTGGTGGGGCTCCACGAGGCGCTCCGCGAGCGGTCGAGCTTGACGTCGGCCGGATCACAGGAAGTCCGACGCGCCAATGGTGAGGTCAGTGCCTGGCTGGCATCACACGACGGCTATCTCGAAGAGGTGGAACAAGAAGCGAAACGGGCACTCGACTCGAGCGGTTATGAGGGAGAAGGCCCCTTCTCATCCCGCAACCTGCTCGACCTGGCCGCCCGGGCCGGCTTCAAGATCCACCCGATCGACGACATGCCTGCTTTCGCTCGGTCGATTGTCGACCTCGACCTGCGCCGGGTCTATATCGCACAGCGTGACGAGTTGAGAACACGCCAGGCGCGAAAAGCGATCCTTCAGACACTGGCCGGATTCCTGCTCGGCCACGAGGGGGATCCCGATCTCGACACCTTCCTCCGCCAACGCGTGGAGACGGCCTACTTCGCCGCCGCGGTGCTGGCGCCTGAGGATGCGGTCGTTATGAGGTTGACCTCGGCCAAGGACAACCACGACATCGATGTGGAAGACGTCAAGGAGCTGTTCTACCTCTCATATGAGATGGCGGCGTGGCGCACGGCGAACATCGCCACCCGGCACCTGGAGATCAGGACCCACGTCATCGCCAATGACCGAATGGGAAAGGTGGTCAAGGCATACGCCAACGACGGCGCCCCGATTCCTCGTGACGATCATGGAGGGATGGAGACTCAGAGTCTGTGCAAACGGTGGGGGGCACGGGTCACGTTTCAGTCGGCCGAGAGGTACGGGACCCATCACCAGTTCACCGATACCCCGGCCGGCACCTTCTTCTGCACGACCCACATCGAGGCCGGAAGGGATCCCGCCCATGCCATCACGCTGGGTGTCGGGTTCGGGGACGCACGTTGGTTCCGGGGCCGTGACACCGAGAACCGGGAGACATCGACATGTCCCGACCCGGTTTGTTGCCGGGTCCCCCCAGCTGACCTCGCCGAGAAATGGTCCGACAAGGTGATCGTGTCCGCGCGTTCTCAAAGCCGGATCCTGGGGCTACTCGCCCCCGACCCCTATCCTGATCTGGACATGCCCGAGGTACTGGCCCTGATGGAGGCCCACTCGAAGAGCTGAGCCATCCTCCGGTCGAGCAACGGGATCGGACCGATCGGATCGCCGCTCACCGTGAGGTCTTGATGAAGTCCCTCAGGTGCTCCGACAGCTGGACCAGTGATTCCGTGCGCAGATACATCATGTGACCGGCCTCGTAGTGCTCCATCGTGACGTTCCTGCGCAGCGACTCGTCGAGCCCGAGATGATTGAAGGTATAGCGGGTGGCGAAATGAGGTGTGGCCAGGTCGTAATAGCCATTGGCCACGAACACCCGCAACCCGTTCGATCTCGACATCACATCCCGGAGATTCTCCGACGTGTCGACATAGCGACCCTTGAACTCTTCGTAGTCCCACGACTCATTCACTTTCAGGGAGAGTGTCTCGTAGTAGGCGTCGTGGTCGAAGCCGAGCTCCTCGCGCAGGTAGTGATTGAGAGTCGCGGTGTAGGGGCCACCGGTGTGGTCGTTTGCAGGGTCGTTCTCCAGGCTGTCGCCGTCTGCGAACCGGTCGATCCCGGTGAACCGGGAGTCGAGCCTGCCCACCGTGCGGCGCTGATCACGCAGCAATTCCTTGCAAAAACGGTGGATGTGGATTCTCAAGTCGTAACGCTCGATGTACTCGCCCGAGAGCCCGGTGTACTCGGCCAGTTTGGCCCGTACCCGGGCCCGCTCCTTCTCGTCGAGCTCGTCACCGCGGGCCAGCGCAGACCAGTAGCGGCCGATGGCGAACTCCTCGACTTCGTCCAGCAGATCTCTCAGGCCCCGACCCTGGTTCTTCTTCGACAGACGGCCGTGATACCACGCCGTCGCCGTATAGGTGGGGAGAAAGAGCATGTAGGGAAGGTCGTTGCCCGGGTGGAAAGCCAACAACTCCCTGTCCTGGTGGACGGTCTGGAAGTTGAGCACGTTCGAAATGAGGATCAGCCCGTTGAGCTCGGTGTGCTTGATGCTGAACAGGTTGTGAGCGACAACGGCCGCCCGGGTGGTGCCATAACTCTCCCCGGCGAGATACTTGGGCGATGCCCATCGGCCGTTCCGGTTCAGGTAGGAGACGATGAAGTCGGAGAAAGCCTCCATGTCCTTGGAGAAGTGGTGGAACTCCTTCTCCTTCTCCTTGGGGGCCGCCGTCGAGAACCCGGTTCCGACCGCGTCGACGAGCACCACGTCGGCCACATCGAGGATGGAATGCTCGTTGTCGATCAATGAGCCCGGCACCCTTCCGCTGAGTCCCTCGGCGTCAAGAGATACCCGCCGCGGCCCGAAGAGGCCGAGATGGAGCCAAACGGTCGACGACCCCGGACCGCCATTGAAAGCGAACACGATGGGCCGGGTGACGGGATCCGTATCGTCTTCGGTGTAGGCGACGTAGAAAAAGACCGCCTTCTTGTCTTCGCCCTGGTCGACTATCTGGGTTGCCGCGGCCGCGGTGTAGGAGACCTGCCGGTCGCCGAAAGTCCCGGTGTACTGCTTGGAGACACTCCTCTCGTCGACCTCGGGCGCCGTGGGTGTCTCTTCACCGTTCGACTCTGCTTGCGCGTCACTCATGCCCGGGAGGCTATACCGGCCTGGCCCGACCGTCGTCTTCGATCCAGTCTTCCAGCGGCACACCGAGACCCTCTGCGATACGGTTGATGTAGTTGAAGTAAGCCACGACTTGAACACAGCTCGAGATCCCCTGGTCGTCGAAACCATGGAAGCGAAGCTCATCGATGTTCTCCGGAGTTACCGATGCGCAATCGTCGGTGAGCCTCTCGGCGAAGACGAGCAGCGCGTTCGTCGCGTCGTCGAGCCCGGCACTTCTCCAATCCCGGGCGAAGCGGTCCACCATCTCCTGATCGTCGACCTCATCCCGGAGGTCGTGTAAGTGCGCCGATATTCAGTAGTGGCACTCGTTCGAGTTCGAGGTGACCACGGCGATCATCTCGCGCTGCGCCCTGGTCAGAGGGGATGGCCCATACATGATCGACCTGTAGAGACGCATCGAATCGCGCATGACCTCGGGCAACTGGCTCTGTATGGAGACGATGTTCCAGACCCGACCTGCCCGCCTGACGGCGGCGTCATACTCGTTCCTGGCGACGCCGGTCGCCTCCTCGACGGAGGTCACATGGACATGTGGCATCGGTCAGCCGGCGAGAAACAGCGCCGGCTCCTCCAGGTTCTCAATGACCAGCGCCATGAACCTCCGACCCTGCGCTCCATCGATGACCCGATGGTCGTATGAGATCGATAGCGGCATCAGAGGCGCGATCGCCAGCTCCCCATCGACCACGATCACCTTCTCCTGAGCCCTGCCCACGGAAAGGATGGCAGTGGTCCCGTAGGGGATTATGGGAGTCCCGTGCCCTCCGCCCACGGCACCGATATTGGAGACGGTGAAGGTCTGGCCCGATAGCTCGGACGGAGCGAGAGACCTCGCCTTGACCCCGTCGCCCAGACGTTGAACCTCGGCGGCCAACTCGATCACACCCCGGCTGCCTGCATTCGCTATCACCGCCACCATCAGCCCGTCGGGAGAGTCGACCGCGATCCCGATGTCATGCGCGCCGTGCATGACCAGGTCGTCGCCATCGAGAGTGGCGTTGAACTCGGGGTGAGCCTGCAGGGCGGGTATCACCGCCTTGACCACCAGCGCCTCCATCGGGATCTTCATCCCGTGACGGGCGCCGAGCGCGGTCCTGGTCTCGAGCAACCTGGTGGCATCGACGTCGTCGAACGTCGTGACGTGGGGTATCTCTGCCCAGCTCTTCGACATGTTGGCTGCGATGGTCCGTCGCAACCGGGACATCGGACGTCGCTCGTCTTCACGCGTCAGGCCATCTGGCCGCGGCGAGGTCTCGACCGGCTCGGTCTCGGGCTGGGGTCCGGTCACAGACAGGGCCTCGGCGCCGGTGGTCGAAACCGGTTCAGACACGGCCTCGGCGTCGGTGGCCGAAGCTGGCTCAGACACCACCTCCGACCCGATGGTGGCAGCTGCGGCGAGCACATCTTCGCGGGTGACGCGACCTTCGGACCCGGTGCCTTGGACGCCGACAAGGTCCACGCCCAGGTCGCGTGCCAGCTTGCGGACTATGGGGAGGGCCTTGACGGTCTCGACGGCCGATGCCGCACCCTTCTCGTCGGTGGCCGAGAGGACCTCGGCGTCCTCGCTCAGGCTTCCCACTATGGGAGCAGCCGAACCCGTGGGCTGACCTTCGCCTGGGTCTGACGGCTGGCTGAGCGGGGGTCCAGATGAAACGAGATCAGAGTCCGCAGTCCCAGGCCCGCCCCCCGTGTCGGACCCATCGCCGATGACGACCAGCACCGAGCCGACCGCGATTGTCTCGCCCTCGGCGCCGCCGTGTCGGATGACGATTCCACCGTATGGCGAGGGGATCTCGACTACCGCCTTGTCGGTTTCCACCTCGACGATTGGCTGATCAGCCCGCACCGGTTGACCCTCGGGCACCAGCCATCGAACGATCTCGGCTTCGGTGAGTCCCTCTCCGATATCGGGAAGCAGGAATTCCCTTGCCACTAAGCCTCCAGAACCTCTTGTGCCGCCATGACGATCCGGTCCACACTTGGAAGGTAGTGGGCTTCGGACCGCTTCAGGGGGAAGATCGTGTCCCATCCGGTGACCCGGCGCACCGGCGCCAACAATGAATAGAGGGCGCCTTCGTGGATGATGGCAGCGATCTCGGCACCAAGACCTGCCGTACGCGGCGCTTCGTGGACCACGACCACCCGGCCCGTCTTCACCGCGGAGGAGATGATCCCCTCATGGTCCAACGGAGAAAGCGTCCTGAGATCCAGCACCTCGACCGACGCTCCCGTCTCTTCGAGGATGCTCGCCGCGGCTCGGGTTTCCTTGATCATGGCGCCCCATGAGATCAGGGTGATGTCGTTGCCTTCTCGCTCGACCCGCACCGGCCCGATCTCTGTCGTGTAATAGAGCTCGGGAACCTCCTCCTTCACCGCTCTATAGAGCCGAATCGGCTCGAGGAACACCACCGGGTCAGGGTCATCGATGGAGGCCAGCAGCAGCCCGCGCGCATCCGCCGGAGTGGAGGGAACCACCACTTTCACCCCGGGGATGTGGGCGTAGATCGCCTCGGTCGACTCCGAGTGATGCTCAGCGGCGCCGATCCCCCCACCAAACGGGATGCGAATCACCATCGGAGCGGTGAACCTGTGGTTGGACCGGTTCCGGATGCGAGCGACATGGTTGATGATCTGGTCGTATGCGGGATAGGAGAAGCCGAGAAACTGGATCTCCGCCACTGGCCGCAACCCCGCTATCGCCATGCCGAATGCGGCTCCCACTATCCCCGACTCGGCTACCGGAGTGTCGAAGACGCGACTGGCCCCGTACTTGTCACGAAGCCCGTCCGTGATACGGAACACCCCACCGGTGCGTCCGATGTCCTCCCCGAGCAATACCACGCGCTCGTCCGATTCCAGGGCGGTGGCGAGAGCGCCATTCAGCGACTGAGCCAGGGTCACCTCGCTCATTGGCCCGCCTCCTTCATCTGATCCCGAAGCGGCCCGGTCGGCACCTCGTACATCCGCCCGAACATCTCGGCCACCGTCGGCTCGGGCAAGGCCTCGGCTTCGGCTACCGCCTCTTCGATCCGTTTACCGGCCTCGATCTCGAGCTCCGCCTGCCACTCAGGATTCCAGCCCCCGGCTCGTTCGAGGAGCAGTCGAACCCGCTGAAGGGGATCCCTCTCTCGCCACTCCACGGCCTGGTCCTCGTCCCGGTAACGCCCTGGGTCGTCGGCGGTGGTGTGGGGTCCCATCCTGTAGGTGACAGCCTCG
>Ga0299914_10001126_pt1 | contig 17250 bp, 11 predicted proteins | sample RVTome_10_FD_201361 | JGI IMG/M metagenome (GOLD analysis project Ga0299914, IMG submission 201361) | Soil microbial communities from uranium-contaminated site in the Upper Colorado River Basin, Wyoming, United States - RVT153D57 (version 2) ...
CAATTATGGTTGTGAGGTGATTTGCTTTTGTGCCGATATTGGGCAGGGGGGGGTGGAGTTGGAAGGGCTGCAAGAGAAGGCGCTGGCCAGTGGGGCGAGTAAGGTGTATGTGGAAGATTTGCGCCATGAGTTTGCCAAGGATTTTCTGTTCCCGCTGCTGCAGTCGGGAGCAGTTTATGAACGGCAATATCTGTTGGGTACGTCGGTGGCCCGGCCGCTCATCGCCAAGTGGCAGGTGGCGATTGCTGAGGCGGAAGGGGCAGATGCGGTGGCGCATGGCTGCACGGGCAAGGGCAATGATCAGGTGCGGTTTGAGCTGACATATCAAGCCCTCAACCCTACGTTGAAGGTGATTGCGCCGTGGCGGGAGTGGGATATTCGTTCGCGGGAGGATGCTCTGGCTTATGCGGTGGAGTTTAATGTGCCGGTGCGGCAGACGGAAAAGTCTATTTACAGCCGGGATGCTAATTTGTGGCATCTGTCGCATGAGGGAGGCATTTTGGAGAATCCGGCCAATGAGCCGGAGGAGGAGATGTACCAGTTGACTGTCTCGCCAGAAAATGCACCTGACGAGGCGGAAGTGGTGAAGATTGATTTTGAAAAGGGTGTGCCAGTGGCGGTGAATGATGTGCAACTGCCACCAGCAACGTTGATTGAGACGTTGAATGGGTTGGGGGCCAGGCATGGGATCGGCCGTATTGATTTGGTGGAGAACCGGTTGGTGGGGATGAAGTCGCACGGAGTATATGAGACGCCGGGGGGCACGATTTTGTATGCGGCGCACCGGGAGTTGGAGTCGCTGTGCCTGGATCGGGATACAGCGCATTATAAGGATGAGATGGCGCTGCGCTATGCGGAATTGGTCTATTTTGGTAAGTGGTACCATACGCTGCGGGAGGCGATGCAGACGTTTATTGAGCATACGCAGCAGACGGTGACGGGCTGGGTGAAGATTAAGTTGTATAAGGGGAATGCGATTGTGATCGGCCGTTATAGCCCGCACAGCCTCTACCGGGAAGATTTTGCCACGTTTGGTCAGGAGGATGTTTATGATCAAAAGGATGCCATTGGTTTTATTACCCTGTTTGGCCTGCAAATGAAGGTGAAGGCGATGATGGAGGTGAGCGATGGCGGCAAGACGAAGTATGCAACGGTGGATTATTCGAAGTTTAAGCGGGATTAGGGGAGTAATTGGGTAATTGGGTAATTGGGTAATTGGGTAATTGGGTAATTACTGAGTTATCAATTACTTCATTACCTGGCAAATATGATGATTATTCGGGAAATGAGGCTGGCGGATTATGAGGCGATGTATGCGTTGTGGCTGGGTTGTGAGGGGATTGGCTTGAGTGCGTCGGACAGCCGGGAGCAGATCGGGCTATATTTGGGGCGAAATCCGGGTATGAGTTTTGTGGCGGAGGTAGACGGCCGTCTGGTAGGCACGATCCTGGGGGGGCATGATGGGCGACGGGGGACTATTCATCATGCGGCCGTTCATCCTGATTTTCGTCACCAGGGCATTGGCCAGCAGTTGGTGGCGACTTGCCTGGCGGCTTTGCGGGCAGCGGGGGTGTTGAAGTGCCATATTTTTGTACACCGGACGAATGAGGCGGCGCAGGCTTTCTGGCGAGGGGTAGGCTGGCATGATCGGGGGGATTTACATTTGATGTCTGTGTTTTTGGAAGTAGATGTTTGACGCAAAGGCGCGAAGGGGCAAAGGATCGCGAAGGTTGTTTCTTCTTTGCCTTTTGCATTTCTGGCGACATTGTGTGGGAGATTTGAGCCGATGACAGATCAAATTGCCATTGATACCGATTTTTTGCTGGATTGCCTGGGGAGGCTGGTGAGCATTCCGTCGGTGCTGCCGAGGGAGGAGGCGGTGGCACTGTATATTGCTGATGCTTTAGGGGGGATGGGGTTGGAGGTGGCGTGGCAGGAGGTGGCTCCGGGACGGCCGAATGTGATGGCAACGGCCGATCTTGGCCCTAACAATCGCTTTCTTGTTTTCTCCGGCCATCATGATACGGTGGCGGCGGCTCCCGATTGGGAAACGAATCCGTTTGAGTTGGTGGCGCGGAACGGCCGTCTCTACGGGCTGGGTGTTTATAATATGAAGGCAGGGCTGGCTTGTATGCTGGCGGCGATGAAGGCTTTGCTGGAAAGGCCCGCGGTGCGGGGCAGGTTGGGCAGGTTGGGTTTTGCCTCGGTGGTAGATCAGGAGGGGGGGAGTATGGGAGCGCGGGCGTTATTGGCGACGGAGTACGGCGGTTGTGATGCTATGCTCCATGGTGAACATTTTTATGGGGATTCTGCTGATGATTATTTGCCCAGCGCCGGGCTGGGCAAGATGCTGTATAAGCTGACAGTGCAGGGCAAGGCGGCGCATGGCTTCCGGCCCCATTTGGGTATCAATGCCATTCGTGATGCGGCACAAATTGAGTTGGCTTTGGCGGATTTGCCTTTGGCGGAGGATGCACTTTTTGGCCAGGGTACGGTGTGTACACTGAAAATTGAGGGGGGTTACCAGCAGTATGAGGTGGTGGTGCCGGCCCGGTGTGAGATGGTGGTGAACCGGCTGTTGGTACCGGGGGAGTCGCGGGAGACGGCGGTGGCTGAGATGCGGACGTTGATAGATAAGCTGGAACTAGCCTCGACGGTAATGATTGAAACGCTACCCCCTTTTTTTGACCCCTACTTCTTGGATGAAAAGACGGCGCTGCTGCCTGTTTTCCGGTCGGTTTATGGGGGGGTAATTGGCAAGGCCCCTATCTTTGCTCCACACAAGGGCATTACGGATGCCAATGTTTTTATGGCTGAAGGGGGGATTCCTACGATTGCTTTTGGGCCTAAGGGGGCCAATCATCATATGGCAGGGGAGTATGTGGAGAAGGAGACGTTGGCTTTGGTGGCGCGGGTGTATGCGGAGACGGCGGTGGGGTTTTTGAGTAAGGGGTAATAGAGGTGCCAGGCACTGCCCATGAGGACATGGGGGAAAGTGCCACGCACCAGGCGTGATAAAGGTGCAAGACACTTAAGAAAGATAAAGGTGCCAGGCACTGCCCATGAGGACATGGGGGAAAGTGCCTTGCACCGGGAGGTGAATGATGGAATTTTTAGCGGATGGGACAGTGACGACGGCGAAAGGATTTATGGCGGGGGCAGTGGCGGCGGAGGTGAAGCAGTCGGGGAAGCTGGATGTGGCGGTGGTGGCAAGTGAGAGGGAGTGTGTGGGCACGGCCGTTTTTACCACGAATCAAGTGGCGGCGGCACCGGTACTGGTGGATAAGGTGACGTTGGCAAATAATCAGGGGCGGCTGCGGGCGGTGGTGGCTAATGCGGGCAATGCCAATGCCTGTACGGGTGAGCAAGGGATGGCGAATGCGCGGGCCATGCAACAGATAACGGCTAATGCCCTCGACTGTGATCCGGATCAGGTGTTGGTACTTTCCACTGGCGTGATTGGGGTGCAGTTGCCGATGGATAAGGTGGAAGCAGGCATTTTGGGGGCGGTGGGGGAGGTGAAGAGCGGAGGAGCAGGGGGGCGGAGGGGCGGAGGGGCTAGAGCGGCGCGGGCGATTATGACGACGGATACGAGGCCCAAGCAGCTGGCGGTGCAGGTGGAATTGCCGGATGGCACGGTGACGGTGGGGGGGATGGCCAAGGGGTCGGGGATGATTCATCCGAATATGGCGACGATGTTGGCGGTGGTGACGACGGATGCGGCGGTGGGAGCAGCGGTGTTAGATGGGGTATTGCGGACGGCCGTTAACCGCAGCTTTAACTGCATTAGTGTAGATGGTGATACGAGTACGAATGATACGGTTATTTTGCTGGCGAATGGGGCGAGTGGGGTGGCTGTGGATGAAGCAGGGTTGGCGGCGTTTCAGGGGGCGGTGACGGCGGTTTGCATTGAACTGGCCAAAATGATTGTGCGTGATGGCGAGGGGGCGAGCAAGTTTGTGGAGATTCGGGTGAGTGGCACAGCAACGGAAGCGGAGGCGCATCAAATTGCTAATACGATTGCGACGTCGCCATTGGTGAAGACGGCTTTTGCCGGGGGCGATCCCAACTGGGGGCGGATTTTGGCAGCGGCAGGGCGAGCAGGTGTGGCTTTTGACCAGAATGAATGTGCTTTGTGGATTGGGGATGGTTTGCAGTTGCTTCGTAATGGTGCGTCGGCTGATTTTAGGGAGGCGGCGGCAGCGGCCGTATTTGGCCAATCGGACATCCGTTTGCATTTGTCAGTTGGTACAGGTAGGGGTGAAGCGGCTGTTTGGACGTGTGATTTGACGCATGAGTATGTGTCTATTAATGCTGATTATAGGACGTGAATAGTTCTTTGCTGGAGATGCCAAACACTAATCGGCGCGCCTCTCGTTCCACTGCCACTAAGCAACTTGCTGGTATGTCGAGGCCGTAGGGATGCCTCGGCGGACCTCGGCATGACAATTAAAGGGCGAGTTTTTGGTCATTTTGAGTAGCGGTCGGCCGTTATGGATCACTCGGAATGACAGTTGGATGGGCGAGTTTTTGGTCATTTTGGGTAGCGGTTGGCCGTTATGGATCTGGCGAAATGAGAAATGACTAGACGGGATGATGCCGTTTGGGTGATAATATTTCAATTATGAGTGAGTTTATTGGCGCTTTCGCTTTCGGGGTTATGTTGGTAGTGGGCGGGATTTTGAGTTTGATTGCTGTTCGGAACACGCACTCTTTCTTTTGGGAAAATTATCGTGTTTATTGGCAAAGGCAGATTTGGGGAGATGAAGCTATATGGGTAAGTTATGGGGCGGCCGTTTTGGCAAGCAGACGGATTCTTTGGTACATCAATTTAATGCCAGCATCACCTTTGATGCGCGACTGTATGATCAGGATATTAGGGGCAGTATTGCCTGGGCACGGGGGCTGGTGGGGGCCGGTGTTTTGACGGAGGCGGAAGCGGAGGTGATTATAGCTGGCCTGGAACAGGTGCGGGCGGAGTTTGCGGAGGAGTCGTTTGTTTTTGAGTTGGGGGATGAGGATGTGCATACGGCGGTTGAACGTCGTCTGATTGAGATTGTGGGCGAGGTGGGGGGCAAGCTGCATACGGGGCGCAGTCGCAATGATCAGGTGGCCACTGATTTTCGGCTGTGGGTGATGATGGCTTGTAAGCAGGTGCAGGAGTATCTGGTGGAGCTGCGGCAGGCAATGGTGGATCATGCGGCGGCACACCTCCATGTGCCAATGCCTGGTTATACGCATCTGCAACATGCCCAGCCGGTGACCTGGGGGCATTGGCTGTTGAGCCATTTTTGGCCGCTGGTGCGGGACGGGAAGCGGTTTGAGCAGGCCTGGCAGCAGGCGAGTGTGTCGCCGTTGGGGGCGGCAGCATTGGCGGGGACGGCTTTTGCGGTTGATCGGCAGGCGTTGGCGGAGGCGTTGGGTTTCACGGCCGTTTCGCCTAACAGTCTTGATGCTGTTTCTGACCGGGATTTTGCCGCCGACTTTCTGTATGCGGCAACAATGACGGGGCTGCACCTGAGCCGTTTATCGGAGCAGTTGATTTTGTTTAGCAGCAGTGAGTTTGGCTTTGTGGTGTTGGATGATGCTTATAGCACTGGCTCGAGTATTATGCCACAGAAGAAGAACCCGGATACTTTGGAATTGACGCGGGGGAAAAGCGGCCGTTTGTTGGGTAATCTTATGGGGCTGCTGGCGACTTTGAAGGGGCTGCCTTCTACTTATGATAAGGATTTGCAGGAGGATAAGGAGCCGGTTTTTGATGCCTTTGATACGCTGGCAGTTGTTTTGCCGGTGATGGCGGGGGTGATTGGCACGCTGCAATTACGACCGGAACGAATGGCGGCCCAGTTGGAGCCGGGGCTGATGGCAACGGATCTGGCTGATTATCTGGCGCGGCGGGGCATGCCCTTCCGGGAGGCACATGGCATTGTGGGCCAGGTGGTGCGGCTGGCGGAAATGAAGGGGGTGGCCTTAACTGAGTTGACGCTGGCTGATTTGCAGGGGGTGAGTGCGTGGTTTGATGAGGGGGCAACGGCCGTTTTTAATGTTGAAACGGTGCTGGCCAGTCGTGCTATGACTGGCGGCGTGGCTCCATCGGCTCTGAAAGCCCAACTGCAGATGGCACAAAAAGCAATGGGGCTTTAAGCGTTTCTTGTTTTTTTAAATTACAATAGCGGTTTGGGCGACTAAAGTCGCTACTACGAACGGGGCGACTGATGAACCTTCAGAAAATAAACCGGTAATCATGGCGGCAGCGGATGCACGCGGATAAGCGGATGAACCTGCTTACCCATCCGCTTATCCGTTGCCCATCCGTTGCCACCGACCATGAACCCTAATTACCGAAATAATTTTTTAACTTTGATAAGTCGCTCTTACGAACTTGGAAGGGTGGTTGTGATGCGTGAGGATTGGGGTAATAAATCTTTGCGGAGCATCGCGGCCAGATCATGACAATTCGCAGGCAAGCAGGGCACGGATGATGAACGATTGGATTGTACCGTTAAGTGTGATGCGGCGAAGTGATGTGGTGCAGGTGGGTGGCAAGGCAGCGGCGTTGGGGGAGCTGCTGGCGGCGGGTTTTCCTGTGCCGCCAGGGCTGTGTGTGACAACGGCCGTTTTTCACCAAGCCATCGGGCCATACAGAGAGGAAATTGCAAGATTATGTCAACAGATGGATGTGCTTGAGCCGCGGACGGCGGTGGCAGCTAGTGAAAATATCTTCGTTCTCTTGCAAAATATAACCCTTCCTGAGGCAGTAACGGCCGAACTGCACTCGTATGTGGAGGGTGGGGATTGGGGACCGGAGACTAACCCTGGCTCCTCTCTCTTCGCCATCCGCTCCTCGGCCACAGCCGAAGACCAGGAAGAGGTCAGTTATGCCGGGCAATATGCCACAACATTGGGTGTGCGTGGACAGCAGGCGATTGAGGAAGCTGTGCTTGTCTGTTGGCTCTCATTTTTTACGCCTCATGCCCTGATGGCGCGGGCGTATCAGGGAGCACTGGGCCTTGATGAAGGTATGGCTGTGCTCATCCAGCCACTGATTGCGGCCGAGTGTGCGGGGGTCTGTTTTACGGTTGATCCCATTCAGGAGCGAGATGATGTGATGGTTGTTAATGCTGCCTGGGGGCTGGGGGAAGGGGTGGTGGATGGCTCGGTTCCGGCCGATTCACACTGGGTACAGCGGCGCAATTTCTCGATTGAGTGGCAGCGTATTGTGGAGAAGGGGGAGGAGCGAGGGGCGAGGAGCGAAGGGCGAAGAGCGAAGAGAGAAGAGAGAAGGGCGAGATGCGAGGGGAGAGGGGAGAGGGATACGTCTGAGGTAGTTAGGCTGCCGGTTTCTGATGAGCGCCGGCGGGCGGCTTGTTTGCCGGAGGCGTGGGTGCGGCGGGTGGCAGAGTTTGGGCTGGCGGTGGAGCAGGTGTGCGGCCGTCCTCAAGAGATTGAATGGGCTATTGCCGATGGACAGTTTTGGCTGCTGCAAAGCCGGCCGATTACGGGGCTGCCAGAGGAGATGGCAATTGCACCTCATTTTCCGGTGGCGTGGCAGGATGAGGCAGAACGCCTTTATGCCTGGCGATTGACGGAGTATTGTGAGGAACCGGAGCCGCCGCTGCCGCTGGAGCATGATTTTATGGGGCTGCGGGAGAGTATCCGGGAGGAGACGTGCCGTTATTTGGGGGCTGACCGGCATGAGGCGTGGCGGTTTTGGAACGGCCGGGCTTATTGGCGACGCATTCCTCTGGGGATAACTCCGGCCGATAGGCAGATACGGCGGCAGGCGTTTGAAGATTTGCATGACCGGCTGCAGGCAGTGGGCTGGACTTCATGGGATTATTGGGGGCCAGAGATGGAGCAGATGGTGGAGCGGCTGCAGGCTTTTAACCGGGAAATGGCCGATGGGGCGACACTGGCTAAGCATTTGGCGCAGGCGCAGGCGGTGGTGCGTTATTGTATGGCCATTCATCCGCGTATTTTGTTTCGGCCGCGTGAAGCTTTCTTTGCGGCGTTTTCGGCTGTTTCCGGATTAGAGGGTCAGGAGGCGGAAACGGCCGCTTACCAGTTGCTTGATAATGAAGAGAGTAAGCTGACGCGGTTGGTGGATAGGCTATATGAATTGGCGCAGGTGGCCCAGGGGGAGATAGCTATTACGGAGCTGATCTGGACTATGCCGGATGATGTGATGGCACAGTTGTCTGCTTTGCCGGAAACGGGTGAATTTCGGGCAAAGCTGGCTGATTTGTTGGCGGAGTATGGGGAAAGGATGGGGCATGGCTATGGCTCGGAGATGACGGTGCTGACGCCGACCTGGTATGAGGAGCCGGAGCGAGTGTTGTATTTAGTACGGGCTTATTTGGCTGTTGATGAAGCCCCGGCGGCAGTGCGGTCGCGGCTGCGGCAAGCGCGGGAGGAGCGGGTGACGGCATTGTGTGAGGCGTGTGGGGAGGAAGAGACTGCGGCCGAATTCCAACGCCAGTTAGCCTATGCTCGCCGGAGCATGGTGGGGCTGGAGGACCATAATCACCTGATTGAGCAGGTGGCAGAGGGACAGTTGCGGCTGGTGATTATGGCGGCGGCGCGGTGGTTGGTGAAGCAGGGGGTTTTGGCTGCGGCCGATGATGTGTTCTGGCTCAGGTTTGGGGAGATTGAAGAGGTTTTGCGGGGAGGAGAGCGAGGAGCGAAGAGCGAGGGGCGAAGGGTGAGGGGAGAAGAGCGAGGAGGGAAGGGCGAAGAGGGAAGGGCGAGGGAGGAAGATGCGCGTTTCTGGGGGGGGGTAGTTTCAGGGCGGCAGGCGGAGTGGGAACAGTGGGCGGAGTTGGTGCCGCCGCCGATTTTGGGGATACCGGAAGCAGTTTTGCCGCCACGCCCGCCGTTTGTGGATGAGGTGAATGTGGGGGAGGATGGGGAGGAGAGCGGCCGTCTTGTTGGTCTGGGGGCAAGTCCGGGGCAGGTTGAAGGGCCGGCGCTGGTGATGCTTAAGGGTTATCTACTGCCAGAGATGGAACCGGGCACAATATTGGTGGCTCAAAATGCCGGGCCGTTGTGGACGCCCTACTTCCCGCAGTTGGGCGGGCTGGTCTTGGCAGAAGGTTCGTTGGGACAACATGCGGCGGCGACGGCGAGGGAGTATGGTATCCCGGCGGTGGTCGGTTGTCGCCAAGCATTGCGTCTTATTGCCGATGATGATTGGGTCAGATTGAATGGCACAACAGGCGTGGTGGAAGTTGAAAGGTAAGTACAAGTGCCAGACAAGAGTGCCTGGCACTTTTGTTTCAGGCGTATTGGACGGCCGTTTCGGCGCGGGCGGCGTGGCCGAGGTTTTCTTTGAGAAAGGCGGCGACGACGTGGACGGGGATGACGAGGCCAACCTGGGGGCCGGCGATCATGGTGTTGATGCCGAGGAGACGGCCGTTCCCATCTACCAGTGGCCCGCCGGAATGGCCCGGACGTAATTGCAAGCCGACTTGAATGAGTTCGCCAGGGTAGTGGGGCAGTTCTAGAGGCACACCCATAGCAATGACTGCCCCGGCACTTACGGCTCCGGTTATGCCCCAGGGGTGGCCAGCGGCAATGACCCAATCGCCGGCTTGCAGAGTTTTGGCGTTGCCCAGTTCTACGGTGGGCAGATCTGCGGCTTGAATGGCAAGGGCGGCCAGGTCACGCTTCTCGTCGTAGGCCAGGAGTTGGGAAGGATAAGAACGGCCGTCCCACAGAGTCACTTGCGGCTGGCGGCGCTGCACGACATGGGCATTGGTTAATATTAGGCCATCGCCATGCCAGATCGTGCCCGCCCCATTGCCGCGCCGCCCGTTCTGGACCTGCACCAGGCTTTGCTGGACGCGCTGGATGACGGCCGACATTTCGTTGTTTAGGGTGGCGAGTAGATGGTTCATCTTGGTAATCCGTGATCGGTAATCGGTTATCGGTAATCCGTAAAGCGTTTACCGGTCACCGTTCGCCTATTGTTACATCGAGGGTTTGTAGCTGGCCGCCGCGTAGGATTTTGATGGGGACAGCCTGGCCGACGCGGTCACCGGTGAGTTGGCTGAGGAGATCGTCGTGACTGTGGACGGCGGTGTCGGCCACGCCTAAAATCGTATCGCCCATTGTCAGGCCGCCCTTGTCGGCGGGGCTATCGGCCTCCACAGAAACGATGAGCAGCCCGGACTTCTGACCGAGTTGGCCGCGCAGCGCTTCGGGCAGGCGAGCACGTTGGGTGCTGACACCTAAATAGCCGCGCTTGACACGGCCGTGAGCCAGCAAGGAATCAGCGACACGAGCCAGAGTAGGGGTGGGAATGGCCAGGCTTACTCCCTGGGCCAGGTGGGAGGTGTTGAGGCCCAACAGATGGCCGTTGGCGCTGACAAGGGGACCCCCGGAAAAGCCAGGGTACATGACGACATCTGTTTGCAGGTAGCTATCTACCTGACCACCGCGCATGGTGCGCCAGCCCTGGCCGAGGGCACTGATGATGCCCAGGGTTGCCTGGACGGTTTTCCCCGGCCGGCCGAGGGCCAGGGCAAAGTGGCCGACGGCTATGTCTTGTTTGTTGGCCTCGGTGAGGGGGGTGAGGCCGGAGGCATCGGCTTTTAGGACGGCTAAATCGGTGGAGGGGTCGCGGCCAGCCAGGGTGGCGGCAACGGTGCTGCCATCAGGCAAGCCAATCTGGATGCCTTCGTCACGGCTAACGACATGATGAGCGGTGAGAATGGTGCCGTCGGCCGTCCAGACAATGCCGGTGGCGGGAATGCGGCGGCGACCTTCGACGCGCACGACGGCCGCGCCGGCATCGGCCACGGTTTGGGCCAGAGCAGCGGATAAATCGGTTAATACGTTGGTCATCGGGTTCTCCTTTTGTTTGTGAGGCGTGATGCGTGATCAGTGGCAGGGTACTTCTCACGCATCACGGTTCACATTGTATGGTTGGTATTGTAGAGGGAAGTGTGGTGGGGGAAATCGGCCGTTTTGGGAGGAGCAACCTGGAAGAATGGGTAGGTGGCCGGTAATCGGTAATCGGTGAGCGGTGATCGGTAATCGGTGATCGGTAATCGGTAATCGGTGATCGGTAAACCGAGCACGGATAACGGATTAGAGGAGGATCAGGCCGAGGCGAGTGGCGCGGACAACGGCTTCGGTGCGGCTTTGGGCGTGGAGTTTGCCCATGATGGCATTGACGTGGAATTTGATGGTGTGTTCGCTGATGCCTAACTCCTGGGCAATGGCTTTGTTGGTCAGCCCTTCGGCCAGACGCTGTAGGACTTCTAATTCGCGGGGGGTGAGGGGATCATCAGGAGCAAAGTCGTCGTTACCAGTTAGGGGCAGGAGGGTACTCGCCAGTTGTGATTCAACAACGACGAGGCCATTGGCGATGGCCTGGGCAGCAGCCATCAGCTTATCGGTGTCCATATCGCGCAGCAGAATGCCGCGTACCCCGTTTTGCCATACGGCCGCTGCCTGTTCGCCATCACTTAATAAGGCCAACACGGGTGCGGGCATATCGGGCCAGTCCAACACAGCCTCGACGGGGTCCCAGCCCATATCCCAGATGATGGCATCGGGTGGGGTGAAGAGATCGGGAGGGAGATCGGCGGTTAAGCTTACAGTGCTCATCTGCCCGACTATTTCACAATCGGGCACATCGGCTAATAAAGCAGCCAGGCCGGCGCGAGCCAGGGGATCATCAGCGATTAGCAGCAAGTGTAGGGATGCCATGGCCAGAGAATACAGTGGTTGTCTATGAATCCGGTTAGATTTGGTTTTCCCTTTTAGGTTTTAGTGGTTATTATTCCTTCCCATTCTAGTGAGCAGTCTTTCGGAACAAGAAGGATGGGACACGGATCTTCAGGATTAACACGGATTTAAGTAGTGGATAAAAAGTTCTCGAAAGACCCGAAGGGTTTAAGTTACGGATTTTCCAGGTCAAATGGGTTCAAACCCTTCGGGTCTATTTTCAAAAAGTTTCTGTGATCTACTTAAGAGCAAAAACGGGTAAGAATCTGTGTTAATCCAGATCCAGATCTCTTTGTTTTGACTTCTCCGACGGCCTGCCAGGAAAGGTAAAAAGTATGGTGACCCCTATTATTTCCGACTCGGCCCGCCAGCGCATCACGGTGACGCTCTTTGCTTCACAGAGCTTGTATTCGGCGGCGACGATTATGACGTTTACTCTGCTGCCCATTATTGCCGCCGATTTGAGCGGCAGTGATAGTCTGGCGGGCATTCCCTCGACGATGACCTTGATCGGGAAGGCTACTGCTGCCTATTTTATCGGATGGTTGATGAACCACCTGGGACGGCGTAAGGGGCTGTCATTGGGCAGCGGTCTGGGGATGATTGGAGCGGTGGTAGCGGCCGTAGCTGTCTTGAACGGCTCGTTTCTCGGCTTATCAGTGGGGCTGATGCTGATAGGTATGGGGCGGGGCGCGATTGATCTCGGCCGTTTTGCAGCGGCTGAAGTTTATACTGAAGATCGGCGAGCTAAGGCGATTGGCCTGGTGGTGTTTGGGGGTACGATTGGGGCGATTGGTGGCCCGCTGCTGGTGCCGCGCTCCAGTATGTTGGCAGAACGATGGGGCCTGGTTTCTACGGCCGGACCTTTTTTTGTGGCGGCTGTTTTTTTGTTCATTGGCATGATTCTCCTTTTTGCTTTCTTGCGGCCTGATCCTATGCATATCGGCCGTTTGTTAACGGCGCAACAAGAGGCTGACGGCCGCCTGGCCAAGCCCCAAGCGCAACGGCCGCTGCGCCAGATATTTGCCAACAGCCAGGTGCAAGTGGCTGTTGTGGCCATGATCATTGGCCAATTGGTCATGACGATGATTATGACGATTACGCCTCTTTATATGAATCACCAGGCACATGGCGAAGGGGCTATTTCCGGCGTGATTATGGCGCACACGTTGGGCATGTTTGGCCTGTCCGGCGTGACAGGCTGGCTGGCTGACCGTTTTGGCCGCCTGATCATTATTGTTGTTGGTGGTCTGTTCTTAATTGGTGCCAGTTTGATGGCCCCGGCGGTAACGGCGGTTGGTCCGCTGGCTATTGCTCTCTTTTTATTGGGACTGGGCTGGAATTTCTGCTTTGTCGGCGGCTCATCTTTGTTAACGGATACGCTGCGGGCCAATGAGCGGAATCGGACACAGGGGGTCAGCGATACTTTGGTCTCGCTGGCTTCGGGTCTGGGTAATCTGAGTACCGGCTTTATCTTCGCCCAGTGGGGCATGTTGGCGATCGGCAGTGTGGGCCTGGCTTTTGCTCTTGTTCTTTTAGCAGCGGCGGCCTGGAAGGGGAGACGGCCGATGCCTGTCTATGAAAATTTCAAAACAGGGGATTAGGGCTCATCCGTTTATAAGTATGGAATTGACGGATGAGCTTTAAGGGTTCTTATGTATCAAAACTCAAAAGTTGTTTTTGAGCGAACCCTTAGTTTTGGGGTGTGGCTTAATCGTCTAAGGTCAAGGTATAGGTACCGGCAGCAAAATTCCACTCACCAACGCGGATAGAGTACAAACCATCCTCTGGCAATTCCCATTGCAACTGTTCCGTGAAGCCATTGTCGCCGGCACTAAGAAAACTAGGGCTAATGAGATCGGCATCAGGGCCGTATAATTCCAGGAAGACATCCGTCGCGTCATCAGGATCGGCGGTGATAAGGATATTGTCCCCTTGATTACCGGCAAAATGCCAGAAATGTTCGCTGTCGGAGAGAAGCGCTATGTCCCTTTCCTCGAAACCATAGGTGATGATTGGCTTAAAAAGAAAGTTGAGCGAGTCCTCAAAGAGCAGCATGAGGGCATATTCAGCCGGATTGCCAGCGGCCGTTTTCACGTGAACCAAATAGGGACCAGGGGCACTAAGGGCGAATTGGGGAATCGTTTCTACACCACCTACGCCACTATTGTTTACCTCTACCAGGGTACTGCCGGCCTCATCCACAATTGCCAAAATAAGGTTGGCGTTGTCAGCCGTCGTTGTTGTTACCGTCACCACTTCATTCGTGCCGAACAAGGTGATGGGCCAGGCGTGAATTTGATTGGGAGCGAGGGTATCTTTATTTAGAGACTCGGTCTCAAGCTCTTCTTTGAGGACAATGTTTGAACCGGCGCCGGGGGTAGCGGTTGATGTCGCAGTGGCGTTGGGATTGGGGGTTGGCGTGGCGGTGGCATTGGGATCGGGGGTTAATGTTGGCGTACCAGGACCAAAAGTTGATGATGGTGTCGGGCTGGGTGCAGGCTCTCCATTTTCAGGGGTAGCTGTAGCTGTACCAGCGGCGGGGGTGTTGGTGGGGGAAAGGATAGCTGTTGCTTCTAGCGTGGGCGTATTGACGGGTGGAACCGGCTCCTCTTCCTCAGGCGGCTGAGTAGAGATGACTGTCTCTGACAGCGTTGGCGTAAGTAAGAGTTCCGGTGTCAGCGTGGGGGTTATGGGTGTGCTGGTACTGGTAATGGTGAGCGTGGCGGTCAGTCCCACCTGGGGTAAGGTGGGGAAAACAGTGCCCTCCCCCGGCGTTCCTGCGGCTATTGGTACACCTGGCAGCAAGGGTGTCAAGGTCACCCGGGCAATGGGACTGGGGTCAACGATGCGGATCACTTGTAGATACCATATTTCCATGACAGTCGCTCGTTTACCACAGCCAACGGGTCCTCGCCAATGCAACCAATGACCTTCGACTGTCATTGTCAGGCCATCGGGCAGCAGGCGGCGTAATTCGTTATCAAAGCCACCAGCCAGCGCTATGTCTTCGCCTGAGGCCAATTCCCAGGTAGCTGGCGATGGATGGGGATCTAGCTCACAAACCAATTTGGGACGACGTTGGTATTGGCCTGTGAGTCGAATGAGGTTATTTTCATGGGCTTCGGGGGCTTCCAGGAGGGTGGCGATGGTGAGGGTGATGGGTTGGGTGTTGGCAACGGGTAGGGGTACCACGGCCGCTACGGTGGGAAAAGGCGTGGGGGTTCCGGTAATGGCCGTTGCGCAAGCCAGCGTCGCCAAGCAAAGAAGTGACAAAAATATCCACAACCGCTGCATAGTGAATATTATCCCACCAAGAGAGCCGGAATACCACAAAAGGCGAATACCCTCATCCTGTCATAAACTCATTTTTTACAATTCCTTTACGGTTTCGGCATACCAACTTTGATCGGACACTGTATAATACACTTACTGTATCCTTCGGTGCTTAGGGCCGTATCTCAATCTAAGCCTTACCAATTCTTGGAGAGAGTTATGTTTCAGCGCAAGTTCAAATCCGTTTCTGTACTCACATTTTTAGTAGTTTTTGGCTTAGCCTTTTTGTTCCAGTTCGCCCAGGCAGCGACATTCTTCAACAGTGGTGCCATCACCATTAATGACAATACCATAGCTACCCCTTACCCATCGGATATTGCCGTTGCCGGACTAGCGGGGGTGGTAGATAAGGTAACAGTCACCTTACACAATTTAGCCCATGATTTACCTGATGATATTAATATTTTGTTGGAAAGTCCGAGTGGTGATACGGCCGTATTAATGTCTGATGTAGGTGGGATAACGGCCGTTACCGACCTCACTATCACCCTGGATGATTCGGCCGTTTCTGCCCTACCAGATACATCGGCCTTAACCAGCGGCACTTTTCGTCCCACCAACATTGGCGGCGGCGATATTTTTCCCGCCCCAGTCCCCATTCAAGTCCACGCCACCAACTTAGCCGTTTTCAACGACACAGACCCTAACGGCAACTGGAAACTGTATGTGCTAGACGATTTCACCGGCCAAACCGGCACCATTGCTGGCGGCTGGAGCCTGGACATTAAGATGGCTCCCTCTAATGTTCAATTCACCCTCAGCAGCGACACCATCAACGAAGGCACAACCGTCACCATCAACAGTGGCTCTTTTGTAGACCCCGATGCCAGTGACACCCATTCCATCGTCGTTGACTGGGGTGATGGCACAGCCAACAGCATCATTAACCTGGCTGCTGGTGTCACTACCTTTGCCAATCTCGTCAATCACACCTACCCTGATGATAACCCTGGCGACACAACGGCCGATATTTACACCGTGACTGTAACCGCAACAGACCCTGATGGTGGAAGCAGCGACGAGAGTAAAACCATTCTGGTCAAGAACGTGGCCCCTGTCTTAGCCGATCTAGACGCGCCTACCGTAAATGAAAATGGCACAACCACCTTAACGGGCAGTATTGGTGATATGGGAACGGCCGATACCTTCACGGTCACCGTCAATTGGGGCGATGGCTTCACCGATGTTTTCAGCTACCCCGCTGCTACCTCCCTGTTTACCGAAACCCACCAATATCTGGATGATGATCCCAGTGGCACGGCCTCCGACAACTACACCATCCAGGTCGTTTTGCAAGACGATGACCATGGCGCTGATGTTGGCACAACCAACCTCACCATCATCAACGTCGCCCCTCTGATCTCCAACTTAGCCGTTACCCCTATTAGCGAAAATCAAATCATGACCCTCACAGCAACGATCACTGATCCCGGTTCGCTGGACACATTCACGTTGGAAGTCAACTGGGGAGATGGCTCACTGCCTGAATTTTTCAACAATCTCTCGGGGAATGCTTTCACTGTTACTCACCAATATTTGGATGATGACACAGACGACAGTTACCCCATTAGCGTAACCCTCACCGATGATGATACGGGCAGCGACAGTGACAATACAACTGTGACTGTGACGAATGTGTCCCCCGATCTGCTCAATCTGTCCGTGACACCTATTAATGAAAATGGCACGGCCGTTTTAAGCGGCAATATCAGTGATCCCGGCACGTTCGATAGTTTCGGCCTGACTGTAGACTGGGGCGATTCCATTTCCGAGACATTTACTTACCCGGCAGGCACAACAGCTTTTACAGAAAATCACCAATATTTAGATGATGATCCCAGTGGCACGCCATCTGATGTGTATACGTTGACGCTGACGGTGATGGATGATGATGGGGGCAGCAGTAGTGGGAATACGGCCGTTACCATCACCAATGTCGCCCCCCTCTTACTTACACTCGATGTTGATCCCACAAACATCCAAGAAAGCCAGACTATCACTCTCACCGGAGGCATCCTGGACGTAGGCACACAAGACACCTTCACCCTCACGGTCGGCTGGGGCGACGGCCTGACCGATACCCTCACCTACCCAGCGGGTACATCACAATTCACCGAAACCCATCAATATCTGGACGATGGCCTCCAAACCTTGTCCACCTTAACCATTGACCTGTTG
>Ga0299914_10001127_pt1 | contig 17248 bp, 14 predicted proteins | sample RVTome_10_FD_201361 | JGI IMG/M metagenome (GOLD analysis project Ga0299914, IMG submission 201361) | Soil microbial communities from uranium-contaminated site in the Upper Colorado River Basin, Wyoming, United States - RVT153D57 (version 2) ...
TCTTCACCTGGAGCTTCCGGGCCGACTCCTTCGACTGGATGACGACCTCGGCGCCCTCGATTGGCTGTCCCTTCGCATCGACGACTTTGCCGCGGACGCCCCCGGTCTGAGCGAGGGCTGGCGCCGCGAGCAGCATGAAGACGGCGGTGACGACAAGAGCATTCAACGCACGGCGGGTGATGAGCATCATGACTGCGATCCTCCGGGTTCGCGCGGACTGCCTCTAGTCTATCGCCTCCCGCGGGCCGCCTGAAGGCGGCCCCTGCGTGGGGTGGCCGCTTCCCCGCGGGCGCCTGGAGGCGGCCTCTACCGGGCCGGTCAGCTTTCCGCGCCGGCCGGTGAGTCCCTCTCGGCTGCGAAGAAGGCGGCGACCTGCCGCAGATCGGAGGTCACGGGCGCAGGCGGCAGGGAAGCGAGGAACCGCCGGCCGTAACCGGACGTCCGGATCCGCGGGTCCAGGACGGCCAGCACGCCGCGGTCGCTCCGGTGCCGCAACAGCCGCCCCAGTCCCTGCTGCAGGGTGAGGATGGCCAGGGGGACCTGATAGTCGGCGAACGGATCGCCGCCGCGCGCGGCCACCGCCTCGAGGCGGGCGGCCGTGATCGGATCGCCGGGCGAGGCGAACGGCAACCGGTCGATGATCACGCAGCTGAGCGCTTCGCCCGGAATATCCACTCCCTGCCAGAAGCTGGACGTCGCCAGCAGCACCGCATGCGGCGTCTCTCGAAATCGCCCGACCAGCGTCGACCGGGGCGCGCTCCCCTGCACCAGGAGGGGATAGTCCAGAGCCGCCTCCAACATGGGACGGACCGAGCGCAGCATCGCGTAGCTGGTGAAGAGGACGAAGGCGCGCCCGCGGCTGCAGCGGAGGATCTCGACGATCTCGCGCGCCGCGGCGTCCGCGAACCCCTGCATCTTCGGCGACGGCACCCGGCGCGGCAGGTAGAGCAGCGACTGCCGCGTGTAATCGAACTCGGAAGGCAGGCGCACCTCGCTCGAGCGCCCCACGCCGAGCCTCGTGCGCACGTACTCGAAGCTGCCGTCGACGCACAGCGTGGCCGACGTCAGCACGACCGTCCGGCGCCGCTCGATCACGCTCCGGCGGACGATGTCGGAGACGTCGATGGGCGCAGCCCGGAGGAACAGGCCCCGCCCGCGTATCTCGACGAAGTACACGAAATCGGGGTCGTCGGCGCGGGTCACGAAACGGAGGTCGGACCGAAGCTCCGTCAGGCGGCGCCCGAGCGCGACCAGGTCCTCGAGCGCGTCCCCCTCGATCGCGGACGACCCGTCCGACGGCGGAGCGACCAGGAGCTGCAGCGTCGCCTCCAGCCCCTCGAGCGCGCCCTGCAGCTCGGCAGACGAATCGGCAAGGCAGGCCCGCAGCTCCGCATCGAGCCGGCGACGTTCGTCCGAGAAACCCCTGCGGACGCTCTCGAGCCCCTGCACGACCTCCCGCGCGTGACGGCGCACGTACTCGACCGCCGTCAGCACGGCATCGCGGCGAGCCCCCCGGAGCGAGCGGACCGCCCAGCGCTCGACATCTCCGGACAGATCCTCGAGCCGGTGAGACGAGACCGCGACGCCGAAGTACTGCGTGGCGACGTCCTCGAGCTGGTGGGCCTCGTCGAGGACCGCGTTGGGGCAGTCGGGGATCACCTCGCCGTAGGCGCCGTCACGGAGGGCGGCGTCCGCGAAGAGCAGGTGGTGGTTGACGATGACCACGTCCGACGCCGCGGCGCGCTGGCGCATGCGGGTGACGAAGCAGTCCTGGTAGCGGGGGCACTCCGCGCCGAGGCAGTGCTCGCCCGCGGCCGACAGCCGGGACCAGAGCGGCAGGTCTTCCGGCAGTTCCGTCAGCTCCGCACGATCGCCGGTCTCGGTCTCGCGGGACCACTGCTCGATCACCGGCAGGACGAGTTCGTCGCCGAACGATCGCTCGAGTCCAGGCAGGTTCGCGGGGGCGCCAGCCTGCCGCATCGCGTCCAGCCGGTGAAGGCAGAGATAGTTGCCCCGCCCCTTCATGTAGGTCGCCGTGAAGGGGATCCCGAGGGCCTGGCGGACGATCGGAAGGTCCTTGAAGTAGATCTGCTCCTGAAGGTTCTTCGTCCCCGTCGAGACGATCACCGGCTCGCCCCGGAGGATGGCGGGGATCAGGTACGCGAGCGTCTTGCCCGTACCGGTGCCCGCCTCCGCGAGCAGCACCCCGCCTTCGTCGAGCGCGGCGGCGACGGCGAGCGCCATCTCCTGCTGGGCGGGACGCGGCTCGAACTGCGGCAGCGCCCTCGCCAGCGAGCTGCTGGAGGCAAACGCCGACTCGACGCGCGAGCTCAGGGGTCTCGAGGCGCGACCCTCGACGGGAGTCGGGGGAAGGCGGGTGCCGGTCGCGTGACCGTCCGACATGGGCGACGACGAGTGTACATCGTCGCTGGCGTCCGGGCGACGCATGCGTCGCCCCTATCAGAGCATCAAGTCCGATCCGCGTACAGCGGGTAGCGGCGGCAGAGCTCCTCGACCTCCTCGCGGACCATGCCGAGCGCCTTGTCCGAATCCGGCGTGGCGAGTGCTCTCAGGATCAGCTCGCCGATGCGTTCCATCTCGGGCTCGCGCATGCCGCGCGTGGTGACCGCCGGCGTGCCGATGCGGATTCCGCTCGCGACGAGCGGCGGGTTCTGGTCGAAGGGGATGGCGTTCTTGTTGACGGTGATGCCGGCCTTGCCGAGCGTCGCCTCGGCGACCTTGCCCGTGAGCCCCCGCGAGAACACGTCGACCAGCATGAGGTGGTTGTCGGTCCCGCCGCTGACAAGGCGGTAACCGCCCGCCTTGATGACCTCCGCGAGGCGTGCTGCGTTCGCCACAATCCGCTGCTGATACTCTGCGAACGTCGGCTCCGCGGCCTCCTTCAGGCAGACCGCCTTCGCCGCGACGACGTGGACCAGCGGTCCTCCCTGCACGCCGGGGAACACCGCGCGGTCGAGATCCTTCGCGAACTGGCTGCGGCACAGGATCATCCCCGCGCGCGGCCCGCGCAGCGTCTTGTGCGTCGTCGTCGTGACGAAGTCGGAGTGCGGCACGGGGTTCGGGTGCACGCCGCCGGCGACGAGGCCTGCGATGTGCGCCATGTCGGTCATGAACAGCGCGCCGGATCGGTCCGCGATCGCCCGGAAGCGCTCGAAGTCGAACACCCTGGGGTACGCGCTGGCTCCGGCGATGATCAGCTTCGGGCGGTGTTCCACTGCGAGGCGCTCGAGCTCGTCGTAGTCGATCCGCTCGTCCTCCTGGCGGACGCCGTACGGAACCACCTTGAAGTACTTGCCCGAGAAGTTCAGCGGATGGCCGTGGGTGAGGTGTCCCCCGTGGGCGAGGTTCATGCCGAGGATGGTGTCGCCCGGCTGCAGCACCGCGAGGAAGACGCCCATGTTCGCCTGGGCGCCCGAGTGCGGCTGCACGTTGGCGTGTTCCGCGCCGAAGAGCGCCTTCGCGCGCGCGATCGCCAGCGACTCGACGACGTCGACCTGCTCGCAGCCGCCGTAGTACCGGCGGCCCGGGTATCCTTCGGCGTACTTGTTGGTGAAGACCGATCCGGTCGCCTCGAGCACCGCGGCGCTCACGAAGTTCTCGGAGGCGATGAGCTCGAGACCCTCGGCCTGCCGGACGGTCTCAGCCCTGATGGCGGCTGCGACGTCGGGGTCGACGTCCGCCAGCCGGCGTTCCATGGTGCGATGCGGCACGGTCGATGAAGTCATGGGGATCGTTTGCGGTGGACGGGTTCCCGGGGTCTGCCGGGGGGCATCCACAGATTACACAGATTACACAGATGACACAGGTTTGAGGTTCGAATTCAGAGGCGTGCGGCCAAACGGCCGCGGCCAGCTGCTAGGACCCCTGGCGTTCGGCCAATGTCGATCGCTCGAGCTGCGCGATCTGCTGCACGCGCTCTGCGTGGCGGCCGCCCTCGAACGGCGTCGCGAGCCAGATCTGCACGATCTCGTCGGCCAGCGGCGCGGCGACGATGCGTCCGCCGAGCGTGAGGACGTTGGCATCATTGTGCGCGCGCGACATGCGGGCCGTGAACAGGTCGTTGCAGAGCGCCGCGCGCACGCCCGGCACCTTGTTGGCCGCGATCTGCTCGCCCTGGCCGCTCCCGCCGACGATCACGCCGCGCTCGGCTTCGCCGCCGGCGACGGCGCGTCCGACCTGCGCGCAGATCGCCGGGTAGTCCACCATCTGGTCGTTGTCGGTGCCGAAGTCGATGATGTCGTGGCCGAGCTGCGTGAGCGTCTGTTTCAGGTGTTCCTTGAGCCTGAACCCGGCGTGGTCAGCCCCGAGGGCGATGCGCATGCGGGGCATTGTAACCGACGGGAGCGTTGTACTATAGCGCCTCCACACGCACTCCGTGAGCGCTACCGTACACATCTCGCATCGTGGTGAAGAGCGCCTCCGGCGAGGCCATGCGTGGATCTATCGCAGCGACCTGGTGAAGCCGGACGCCGAGGCCGGCGATCTCGTCACCGTCGTCGGTCCGCGGGAACGCCGGCTCGGGACGGCGTTGTACAGCGATCGATCGCAGATCGCCCTTCGCATGCTCACCCTCGGGGAGGAACCCTCCGGACCCGAGCTGTGGCGCCGCCGCGTCGAACAGGCCGTGCGGTTTCGCGCCGGGCTCGACCTGAACGCCTCCGCCTGCCGCATCGTGCATGGCGAGGGCGATCGGCTGCCGGGGCTGGTCGTCGACCGCTATGACCGGTGGCTGGTCGTGCAAGCGCTCGTGCAGGGGATCGATCGCCGGCTCGGAGAGCTCACGTCGCTTCTCGTGGACGTCCTGCAGCCGGAGGGCATCCTGGCGCGCAACGACGGGCGGGTCCGGCTGCTGGAGGGTCTCGAGCGCACGGTGGAAGTGCTGTTCGGGACCGTGCCCGACCGGGTGGCGGTGCACGAGGACGGCGTGCGCTACGAGGCGGATCTGCGGCACGGCCAGAAGACGGGCCTCTTCCTCGATCAGCGCGAGAACCGCGCGGCGGCGGCGCGGTACGCCTCGGGCCGGCTGCTCGACGGCTTCAGCTACAACGGGGGATTCGCGCTGACGCTCGCGCCGCGGTGTCCCGCCATCGTCGCCATCGACGTGTCGGCGGAGGCGGTGGCGCGGATCCGGCGGAACGCGGAGCTGAACGGCGTCGCTCACATCGAGGCCCGCGAGGCGAACGTCTTCGACGAGCTGCGCGCCTTCGAGCGGCGCGGCGAGCGGTTCGACACGATCGTCCTGGATCCGCCCGCGTTCGCGAAGAACAAGGCCGCGGTGCCAAAGGCGGTCGCCGGCTACAAGGAAATCAACCTGCGCGCGCTGCGGATCCTGAACCCCGGCGGATTCCTCGTGACCTGCAGCTGCTCGTACAACGTGAGCGAGGCGCTGTTCCTCGACGTCCTGCACGACGCCTCGCTCGACGCCCACGCGCCCGTCTCCATCGTCGAGCAGCGCACGCAGGGACGGGATCACCCCGTACTGATGGGCGTGCCGGAGACGGGCTACCTCAAGTGCGTCATTCTCAGGAAGCTGGGATAAACGGGTGCCAGCAGGTGCCAGCAGGTGCCAGCGGGTGCCATCGGGTGCCAGCAGGTGCCAGCGGGTGCCGCCGCCCTTTCCCTTTTCCCTTTTCCCTTTCCCCTTCTCCCTTTTCCCTTGCTATAGTCCCCCGATAGCCGCCAGGGGCATCCCGCTGGGATTGAGATTGGACCCTTGGAACCTGATCCGGTTGACACCGGCGGAGGGAGCGCGGCGCATGCACCTGCCTGCGTCTCTCACCGCACCAGCCGACACAATACAGGCGCCCCGAGGCCTGAAGGTCGGGAGCCCTGCATCCCGGAGTTCGAGCATGAGTGTGAGTGATTTTTCTGCCGCCTACCCGAGCTCACGCAAGGTCTATGTCGAAGGCGGAACGTCGGATCGGCCGGTGGCGGTTCCGATGCGCGAGATTGCGCTGACCGGTGGGGAGCCCCCGCTCCGCGTGTACGACACCAGCGGGCCGCAGGGACACGACGTCCGCGAGGGGCTCCCGGCGCTTCGGGCGCCGTGGATCGAGGCCCGCCCGGGCATCGTCGCGCGGCCGTTCGCGACGGATGGCCGCAATGGATCGCGGTCCCGACGCGTGCTGCAGGGGACCGGCCCCGTGACGCAGCTGCACTACGCCCGCCGCGGCGAGATCACGCCCGAGATGGAGTTCGTCGGGCTGCGCGAAGGTCTCGACCCCGGCTTCGTGAGGAGCGAGGTCGCGCGCGGCCGCGCCATCATTCCAGCCAACATCAACCATCCCGAGCTGGAGCCGATGGCGATTGGCCGGAACTTTCTCGTGAAGATCAACGCCAACATCGGCAACTCGGCGGTGAGCTCGTCGATCGATGACGAGGTCGAGAAGCTCCGCTGGGCCACGCTGTGGGGCGCCGATACGGTCATGGATCTGTCCACGGGGAAGCAGATCCACGAGACCCGCGAGTGGATCCTGCGGAACTCGCCGGTGCCGATCGGGACGGTGCCGATCTACCAGGCCCTCGAGAAGGCGGGCGGCAGGCCCGAGGATCTCACCTGGGACATCTATCGTGACACCCTGATCGAGCAGGCCGAACAGGGCGTCGACTATTTCACGGTGCACGCCGGCGTGCTCCTCCGGTACGTCCCGCTCACCGCCCGCCGCATGACGGGCATCGTGTCCCGCGGCGGCTCGATCATCGCGAAGTGGTGTCTCGCGCATCACCGCGAGAGCTTCCTCTACACGCACTTCCGGGAGATCTGCGAGATCATGCGGGCCTACGACGTGTCGTTCTCGCTCGGCGACGGCCTGCGGCCCGGATCGATCGCGGACGCCAACGACGAGGCGCAGTTCGCGGAGCTGAAGACGCAGGGCGAGCTGACGCGCATCGCCTGGGAGTACGACGTCCAGGTGATGAACGAAGGCCCCGGCCACGTGCCGATGCACCTGATCAGGGAGAACATGGAGAAGCAGCTCGAGTGGTGCGACGAGGCGCCGTTCTACACGCTCGGGCCGCTCACGACGGACATCGCCCCTGGCTACGACCACATCACCTCCGCGATCGGCGCGGCGATGATCGGCTGGTACGGCACCGCCATGCTCTGCTATGTCACGCCGAAGGAGCACCTCGGCCTGCCGAACCGCGACGACGTGAAGGCCGGCGTGATCGCCTACAAGATCGCGGCGCACGCGGCCGACCTGGCGAAGGGGCACCCGCGCGCCCGCGAACGCGACGATGCGCTCTCGAAGGCGCGGTTCGAGTTCCGCTGGCGCGACCAGTTCAACCTGGCGCTGGATCCGGTCACGGCACGGGCGTTCCACGACGAGACGCTGCCGGCCGAGGGCGCAAAGGTCGCGCATTTCTGCTCGATGTGCGGCCCGAAGTTCTGCAGCATGGAGATCACCCAGCAGGTGAGGGACTACGCGGCGGCTCACGGGATGGACGACGCGCGCGCGCTCGCGGTCGGGATGGAGGAGAAGGCGGAGGAGTTCCGAGGGACCGGCGATCTCTACGTCCCCCAACGCGCGCGCTGACGCCGCGGGCGCGTCGGGCTCTGTGACGTGCCATGAAGCGATTCCAGCAGGCCGATCCGCTCGCGCGCCGCATCGCTCTCGTCGTCGTGTCGGGCGTGCTCCTGGGCCTGCTGCTCTGGCGTATGGTGTCCCTCGCCGCCGGCGTCAACCGGACAGCCGGGTCGGCTCCTCCAGGCCGCTCGCCTGCTCCGAACGAGGCCCGTATGCAGACCGTGAGATCGAGCGACGGTACCGCCATTGCCGTCTGGCGCAGCGGAGACGGACCGCCGCTGTTGCTGGTGCATGGGGCAACGGCCGACCACACGACGACGTGGCGCCTCGTGACGGCGGACCTCGAGAAGCGGTTCACCGTCTACGCCATGGACCGGCGGGGCCGCGGTTCGAGCGGCGACGCACCGGCGTATGCCCTCCAGCGCGAAGCCGAGGATGTGGCGGCCGTGGTTGACGCCGCCGGACGGCCGGTTGCGGTGGTGGGGCACTCCTATGGAGCGCTCGCGGCTCTGGAGGCCAGTCTGCTCACCGCGAACATCCGGCTGGTCCTCTACGAGGGCGTGCCGCTCCGCGGCGACTCGCTGTACCCTCAGGGTGCGGCCGAGCGTCTCGCGCGGCTGCTGGCCGACGATCGACTCGACGACATGCTCGTGGCGCTGTACCGCGACATCGTCAAGATGCCACCGCACGAGATCGAGTTGCTTCGCGCTCAGCGGGAAGCGTGGGCCGTGAGGCTGTCGAACGCACGGACGGTGCCGCGTGAGCTGAAGGAGGAGCAGGCGTACGTCTTCGAGGCCGCGCGGTTCGGCGCCATGCGGACGCCGACGCTGCTGCTGGTCGGCGGCGACAGCCCGTCCCGCGAGCTGGAGAACGCCGACGGCGTCGCGGCCGCGCTGCCCGACGCGCGCGTCGTCGTCCTGCCGGGACAGCAGCATGTCGCGACGTACACGGCGCCGGAGAAGTTCGTCCGGGAGGTCGTCCGGTTCCTGCAGGAGTAGCGGCCGGACGCGGTCGCCAGACGGGCGTAGGCTACGCCGCCCCGCCGGAGTTCGCATGCTGAGAGGCGTGGAGCAGATGCGTCGCGTGGGTGGGACTGAACGCGCCCTGGCGGGGGCGCTGGCCTCGCTGCTGCTGTTGTTCCCGGCCGCATCCGCGCAGCAGCCAGCCTCCATCCCGGCGTCCGATGGGAGCACGATCGCTGCCGACGTGTACGGCGCCGGAGATCACGCTGTCGTGCTCGCTCATGGCGGCCGCTTCGACAAGTCGAGCTGGGCAGAGCAGGCAAAGGCGCTGGCGGACGCCGGGTTCAGAGTCGTGGCCATCGACTTCCGGGCCGCAGAACGCGTCCGGGCCGGCGAAGAGACGCCGTGCCTGTACGACGCGGCCTGTCTGGCTGTCGACGTTCTGGCAGCCGTTCGCTACCTGCGGCAGTCCGGAGCCCGGATGGTCTCCGTCGTCGGCGCGAGCCTGGGCGGCGGCGCCGCCGCGCAGGCCGCCGTCGATGCTCGAGAGGGCGAGATCGACCGCATCGTCCTGCTCGCGCACATGGCCATCGCCGCTCCGGAGGCACTCAAGGGACGCAAGCTGTTCGTAGTCGCGCGCGATGACGCGGGCGCCGGCGGCGCGCCGAGACTGCCCCGGATACGTGACCAGTACGAGAAGGCGCCCGAACCCAAGAGGCTCCTGCTTCTCGACGGCTCCGCTCACGCGCAATTCATCTTCGACACGCCGGAGGGGGAGCGGCTGATGCAGGAGATCCTGCGATTCCTCTCGGAGCCGTCCGGGTAGCGCGGGACCGGGGTGGGCGCCCTGGTCGCGCGCCTCCGGCCGCTGCCGCTGGCATGTCCCCCGTTTACTCGGGCCGCCGTTTGTCCGATCATCTGGGCGGCACCGGTCGGTGTTCCGCTCGCACGGGGAGGAAACATGCGCTCGTTCTGCACGGGATCGCTGGTCGTGCTGATGCTGATGGCGGGCTCCGCCGGCTGCGGCGGCGGAGGAGATGAAACGTCGACCGGCACGTCGCCCGGCTCATCCGGAGAGGCCAGCAGTCAGGAGTCCCTCACGGAACTCGATGCCTGCACGCTGCTCACGGCCGGGGAGATTGAATCGGCCACCGGGTACGCGCCCGGCGCGGGGAGCGATCCGGTGAAGAATGTCTCGGCTGCGGCGCCGATCTGCGCCTGGCCCTCAAAGGACGGGAGCGTGCACCAGGTCGCGCAGGTGCTGGTGACGTGGTCATCTGCGAGATCCTTCGAGGAGTACCGGGAGATGATGGCGAAGGAAGGGGTCACCGGACTCCGCCAGGTGGATGGTCCCGGGCGCTTCACCGTTCTCCTCGAGGACATGAACATGGTGCAGGCGTTCGGTGAGCGTTACATGGTGCAGACGATGGTCGAGGTCACCGAGGGCAAGGATCGCGTGACCGCGGGGACGACGCTCGCGACGGCGGCACTGGGGCGCATCGAGTAGCGGCTCCGGCGGTCGCCGCGCGCCCGCTCGACATCGCGCTGAGGGCGGTCGGACCGCGTCCGGCAGCGGGATTCCCCCCCCGGATGCCGCGCATGCCGTCGAACGGAGGGACGGACGTGAGAGCCCCCGCCCTTATCCTCGCCGTGCTGGCGCTCGCCGGCGCGGGGACGGCAGAGCAGAAGACGGGCCGCGTGCCCGCCGTCGCAGCCGGCGCGCACGTCGGCGAGGTCGCCACCGTCTGCGGCGCCGTCACGACATTCGGCTGTGAGCCTCCCGCTTTCGCGACTGTGCTCGACCTCGACACACCCCGGTGGGTTCCCACCTTCCGCATCGTGATCGGGCGGAGCGACCGCGCAAGGTTTGGAACCAACCTGGAGGACCGCTACCGGCGCGGGCGGCTCTGCGTCCACGGGCTCATCGAGCGCGACGGCCCTGGCACGCGCATCCTCGTCCGTGATCCCGATCAGCTCGAGCTCGAGAACGCCGACATCACCGCGGCCAGCACGCCGGAGCGGCTGTATCGATCCTGCGATGAAGGCGTCTCTCCTCCCGTGGTGCTCCGACAGGTGACACCGCAGTACACGCCTGATGCCATGCGCGCCGGGATTGAAGGACGAGTTCTCCTGCAGGGTATCGTCGACCCGACGGGTCATCTGCGCGACGTGTCGGTCGTGTACTCGCTGGATTCACGTCTTGGACTGGACGGAGAGGCGTTGAAGGCGTTCCGGCAGTGGCGCTTCACGCCCGGCAGACTCTACGGAAGGCCTGTCCCCGTCGCCGTCACGGCCGATTTCGCCTATACGCTTGCGCCGCCGTCGAGGTCACGATGACGCCCCGTATGACCGGGGAGTACATCATTCGCGGGTACGGGATGGAGGATGCCGGCGCGATCCGCGAGTGCGTCATCGCGCTGCAGGAGTTCGAGCGCGCGATCGATCCCCGGCTGCCGCCAGGCGAGGCGATGGCGGATGCGTACTGCGAACGCCTTCACGCCCGGTGCTCGGAAGCCGACGGCCGCATCTTCGTCGCCGCAGAGAACGAGCGGGTGCTGGGCTTCGTGGCGGTGGTGGCCCGGGAGCCGTTCACCGAGCCCGACGATCCGCCCGGGACGTACGCGCTCGTGACGGACCTCGTCGTGCTGGAGCCGCATCGCGGCCTCGGCCTCGGCAAGCGGCTGCTCGCGAAGGCGCGAGGCGTTCGCGAGAGACGCCGGCGCACGCGAGCTGCGCATCGGTTTGCTCGCGCGCAACGACACGGCGCGCCGCCTCTATGTCGAAGCGGGCTTCGAGCCGCACATCGAGATCCTCGCGAAGCGGTGGGAATGAGACGAGGTCTGCGCCGCACGACCGGGCCGGCACCGGCCGTGCGTCCGGCCGCTACTGCGGCGGAACCGGCACGATCTGAATGATCGTGGGAAATCGGGCCGGCTGCGCCCCAGGCCTGGGATTCGGATACCCAGCCGACCCCCCCGACGTGAAGTCCTTCACCGTCACACCCGGCGGGAACGACATCGTCTCCTCGCGGAACCGGCCGACTTCGAAGGAATGCGTCGGCGGAGTGTCGTACACGTCGTAGCCGCGCTGCCGCAGCACGGTCCGGTAGTACGCCACGATCTCGGCGAACGACGACGGCGAGCCGAAGATGTAGAAGCGCTGGCCGCGGCCCGCGTCGTACGAGCGCAGGAACTGTGCGTTCGGGAAGATCTGCACGTTCAGCTGCGTCTCGGTCGGAATCGTTTCGGGCCTCATCGGATCGAGACCCCTGGCGGCCGCAGGGGGAGGCGCCTGCTCCTGTGACGCGCGGGCCGATGGACCGGACAGCGGCAGCAGGGACAGGGCGGCGGCAAGCAGCATCGTCTGGCGCATGCCTTCATATTAACTCCCAACTCCCGCCTCCCGGCGCGGCGCCAGACGGCCGGCCGTTCCTACGCTCCGTACTCAGCTCGACGCACGCACCTGATATCTTTGGAGCCGGAGGTGGGGACTGAGTACCGACGCCGGTGTGGTGAACGCCCGTGCTCTGCTGGCGGCGTGCGAGGCCGACCTGCCGTGGCTGCTCGGCCTCGTTCGCGCGCTGGCGGAGTGTGAGTCCCCCAGCACCGACAAGGCGTCGGTCGACCGGTGCGGCGCGATGGCTGCGCACTGCCTGCGCGAGCTCGGCGCCCGTGTCACGACCCTGCCCGGCGGCGACGCCGGCGACATCGTCCGCGCCGAGATCGGCGGGGGAACCGGACAGCTCCTCATCCTCGGACATCTCGACACCGTGTGGCCCGTCGGCCAGCTTCAGACCATGCCCGTACGGATCGAGGACGGCCGGCTGCACGGTCCGGGCGTCTACGACATGAAGGCGGGCATCGCCCTGACGTTGCTCGCGGTTCGCGCGATGCACCGGCTGGGGCTTCAGCCAGCCCGCAAAGTCGTCTGGCTGCTCACCTCCGACGAGGAGATCGGCAGCGGAGTCGGCCGTCCGGTTCTCGAAGCCGAGGCGGATCGCAGCGTGGCCGTGCTCGTGCCCGAGCCGCCGCTGCCGGACGGCGGGCTGAAGACGGCCCGGAAGGCGGTCGGCGACTTCACCATCGAGGCGCACGGCATCGCCGCCCACGCCGGCGCGGCGCCCGAGCGCGGTGCCAGCGCCGTGCTCGAGATCGCCCACCAGATCGTGGATCTCCACGCCGTCCGCGATCCGGACGCCGGCCTGAGCATCAGCGCCGGCGTGGTATCGGGCGGGTCGCGCACCAATGTCGTGCCCGAGTACGCGCGCGTGGACCTCGACGTGCGCGTCTCGACGGCGGCGGGCGCCACGCGCATCGAGAGAACGATCGCTTCGCTGCGCCCGCACGTGGAAGGTGTGCGGTTGCAGGTGCGCGGCAGCGTCGGGCGGCCGCCGCTCGAACGGACGCCGGGTGTGGTGCGATTGTACGAGCTCGCCCGCGCGATCGCGGCGAACCTCGGCCGCGATCTTCCGGAAGGCGCCGCCGGCAGCGGATCGGACGGCAGCTTCACCGCCGCGCGCGGCATTCCGACGCTGGACGGGCTGGGCGCGCCCGGCGACGGCGCGCACGCACGGCACGAGCACGTCACAATCGATACGCTCGCCTGGCGCGCCGCGCTGCTGGCGGGGCTGATCCTGCGGATACCCTGAGCGCGTCGTACGGAGAAGCCCTCATCTCCATGTGACGCGAAGCCGCGGACGCCGGCCGGCATGGCGCACACTGGCCCTTCGACGATCCTCCTCCCGTCCTCCACACTGTCCTATCCATGCTCCCGGATTGCGTGCGGGTTCATGGATCGTGTGCTTTCGCTCCAGCAAAACGACCCCGAGGCCGGCCGGGCCCAGTGGCCCCGGTTTTGCTGAACCATCACGGCAGGGGACGACGCCGTGGAAGACTTCGATATTGCTCCCGGGAAGATTGGAGAGTCCGCCCAGCGGATCGTGGACCGCGCGGTCGAGGAATCGCGGCGGCGCGATCACGTCGTTCTCGGCAACGAGCACATCTTCCTGGCGTTCGCGCAGGTGGAGTGGGATCTGTTCTCGCAGGTCATGCGTGACCTGGAGCTGAACCCGCATGCGATCCTGCAGGCACTCGAGGAACATCTCAATACGGTGCCGGCATTTGCGGGGAGAGAGCTGCGGGTGTCGCCGGCATCCAAGCTGGTGTTCAAGCTCGCCCTGCACCATGCCAGCCGGGCCGGACGTCAGGTGGTCGAAGCCCCCGATCTCTTTTCCGCCATCTTCGAGGAGAGCCAGGGCATACCCGTGTCGATCATCCGCCGGCACGGGATCGAGCCCGAGCTGCTGGTCTCTCGAATCTCGACCCGGATGCGCGACCTCGAGCTGCGCGACGAGCGGCTGAGAAAGCGGTTCGAGCTGCCGCCGTTCCTCAAGCATTTCGCGACCAACCTCAACCTGCTCGCGCGTCAGGACCGTACGCCCCCGCTCTACGGCCGGGAGCCCGAGATCCAGCAGGTGCTGGAGGTGCTCTGCCACCGCGAACGCGCCAATTCCGTGATGCTCATCGGGGAGCCGGGGGTCGGCAAGACGGCCATCGTCGAGGGGCTGGCGCGCCGCATCGAGTTCGAGCCCGAGACGGTCCCCGTGAGGCTGCGCGACTGCCAGGTGGTCAACCTGCAGATGAACAGCATGGTCGCCGGGACGATGCTGCGGGGCATGTTCGAGGATCGCATCCAGAACGTCATCCGCGAGCTGAAGGAACGGCCGAACCTGATCCTGTTCATCGACGAGGCTCACACGATGGTCGGCGCGGGCTCCGCGCTCGGCGCGCCCTCCGACGCCGCCAATGTGTTCAAGTCGGTACTCGCGCGCGGCGAGGTCCGCATCGTCGGCGCGACCACGCTCAGCGAGTACAAGGAGTACATCCAGGAGGACGAGGCGCTCGCGCGGCGCTTCCGCTGCGTGCACGTCGCCGAGCCCAGCATCGAGGAAACCCGCCGGATCCTCTACCACCTCCGCGCGCGGCTCGAGCGCAACTACGCCGTGCGCATCCTCGACGAGGCGGTCGAGACCGCACTCGAGATGTCGCCCCGGTACGTGCGGCATCTGCACCTGCCCGACAAGGTGATCGGCTGGCTCGATACCGCCTCGGTGCGCGCGGAAATCGATCGGCGGTTCGAAGTGCGGAGCGAGGACGTGGTCTCGGTGATCTCGCACACCGCTCGGATCCCGGAGGACATGGTGTTCCGCGAGGTGAGCGATCGCTTCAGCGATACCGAGGCGCGCCTCGGGACGCGGCTGGTCGGCCAGAAGAAGGCGGTCCGCGCCGTCGCCCGGCGCCTGATCATGAACAAGGGTCCCCTGAAGGACGGCTTCGATCGGCCTGACGGCGTGCTCCTGTTCCTCGGCCCGACCGGCGTCGGCAAGACGGAGCTGGCCAAGTCGGTTGCGGAGCTGCTGTTCGGCGACGAGAAGAAGATGATTCGCGTCGACATGTCCGAGTACCAGGATGGCGCGGTGGCGGTCGACAAGCTCATCGGCATGCCCCGCGGCATCGTCGGATCCGAGCGGGGGGGCGTGCTGACCAACCAGCTTCGCGACAACCCCTACTCCGTCGTGCTCCTCGACGAGGTGGAGAAGGCCGCGCCGACGCTGCTCAACCTGTTCCTGCAGGCCTTCGACGAAGGCTGGTTGACGGATGGCCGCGGCAAGCGGGTGTACCTGAGCGACGCCATCATCATCATGACGTCGAACATCGGCTCGGAGTACTTCCGCAAGCTGACGAACCCGCTCGGGTTCCGCGGCGGGCACGTGCACGTCGATCAGGTCGAGAACGAGGTGCTGCGGGAGATGGAACGCCGCTTCACGCCGGAGTTCCGCAACCGCATCGACGAGGTCGTGCTCTTCGCGCCGCTCGCCCGGGACGAGGTCCGCCAGATCGCGCGGATGTACATCGGGCATCTGGTCGCCGCCGTGCAGAAGCGGCACCGGGAGATGGCGGTCGACGAGGAGGCGATCGAGGCGATCGTGAACGAGGGGCACAGCCTCGCCTATGGCGCCCGCTTTCTCAAGCGGGTGATCGACGACCGCATCAAGCTGCCGATCAGCGAGCAGTGGGGCTCGAGCCGCCAGTTTCACGTGACCGTCCAGGACGGACAGGTCGTCGTGAACTCCATCGGTCCGCACTTCGTCGTGCCCGGCGGCGCGCACCTCGCCTATGGTACGTAGGCGGCGCGTCAGTCCGCACGCCACTGGAAGGCCGGCTGCTCCTGACCGGCAGCCTGCCCTTCCGGAGCGGCTGCTGCCCCCGATTCGTGCTCCTCGTCGCGGGCCGTGAGGCCCGCGCGCTCCCGCAGGTCGCGCACCGTCGCGCGCACCTGATTCCGGAGTCCGTCCGGCAGATAGGCCGCCCCGCCGGCGAACCACTCCTCGTAGGTTTCCGACAGCTCCGGGTACTCGCGGGCGAGGAAGTCCAGGAAGTGCGTGCGGGTGCCCCCCTTGAGGTACAGCAGGTTGGCGCCGACGAAGCGCGCCCCGTGATCCGCCACGGCCTTGACGGTCGCGGCGAGCTGGTCACGGCCGGAAGTGATACCGGGAACGATGGGCGCCATGAGGACGCCGGCGCGGATGCCGGCGTCCACGAGCGTGCGCACCGCCCGGAGCCGCTGAAGCGGATGCGCCGTGCCGGGCTCGAGCCGCCGCCATGCGTCCTCGTCCACCGACGGAACGCTGACATAGACGCTCACCGCGGCGCGGCGTGACAGCTCCTGCAGTATGTCGACGTCTCGTACGACCATCGGCCCTTTGGTCACCAGACCTGTGGGCGTTCGCGCGTCCGCGAGAGCGGCGAGGGCGCCGCGCGTCAGGCGGTAGTGGCCTTCGATGGGCTGGTACGGGTCGGTGGCGGTGCCGAGGGCGACGAGCTCCCGCTGCCATGAGGCACGATCGAGCTCGCGGCGCAGCACGGCGACGAGGTTCGTCTTCACGAGAATCACGCTCGCGAACTCGTCTCCGGCGCCGAGCTCGAATTGCGTGTGGTAGCGACGTGCGAAGCAGTAGTGGCAGCCGTGCGTGCACCCGCGATACGGGTTCAGAGTCCAGCGGAACGGCATGCCTTCGACGCGGTTGAGCGCCGAGCGGCAGGTGACCTCCTGGTATCTGGCCTCGTCGGCGCGGCGCTCGGCCTCGGTCAGCGCGGCAACGCCGCCGCTCCTGACCCGATCGGCGACCTGCCGGGTCGTCGGGTGCAAGGCAAGTGGAAAGAGCGTCGGTTGGGCCGAGTTCATCGCAGATACGCTGTTTGTTCGCCTATGATGGAGCGGCCGGATGAGGGTGTCAAACTCTGCCGGCAGCCGCTCTACCGCGACGCGCCCGACGAGCGCGCCGGGCGCGTCCGCCGGATCTCGTCTCGCCAGTACTCCAGCAGATCGTCGAGCGTGCGCTCGAGCGGGATCGAGGGATGCCAGCCGGTGGCGCGCACCAGGCGCCGGTTGCAGCCGATGACGACCGGGACGTCGTTGGGCCGCATGAGCGAGGGGTCCGGGCGAATCTCCACCTGGACGCGGGCTCGCGCACAGAGCAGCCCGAGCAGCTCGCCGATGGCGAGCCCCCGGCCGGAGCTGACGTTGTAGACCGCGCCGGGCTCGCCGTGGTCGGCGAGCAGCGCGTACGCGCGCACCGTGTCGCGCACGTCGGAGATGTCGCGCAGCGCGTCGAGGTTGCCGGTCCGGATCACGGGCTCCATCTCGCCCGCCTCGATGAGCGCGATCTGTCTCGCGAAG
>Ga0299914_10001128_pt1 | contig 17247 bp, 15 predicted proteins | sample RVTome_10_FD_201361 | JGI IMG/M metagenome (GOLD analysis project Ga0299914, IMG submission 201361) | Soil microbial communities from uranium-contaminated site in the Upper Colorado River Basin, Wyoming, United States - RVT153D57 (version 2) ...
CGCTGATCCCGGCCGTCAGCTTCGTGGCCATCCTCTTGTTCGGCAAGCGGATCAAGGGGGGCCAGGGGGCCCACTGGATCGGAGTGCCCGCCGTGGCCGCCTCCTGGGTGCTCTCGGTGGCCGTGCTGTGGCAATGGATCCAGCGGGTGGAGGATGCCGAGGGCGAAGGCGAGCATGCCGCACAGAGCGTGGACACCCTGCTCGGCGGCGTGAAGGCCCTGCTGGTACGCGTCACCGAGGAAGCCGAGGAGGGCCACACCTTCGTAGGGGCGGTCATCAACACCGTCGACTGGTGGACCATCGACGGCGTCGAGTTCCAGGTCGGGACCCTGGTGGACGGGCTGAGCGCCATCCTCCTGTTCGTCGTGACCTCGGTGTCACTGCTCGTGCACGTCTACTCCACCGAGTACGTGAAGGGCGACCGGCGCTATACCCACTACTTCGCCTTCCTGAGCCTGTTCACGGCCTCCATGCTCTTCTTCGTCCTGGCCGAGAACACCATCCAGATGATCGTCGGGTGGGAGCTGGTAGGTGTGTGCTCGTTCGTCCTGATCGGGCACTGGTGGGAGGAGAAGCCGAACTCCGACGCCGCCCTGAAGGCCTTCTTCACCAACCGCATCGGCGACGTCGGACTGATGATCGGGGTGGTCGTCCTCTACTGGGGGACGCGGGAAGCCGGGCAGAACACGTTCTCGATCGACTCGATCAACCTGCTCGCCGCCTCCGGGGAGATGCGCCACCTGATCCTGTTGGTGGCGGCGCTGTGCATGACGGCGGCCGTGATGTCCAAGTCGGGCCAGTTCCCCCTGCACACCTGGCTTCCCGACGCCATGGCCGGGCCCACCCCGGTGTCGGCTCTGATCCACGCCGCCACGATGGTGGTGGCCGGCGTCTACATGGTGGCCCGCCTCTACCCGGTGTTCTACGAGGGCTTCTCGATCGGCACCTCCTCCATCAACGTCCTCGCCTTCGTGGGCGGGTTCACCGCCCTGATGGGCGCCGCCCTGGCCTTCGTGCACTGGGACATAAAGAAGGTGCTGGCCTACTCCACCATCAGCCAGCTGGGGTACATGGTCATGGCCCTGGGCGTGGGCGCCTGGACGGCCGCCATCTTCCACCTCGTCACCCACGCCTTCTTCAAGGCCGGGCTGTTCCTGGGAGCCGGATCGGTGAGCCATGCCGCCCACCACACCTTCGACATCCGCGAGATGGGCGGCCTGCGCAAGTACATGCCCAGCACCTACTGGACGTTCCTGATCTGCTCACTGGCCCTGGCCGGGGTGTTCCCCCTGGCTGGGTTCTGGTCCAAGGACGAGATCCTGGTCGGCGCCTTCCGCGGCCAGGAGAACGGCTACCCGCTGATGCTGGGGTTCGGCCTGATCGTGGCCCTGATGACGGCCGCCTACATGTTCCGGGTCATCTACTACACGTTCCACGGCGAGTACCGCGGCCACGGCGTGCCCCACGAGTCGCCCAGGACCATGACCGTGCCGCTGTGGTGCTTCGCCGGATCGGCGATCGTGGCCGGCGTCGTCAACCTGCCCGCACCGGTGCTGGAGCCCTTCGGCCTGGAGGGCCTGGCCCACCGGATCGAGACCTACGCCGAGCCCATCGAGTACCTGGAGCTGTTCGATTCGTTCACCGTGGGCGAACCGTCCCTGGGCCTGGCCATCGTGGGGTCGGTCATGGCCCTGGCCGGCATCGGCATCGCCTATCTGTGGTTCTGGCGCGGTCTTGGCCCCCACGGACTCACCGAGCGCAGCGGCCTGGCCCGCCACGGCTACACGTTCCTGGAGAACCGGTACTTCCTGGACCACCTCTACACCGGCGTCATCGTGGGCTCGGTCAAGGGTCCCATCGCCCGCGCCGTGTACTGGTTCAACCAGAACGTCATCGATGCGGTGGTCGACGGCTGCGGTACGTACCCGACGCGGATCGCCCGATGGCTGTACCGCTACGTCGACCAGGGCGTGATCGACCGCACCGTCAACGCCAGCGGCGAGGGGGCGGGGCTGTCGGGGGCAGGACTTCGCAAGATGCAGACGGGGCGTATCCAGCAGTACGGAGCACTGCTGTTCGGCGCTGCCGCCGTCCTCGCCGTCGTGTTCGTGATCGTGATCTGAGTGCGCACAGGGAGCAGGGAGTAGATGGAAGCGACCGGATTCGACGCCTGGCTCCTCAGCCTGATCGTCTTCCTGCCAGCACTCGGGGCGCTGGTCATGCTGGTCATCCCCGGGCGCCGCGAGGAAGTGCACAAGCTGATCGCCCTGGTCGCCTCCGCCGCGGCGCTGGGCCTGACCATCTACCTGCTGACGATCTACGACTACGACGCCGGCGGCGGTCTGCAGTTCGTGGTCGACGAGTCCTGGATCGACGTCATCAACTCCCGGTACATCGTCGGCGTGGACGGGCTGAGCCTGCCCCTGCTCGCCCTGTCCACGGCCATCATCCCCTTGTGCGTGATCTACAGCTGGAACCACGTTCCCGAACCGGGGAACGCCAAGGCGTTCCTCGTGCTCATGCTGATCCTGTCCACGGGCATGAACGGCACCTTCATGGCGCAGGACCTCATCCTGTTCTTCGTCTTCTTCGAGATCGTCCTGCTGCCCATGTACTTCATGATCGGCGTTTGGGGCGGCGAGAACAGCAAGTACGCCTCCATCAAGTTCTTCCTGTTCACGCTGTTCGGCTCGGCCTTGATGATCCTCAGCTTCCTGGCCCTGTTCTTCCTGGTGGAGAGCCCCGAGACAGGTGAGGCGCTGCGCACCTTCGACATGCGCCAGCTCACCGACGTGGCCGGGGCCGGCCTGTCGCGGGCGGCGGCGTTGTGGATCTTCGCCGGCATGTTCATCGGGTTCGGGATCAAGGTGCCCATCTTCCCGTTCCACACATGGCTGCCCGACGCCCACACCGAGGCACCCACGGTCGGCTCGGTGATCCTGGCCGCCATCCTGCTGAAGCTGGGCACCTACGGATTCGTGCGCATCGCCATCCCGATGCTGCCCGAGGCGGCCGAGGAGTGGGCTCCCTGGATCGGTCTGCTGGCGGTCATCGGCATCATCTACGGCGCGCTGGCCTGCCTGGCCCAGACGGACATGAAGCGCCTCATCGCCTTCAGCTCGGTGGCCCACATGGGCTTCGTCATGCTGGGCATCGCCACGCTCACGTCGTTCGGTATCAACGCCGCCGTGTTCGGGATGGTGGCCCACGGCCTCATCACCGGGATGCTCTTCTTCGTGGCCGGATCGGTGAAGGAGCGCTACCACACGCTGGAGATCGCGCAGCTGGGCGGAATCCTCAAGCAGGCCCCCCGCCTGGGCTGGATCCTCGGTCTGGCCGCCATGGCCTCCCTGGGCCTGCCCGGGCTGGCCGGGTTCTGGGGCGAGTTCCCCGCCATCCTGGCCTCCTACAATCCAGCCGAGGGCCTGCCCGTCGAGACCTTCCGGACCTACATGGTCATCGCCGCCATCGGCACGGTGTTCGCCGCCGGCTACCTGCTGTGGCTCTACCAGCGCACCGCCTTCGGTGAGCCCACGGACCGCTTCGCCGGCGAGAAGATCAACGATGTCGTGCCCACCGAGTGGATCGCATGGACCCCGATGCTGATCGGGATCGTGGCCCTGGGGATCTACCCGAACCTGATCTTCAAGATCACCGACGACACGGTGAGCAGCATCGCCACCGAGGTGGCCGCCGCGGTGGGGGGCTGAGCGTGGACCTGGAGTTCGTCCGGCCCCTCCTCGACTGGCACGCCATCGCGCCCGAGGTGGTCCTCACCGGGGTGCTCCTGGTGGTGCTGACCCTCGACCTGGTCGACGGGGAGCGGTTCCGCCCGCTGATGCCCACCATCGCCGGCATCGGACTCCTGGCCACCCTGATCCCTCTGCTCACCCTGGCCCTGGACGGCACGACCAGGGAGCTGTTCGGAGGCGCCTACGTCGTCGACGACTTCGCGCTCGTCCTCAAGGCGCTGTTCGTGATCGTCGGCTACGTGGTCGTCCTGTTGTCGGTCGACTACATCCGCGACGGCGATTACTACGAGAACGAGTACTACACGCTGCTGCTGTCCTCGCTGCTGGGCATGGTCATCATGGGCTCGTCGCGCGACCTGGTCACGATGTTCATCGCCCTCGAGCTGCTGTCCATCCCCGCCTACATGCTGGCGGCGTGGCGCAAGGGCGGCTGGCGTTCCAACGAGGCGGGCATGAAGTACTACCTGATGGGGGTGTTCGCCACCGCCGTCATGTTGTACGGGATGTCGTTCGTGTTCGGCGTCGGAGGCTCGACGGTGTTCACCGACATCGCCGAGGCCATGAGCGGGCCCGAGACCACGGCCCTCATCACCGTGGGGATCCTGTTCACCATCGTGGGCTTCGCCTTCAAGGTCTCGGCGGTGCCGTTCCACACCTGGGCGCCCGACACCTACGAGGGGGCGCCGACACCGGTGACCGCGTTCCTGTCGGTCGGTTCCAAGGCCGCCGGGTTCGTGGCCCTGCTGCAACTGGTGTTCGTAGCCTTCGCCGGCCGTGAAGACGTCATAGAGCCGCTCTTCTGGATCCTGTCGGCCGTGACGATGACGGTGGGCAACCTGATCGCTCTGCGCCAGACGAACGTCGTGCGGATGCTGGCCTACTCCAGCGTTGCCCAGGGCGGCTTCATGCTGGCGCCCTTCGCTGTGGCCGGTGCGCCTGGCCAGCTGGCGGTCGAGTCCGTCGTCATCTACCTCATCATCTACGCCTTCATGAACCTGGGCGCCTTCGCCGTGGTGCTGGCCGTGGCCCGCAAGACCCGATCCGGGGACATCGCCAGCTACGGCGGTCTGATCAACTACGCGCCGGGCATGGCCGCGGCCATGACGGTGTTCCTGTTCGCCCTGGCCGGCATCCCACCACTGGCCGGCTGGTTCGCCAAGTTCGCGGTGTTCCGTGCAGTCATCGACGCCGGCACGGTGGCCGGCTACACCCTTGGCGTCCTCATCGCCGTGAACTCGGTGATCGCCCTCGTGTACTACGCCAACGTCGCCAAGGAGATGTGGTTCAACCCCGTGCCCGACGGCGACGAGACCCCGATACCGGTCACGGGCTCGCTCGGCTTCGCCATCGGGCTCACCGCGCTGGCCACCGTCGTGTTCGGGATAGTGCCCGGGGTGATCGGCCACTTCAGCGAGATCTCCGTTCTCGCCTCACCGCTCTGACCGCCTTGGCTGCGGTACCGACGATGTGACCGCGGAGGGCGCCGAGCGCTTCGACCACCTCATGGAGCGGGCCCTCTACGGGCCTGAAGGCTTCTACGAGCGGGGTGGTCGAGCTGGGCCCGACGGTGACTTCCTCACCGCGGTGGAGGTCGGTCCCCTGTTCGGTGAGGTCACGGCCCTGGCCCTGGACTCCTGGTGGACCGGGCTCGGCGGACCCGACCCCTTCGTCGTCGTCGAGGGAGGAGCGGGGCGGGGGCAGTGGTGCCGCATGGTGCGCGCCGCCCAGCCGGCCTGCGCCGCCGCCATGCGGTGGGTCGCAGTGGAACGGTCGCGGCGCCTGCGTGCAGAAGCGGCCCAGTCGGCCGACGCCACCGCAGCCGAGCTGCCCGGGCGACCGTCCGAGGTGCTTCCCGGTGTTGCCGGCCACACCCCTGCACACGTGGTGCTGGCCAACGAGCTGTTGGACAACCTGCCCGTCCGCCTGATGACACGCACCGCCCAAGGCTGGTCCGAGCTGTTCGTGCAGGGCGAACGCCCCAGCTGGCAGCCCGCCACCGACAGCCCTCCCTTCGACGTGGCCGAGGGGTCGACGGTCCCCTGGCAGGTGGCGGCCCGCGACTGGGTGGACAGGGCCCTGGACCTGCTGGCCCCGGGCGGGCGGCTGGTCTGCCTGGACTACTGCTCGACCACCGCCGAGCTCGCCCGCCGGCCATGGACGGAGTGGCTGAGGACCTACGCCCGGAACGGTCGTGGCACCGACCCGTGGAAGCGGTCAGGCGAGCAGGACATCACCTGCGAGGTGTGCCACGACCAGCTCGGCGAGCCCCTCGTCACCTCCCAGGCGGCCTGGCTGGCCGGCCACGGCCTGGAAGAGCTGGTGGCGCAGGGCCGGCGGCTGTGGCGGGAACGGGCCCACCAGCCCGATCTGGCCGCTGTCAAGGCGAGGAGCAGGGTGAGCGAAGCGGCTGCGCTGACCGACCCGACCGGGATGGGGTCGTTCTCGGTCCTCGAATGGCTCGCCTGATCCGCCGACGTGCATTCAGGCGAGGCTGAGCCGGTAGCGGACATCGAACACGGCTCCGGCGACGGTCCTGGTGACACCCTCCACCAGCCGCCAGCCGCGCCGCTCGTACCACCTGCGCACCGCCCTGTTCTCCGACAGCACCCAGAGCTCGACTCGGTTGACGCCGAGGGAACGCATGTGGTCCAGCGCTGCATCCAACAGGGCGACGCCCGTCCCCGAACCCCAGAACCGGGGCAGCACGTAGAGCCCGCCGATCTCCCCCAGGCGGCCGCCGCCCTCGCCGGAGCCGGCCACTCCGAGGTCGGTGGCGTGGATGGCTCCGATGGTCTCGCCCTCGGCCTCGGCGGCGAACAGCGCCCCGACAGCCAGGGCGTCGGCCCAGCGCTCGGTGAGCCCTTCGTGGGTCGGCTTGGGGGCGTCGTCGGGGAAGATGTGGCGGTAGGCGTGCAGGGCGGTGACCAGCTGGATCATGGCGAGGTCCGCCACGTCGCTGGGCCCGGCCCGGCGGATGACGACCGTGGCGGCGTCGCTCAACGGAACACCGGCAGGATCTCGGCCACCGTGACAGCACGGGCCCGCAGCGCCGCTTCTCGGTCGCTGTCGGCCGAGGCGCCGATGAGCACCAGGCGTTCCGCCCCGGCGTCCACCAGCTCGCCCAGGCGGGCCGCGCACTGCTCCGGCCTTCCCACGGCGGCCCACCGGTCCACGAAGTCGTCGTCCAGCAGGGCGGTGTGGCTGGCCCCGGACTGGGTGTGGTGCTCCCGGTCGTAGCTGCGGTGGAGGCGCTCGACGACGTCACGGTCCTGTGCGGGGGTGCCTGCGGCAGCGCGGCCGCTGAAGGACGAGAAGTGGGCGAAGGTGGCCAGGCCGCCCCGGGCCAGCTGGCGGCACTGGGCCACATCGTCGCCGGGAACGACGTTCACCCAGGCGCCGTAGCTCTGCCCGTCGGGATCGAGGCCGGCGTCGTGGCGGGCCTGGCGCGCCCAACCGATGCACTCGGTCAGCCGTTCGGGATTGGCGCCCACGGCGAAGGTGACTCGGTCGGCGGTACGGGCCGCCACGCGCACGACCTGGGGACCGGTGGCGGCTACGTCGACAGGCACCTTTGCCAGCCCCGACGAGGCGATCCAGCGGTTCGTGCTCTCGAAGCCGTCCAGGTCGACGGGGGCGCCCCTCAAGTAGCCCTGGAGTCGCTGCAGATACGTGGCGAAGGCGCCCACGGGGGCCGGCTCCTGACCGAGGTGGAAGAGGGAGGAGTCGCCGCGGCCTATCCCCAGCACCATCCGTCCCCCGGAGAGGGCGTGGACGCTGGCGGCGGCGGTGGCCGTGACGGCGGGGTGTCGCGTGACCGGGTTGGTCACCCCGGTGCCCAGCAACAGGCGCTCCGTGGCCCCGGCCGTGACCGCCAAGGCCACGTAGGGATCGCCGCTCAGGTTCTGGCTGTCCACCAGCAGGATCCCGTCCCACCCCTCAGCCTCGGCACGCTCCCCCTGGGTTCCGGCCCGGCGGGGCGCGGCGAACCCCATCGTCCACATCTCGACAGATGCCATCTCCTGCTCCCGATCCGAGGTGCCCGGCGACCGTAGCCCCGCCGGGCCGCGATCCCTGTTCCTGCCACGTGCCGGCATCGGGTGGGTCAAACGACCGGGGGCGCCAGCGAGGCACGGTCCTAGCCTTGCCGCGATGCCCGGGGCCCGGTCGATCTTCTCGCCGCCGTTGCTCCCCGTGACCGTGTCCACCCTGGCCACGGTGTCCCTGGTCGCCTTCGACGGCTTGGCAGTGACCGCCGCCCTGCCCGGCATCACCGAGGACCTGGGCAGCGTCGGCCTGCTCTCGGGGGTGCTGACCGGCTTCCTGCTGGCATCGAGCATCGCCACCATCGCCACCGGGCCGATAGTCGACGCGCTGGGGGTGCGCCGCGTCTACCGGGTGGCAACAGTGGGGTTCGCGGCGGCCACGCTGGCCTGTGGGCTTGCCCCCTCCATGGCGCTGCTGGTGGCCGCCCGGATCCTCCAGGGGGCCTGCGGCGGTGCACTGATCACCGCCGCCATATCCACCGTCGGGCTCGCCTATCCCGAGCGCCTTCGCTCACGCGCCTTCGCCGCCAACTCGACGGTATGGGGGACCATGTCCTTCGTGGCGCCCGGGCTCACGGCGTTGCTCCTGCAGGTCACGGGCTGGCGCGCCATATTCCTCGTCGCCCTGCCGCTGGTGGCAGCGGCCGCTGTCATCGGCTGGAACCGCCTACCCGACCAGGTCGGCGAGGCGCCGGCGACGCTGCGCATCGACATCGTGGGGCTGGTCCTGCTGGGCGCGGGAGTGGCGCTCGCCACCCTGTCGCTGTCGACGCTGCGGTGGTGGACGGTGGCGGGCCTGGCCGCGGCAGTCGTGGCCCTCGTCGCCTACTGGCGCCACGCTGGCCGGTTGCGGGCGCCTGTCCTGGAGCGCTGCTGGCTGGCCGAGCTGCCCTGGTGGGGCATCAACCTGGGCGCCGCCCTGGGGCTGGCGGCGGCGCTCGGAGTGGACGCCTTCATCACCATCTTCGTCTCGGCCGCCCAGGGACGTTCGGGACTGGTGGTGGCTCTGTCGGTGGTCCCGCTCTCCATCGGGTGGACGGGTGCCGCTCTGGCCAGCTCCCGCCTCCTGGACCGCTATTCGGAGACCGGTGTGGCCAGGGTCGCCTACGTCATCCTGCTGCCCAGCCTGGCTGCTGGCGCCCTGCTGTTCGGCACCACCACCCCGCTATGGGTGGTGTGGGTCGTCACCTTCGTGCAGGGGATGGGTGTCGGCATGCTGACCAATTCCATGCTCACCCTGCTGCAGGCCCGGGTGGCGGTGGCCAGAATCGGCCGGGCCAGCTCCGCCCACTCCTTCCTGCGCAACGGCGCGCACACGGTGGCCACGGCCGCTAGTGGCGCGGTGTTGCTGGCCGTGGTGGCGGACCGCGTCGGTGACCTCGAGCTGGTGCAGCGGGTTCTGGCCGGTGAGCGAGTCCCCCTCGGCAACGAGGCGGCTGCGGCTGTGGCGGCCGGGTACCGGTTGGCCCACCTCGTGGCGGTGGCCTTGGCCGTGGGCGGCCTCGTGTCGGTCACCGCGGCCCGTCGCCACCTGAACGAGTCGCGCCGGCTGCTGCGAGCCACCCCCGTCGGCGACGTCGCCTGAGCCGACCGGGCACCCCTGCCCGGATCCGGGAGATCAGCCGCCGGTGGGGCCGTAGGCCTCCTCGTAGTCGGCCATGGCCGCCTCGACGACCGTCAACGCGTGGTCGCGGTCGTATCGACCCTCGATCCCCACGTCGACGTCCAGCCCCAGCACCAGCTTGTAGGTGTCGAAGTAGTGCTCGAGGCGGTTGACCAGCATCACGTTGAGGTCGTCGAGCTCCAGGACGTCCTTCATCACCTGGTCGGGCTGCAGCACGGCGATGATCTTGTCGTCGGCTTCGCCGCCGTCGATCATGCGCAGCCCGCCCACGACCCGGGCCGTGAGGATGATGTCGGAGCGGTCGATGGGCCGCTCGGAGAACACGCAGATGTCCAAGGGGTCGCCGTCGGCTCGGTCGGCGTCGCGGCTCAGGGCCGCCACCCGGGGCCCGCAGTAGGTGCGGGGGATGAATCCGTAGAGCGTGGGCGGCGAGCTGCTGGTGAGCTGCGGCCGATCCACCTTCAGCATGCCGGTCGCCTTGTCGACCTCGTACTTGATCACGTCGAAGGGGGTGATCTCGATGTAGGCCGTCACCATCCCCGGCGGATCTGGACCGACCTCGAGGCCATGCCAGGGGTGAGGTCGCCACTGCAGGAACCGCCGATCGGTCACGGCCGCCTCTCAGCCGGCATCGAGGCGGGCCTGCAGGCGGCGCATGCCGGCCAGCCAACGCTCGATGTCGTTGGTCTTGCGCTCCATCCACTGCTGGGCGATCGGGTCGGTGAGGATCAGGAACCGCTCGTGGCGAATCGCCTCCACCACCATGTCGGCCACCTCCTCGGGCTCCTTTACCGGGCCCAGGGCCTCGCCCAGGACGCTGGTGGAGGGATCGCCGAGCATCGGGGTGCGCACCCCCAGCGGCGCCAGCAGCGACACCCTGATGCCCTTGTCGTGATAGGTGATGGCCAGCCACTCGGCCAGCCCCACCACCGCGTGCTTGGTCACGGCATAGGTGCAGTTGCCCTGGCTGGTGAGGATCCCGGCCATCGAAGCGGTGTGGAGCAGGTGACCCGAACCGCGTTCCAGCATCTTCGGCAACACCGCCCTGACCGCGTACACGTGGGACATCAGGTTGATCTCCCACTGCTCCTGCCAGTCGGCCAGGGGCGTCTCGATGGGGTCGCCACCGGTGGCGATGCCGGCGTTGTTGAAGAACACGTCGATCGGTCCGAGCTCGGCCTCCACACGGGCGACGAGGTCGTCGACGGCGCCCTCCGACCCGATGTCGGCCACCACTGCGAGTCCGTCGAGGCCCGAGGCCACGGCGGTGGCACCGTCGGCCACCCGGTCCACCACCGCCACCCGGGCTCCCTCGGCGGCGAAGGCCCGGCAACAGGCGGCCCCGATGCCCGAGCCGCCCCCGGTGACGACGGCGACCTTTCCCTGCAACTCCATGACTTCCTCCCCTGTGGGCCGTTTTGGCGGCGTCGAGCAACCTAGCTCGGCACCCCTGGCCGCCCCGCCGCCGGGGGTGGGGAGGGCGAGGAGCCTTCGGTAGAGTCCGCGTCCGACACCAGGAGGGGCCGATGTCCGACGCGACCATCCAGGACCTGCTCGAGGAGGGAAGGACCTTCCCGCCAGCGCCCGACTTCCAGGCCACGGCCCTGGTCTCGGACCGGTCTCTGTACGACGAGGCGGAGGCGGACCGGCTGGGCTTCTGGGCTCGCCAGGCTCGCGAGCTGGTGACCTGGTACGAGGACTTCGAGACGGTGCTGGAGTGGAACCTGCCCTTCGCTCAGTGGTTCGTCGGCGGCAAGCTCAACGTGTCGTACAACTGCCTCGACCGCCATGTGGAGGCGGGCCGGGCAGACAAGGTCGCCTTCCACTGGGAGGGCGAACCGGGCGACACCCGCACCATCACCTACGCGGAGCTGTTGGACGAGGTGTCGCGCTTCGCCAACGTACTGCGGTCGCTGGGTGTGCAGCGCGGCGACCGGGTGGCCATATACATGCCGATGATCCCCGAGCTACCCGTGGCCATGCTGGCCTGCGCCCGCATCGGGGCTCCTCACTCGGTCGTCTTCGGCGGGTTCAGCCCCGACTCGCTCATCGACCGCATCAACGACGCCGAGGCGAAGGTCCTCGTCGCCGCCGACGGTGGCTACCGCAAGGGCGCGCCGGTGGCGCTCAAGCCCAACTGCGACGAGGCGCTGCGCTCGACGCCGTCGATCGAGCACGTGGTGGTGGTGCGCCGGACCGGGCAGCCCGTCGAGTGGACCGAGGGTCGTGACCGGTGGTGGCACGAGGTGATGGCCGGCGCGTCGAGCGAGTGCCAGCCCGAGTCGATGGACAGTGAGGACCTGCTCTACCTGCTGTACACGTCGGGCACCACGGCCAAGCCCAAGGGCATCATGCACAGCACGGGCGGCTACCTCACCCAGATCGCCTTCAGCCACCGCTACGTCTTCGACCTGCACCCCGAGACCGACGTGTACTGGTGTGCGGCGGACATCGGCTGGGTCACCGGCCACAGCTACATCGTCTACGGACCGCTGACCAACGGCTGCACCTCGGTCATGTACGAGGGCACCCCCGACACGCCCCGTGAGAGCGAGCGGGCCGGCGACGGAGCGGCCTGGCCCAAGGACCGCATCTGGGACATCATCGAGCGCTACGGGGTCACCCAGCTGTACACCGCCCCCACAGCCATCCGCATGTTCATGAAGTGGGGCGACCAGGAACCGGCGCGACACGACCTGTCCTCGCTCCGGATGCTGGGCACCGTGGGCGAGCCCATCAACCCCGAGGCCTGGATGTGGTACCACCTGAACATCGGCCGCGAGCGATGCCCCATCGTCGACACGTGGTGGCAGACCGAGACCGGGGCCCAGATGATCAGCCCTCTCCCCGGCGTCACCACCACCAAACCCGGTTCGGCCACGCTGGCGCTGCCCGGGGTGGTGGCCGAGGTGGTGGATGACAACGGCAAGCCCATCACCCAGGGCGGCGGCTACCTGACCCTCACCGAGCCGTGGCCAGCGATGCTGCGGGGGATCTGGGGAGACCCCCAGCGCTACCGCGACACCTACTGGTCACGCTTCGAGGGCCGCTACTTCGCCGGCGACGGTGCCAAGGTCGACGCGGACGGCTACCTGTGGCTGCTGGGCCGGGTGGACGACGTGATGAACGTCTCCGGGCACCGGATCTCCACCACCGAGGTCGAGTCGGCCCTGGTCGACCACGAGCTCGTGGTGGAAGCTGCCGTGGTCGGTTCCACCGACGCCATGACCGGTCAGGCCATCATGAGCTACGTGATCCTGCGGGGCGACGTGGAGCCGTCCGAGGACCTGGGTGAGGAGATCCGCCAGCACGTGGCCACCAAGCTGGGCGCCATTGCCCGCCCCCGCACGGTGATCCTCGTTCCCGACCTGCCCAAGACGCGGTCGGGGAAGATCATGCGTAGGCTGCTGCGCGACGTGGCCGAGGGCCACGCCTTGGGCGACACCACCACCCTGGCCGATCCGGCAGTGGTCGAGGAGATCCGCGCTCGCGCTGCCGCCGCTCCCGAGGAGGATTGAGCGGGTCGGCCGGGAACGCCGGATGCGGCTTCCGGCGTTAGGGAGCGCAGGAGGTGCACGACACTCGATGATCCCCACGACCGCAGCATCCCCGTTCGGCTCAGGCGCCGGTAGGACGCGCCCGGTGACGCCATGAAGAACGGCCTGAAGACCGCCGTGCTCTTGGCCGCCATGGGCGGTCTCATCCTCTTCGTAGGCAGCCTGTTCGGCACCACCGGCCTGTACATCGGGCTGGCGATCAGCCTTCTGCTGGTCGGCGGCTCTTACTGGTTCTCCGACCGCATCGCCGTCGCCGCGGCCAGGGCCAAGCCGGTGACCGAGGCGGAGATGCCCGAGTTCTACCGGATCATGCACGAGCTCGCCACGGCCGCCGACATGCCCATGCCCAAGCTGTACGTGAGCCCCGACCCCCAGCCCAACGCCTTCGCCACCGGCCGCAACCCCCACCACGCGGCCGTGTGCGTCACCCAGGGCCTGGTCAGCCACCTCGAGTGGTCCGAGATCCGCGGTGTGCTGGCCCACGAGCTCGGCCACGTCCGGAACCGGGACATCCTGATCTCGTCGGTGGCCGCCGCGGTGGCCATGTTCATCACCTTCCTGGCCCGCATGGCTCTGTGGGGCGCGATCTTCGGCGGGCGGGGCGGGGGCGACCGCAACCCGATCGGCGAGATCGCCCTGATCATCCTGGCCCCCATCGCTGCCGGCCTCCTGCAGATGGCGATCAGCCGCAGCCGGGAGTACGAGGCCGACCGCACGGGTGCCCGCCTGATCGGGGACGGCGAGCCGCTGGCCAAGGCGCTGGAGAAGCTTGACCGGGCGTCCAAGACCATCCCGTCCATCGCCAAGCCCGAGCAGGCAGCGGCCTACATCGCCAACCCGCTGGCGGGGCGGCAGATGAGCTTCAAGAACCTGTTCACCACCCACCCGCCCATGGAGGAGCGCATCCGCCGCCTGCGTGACGGCGAGTGGAGGCCCTGAGCCTGCTCGGCCGGCCGTGGCGCCCCGTCAGTCGCGGAAGTTGGAGAACTGCAGGGGGATCTCGACGTCGGCCTCGCGCAGGGCGGCGATGACGTCCTGCAGGGTGTCCCTCTTCTTCGCCGAGACTCGCAGCTGATCCCCCTGCGTCTGGCTCTGGACACCCTTCATGCCCAGGCCCTTGATGAGCTTGTTGAGCTCCCTGGCCCTGTCGCTGGAGATGCCGGCCACCAGCGCCGCCGACTGGCGTGACCTGCCACCCGCCGCCTCCTCGACCTTGCCGTAGGAGATGGCCTTCAGTGACACCTTCCGGCGTACCAGCTTCTCCTCCAGCACGATGCGCAGGGCGGCCAAGCGGTCCTCGGTGGAGGACTCCAGGCGGATGGCACCCTCGCCCAGCTCGGCCTTGGAGTCGGTGCCCTTGAAGTCGTAGCGGGTGGCGATCTCCCGCGCCGCCTGGTCGACGGCGTTGCGAACCTCTTGCATGTCGAGCTCTGACACCACGTCGAAGGACGGCATGTCGGCGACGGTAGTCACCGGCCGACCCCGAGCGCGTTCGTTCACCGGCCCGGGGTATCGTCCGGGGTTCGAGGGTCGGTGCCCGAGCGGCCAAAGGGAGCGGACTGTAAATCCGCCGGCATTCGCCTACGGAGGTTCAAATCCTCCCCGGCCCACACTCCTCCAGCCTCCTCGTTTACGCGACGGCGACTGGTCGCGCACGAGCTGGGAGACGGTGATCTTGCACGGTCGGTGCGCCGGGGGCTATTCAGGCTGACGGCGATGTTCACCGGCTGGAGCCCACCAGCCCTGTCGTAAGGGGGAGCCATGCCTCTCGATCCCGAGGCTCAGGCACTGTTGGACCAGATGGCCGAGGCCGGGGCCAAGCCGTTCGAGGAGATGACCGTCCCCGAGGCCCGCCAGGCCGCCGCCGCCTTCCTCGACCTGCAGGGCGAGCCGGAGGAGGTGGCGTCGGTGGCCCACCGGTTCATCCCCGGGCCCACCGCCGACATCCCGGTGCGCATCTACACCCCGGCCGGCGAGGGCCCGTTCCCGGCGATCGTGTACTTCCACGGCAGCGGCTGGGTGATCCTCAACGTCGAGCTGTGCGACCCGACGATGCGGGCCCTGGCCAACAGCACCGGCTGTGTGGTGGTGGCCGTGAACTACCAGAAGGCGCCCGAGCACAAGTTCCCGATTCCCCTGGACGACTGCTTCGCGGCGACCGCGTGGGTGGCCGAGCACGCCGCCGAGCTGGGCATCGACTCCGCCCGTGTGGGCGTCGGGGGCGACAGCGCCGGGGGGAACCTGGCTGCCGCCGTGTGCCTGCGTGCCCGCGACGAGGGTGGCCCTGCCCTCGCTTACCAGCTGCTGGTCTATCCGGCGACGGACTACGGCTGGGACAAGCCGTCGTGCGTCCGCAACGCCGAGGGCTACCTGCTGCAGCGTGGGTCGATGCGTTGGTTCTGGAGCCACTACGTCAACGACCCCTCCGATGGCGACAACCCCCTGGTGTCGCCCTTGCGGGCCCCGGACCTGTCGGGCTTGCCACCGGCGTTGATCGTCACCGCCGAGTACGACCCGTTGTGCGACGACGGCGAGCAGTACGGCGAGCGACTCCGGGAAGCCGGGGTTCCGGTGAAGGTCAGCCGCTACGACGGCATGATCCACGGCTTCTACTTCATGGCCGGCGTGCTCGGTCAGGCCAAGGACGTGCACGCCGAGATCGCCGCCGAGGTCCGCGCCGCCCTCGTTCCCTAGCCTCGGCGCCTACGTGGCCGAAGGTGAGCCACACGACGAGGACGAGGTGCCCGGGGGCGAGCCGCGCGGCCTGCGGTTCGCCACCTGGGGCTTGCTGGCCACGGTGGCCGTGATCGTGCTGCTCACCGCCTTCCCGGATGCCCCGCTGCGAAACCCCGAGACCGGCGCCATCTTCAACAACTCCCCGCTGATGGACAGCCTGATCTCCTGATCACGCTGATCTTCCTCGTGGCGGGTGTGTGCTACGGCATCGGTGCCAGGACGATCTCGAGCAGCGTCGACGTGATCAACGCCATCGTCAAGACGTTCTCGGGCCTCAGCGGGCTGATCTTCCTGTTGCTGCTGATCAGCCAGTTCATCGCCTTCTTCAACTTCAGCAACATGCCGACCGTGGCGGCCGTCAAGATGGCCGACTTCTTGGAGAGCGTCGACATCGGCGCCCTCTGGCTGTTGATCGGGTTCATCATCGTGATCGTGATCCTGGACCTGATCATCCCCGGCTCACTGCCGAAGTGGGCGATCTTCGCCCCGATCTTCGTGCCTCTGTTCTTGAGGCTCGACGTGGCGCCCCAGACCGTGCTCGCCGCCTACCGGGTCGGCGACTCGCCGGCCAACGTGATCACGCCCCTGATGGTCTACCTGCCGTTCATCGTGCTGGTGGCCCAGCGCTACCGCAAGGACGCCGGCCTGGGCACGATCATCTCGCTGATGATCCCCTACACGATCATCGTGCTGGTCGCCTGGCTGTTGTTCTTCGTGGCGTGGTACCTCCTCGGGATACCGATGGGCCCCGGCTATCCGGTCAAGCTCTGAGGATCCGCAGGGCCGTCGACCTCAGAGCAGTCGTTGCATCACCACGACGTCGAGCCACCGGTTGAACTTGCGGCCGACCTCGCGCTCGGTGCCGACGATGTCGAAGCCGTGCTTGCGATGGATGGCGATGGAGGCCTCGTGGCCGCCGACGATCCGGGCCAGGAGCGTGTGGAAGCCGTGCTCCGCACCACGCCGGACGAGCTCGCCCAGCAGCAGGCCGCCCAGTCCCTGGCCGTGGCGGCCCCGGTGGACGTACACCGAGTCCTCGGCGCTGGTCTTGTAGGCCGGGCGCTCCCGCCAGGGCGACAGCGAGGCGAACCCCACCACCTCGTCGCCGTCGGTGGCCACCACCACCGGGTACACACCCAGATGGGACTGGAGCCACTCCCGCTGCTCGGCCAGGCTGCGGGGCCGCAGCTCGAACGTGACCGTGGTCGTCTCGACGTAGGGGTTGTAGATGTCGCACAGCGCCTCGGCGTCGTCGAGGGTGGCAGCCCGGAGGTCCATTCGAGGGACCGTACCCTCCCGACCGCGGCCGACCCGCTCCGGCCCTTCCCTGCTCCGGTCCGGTCCGTGCGGGGCCCGCCAACCGCATGGAGCAGGGCTCGGCGCGCTGGCTAGACTGCCGCGTCGCGCCGGTTCCGACCGGTCCGGCGCCCCGTTAGCTCAGTCGGTAGAGCACAGCCATGGTAAGGCTGGTGTCGCCGGTTCGATTCCGGCACGGGGCTCGGCGGAGTAGCTCAGCTGGTAAGAGCGCGCGGCTC
>Ga0299914_10001129_pt1 | contig 17242 bp, 15 predicted proteins | sample RVTome_10_FD_201361 | JGI IMG/M metagenome (GOLD analysis project Ga0299914, IMG submission 201361) | Soil microbial communities from uranium-contaminated site in the Upper Colorado River Basin, Wyoming, United States - RVT153D57 (version 2) ...
CGATATACCCGACGTTTTCGTCCCGTCGGCGGAGGTTACCGCCACGCCCGCCGCCTCCACGCGGCTCTGCACCTCAGCGCAGGCTTCTCCCCCGCCCAGGCACTCGACGACCGTCGGGTGGTAATTGCCTTCGTAGCCATCCACGAACGGCTGCGGCCAGGAGCCGACCGCGGCCGCCACCCTCTCCCCCACCGACCAGTCGCGGTAGTCCCACCAGATCCGCTCGCCGCCGCGCAGCGAGTACTCGGCCGCGCCCACCGGGGACCAGAGCCCGTTGACGTAGAAGAACCAGTCGTGGGGGCGGCCGCCTCGCCGCTCCCCCTCGATCCCGTCGATCGACTGGACGAAGGCGCCGCCGTAGCGGGTGGTGATCTCAGTGCTGCGGTCCAGCACCCGTATCACCGTGTCGGACTCGGTCACGTCGCCGACCGAGCGCCGCAGGAGAAGGTCGGCGCCGTAGTCCCGGGTGATTGTCAGCTCGACGTCTCCGCGGCCCTCGCCGGGGCCGAGGCCGCAGCCGGCGGCCGCGAGCGCCGCGAAGAGCAGCGCGATCGCGACCGCCAGGCCACGGCGACGGGTCATCTACCCGAGCCGCCGGGGCACTTGCGCCCCACGCACACCGCCTCGGTGTTGGACGGGATGTCCTTGCCGTGGCGGGCGATCAGCCGGGTCGGTTTGCTCAGCACGACCGTGGCGCGGCCGTCGGAGCCCGTCGCCCCCTTCGCGCCCTTCACCCTCGCTCCAGCGACCGGGCTCTTCTTGCCTCTGTCGTCGTAGGAGAGGACGCGGACTTTGAACGCCTTGCCGGCCTTGACCCGGTTCGGCGCGACGAGCGCCAGCTCGTCCGGGTACGGGAACGACGGCGCCAGGTCCCACAGCACCTCGTCGCCGCCCTTCAACTTCACCGAGTCGCCGCCGAGCGACGGCGACTTGTGGTTGACCTTCAGATACCAGGAGGCGGTCCCCTTGGCGACGCTCTTCCCGACCCCGCACAGGGCCAGGCCGAAGTCGAAATGGTCGGAGATGCGCAACGGCTTCAGCGCCGCCGCAGACTTCGAGGCGTGGATCAGCGCCGCCAGCGGGGTCGGCCCCGGGACTTTCACGGACTTGCCGCTGCCGCCGGTCCCGGCGCCGAAGCAGGTCGCCTTCGGGCTGGTCTTGACCGAAGCCGAACCCGCGCCCACCGACTTCTCGGCGAGCACCTTGCCGCCGGCGCCAACCACGCGCAGGTCGACCGTCGGGCCCTTCGCGACCGCCGGCACGGCGACCAGGAGGGATACGAGTAGAGCCGGCGCGCACGCGGCGGCCGGCCGGAATGGAATGAGTCTTGGCATTTAAGCCACCCTTTCCTCGAGGGTTGTCATGGCTGGCCGGAGGACAGGTCTCCTGGCTTCCGGGGTGGACGGCCGCACCTTCCCGGGGGATCGGTGTCACCCCCAGTGGCCGGCGCAACTCGCGCCTGCGGCTTCCTTTCCCGGTCACAGTGGCGGGACCGCGCCGGTTTCTCACCGGACTTCCCTTGACCACCGACCGTATGTACGCGGGCGAGTCTATACGCCGAGCAGGGCGCTGAAGGCGAGCATCAGCATGGCGCCGGCGGCGATGCCGGCGCTGGGGCCGAGCCGAGCCCCGCGCGCGTATGCCTGAGGAAGCAGCTCCACGGCGATCAGGGCCAGCATCGCCCCGGCGGCGAAGGCGAAGGAGAACGGCAGCAGGGACTCGACCTGCTCGACCGCGAGGTAGGCGGCGATCGCGCCGACCGGCTGGGGAGCGCTGGTCGCCACCGCGGCCCAGAACTGGCGCGTGCGGCTGTAGCCGGCGGACGCCATCGGGATCGCGACGCTCGTCCCCTCGGGGATGTTCTGGATCGCGATCGCGACGATGACGAAGAGGCTGAGCCCGGCCCGGTCGGAGGCGAACGCGGTGCCGACCGCAAGCCCCTCCGGCAGGCTGTGGACGAAGAGGACGGCGAAGACGAGGGCGGAGGTGCGGGCGCCGGGGCCGCTCCGCCCCATGAACGGATGGTCGGGGTTCAGGCGCCGCCGCGCCACGCCGAGCAGGCCGGCGCCGAGCAACAGGCCGAGGAGGACCGCCGTGGCGGAGCCCTCATCGGTGGCGGGAAGCAGCAGCCCGACGACCGAGGCGACGCCCATCACGCCGGCGGCGAAGCCGAGCAGCGGCGGGGTCAGCTGCGCCGCGCGGGCGCCGAGGAAGAAGACGGGGATCGCGCCGAGGCCGGTGGCCAGCATCGTCGCGCAGGCGGCAAGGAAGAGGACCGGCAGGTCGGGCACGCCCCCATTAGACCGGAAGCCCTAGTCGAGGCGGGGTGCTCTCGACCACTGAATATCCGTCTACCGGTGGGAGCGGCCGCAGTAACGTCGCGCGCCGCCCGGCTCCCGCCCGGGCTGTTCTTCGGCACTCCGACTGGAAGGGGACACGACGATGAGGCAGGCGCTCCGCTGGCCATCCCCGGCGCTCGTCATCTCGATGATCGCCCTGTTCGTTGCGATGGGCGGCAGCGTCTACGCGGCGAAGAAGGCGAAGATCAGCGGCAAGGCGATCAAGGTCAAGTCGCTGCCCGGCAACCGGCTGAAGCCGCGCTCGGTCACCGCCAACCGTTTGGCCCCGGGTGTGCTCGCCTCGGTGCCCACCGCCGCCACCGGAGCGCCCGGCGTGATCACCGGCCTCGAGGTCGACGAGCTGAGCCTGGGAGAGGTGCCGGAGGCCGCGCACGCGCAGACGGCCGACTTCGCCAGAAGCGCGACCGACGCCGAGACCGCGCTCAACGCCGTCAACGCGGTGAACGCGAGCAAGGTGAACGGATACGAGGCTGGGTGCCTTCCCGGCACCCAGCTCTTCGCGAGCGCATGCTGGCAAACGTCGGCTGCGGATACGGCGGTGCCACCGGTTGCTGCGGCTCAGTCTTGCGCCACCCTAGGTGGAGCGCTTCCGGAAACCCTCCAGCTCATTGCCTTCTCTCAAGAACCTGGGGTGACACTCGCATCGCCAAATGAATGGTCGAGCGATATCCCCGCCATCACGCCTCCTGAATTTGCGGTCGTAACGGTCTCGCCTACAGGCGCTCTCGACTTCGCACCGCGCACTGATTCAAGGAAATACCGCTGCGTCTTCCCCCTGCTCCGCTGAGCCGCGGCTCCGCTCAGCGGAGCGGAATGCGATCGCTCTGCCCGCCGGGGCGCGCGGCGCCGGGCATCGAGGAGAGGAAGGGGGCGAGATGCCTGCCGACGATCTTGCCCTCCTCCTCCCAGAGCGGGCGGTCGCTCAGCTTCGACGTTTCGCCGTGGCCGCCGCTCAGCTTGCCGTATAGGTAGCGCGGCCCCTCGCCCGTCCAGAGCGTGGCGCGCAGGATCGGATCGAAGGGCTCGGGCCGCGCTTCGACGCCGATCTCGACCCCGATCGCCTCGGCGGCGACATCGGCCTGCTGGGCGGCGATCCCGCCCTGCTTGATCGGGAAGGCGGTGACGTCGCCGGCGGCGAAGACTCGCTCCATCCCGAGCACCCGGCAATGCTCGTCGACGGGAATGAAGCCGGCGGGATCGTGAGGGACGCCGGCGATCCGCCGCCCCTCCAAGCGCGGCGCGCTGACCACCGCGTCGGTCGCGATCGGCTCGCCCGGGGCGACCTGGAGCAGGCCGCGCTCGAACTTGACCGGGTGGACTCCGCAGATCACCTCGATGCCGCGCTCCGCCAGCAGGTCGGCGACCTGCCTGCCGGCGCGGACCCCGAACAGCGCCAGCGGCACGTCTTCCGGAGTCACCACTCTCAACTCCACCCCGCCGGCACCGGCGCGAGCGAGGCTCGCCTCGGCGAGTAGCGCCAGCTCATACGTGGGCAGCGGCCAGCTCGCGCCGCCGGGCATTGTGAAGACGGCGCTGCCGAGCTCTCCCTCTCTGAGCCCCCGCACGACATCGGCGACGACGCCCTCGTCGGGAACGCCCCAGAAGGTGACCGCGCCGGGCACCGCCCACAGCATCCGCACGCCGTGGGCGAGCAGCAGGTAGTCGTACGGGACCTCGCGCCCGTCGCGCGTGACGACGTGGCGGCGGTCGCCGTCGACGGCGACGATGCTGTCCAGGCGGAAGGAGGCGCCGCCGCGCTCGGCGAGGTCGGCGAGGTCGTAGGTGAGCACCCGCCCGGCTCCGAACGGCTCCCCCACGGCCAGCGGCCGGTAGGCGAACTCGCGACGGGGCGCGTGCAACTCGACATCGGCGCGCCCGCGCAGGGCCAGCATCGCCTCGAGGCCGGCGACTCCACCGCCCGCGATCACCACCTTCGCCCCATCGCTGCGCTCAGGCACCGACATCGCGCGGCGCCTCCAGCGCCGAGATCACCTCTTCGTCAGAGACCTGGGAGAAATCCCGGTACCACTGGCCGACGCCGTAGAGCAGGGCCGGCATCGTCAGGCAGACGACCTCGTCCGCCTCCTCGCGCAGCCGCGCCGCCGAGTCGGGAGCGCAAACCGGCACGGCGAGGATCGCGCAGGCCGGCCGGCGCCGGCGCACCGCGCGCAGGGCGGCCGTGTCGGTGACGCCGGTGGCGACGCCGTCGTCGACGACGATCACGGTGCGGCCCTCGAGATCGAGCGGCGGCCGATCGCCGCGGTAGGCGGCGACGCGGCGGCGCAGCTCCTCGGTCTCGCGGGCGATCAGGGAGTCGAGCGTGCCGCCGTCGATCCCCAGCACGGCGATCGCCTCCGTGTCGATCACCCGCGTCCCGTCCTCGGCGACGGCGCCGATCCCGTACTCGGGGTTGTGCGGGGCGCCGAGCTTTCGCACGGCCAGGATCTCCAGCGGAGCGCCGAGCGCGCCGGCGACCTCCAGCGCCACCGGCACGCCGCCGCGCGGTAGCGCCACCACGACAGGGTCCTCGGCAGCCAGCGGCGCCAGCGCCTCCGCCAGCTGACGGCCGGCGTCGCGGCGATCGGCGAATCGGGAGTTGAAGAGGCCCGCCATCCTGTCGATTCTCTACCCGCTCCGGCGCGGGTTCATCGGCAGTATCCCGGTAGCGGTCTTCGGGTTTTCCCGGATGGCCGCGGCGCAAACGGGAAATAGCTTCCCCTCATGCCCGCGATCGACCCCAGCGACCAGCCCCTCGACCGGCTGCTGCGCCTCGACGGCAGGGTGGCGGTCGTCACGGGCGGCGCCCGCGGCATCGGCAAGGCGATCGCGAACCGCCTGGCGGAAGCCGGCGCGGCGACCCTGATCGCGGACCTCGACGCCGAGCCGGCCCGGGAGGCCGCGGCCGAGATCGGTGAGCGGACCGGCGCCAGGACGCTCGGAACCGGGCTGGACGTCGCCGACCCGGCGGGGCCTGAAGCGGTCGCCGCGCAGGCGGTCGAGGAGCTCGGCGGCCTCGACATCTGGGTCAACAACGCCGGCATCTTCCCCGCCGAGGCGCTGGACCCGATGACCGCGACAGCCGCCGACTTCGAGCGCATCCTCGCCGTCAACCTGACCGGCTCCTACATGGGGCTCCAGGCCGCCGGCGAGCGCATGGCCGGGAGTGGCGGCGGCGTCGTCCTCAACATCTCCTCCACCGCCGCCTACCGCGGCGCCGGCCCCTACAGCGCCAGCAAGTGGGCGCTGCGGGGAATGACCAAAGGCGCGGCGGCGGCCCTCGGCCCGCGGGGAGTCCGCGTCGTCGGCATCGCCCCCACCCTGATCGAGACGCCGGGGATCGACGCCCTGCGCGATACCGCCGGCGAGGAGACGCAGAGACTGCTGAAGAGCTTCGAGGAGACGCTGCCGCTCGGCCGCGTCGGCGTGCCCGACGACGTCGCCCGCGTGGCGCTCTTCCTGATCAGCGACGCGGCGGCCTTCGTCACCGGAGTCACCGTCCCGGTCGACGGCGGCGAGCTGGCTCCCTAATCCCGGCGCTCGGCGCCGAGGCCGGCGACGAGGTCGACGTACTGCCGCAGGCGGTGGATGCCGAGGAAGCCCTCCCGGACGCGCCGCCGCGCCGCCTCGCCCAGCCGGGCGGCGCGCTCGGGGTCCTCGAGCAGGCCGGCGATCGCGTGGCCGAAGCCCTCCAGGTCGTGGGGGTCGTCCACCAGCACGCCGCTCTCGCCGTCGACTATCTGATCCTGGATGCCGCCGACCCGGCTGCCGACCATCGGCCGCGCCTTCCACATCCCCTCGGCCACGGTCATCCCAAAGCCCTCGGCGATGCTCTTCTGCACGAGCACGTCGGCGCGACGCTGGATCGCGTTGACCATCGCCCCGTTCTCGTCGTCATCCTCCATCGGCAGGATGACCAGGTGGGCGCGCCGGCGGGTCTCGTCCTCCAGCCGCTGCCAGGCCGCGGTGACCGCCCCCAGCACACCGGCGCCCTCCGGGTCGTCGGAGACCGCCCTCGTCGCCGGGCCGACCAGCGCCAGGTGGGCGTCCGAGCCGTCGAGGTGACCGCCGAAGCACTCGAGCAGGCCCATCGGGTCCTTCAGCTTGTCCCAGCGGGAGACCTGCGCCACCAGCTTCGCCTCCGCCGGCAGCGGCGCTTCCTGGTGGATCTTCGCGCGGCGCTCGACCCGGCCCGGGCTGCCGTCGCCGCGGACGAAGACCGGCGCCGCCTCGGGCACCCGCGCGCCGAGGCCGATCTCGCCGAGGATCGCTTCGACGACCGCCGGCTCCATCTCCTGGTTCTTCGGCGAGTAGGGATCGACGGCCGGCGGCACCATCCACGCCCGCTCGGCGTCGAGGCCGTCCCAGACATACTGGCGACGGGAGAACACGTAGGCGTCCGCGGCCTCGACGTAGGGCCGGAGGAAATCCCAGGCGCCGCGAACCAGTTCGTTGGGCTCATCGATCCCGATGTGGCAGCGCCAGACCACGTTGACCCCGCCGTCGCGCACGGCCGGCACCAGCCCCGCCGTCTGCGGGTCGTGGAGGTAGACGACGTCGCCGGGCTGCAGCAGCCGCCTCAGGTGGTGGGCGCTCTCCGCCAGCGTGTCCTCGTAGACCTCGCGCTCCTCCGCCCCCAGCGGGCCGCCGTCGCCGGGATCGCCGTGGAGGTGGTTGTGCAGGCGCTTGGTGATGGTGAAGAAGTCCAGGCCGTCGCGCAGCACCACCCAGCGGGTGTCGACTCCGGCGCCGCGCACGTACGGCAGAAGCGAGTGCAGCATCTCCGCCACGCCGCCGCCGTGGTGGGTCGAGTTGACATGCCAGATCGCCCGTCCCGCAAAGGTCCTCCGCGCCCGATCGGCGACCTCGGCGAAGGCCTCGTACTCCTCGCCCAGCAGGGGCCGGTAGCGGTCGAGCGGTTGCGGCGAGATCTCGACGAACTCGGGGCGTGCCATCTGCTCAGCCCCTACCCGGTCCCGGGCCGGTTATGTCTCGACCATGCCGTGCTCGAGCGCGTACTTGACCAGCTCCGCCCGGCTCGACAGCCGCAGCTTCTGCTGGATGTGCGCGCGGTGGCTCTCCACGGTGCGGATGCTGAGGTAGAGCCTTCCGGCGATCTCCGCATTGGTGTGTCCCAGCGCGATCAGCCGCAGCACCTCTCGCTCTCGCTCGCTCAGCCCGGTTCCGCGCCGGGACTCCGGCTCCGCGACCAGCCGCGCACCGAGCGCCGGCTGAAGGTAGGTGTCTCCGGCCGCGGCGCTGCGCACCGCCTGCACCAGCTCGGCGTCGGCCGCCTCCTTCAGCACGTAGCCGCGCACCCCCGCCTGAAGCGCCTTACGGGCGAAGGCGGGCTCGTTCTGCATCGTCAGCACGACGATCTCCGTCTTCGGCGAGGCCTCCAGGATGTCGGGAATCGCCTCCAGGCTGGAGCGACCGGGCATGTTGAGGTCGAGGATCAGCACCGCCGGCTTGTGCCCGCGCACGTAGCGCACGGCCGCGTCCGCGTCGCCGGCCTCGGCGACGACCTCGAAGTCATCCTCGGCCTCCAGCAGCATCCGCAGGGCGCTGCGGACGACGGCGTGGTCGTCGGCGAGGACGATCGTCGTCGTCCTCTCTCTTTCTGCCTTTTCACGCTCCGTCGGCATCGCAACGAGGTTACCGCCGCCGTTAGAGTCGCCCGCCGCACTCATCCCCTCCATCTAAGCCGTCCCCCAACCCCCTGCCATCCGTGATTTTCCGCAGGCTCCCGGGCCCGCCGAACCGCGAGATCGTCCGCAATTCCGTAAAAGTGGGGTTGCTCTGAGACTCTTGAGCGGCGAAGGTCGGGGGACCTGGCATTGTGCGAGGTGCGCATGAGCTCAGAGAGGAGCTGGATGAACCTGCCGCACGGGGACAGCGGCGCCCTCGACGAGCCGCGCCTGCGCCAGCTGATCGCAGTCGGACGCGGCCTGGTGGCCGAGTTGGACCCCGAAGTCGTCCTGGCGCGCGTGCTCGAGGTCGCCTGCGAGCTGACCGGCGCCCGCTACGCGGCCCTGGGCATCCTCGACGAGGAGCGCCGGGAGCTGGAGCGCTTCATCACCCGCGGCATCGATGACGAGACCCGGCAAAGGATCGGCGAGCTGCCCCGGGGGCGGGGGGTTCTCGGCCTGCTGATAGAGGAGCCGCGCCCCCTGCGGCTGGCCGATGTCGGCGAGCACCCGCGGTCCTTCGGCTTCCCCCCCGGGCACCCTCCGATGGCGGGCTTCCTCGGAGTGCCGATCGTGATCCGCGGGCGCGCCTGGGGCAACCTCTACCTGACCGAGAAGGAGGGGGGCGAGTTCAACGACGCCGATGAGCAGGCCGCCGTCATCCTCGCCGAGTGGACGGCGATCGCGGTCGACAACGCGCGCCTGTACCACGACGTCGAGGAGCAGCGCGACAGCTTGAGACGGGCGGTGCGAAGCCTCGAGGCGACGACCGAGATCGCCCGCGCCGTCGGCGGCGAGACCGACCTGGACCGAATCCTGGAGACCATCGTCAAGCGGGGGCGGGCCCTGGTCGAGGCGCGCTCCCTGCTGATCCTGCTAAAGGACGGCGACGAGCTGCGGGTGGCCGCGGCGGCGGGGGAACACGACCGCGATGTCGATGCGCGAATTCCGCTCGAAGGGTCGGCGCCGGGGCGGGCGCTCAGCTCGGGCGCCCCGCGCCGGCTCGCCAGCCTCGGCCAGGACCTCCTCACCGGGCCCAGCAGCCCGGAGACCGGCGTCGCCGCCCTGCTGGCGCCGCTGGCCTTCCGCGGCCGGGCGCTGGGGGTGCTGGTCGCGCTCGATTCGCTGGGGAGGGACGAGGGCTTCTCCGAGGACGATGAGCGGATGCTCGACTCCTTCGCCGCCAGCGCGGCAACGGCGGTGGCGACCGCCCAATCGGTGGCCGAAGACCGCCTGCGAGACAGCATCCAGGCGACGGAGAGGGAGCGGGGCCGCTGGGCGCGCGAGCTTCACGACGAGTCGCTGCAGAGCATGGCGGGGCTGCGGGTGATGCTCTCGAGCGCCCGCAGAATCGCGGTCAAGGAGAGATCCCGGGAGATCATCTCCCAGGCGATGGAGCGCGTCGACACGACGATCGCGGAGATGCGGCGGCTGATCGCCGACCTGCGCCCGGCGGCCCTCGACGAGCTCGGCCTGGCCTCTGCCCTGGAAGCGCTTGGCGAGCGGCTGGCCTGGGGGGACGTGCTCGACGCGGAGCTGCGGGTCGACCTCTCCCATGAGGCCGGGCGCCACCCCGCGCGCCTTGCCGCCGCGACGGAAGACACCGTCTACCGGCTGGTTCAGGAGGCGCTCAACAACGCGGCGCGCCATGCCGGGACCGACAGGGCCACGGTTGAGGTGACCGAGGCCGACGGCAGGATCCGCGTGCGCGTCCACGACGAAGGGCGAGGCTTCGACCCGGCCGCCGAGACCGATGGCTTCGGCCTGCTCGGCATGCGCGAGCGGGTTACGCTGGCGGGGGGAACGCTGGCGGTCGAGAGCGCACCGGGCGCCGGCGCCGAGGTGGTCGCCGTGCTGCCCGCCCACCACCGGGAAGAGGCCGGCGAAGACCGGGCCGAGCGGCGGGACTACGAAGGGGAAGAGAAGGCCGCCGGCGGCGGCTGAAGGCTCCCGGGCGGGTCGAACCGCTCCGAGCGGGCCTCCACGCCCCCTATTCTCAGTCGCATGTCCGCACCCCCGAACGGAGCCCACCGGCGCTGCGCGCTCTTCCTCGCGGCCCTGCTCCTGCTCGCGGTCGCCGCGCCGGCTTCCGCCGGCTCCGCGACGCGGGTCCAAGCGCCCGCCGTGGCGGCGGCGAGCGGTGCCGCGGAAGCGACCCACGTCGCCCGAGTGGCCCGCTACTGGACCCCCGCCCGCATGCGCAAGGCGCGCCCGCTGGACGGCCACGGGACCGCGCCAGCCGACCTCTTCGACCCGCCGATGCCGGTGGCGAGCGCCAGCTACGCCACGGTCCTCGACGCGACCGTGGCCCCCTACCCGGTCAACGGGCGCATCTTCTTCCGCCGCGCCGGCCGGGCAAACTCCTGCTCGGGCACGGTGATCGACACGCCCACCAGGCAGCTCGTGCTGACCGCGGGGCATTGCGTCAACAGCGGCCCCGTGGACGGCACCCGGTTCAGCTTCTGGTCCAACTTCATCCAGTTCGTCCCCGCCTACAGCGAGGGGCAGGCCCCGTTCGGCGCCTTTGTCATGCGCCGCGGCAGAGCCTACGCGCTCAGCCCCTGGGTGAGGCGGGCCAACCCGAGCTTCGACGTCGGCGCCTTCCTCGTACACCCGAATGCCGCCGCCCAGAACGTCGCCGACGCGGTGGGAGGAGGGGTGTCGATCGCCCTCAACGTCTCCCGCAGACAGCAGTTCCAGACCTTTGGCTACCCCGGAAGAGTCGAGACCCTTCAGCAGTGCGACTCCCCCTACGTCGGCAGCGATCGCAACACCTTCAGGATCCCCGGTAAGCCGACCATGTCGATCCGATGCCGCTGGGGGCCCGGCGCCAGCGGCGGCGGCTGGCTGATTGGCGAGGCCACCGCGATCAACGGGCTGACCAGCTACGGAATCCGGCGCGACCGCGTCCACACCTTCGGCCCCTACTTCGCCAAGGGCAACGTCGGCAAGCTGGTCGCGGGGCTGTGAGGCCGCCCCCTGGACCCGCGGGCGCGCCGCCGGCCGCGGGTCGAAAGGTTTTCAAGGCGCTTTGAACCCGAACCGGCCCCTTTTCGTAGTCCCTGGCGATGGGAGCTAGCTTCAACGCACGGCGCCGGGTATGGCTCGCGGCTGCCGCGACTCTGGCCGTCGCCTTCGTCGCGACCGCGGCGACGAGCGCCCTGGCCCCCGCCGGCGAGCGCGATCGAAGCGGCGACCGCAAGCACCTCAAGTCGGCGGCCAGGGTGGCCATCCGCAACTTCACCTACCGCCCTCGCGCGCTGAGGGTCCGCCGCGGCACGAGGGTCGTCTTCGCCAACCGCGACTCCGCCCGCCACACGGCGACGCGCAGGGGCAGCTTCGACACCGGCATCATCCGCTCCGGCCGCTCCGCGGCGGTGCGCTTCCGGCGGCGCGGGGTCTACCGCTACCTCTGCACACTCCACCCCTTCATGCGCGGCAAGGTAGTAGTGCGCTGAGGGCCGCGGGCGGCATGGGCTCTCCCCCTGCTTCAAGATCGAGTCGATGACACCGGGCGCGCTGACCCGCGAGCGAGACGTGCGCGAGGCGTACGCCGCGCACGCCGGCGAGCTGTACGGGTTCGCGGTGCGCTCCCTGGGGGACGCGGGCCTGGCCGAGGAGGCGGTGCAGGAGACCTTCCTCCGCGCCTGGCGCGCCGGCGACCGGTTCGATCCGCAGATCGGGTCCCTGCGCACCTGGCTGTTCGCGATCCTGCGCAACGTGGTGATCGACCTCAGCCGGGCGCGGGCGACGCGGCCGGGCCTCGCCGACGGCGGCGTCGAGCCCGCCGTCGAGCCGCTCGACGAGGCTCTGCTCGCCTGGCAGGTGGAGGAGGCGATGCGGCGTATCGGGGAACAGCACCGGCGGGTGCTGGTCGAGACCTACTATCGCGGCCGCCCCTACGGTGAGGTCGCAAAGGAGCTGGGCGTGCCCGAGGGAACCGTGAAGAGCCGCGTCTACTACGGACTGCGCGCCCTGCGGGTCGCGCTGGAGGAGATCGGGTATGAGGGCTGAGCGCTGTCGCGAGTGGCGGGAGTCCCTGGGCGCCTACGCGCTCGGGCGGCTTCCCGATCGGGAGCGCGCCGCGCTGGAGGCGCACCTGGAGGGATGCTCGGATTGCCGGGCCGAGCTGGCCGGAATCGAGTCGGTGGCGAAGCTGATGCCGCTGGCCGACCCGGAGCGGTTCGGCTCGGCGCCGGCGCCGCCCGCCGGGCTCGCCGACCGGGTGGCGGCCGCGATCTCCGCCGAGCGGCGTGGCGGTCGCCGGCAGCGGCTGCGCCTCGGCCTGGCGCTGGGCGGGGCGACGGCAGCCGTGGCCGCCGCGTTGGTGGCGATCTTCGTCCTGCCCGGCGGCGGCGAGGGGCCGCCCGAGCGGCACGTCTCCTTCGAGTCGCTGCCGCCGCGGCTGAAGATCGGCGCGACCCTGGTGCCGCGGGCCTTCGGGACCGAGATCCACGTCTACGTCAAGGGCGCCCCCCCGGGCGCCCTCTGCCGGGTCTTCCTCCGCGACCGCGGCGGCGATCGGCTTCCCGCCGGCTCATTCCGCTACCGCTGGAGCGAGGGCTCCCCCGTCCTCAGCTCCGCCCTCGATCTCTCCCGCGCCGCCGCGATCGGCGTCCGCGTCGGCGACCGCACCTTCGTGTCGCCGGTCGGGGCCTCCGAAACGACCGGCGCCTAGGAAGCCGCCAGTCGCTCGCGGTAGTAGCGGTAATCGCCGCGGTCGGGACGCAGGTTGGCGGCGAGCGCCAGGTGGTGGCGCGCCCGTCGCGTCTGACCCAGCTTGGTCAGCGCCCGGCCGAGGCAGAAGTGGGCGTAGTCGTTGACGTTGTGAGTTGCGACGACGGCCTCGAACTCGGTCGCCGCTTCCTCGAAATGGCCGGAGCGGAAGTAGGCGCGCCCCAGCGCCTCCCGCACCGAGGACTTCTCCGGCGCCCGCCGCGCCGCCTCGGCCAGCGGCTCCGCCGCCTGCTCGAACGACCCGTCCTCGAGCAACTCGATCCCACGCCTGTACAGCGTGTACGTGGAGTCTTCGCGAGCCTGCGAGGACATCGACCAAGTGTAGGGCGGACGAGCGGCCTGACGACAACTCCATTCCGACTGCGCGAAGATGCCGCCGATGGCTGGGGTGGCAATCGTTGTATTCAGCGACCTGGTCGACTCGACCGCGCTACTGGCGAGGCTCGGCGACGACCGGATGGACCGCATCCGCCGCGCCCACGTCGACGACGTGACGGAAGCCGTCAGCTCGGGCGGCGGGCGGTTGGTGAAGACGCTCGGCGACGGAGCGATGGCGAGCTTCGAGAGCGCCCTCGGGGCACTGCGCGCGGCGGCCGCGATCCAGTCCTCGGTCGAGCGGCTGGACGCCGCCCAGGGCGAGATCGGGATCGCGGCGAGGGTCGGCGTGGCGGCCGGGGAGCCGATCCCCGACGGCGAGGACCTGCACGGGATGGCGGTGGTGATCGCCAGCCGCCTCTCCTCGGCGGCCGGATCGGGGGAGGTGCTGGTCCAGGACCTGGTGCGGAACCTGGTCGCTTCGCGGGACGGGGTGGCGCTGGAGGAAGCGCGCGACTTCGACCTCAAGGGAGTGCCGGTGCCGGTGCGAGCATCGCAGCTGCTGTGGCGGGAGCTTGCGGCGGACGGAGGACCTGAAGTGGCCGGCGACCTCGAGCCGCGGGGCGACGACGACGGCGCCGTCGTCGATCCGCCCGAGCGGAAAGGCGGCGCGGTGCCTCCCGACGGCATTCCCCTGCCACCGAAGCTGGCGGCCTACGCGGAAGAGCCGCTGATCGGGCGCGACCGCGAGATCGCGATACTGCGCGAGGAAACGGCGCCGCGGCCGGGTTGTCGAGCGGTGCTGATCCTGGGGGAGCCGGGAATCGGCAAGACGCGCCATGCAGCGGCGGCGGCGGAGGAGGCGCACGCCGCGGGTGTGACGGTGGCGCTGGCGCGCTGCCCGCCGGAAACGGTGGTTCCCTTCGAGCCGTGGGTGCGGGCGATCGGCGAGCTGGCGCTGGCCGGCGACGAGGGCTGGCGGGAAACCCTGGCCGAAGCCGCCGGACCGGAGTTGGCGGCCCTGGTGCCGGAGCTCAGCCGCCACGCGCGTCTCGACGAGCGAGCCGGCGCATCCGAGTTGGTCGCTGCGGAGGGGGCGCGCTATCGACTGCTGCGAGGAATCGGGTCGACTCTGGCTTGCGTTGCGAGAAGCGGCTCTATCCACGTCGTCCTGGACGACGCCCAGTGGTGCGACCCGGCCTCAGCGCAGGCGCTTGGGCATCTGCTCGACAGCCCCCCCGCCGCCGAACTGACGCTGGTGGTGACCGCTCGCGAAGGCGAGCTGGACCGTAGGCATCCTGTCTCCAAGGCGCTGTCGGACCTGCGCCGCACCGGTGATCTGAGCGAGATGCGCCTCAAAGGCCTCGACGCCACCGGCATGGCGGCACTGGTGGGCGCCCGGGTGGGACGGGCGATCACGCCCACCCTGGCGACGCGCCTGCTTGCGCGCACTTCCGGCAATCCGTTCTTCGCCGGGGAATTGGCTCGCGACCTTGACGGCCAGGGAGCACTCCGAGACGACGAAGCGCTGGATGCAGCGCCCGTCCCCGACGCCGTGGCCGGCCTGGTCGAGGAGCGCCTGGCACGACTCGACCCGGCCACCGAGCAGCTGCTGACCGCGGTCGCCGCGATCGGGCCCTCGGCGCCGGTCGCGCTGGCGGCCAAGGCCGCCGGGCTGGATCGGGAGGAGGCAGAGCAGGCAGTGCGCGATGCCCTCTCCGAGCGGCTGGTCGAGGACGTGGCGGTCGCGGAGCCGACGGTCGCCTTCTCCCACGCCCTCGTGCGCGAGGCGCTGATCGCGGAGACGGGCGAAGCCGCCCGCGCCCGCCTCCATCTTGCCGTGGCCCGCGCATTGGGAGACGATCCGGCTGCCGAGCCGGCCGAGTTGGCGCGCCACTACGGATTGTCGGTGGAGTTGACCGGGCCGGAGCCGGCGATCGCCGCCCATCGCGCCGCGGCCGGCGCGGCCGCCGAGAGCCATGACCACGAGCAGGCAGCCGCCAACCTGCGTGGAGCGCTGGCGCTGCTGCCCGATGACGACTCGAGGGCACGCGCCCCGATCCTCCTCGAATTGGGAGAGCAGGAACTGCTCTCTGCCGACCTGATCAGCGCCCGAGGCTCCTTTCGCGCTGCCGTGGAAGCAGCCCGCGAGACCGCTGACAGCGTCACTCTGGCCAACGCCGCCCTCGGCTTCGCCGGCGACGACGTCGGCTTCGGCTGGGAGTCGGGCGCCGACGTGGAGTCCATGGCGCTTCTCCGGGAGGGAATCGAGGCACTCGGGGGTAGAGAACCGCGGCTGGAGCTGCGGATGGTGTTCCGGCTCGCCTACCTGCTGGTCTTCAGCGAGGACAGCGACGTCCTCTCGAAGCTGGCCCACCGCGCCGCGGAGCTGGAGCGGCAACTCAACGATGCCGAAGCTCGAACCCTGGCCGGGTTCACGGAGCTGATCATGCACGGCAACAAACCCAACCCGCGTGAGCCCATGGACGTGATCGAGGAGGTGCAGAGGTCTTTTTTCAACCTGCTGGATTCGGCGGAGAGATCCGGGCGGGACGATCTGCTCTTCCGCGTCTTGCTGTGGTCCGCCGCGACCCATTACACGATGGCGCGCATCCCCGAATGCGAACGGGCGATCGAGCGGGCGGGAGAGATCGCCGAGCGTCTCGGCAGTCCGCGCTTCAGCTGGGAGGTCGACCTGTATCGCGGCCTGCGGCGGTTGGATCATGGCGACCGCGAAGGGGCAGAGGCGCTGATACGCCGCGGCGGCAGGATCATGCGCCGGCTGCGCCCGGAACTCCACATCCTCGTTGAGCTCACGTGGCTCGTCGTGATCGACACGATATATGGCGGCGAAACGAGGACGTCCAGGCTGGTGTACGAAACCATGAACGAGGGCATGCCGCGCAGCCTCATTACCGCCATGATCGTATCCGTGAAGGCATCCGACGGGGACTACGAAGAGGCGCGGTCCCAACTCCAAGCCCTTGTCAGCGATGACTTGGAACGGGTGCGCTACCCCGTTATTCACCTCCCGGCCTCTCTGTGCTTTCTCGCGTACGCCGCAAGGACCGCCGGCGATCGCGAGTCCGGCGCAAAACTACGGCCCCTGCTTGAGCCTATGCGCACGCGCCTGGCCACCGCAGCCCCCGCAGTCGGCTGCGGTCTGCTGCCCGAGTGGGCCATCGGCAATCTTGAGTTGCTCGCGGAACGTCCGGCCGCGGCGGTCGAGGAACTGCGAGGGGCAGTCGAGCGTGCTGAGCGCCTCGGTCTGGCCTGGGCAAGCGCCTGGTTTCAGGTGGACCTCGCGACGGCCCTGCATCGCAGCGGCGAGGCCGCCGAAGCCCGGATCGTCCTTGCCGCGGCGGAGACGCTGGCGCAGCGGCACGGCATCGGTTGGGCCACGAAATCGGCGGCCGAGCTTCGGGCGGAGATCGACGGGCGCTCGCGACCCGCCGCGAGAACGGAAGCCGGGCGCTCGCGACCGATCCGCGCGCTCGCAACGCGCGGCGGACGCCGCGCTCTCGCCGCGACGGTGCGCGACCTCGACGATGAGGCGCTCGAGCGTCGCTTCGCCGAGCCACGCCGTCAGCGAGCGCTGATGAAGGCCTCCGCGCGCGGGTTCCAGCCCGCCAATGCGGTCGGCTTCAAGGGCACAATCGCCTATGAGCTGGAACCCTACGCGATCGATCCGCCGCCGGATTCGCCCTGGAGGTGGGCGATCGAGGTCGATGCGCGCGCAGGCCGAGCGCGCCTGCTGGAGCCGGCCCCGCTCGACGCCGCGGTGACTATCCACTTCGGGCTCGCGGACTGGGTGCGAGTGCTCGCCGGCACGGAGAACCCCCTCGGCGCCATGGTTTCGGGCCGCTGCAGCGTCGAGGGCGATGTCCTCGTTGCCGCGCGGCTGGAGGCGATGTTCGGGGGCACCTGACACTCGCTGCCAATCAGCCGGCGCGGGCCGAGAGGCGACCTGGCGCTCGTCCATCTCGCCCACCGTAGCGAACGCAAAACCCAGAAGTTCACGCGCGCTCGCGAAGCCGCACCCGCAGGCCGCGCGGGACCATGGTGAAGCCGAACTGCTCCCGCACCGCGGCGGTTGAGTCGGCCAACTCCAACTCGAAGTTGCGGGCGATCATCGCCAGAACCGCT
>Ga0299914_10001130_pt1 | contig 17239 bp, 7 predicted proteins | sample RVTome_10_FD_201361 | JGI IMG/M metagenome (GOLD analysis project Ga0299914, IMG submission 201361) | Soil microbial communities from uranium-contaminated site in the Upper Colorado River Basin, Wyoming, United States - RVT153D57 (version 2) ...
GAGCTGGGGCTGCTCCTGCCCGACGGCATGGCCGGCCACGCCGCCATGGCCGGCGCCATCACCGACTCCGTCGGTGCCGCCGGCGACCTGGTGCCGTTGCTGGCCGACCTCGACACCGCCATCGCCGGCGGCGACGCTGTCGCCATCGGCTTGGCGGGTGCCGCGGTGTCGTCCCAGATCGTGACCGTCGTCGACCGGATCGACGACCTGGGCCCCGCCCTCGCCGAGGCGAGCACCGGCTTCGGTGGCCTCACCCCTGCGGAGCGGGCCACGATCTCCTCCTTCGCCTCGGGGCTGCCGCGCCGGCTGCTCGACCACCTCATCCTCGAGTACCTGCACGAACGCGTGCCCGACGTCCTGGCCGCCGTCGACGTCGTGGGCCTGGTCGACCGCACGAGCGTCGACGGCGTGGTCGGCGACGAGCTGCAGGTGCCACACCTCCGCCAGGCGCTGCACATCGAGCGGTTCGCCGACCTGGTGTCCGACCCGCCCCGCTACGCGCGCGACCTCTACGACTGGGGCGCGCCGACCTTCGACGGCGCCGATCTGCTGGCCAAGCTTCACTCCTACATCACCGACGGCCTGCAGCGGGCCGCAGTTCTGCTGACTCCTCCCACCGGTTCCCCGGTCCTCGAGGCGTACGTCTTCAGCCTCCTGGCCGACGACGCCGTCATCCCGCCCGTGCTGGAGGGCAGCCTGCGTTTCCCGGCCACCCAGGACTACGAGCGAACCTACGAGCTCGGCGGTCCCTGGCGCCTGGTGGTCACCGCCAAGGCCCGCTTCGGCGCCGACGTCGGCTTCCGGGTGGCCCCGCCCTTCGACGCCACGCTGACCTCACCGAGCGGCACGATCGAGCTCAGCTTCGTCGCCGGGTTGTCGGCCTCGTCGGAGAGCGATCCGCTGCTGCTCATCGGCAAGGCCGGCGGCACCCGGCTCGAGGCCACGCGCATCGCCGCCGCGCTGGGCTTCAGCGTCGCCGCCGACCTCGGCGGCGACGGTGGTGAGCCGACGGCCACGGCGGAGGTGCGCGGCGGCCGCCTGGTGATCGACCTCGGCGAGGGCGACGGGTTCATACAGTCGATCCTGGGCGGTGCCGGGGTCGACGCGCCCTTCGAGGTCAGCGGTGCGTGGCGGCCCAGCACGGGGCTCGTGATCGACGCCGGCGCCGGGATCGAGCTCGCCTTCCCCACCAACGTCGAGCTCGGCCCCGCCACTGTCAACGCCCTGTTCGTCGAGCTCGGCTTCACGGCTGGCGTGCCGCTGCGGCTCGGCTTGGCGGCCGCCTTCACCACCAGCCTCGGGCCCCTGACCGCCACCGTGGACGGCATCGGCACCACGCTCGAGGGCACCCTGCCCGCCGACCGTCGCGGCAACCTCGGCCCCGTCGACCTGGCCGTGCGGTTCAAGCCACCGAAGGGCCTGGGGCTGGCCGTCGACGGCGGCGGGTTCAAGGGCGGCGGCTTCCTCCGGTTCGACCCCGACAACGAGCGCTACGCCGGCGTGCTCGAGCTCGAGTTCCAGGACATCATCAGCGTCAAGGCCATCGGGCTGCTCACCACCCGCCTGCCCGGTGGCGAGCAGGGCTTCTCGCTGCTGATCCTCATCAGCGTCGAGTTCACCCCCATCCAGCTCGGCTTCGGATTCACCCTCAACGGCGTCGGTGGCCTGCTCGGTCTGAACCGCACCGTACGCGTCGAGCGCCTGACGGCAGGGATCAGGGACAACACCCTCGAGAGCATCCTCTTCCCGACCGACGTGGTGGCCAACGCGTCGCGCATCGTCTCGGACCTTCGCGCCATCTACCCGCCGGCGGCCGATCGCTTCGTGTTCGGGCCCATGGCGAAGCTCGGCTGGGGAACCCCGACGCTCATCACCGTCTCCCTCGGCCTGATCGTCGAGGTGCCGAATCCCGTCCGGATCTTCATACCCGGCACCATCAAAGCGGTCGTACCCCACGAGGAGCTGGACCTGCTGAAGCTGCAGGTGAACTTCGTCGGTGGCGTGGACTTCGAGCAGCAGAAGCTGTTCTTCGACGCCTCGATCTACGACTCGCGGCTGTTGAGCTTCCCGCTGACAGGCGACATGGCGTTCCGGCTGTCCTGGGGCACGGACCCCAACTTCCTGCTGACCGTGGGCGGTTTCCACCCCGCCTACCAGCCGCCACCGGCGGCGCTGCCCGAGCTGCGGCGACTGACCGTGCAGCTGCTGAGCGGAACCAATCCCCGTCTCACGTTGGAGACCTACTTCGCGGTCACCTCCAACACCGTCCAGCTCGGCGCCCGCATCGGGCTGTACGCAGGCGCCGGCTCGTTCAACGTGTACGGCTTCCTGGCCTTCGATGCCCTGTTCCAGTTCGATCCGTTCCGCTTCGTGGCCGAGGTGAAGGCCATGCTCGCCCTGCGAAGCGGTTCCTCTTCGATCGCCAGCATCAGCCTGTCGCTCACTCTCGAGGGGCCGACACCGTGGAAGGCGGACGGCACCGCCAAGTTGAAGCTGTTCTGGTTCCTCACGGTCAAGGTCCGTTTCTCCAAGACCTTCGGCGAGGAGCGTGACACCCGCCTCGACGACATCGCGGTGCTCCCGCTCGTCGAGGCGGCCCTGGGGGCCGATGACAACTGGCGGGCCGAGATGCCGCCCCGGTCGCACCTGCTGGTGACGCTGGCAAGCATCGAGGCCGCCCCCGGCACGATCGTCGCTCATCCGTTCGGCGTGCTCACCGTCAGCCAGAAGGTCGTCCCCCTCGGCGTGCGCATCGACCGATTCGGTCATCGCCGCCCCAGCGATGCCCGCGAGTTCTCCATCACCGGCGTGGTGGCCGGTGACGACCCACTGGGCACCACCGCGGTGGAGGAGTACTTCGCCCCTGCGCAGTTCTTCGATCGCAGCGACGCCGAGAAGCTCTCGTCCAAGTCCTTCGAGCGCTACCCGAGCGGGATCCGCATCGCCGAGTCCGAGCAGCTCGACTCCGACCACTACGCCGTTCGCGACGTGGACTTCGAGCTCAGCTACATCGACTCCCAACGCGACATCGACCTGGGTCCGTTCGTGTTCCGTCCCGACCTGGTCGCCTTCGACACCTGGGCCGTGACCGGGGCGGTGGCTGGTTCGCCTCTGTCGTTCGCAGTGAACCGCCCCTCGGCTCTGGCACCCGACGGTGCCACCATGGCCGCCGAGGCCTACCACGTGGTGGGCGTGGACGACCTGGCACCGTTCGACGGTGTATCGGCAGCGCCGTCGGAGGGCCAGGCCGTGGCCCGCATGACCGCGCTGCTGGCCGAGCGGCCGGGGCTGCGCGGCCGCATCCAGGTCGTGCCCGCGCACGAGGCCGTCGTCTAGCCGTGGCCGGCCGCATCGCCTCCTACACCTTCCTGCCCTGGCTGCGCCAGGGCATCGCCTCGGTGATCGACCAGGTCGACACCCTGGGCGCCCCCTCTGCCAGCCCCGAACGGGCCAGCGTCGTGGTGGGCTTCGACCTCAATGGGCAACCGATCTCGAACACGGTCTCGCTGGTCGGGCCCGGCGACGTGGTGGGCATCAACCCGCGTGCGGTGGTGCGTACCGAACCGCGCCGCTGGATCACCGACTTCGAGCCCAACTACCTGGCGTTCATCGAGTTCTACGACGAAGACCTTCCCTGGCGGTACACGCCGGCGCGGGCCGCCTTCGGTCACCGGCTCCGCCCCTGGATCTTCGTGGTGGTGGTGACCGACGGCGAGTACACCAGGGCAGGGAGCCAGCCGGGACCACTGCCCGTGATCCGGCTCGGGGGCTCCGGGATCGACGCCGCGCACCTGTTCCCTCCTGCGACCGAGAGCTGGGCCTGGGCGCACGTCCACGTCAGCCAGGACATCAGCAACGAACGCGCCAACACCCCCGGCCAGACCGTCGACGCTCTCGAGGGCCTGGTGGCCACCAACCCCGACAACGCCGTGTCGAGGCTCGTGTGTCCCCGCCGGCTGGACCCGCTCACCCCGTACACGGCGTTCGTCGTACCCGCGTTCGAGGTGGGCCGCCAGGCCGGGCTGGGCCAGGCACCATCCGGCGACGGTCAGGCACCTTCTTGGGGCAACGGCCAGGTCGAGTACCCCGTCTACTACGAGTGGTCCTTCGGCACCAGCGAGCGCGGCGACTTCGAGTACCTGGTGGGACTGCTCGAGGCTCGGCCCACCGACGACCGCGTCGGCATCCGCGACATGGATGTGCAGCGTCCCGGCTTCGGCGTGGGCGGGATGAGTGATCCGCCGGTCATGGGCCTGGAGGGGGCGCTCCGCAAGCCGGGTGCCGCCGCCCGGCCGGCGACCTGGCCACCGCCCGCCGTCCCCCAGATGCTGACCGACCTGGCCGACGTGGTGAACCGCCAGCAGGTCCTGCTCGAGGCGGCGCCGGAGGGCACCAGCCATCCCGATCCGATCATCAGCCCGCCGCTGTACGGCCGCTGGCACGCAATCGTCGACCGGCTCGACCTGGCCGGCACCGGTTGGCCCCACGAGCTCAACCGCGATCCTCGACTGAGGGTGCCGGCCGGCTACGGGGCCGAGGTGGTGGCGGCCAACCAGGACGACCTCATGGCTCGCGCCTGGAGCCAGCTGGGCGACCTCCCCGTCGCCAACCAACGGATCCGCCAGGCTCAGCTGGCGCTGGGCGCCAGCAAGCGACTCCACAGCCGCCACCTGGCCGGCCTGGAGGCCCCGGAGCTGGTGGCCGCCACCCGTCTGGTGCACAGCCGGGTCCTCACCACCTCAGCGGGGGGCTCGCTCCCGGCCGGGGACGGCGGCGCCGCCGGTGCCGGAGCCAGCGGGACGCCGGTCACAGTGCGCGCCTCGGTGGATGCGAGCCGGTTGACTCCGGCGGCGGCCTCGAGTGCGTTCCGGCGCATGGCCAGGCCCCGCGGAAGGCTGGCCCGGAACCTGCTACCCGCGGCGGAGGGTCGCCCCTCCGCAGTGCTGGCGCGATTGGACGACGGTTCGGTGACCGCCGCACCTCCAAAGGAGGCGCCTGCCGGGCAGATCGACGTGGATGACCTCTCCGGGGAGATCCTGCCCGGCTGGCTTCCTCCCTGGCTGGTACGCGACCGCTGGTGGATCCTGGCCGTGCTCGTCGTCCTCGCCGTTCTCCTGCTGCTCGTGGTGCCGCCGGTTGGCGTCCTCGTGGCCCTGCTGGCTGTTGCCGCCGGTGCTGTCATCCGCTGGCTGGGACCCCGCATGGCCCTGGCCGAGCTGACACAGGAGGACGCGCTCACGGTTGACGCCGTCGAGGACGTACCAGGCCGTCCGGACTTCGTGGTGACCACCTGGGACGAACCCGCCGGCACACCGGGCGAGCCGGGCACCGGCGGCGCCGACAGCGCGCAGGCGGCCCGCTTCCGCCAGGCTGTCACCGAGTTGCACACCCGCTTCGAGCTCGAGCTGCCGCAGACTCCGACCCGGGTGGCCCTGGGGATCGGCGGTCGGCGAGCCGGGTTGCTGGCTTCCCTCGATCCCGTGCACACCATCCCGGCCCGGCTGCGGAGCTTCGTGCACATCCCCGAGAGCCTCGCTGGGCTCCGCCAGACCGAGACCATCGTGCCGGCCATGGCGCACCCGGTCTTCGCCGATCCGATGTACGAGCCCCTGCGGGACATCTCCGCCGAGCTCATGATCCCCAACCTCGAGCTCATACCCGAGAACACCATCTCGCTGCTGGAGACCAACCGGGACTTCATCGAGGCCTACATGGTCGGACTCAACCACGAGATGGCCCGCGAGCTGCAGTTCAGGGAGTTCCCGACCGACCTGCGGCCCACCTGCTTCCGGCAGTTCTGGAGCGTGGCCGACGTCGTCGACCGCGACCCGTCCAGGACCCCGGCGCAGGTCGAAGAGGCCCAGCGCGACATCACACCCCTGCACACGTGGGGTCGAACGACGCCGTTGGGAAGCCACGAGAACCGGCCGCTTCCCACCGGTGAGCCCGACGAGGGTCGTCTGGTGCTGGTCATCAAGGGGCAGCTCCTGAAGAAGTACCCCACGGCGGTGATCTACGCCCAGCGGGCCCGCTGGGACGTGGACGCCGAGTCCGGCCGGGACATCCGCGTGCTCGACGAGAGCGACCCGGCCACCAACGTGCGCGAGCCCGTGTTCTCGGCCAGCATCGATCCCGGCCTGCGCTTCGTGGGGTTCAACCTGACCGCGTCGGAGGCCGACGGCAGCACGGACCCCACCGCCGACGACGCCGGATGGTTCTTCGTCGTCCAGGAACGGCCGGGCGAGGCCCGATTCGGACTCGACCTTCCCGACGACGACACCCCCGACGTCCCCACCGAGTGGAACGACCTTGCCTGGAGCCACGTCGCCCTCGGTCCCCTCGGGGCGATGTCGCTGACACCGGCGCCGGTGACGGACATCAGCGAGGCACCGGACTCGACCGTCGAGTGGGGATCCAACGCAGCCGACATGGCCTACGCGCTGTACCAGGTACCGGTCATGGTGGCCGTCCACGCCGCCGAAATGCTCGAGGAGTCCCCCTCATGACCGACCCGGCGGAAGCCAGGACGGCCCGTGGACGTCGCCGCGCCGCCGAAACCGACCTGGACGCGGCCATCACCCGGCTCAGGTCCGCACAGGCGGCGCTGGCCGGGGCGCGGAGGCGGGGTTCGGCATCGGAAGACCAGGCCGCCGGGCTGGCCGCTGCCGTGGACCGCCTTTCGGCCGCGGTGGAGGACGCCAGGGGCCGGGTGTCAGCGGCCGCGACCGACCTGGCCGACACCCTGGCCCGCTTCGAGCCGCTGGATCGCCCCCAGGCCCTGATCTCCGAACGCACCGACTCTTGCCCCTTCCTGCTTCTGCCGGTGCGGCTGGAGTGCCGCTTCGCCGTCGTCGACGACCGCCACGAGCTGCAGGTCCGCATCTACCCCGACGACATCGCCGTGCACGTGCACGAGGAGACCCTCACCGACGACGAGTTGGAGTCCGGTCGCATCTTCTGGCGTGAGATGTGGGCGGCCCGCCAGAACGAGGACCCCGACGAGGTGCGTCGCCTCGAGTTGGGAGCGTGGCGGGCACTGGCCGGGCGGTCGGGCTCACCACGGGCCGCCTGGGTGGCGGCCCGCACCGAAGCGGCCGACCTGGACGTGGCCACGGCCGACGACCTCGACTTCGGCACCGTCGAGCCCGGGGACCTGAAGGACGAGAGCTGGACACGCGCACCCCGCTCCTATGTGATGCCCGATCGGTTCGTGGTCATCGCCTTCGTCGGCGATGCCAGGGCCTATGAGGTCGTCGGCGCCCTCATCCCCGATCCGCTGATCCTGGGCCCCGACCCCCGCGCCGCCGTACCCGATCTGTCCCAGGTCGACGGGGACCTGGCCGTGAGCCCAGGAATGGCGTGGCTCTACGACTTCGACGCCGCCGTGGATGTGGGGATGGGCGTGCGGATCCCGCTCGAGCCGGCCGACGCGGCCACCGGCTTCGACCGGGTGGTGGCTCTGGGACTGCGGCTGTCCGCTGACGAGCACGAGTCGGCCGAGCTGGTGGGGGAGCTCATCGACAACCACCATCACGCCCCTGACGGGATGAGCCTGCTGCCCCAGGGATCACCGACCAACAACACAGAGGACGGGCCCTCCGCCTACCGCAGCATCGACCCCGACGCCGAGATCAGCTTCGACGTCGAGCTGGGCGACCCCCTCTTCGTCCCGACCGACGACCGGACCAGGCGAACCGACGGGCAGCGGCTGGCCGAGGCGCTGGGCGTCCCCGTTGAACCGCTCCAGCACCTGCGCCACGTCGACGGCCACGACGTCGACGAGGCGCTGGCCATGAACGCTGCGCTCTGGCCGGCCACCCTCGGCTACTACGCCAACGACCTGCTCGACCTCGAGCCCGGGCCGGTGGATGACCTGCGAGCCTTCGTCAACGCCTTCGTCACCGGGCGGGGCCCGCTGCCCGCCATCAGGGTGGGAACCCAGCCCTACGGCGTCCTGGCCACCAGCGACCTGTCGCGCTGGCAGCACTCCGAACGGCTCGACCGGGACCGGATGGCCTTCCTGGGCCGGCTGCAGGAGCTGGCCGACCGGGTCGAGGCGGACTGGCGGCCTCTGCTCGACCAGGTGGCCCGGGCAGGTGCCGATCGTGGCGACTTCGACAACCTGCTGGGTGTCCTGGGGCTGCACGCCTCCTCGGTGGAACGCCACCAACGGCACGCCGTCGGGCCCGACTACCGGGCCAACTGGGGCGCCTTCGCCGGCGAGACCTGGGCCGACCGCTTGATCCGTGGGCTGATCGCGGCTGCCGCTCAGAGGTTGGCCACCGATGCCGGCCTGCAACTGGCAGAGCTCCCACTCCTGTTCGAGCTGGCGTTCTTCAACCGCCAGGACCCCGTCACCGACGCGCTGATCGAACGGCTCGAGGACGCAGACGAGGAGCGCTGGTCGGAGAGCGACGGCCTGGTGGTCCGCTACCACCTCGCCGGCCAGCCGGAGGCGGTCAACTACATCGGCTGGCTCCTGCGGGCGCCCATCGCCGACATCAAGGCCCAGCAGTTCCGGGATGCCGACGGCGAGCCCCTGCCGGTCCCCGAAGCGCTGCTGTACCGCTACCTCCGTCGTGGATTGCTGCTGGCGTATCACGACACGACGACCCGGCTGTTCGCGGCGGCGCCGCAGCCCGAGGTCGCCATCCCCACCCGCGAGACAGAGCTGGTGGACATCGGTGCACAGCCCACGGCGTCGCGCTGGCGCGTCATGGAGGCACCCCTGAGCCTGGTCGACCCCGAAGTGCCCACCGACATCACCATCCTCGAGCACCTGCACCTCGGGGAGGGGCTGAACCGACCCCAGGCCGGCGGGCTGCGTACGGTGCGCGACGCTCTGGGCGAGCTCGAGCACCTGCCCACGGCACGCCTGGAACGGCTGTTCTCGGAGCACCTCGACCTCTGCACCTACCGTCTCGACGCCTGGCAGACGGCCTTCGTCACCCGCCGCCTCGACCAACAGCGGTTCGGTGGTGCTGCCGAAGGGGGCTCAGCCGAGCGCGCCACCGGGGTGCACCTGGGTGCCTACGGATGGCTCGAGGATCTGCGACCCCGCCCCCGGCCGACGCCGGTCGACCCCGCCGAGGTGCCAGCGGCCCTGCGCGACCTCGACGGTGGGCCGATCGTCGAGCAGGCCGGCAACGGTGGCTTCATCCACGGGCCGTCACTCACCCATGCCGTTGCCGCTGCGGTCCTGCGCAACGCCTACGTCACCCATGCCGACCCCGACCATCCCGGCCGGTTGGCCGTCAACCTCTCCTCAGGCCGGGTGCGAACCGCCCTGGGGCTGCTGGAAGGGGTGGCCAACGGCCAGGAGCTCGGCGCGCTGCTCGGCTACCAGTTCGAGCGCGGCCTGCACGATCGTCACCAGATCTCCGACGTGGACGGTCTGGAGCAGTACCTCGAGGCCTTCCGCGACCGCTACCCGCTGGTGGCCGACTCGGTGACCCCCGACCCCGACGGCGAATCGGCCGCCGCCAAGCAGGGCCGCCACGTGGTCGACGGCTACGCGCTGATCGAATCCACTGTCATGGCCGACCCGCCCCTCGGATACCCGTACGGCGTCGACGGCTTGCCGCCGCAGACCTCACCGGACGGCCAGGCCCTGCGGGACGAGGTCGACCGTCTGGCCGCCGCGCTCGACGCTGTGGCCGACCTGGCGCTGGCCGAAGGCGTGTTCCAGGTCGCCCAGGGAAACCACGACCGCGCCGGAGCCCTCATGCGGGCCCTGGCCGACGGCTCCAACCCTCCCGAGCCCGAGATCGTGCGCACCCCGCGCAGCGGCGCCACCGTGCACCACCGGGTGACGATGACCTTCGACGCCGGACCGGTCGCCAGTCCTTGGCCCGGGTCGCTCACCCCGCGGGCCGAGGCGCTGGCCGGAGTGAACGCCTGGCTGGGTGAGGTCATGGGCCCACCCCAGCACATCCGCTTCGTGGTCGAGGCCGTCGATCCGCCTGATGTGGATGCGTCGCTGAGCGTCGCCGACCTGGGACTTCAACCCATCGACCTGGTGCTGGCCACCGGTGACGAGCTGAACACCGACGCCGGGCCCGTCGAGGGCACGCGTGACGACACGACCGAGCTCGAGAGCCGCATCGCCTTCGCCTACCGGCGGGCGCGACGCGACGCGGGTCAACCACCCGCCGGAGACCTGACCGTGCGGTTCGTCGAGCCCGACCCGTCCTGGTCGGACCAGGACCTGACCGTCTTCGAGGTGCTGCCGCTGCTGGCGGAGCTCCGGCGGCTCATCGGCGGGTGCCGCCCGCTGGGGGCGGCCGACCTTCGTCTGGCGTCGGAGACGACGACGGACCCGGCAGTCGACCCCGATCCGGCCGGCTACGACCTGGCCGACCTGGCCTCCAGGGTCGAGGGCGCCTGGAACGAATTCGACACCGCCATCGACGCGGTGTCGGCGGCCCTGGCTGCGGCTCGGGCCGGCGGGGCCGGGGAAGCCGAGCTCGACGATCTCCGCCACGCCCTGGTCGACCTGGCCGCCCACGGCATCAGCTCGGCCTTCCCCCACGATGCGGTCGGTGCCGGCCAGCGATCGTTCGACGTCCTGGTGGCCCAGGGCGAGTCGGTGATGGCAACGGCGGGGTCGCAGCGCGACCGTGCCCGCCAGCTCCAGGACGGGCTGGCCGGGCTGACACCGGCTCGACAGGTCGAGCAGCTCCGCGCTGCGGCCCGCCTGGTGCTGGGGTCCGGTGTCAACCTGCTGCCCGCCTTCACGGCCAAGAACCCCGACGAGCTCGAGGCGGCTGACGGTCGGGTGATCGCCGGGGCCGTGGAGGTGGAGGAGTGGGTCCAGGGTCTGATGCGGGTCCGCGACAAGGTGGGCTCCGTCGAGCGGGTGCGCGGTCTACACGAGGCGTTCGGGGGAGCCGGCCTGGATCTGCTGGCTCGCCAGCTCCCGTTCCGGGACACCGATCCGTGGCTGGCCACCGAGTACCCCGAGTCGTTCGAGCCCGAGGGTGAGTACCTGTCCGTCGTCAGCCACGACGCCGCCCCCTTCGATCCGCGCGCCCCGTCGGTGGGGCTCGTCGTCGACGAGTGGAACGAGGTGATTCCCGGCTCGACGGAGACGACGGGCATCGCCGTCCACTACGACCAACCCAACTCCGAACCCCCCCAGGCTCTGCTACTGGCGGCCACCCCCATCGTCACCGGCACCTGGCGATGGGACGACCTGGTCGGAACGGTCACCAACACGCTGGATCGGGCCCAGCGTCGGGCCATCGAGCCCGATCAGATCGGCTTCACCGCCTACGGCCACCTGCTCCCGGCCCTGCTCACGTCGGTGTCCACCTACCCCTTCGCCACCATCTCCACGGCGCTCACCTACGCCACCGAGATCCAGTTCGCCACGGGCGGGGGTGACTGATGACGGACACGTCACCATCCCTCGACGCTGTGATCGGCAGGATCTTCCAGCCCTCGGTCGTGACCTGGCACCGTCTAGAGCCGCGCCCGCGCACGGAGAGCTTCGCTCGCAGCCTGCGGGCCGAGATCAGGGACCCGCTGTGGATGCTGAGCCGCCAGTGGCAGGTGGGCGAGTTCGCCGGTCACGACGGCGGTACCGCCGTGAAGACGCAGATCGAGATCGAGACGGTGCGTCTCAACCGCTACGCGGCGCGCGGCTGGCCGGCGGTGCCGTACGAGGACGTGCTGGCCCTGGAGACGATGGTGGAGCGCGAACCCGTTCCGCTCGACCTGACCACCCGAGCGCTGGCCGGGCGGCACTTCGTGAGGCTGCTGGCCACCGAGACGGGGACCGACCTGCGTGCGCTCTATCTGGACGAGTACAGCTTCGCCGAACCCGCCGACGCACTGGCGCGGGCGCAGCTCCGCAGTGACCAGCCGGCGTGGCAGACCCTGAGGGCACTGACGGGCCGGGTCATCGACGGCGGGCAGCTCCTCGAGGCCATCTCATCGGGCCGGCACGCCGACTTCGTGGCCGCCAGCCCCATGTCCGGCGCCGACCGGACCGCGGCCAACGCCGCTGCCGCCGCCCTGGTGGAGTGGTTCGGCCGGGTGTTCGACGCCCCGGCCACACCGGAGGAGGACGCCTGGGCGCCCAGCTATCTGGAGTACCAGATGGCGTGTTCGGCCGACGCCGCCGGCGAGACCGGCGAGTCCGGCGAGACCGGCGAAGCCGGAGCGCAGACCGTCCTGGAGGCCGAGGGGTATCACCACGGCCATCTCGACTGGTACTCCTTCGACATCCGTGACGCAGAACCGGGAGACGGTCTCGTCGACCTGGAGCCGGGCTCGATCCCGGCCCGGCCACCCGAGCTGAGTCAACCGCTGGCCTTCGTGCCCGCCCCCATCGAGTTCGCCGGCATGCCCAACCTGCGCTGGTGGGAGCTCGAGGACAGCCAGACCGACTTCGGGGCGTTGGGCGCGGGGACGACGGATGTGGCGCTGCTGATGTTGGCCGAGCTGGGCATCGTCTACGGCAACGACTGGAGCCTGGTCCCCTACGACCTCGAGGTCGGCAGCCTGGCCCGCGTCACCGGCCTGGTGGTGACCGACTCCTTCGGTGAGCGCACCCTCATCCGCGCCGCCGGGCGCAGCGCCGGCGACGACTGGCAGCAGTGGGGCATGTACCACCTCAGCGCCGCTGACGGCCCAGCCGACTCACGGCTGTTCCTGCCGCCCACTCTCCCCAAGTCCTACCAGGGATCGCCTGTGGAGGAGGTCGTGCTGGCCCGCGACGAGGTGGCGAACATGGTGTGGGGGGTCGAGACGGTGATCCCCGGACTACTGGGCGCAGGCCTGAACGGCTTCGAGGCGGCCACGGCCTTCACCGCTCTGCTGGCTCGTGACCAGCCACCCGACACGGGTACCGGGCCGGTGGGGACCGAGGCCGAGATCCGCTACGTCCTGGGGACGACGGTGCCGGAGAACTGGATCCCGTTCATCGCCGTGCACGAGCCCGGCTCGAACCGTCAGGTCCGCCTGCAGCGCGCCGCCATGCCCCGGCTCGTCACCGCGGATCTGACGGACGTCGTCGAGCCACGCGGCCTGCTGCTCCGCCACGGCCTCGACCAGGGCGACCCCTACTTCGTCCACGAGGAGGAGGTGCCGCGCGCTGGGGCGGTGGTCTCCAGGTCCTTCCAGCGGGCGCGCTGGCGGAATGGCCGCGTCTCGACCTGGCTGGGCCGCCGCAAGCGCACGGGACTCGGCCCCGGTGCCAGCGGCCTGCGCTTCGACCGCATCGAACCCCGGTAGGCCGCGTCCGGCGCTGCCGATGAGCTGTCAGTCAGACGCGGCGGCCAGGCGTGGTCGGCGCAGGCGCCATGACGCCAGGACCAGGACCACGACCGTGATGATGGCGAGCCGTGCGACGGCCGCCCACCCGTCGGGGACGCCGTCGCGCAGCAACTCGTCGGCATCGGGGCCCAGACCGGCGTAGACGGCGCGGCTCTCCCACATCGGTGACAACTGAGCGACGCCTGACAGCGCCGCGCCGAGCAGTCGCTCGACCAGGAAGACCACGGCCAGGGACCACACCGCAGCGCGCCTGGTAACGCAGCCGATGAGCACGAAGAGCCCGATGTAGGCGGCCGATCCTGCGGCGGTGGCCAGCGACAGTGCGCCGATGGCGTCGGGGCTGCGAGCGACGATGGCCGACAGCGCCACGGCGGGCACGAGGGCGGCCAGCGCGATCAGCCATCCGCCCAGCCAGCGCCCCAGGACGATCGTGTGGGTCGGCACCGGCGACAGCCAGGTGAAGTGGAACGTGCCGGCCCGCATCTCGGCTCCCAGCACGGCGTCGCCGATGACCAGGCAACCGATCGGGATGAGCAGCGCGAACAGCCCGTGGTCGGCGGCCACGGCGAACGCCTCCTGGCGAGGCTCGTCGCTGGCGAAGGAGAGCAGGCCGAACATCACGGCCGCCGCCCACGCCAGCAGTAGGGCCCACCACCTCCGGGCCCGCAGGTTGGTGCGCAGGGTGTAGCCCAGCACGGCCGTGGCCGCGGTCACCTGACCAGCTCCCTGAACAGGCTCTCGAGCGAGTCGTCGAGGGGCCGGACCTCCTCGAGGCGTGTGGCCAGGTCGCGGGCCAGGCGGGGGAGCGCCACGGCCACCTCACCTGCCCTGGACGACGACACGACGAGGCTGCCGTCGTCGACGGTGACGCCGCTGACGGCGTCGATGCCGAGCAGCGAGGCGGCCAGCTGCCGCGCCTGGGGCGTGCGCACCAGCACCCGGCGGGGCCGGTCGGCCATGGTGTCGCGGATGGCCCGATGGCCGCCGGCGGCCGCCAAGCGGCCGTTCAGCAGCACGATCTGACGCTCGGCCAGGCGCTCGACCTCGTGCAGCACGTGCGAGCTCACGATCACCGTCCGTCCCTGGGCGCCGAGTCTGCGGAACAGTGCGATCAGGTGGGCTCTCTGCACCGGATCGGTGCCGTTCAGCGGCTCGTCGAGCACGAGGACCGTCGGGTCGGCCACCAGCGCGGCGGCCACCTTGGCACGCTGGCGCATTCCCTTGCTGAAACCGCCCACCCGGCGGTCGGCCACGTCGATCAGGTCGACCTCCTCCAGACAGCGCTCGACTGCCATCCGAGCGGCGACCCCGTGGAGGTCGGCTACGTAGCGCACCAGCTGGCGAGCCGTCAGGGCTGGCGGCACCGCCTCGTCCTCGGGCACCAGTGCCAGCGAACGCTGTACCTCGCGGCTGCGGCGAGGATCCTGGCCGAGGACCCTGACGCTGCCGGACTTCGGCCCCAATAGGCCGGTCATAGCCCGCATGAGCGTGGTCTTGCCTGCTCCGTTGGGCCCGAGCAGGCCGGTGACGCCCGGGCCGAAGGAGCAGCTCAGCTCCGATAACGCCACCTTGGGGCCAAACCAAACGGACAGCTCGGCTACCTCGACTGTTGCCTCCGCCGCGAAGGCGGGGTCGCCGCTGCCGGTGGCGGCCTGGGTGGGATGGCCGCTGCCGGTGGCGGCCTGGGTGGGATCGCCGGTGCTCATGCGTCCGGCTCCCGGTAGCGGACCGCCAGGATGGTGACGGCCGCCACCAGCACCGCCGTGTAGACGGCTGCAGCCATCAGCCCTGCGCCGGCGACGCCCCCCAAGGGACCGTCGGGGTCGACGTGTCCGAGGAACACCACGTCGCGCAGGTGCAGCGGCAGGGCCAGCAGGTTGCCGACGGCCACCGCGCCGGTGGCGTCATCGCTGCCGAGGATGGCCCCGGTGATCACCGACGGCACCAGGGCCAGGGCCAGCAGCGCCACCCCGCCCACGATCCGGCGGCTGGTCAGGGATGCCACCGCCACCCCGATGGCCGCGTAGTAGACGGCGAGCAGACCGGCGGCCACGGGCACCTGCCACAGCACCTCGGCATTGTCACGCAGGTAGTCCAGGGCGCCGTCGCTCACCAGCATCTGGCCGACGAACAGCACGATCTGGGGCAGGATGCTGAAGCCGAACACGATCGTGGTCACGGCGCCGACCTTGGCCAGCACGTAGTCGTGGCCCACCAATGGTCGAGCGAAGATCAGCGACAGCACCCGGTGACGCCGGTCCGGGCAGACGACGTCCGGTGCCGTGAGGGCGACGAACAGCAACAGGGCGCTGGACACACCCACGTACTCCCGGTAGGTGATGAACGAGAAGCCCTCGGCAGGGGTGTCCCTGGTGACGTAGCCGATGCCGACGTTGACCACGGCGGGGACGGTGACGATGGCCAGCAGCACCCACGGGAACACCTTCTGGCGCCACGAGCGGCGGATCCCGAGTGCCCGCCGGATGGATGCCACATACAGGGCCGCCACCGTGCCGGCACGACCCCGCCGGATGCCGTCATAGGGGCGGTAGCCGCGGTCGTATACGGCGCCGACCGCAGACACTGCGTCAGTCATCGGCTCGGCCCGAGGCCTTCAGGAGGAACACCTCGTCCAGCGAGGCGTAGCCGGTGGACAGGGAGTGCAGGGGCAGGCCCAGCTCGGCCACGGCGTCACGGACGATGTCCAAGACATCGTCTATGCCCTGGCCGTCGGCTGTGACCTCGGCGGTGCCGTCGTCGAGCACCGCCGTGGTGAACCCGCGACCGCTCAGGGCGCGGTCGAGCTCCTCGCTCCGGCCACCGACGTCCAGCCGCACCGTGCCGGCCCGCTCCAGCAGCTTGTGGGTGGGCCCGTCCAGAACCAGGCGGCCGCCGTCGATCATGACCACGTGGTCGCAGACCGACTGGACGTCGTCCAGTAGATGGGTGGCCAGCACCACAGAGATGCCGAACGTGCCGAGCCGATCGACCAGCGCCAGCATCTCCTCCCTGCCCATGGGGTCGAGGCCGGCGGTGGGCTCGTCCAACAGGACCAGCTCGGGGTCGGCGACGATCGCCTGGGCCAGCTTCGTCCGCTGGCGCATCCCCGTCGAGAACCCGTCCATGGACCGGAAGCGGGCCTCGTCGAGCCCGACCAGGTCCAAGACGTCGGAGGCTCGCTGCCGGGCAGCCCGGGGCGGCAGCCCGCTCAGCTCGCCGAAGGTGGCGACGAGGTCGGCCGCGGTCTGGTCGGGTGGGAGGCAGTCGTGTTCGGGCATGAACCCGAGACGACGGCGGACCCCGATGGGATCGGTGGCGACGGCTGCGCCGCACACCTCGACCCGGCCGCTGGTCGGGCGGATGAGCCCCAACAGCAAGCGGAACAGCGTGGTCTTGCCCGCCCCGTTTGCGCCGACGAGGCCCACCGCGCCCCTGGGCACGGCGACGCTCAGCCCGTCGAGGGCAGTCGTCCCGCCTGGGAAGGTCTTGGTGAGTCCGTCGGCGATGAAGGCGGAGGGGGCGTCCACTCGGGCACAGTGTTACTCGCCGCCGGGCCCCGCGCGGCAGCAGGCTCGTGCTGGTACCGCCGGGTACCCCAGCGCCGGCCTGCACCCCACGGGCGGGGCTCCACCGGTCAGAATCTTCGCCGCATGACCGGTTCCGCCGTCGCCGCCCGGAGATCCCTTCCGGCCCTGCCCGCCGACCCCACTCGTCGATCGCGCTGGGCGGTGGCGTTGCTGGTGATCGCCGTCGGGGTGGCCTTCGCCGACTCGTCGATCGTGACGCTCGCCGTGCCCGAGATCCTCGTCGACCTCGACGCCACGCTCGAGTCCGGGGCCTGGGTCGTCACCTCGTTCAACGTCGCTCTGGCCGTGGCCGCCCTGCCCGCCCTGTGGCTGCTGCGGCGCATCGGCGCCCGTGCCGCCACCGCAGTGGGGGTGGGCGCCTTCCTGGCCGC
>Ga0299914_10001131_pt1 | contig 17237 bp, 16 predicted proteins | sample RVTome_10_FD_201361 | JGI IMG/M metagenome (GOLD analysis project Ga0299914, IMG submission 201361) | Soil microbial communities from uranium-contaminated site in the Upper Colorado River Basin, Wyoming, United States - RVT153D57 (version 2) ...
CTCGCGCAGGTCGTCGACCACGCCCAACACGCGCCGGGGCGGACAGTCCGTGCAGAGGTTCTCGCCACGGAAGCGGCCGATGTGGAGGGTCGCGCCGCGGCCGTCATCGGCCACCCGGTTCGCGAAGGCGCGATTGATCAGCGCCACGGGCTCGGCGCCTTCGCCGTCCGCCTCCTCGAACGCGCGGCCCCAGCCGAGCGGGACGGGGAGCGTCGCGAAGTACTCAGGGCTCACCGCACGGAGCTCGATGTTGGCCGAGTGTTCCTCGCCCGCGCGTGCCAGCGTCGCCACCACGTTGAGCCCCCGCTCGAGCGGCGCGTTCGCCGACAGCGCGACCGAACGGACGCCGGGGAGCGCCGCCACGCGCGGGAGAAGCTCGCGCGCGAGCCGCGTCGCGGGCGCCCCGGGCGATGGATCGTCGGCGTCCGCCCGTCTCGCAGGCCGCCCGCCGACCTCCGGCTCGACGGGAGACGGCCGGCGCTCGCGGACGAGCTCCACGCTGTAGAGCCCCTCCGGCCGAAACCCGAGGTCCACCGTGAGCAGGTTCCGGAGGCTCGCGAACAGGACCGCCGCGCCCGCGAGGAGGACGAACGAGGTCGCGACCTGGCCGGCCACGAGGGCCCGGCGGACGCGTGGCCGCCGGTGTCCGCCCTGCGTCCCCGAGCGACCGCCCGCGAGCGCGTCGAGGAGCCGGGCGCGGGCCGCGGGAAGCGCCGCGGGCAGTCCGGCCACGAACGCCGAGAGCGCCGCGACCGCCGCCGTGAACCCGAGGACGCGGAGGTCGATGCCGATCGCGTCCGCGCGCGGCAGATCCGTCGGGACCAGCGACAGGAAGACGCGCAGGCTCGCGGCCGCGATCGCCGACCCGATGACGGCCGCCACGAGGGCGAGGACGAAGCTCTCGGTCAGCATCTGGCGCGCGAGCCGGGTCGCGGGCGCCCCCAGCACCGCGCGCAGCGAGAACTCGTGCTCGCGGACCTGGCCGCGTGCGAGGAACAGCGAGATCACGTTCAGGCACGCGATGAGGAGGACGAACCCCGCGCCGGCGAGGAACCCCCACAGCGCGGTCCGCAGCCGGTCGCTCACATAGGGCTCGAGGTAGCCGTCGAGGGCGTACGCCTCGTCCTCCTCCACGCGATCCGGGTACGCCCGCCGGAACGTCGTGCCGAGCACGGCGAGCTCGGCCACCGCCGTCTCGCGCGTCACGCCGGGCGCCAGCCGCCCGATCGCCGTGTAGTTGTTCCCGCGCTCCTCCGCCGCATCGGGCCCGAACCGGAAGGGCAGGAACAGGTCGCCCTCGTCCGGCAGGTCGACGAGGCGGAAGCCCTCGGGCATGACCCCGATCACGGTGTGGGGCTCCCCGTCGAGCGCGATCGTGCGTCCGAGCGCGCCGGGGTCGGCCCCGAGCCGGTCGCGCCACACCCGGTCCGACACGACCACGACCGGCGCGTCCGTCTCCGTCTCCTCCGGGGTGAACGCGCGCCCCCGAGCCGGCTGGACCCCCATGGCGCGGAAGAAGGAGGGCGACACCCGCAGTCCCTCCACGACGAGGGCGTCGGGTCCCCCGCCGAGCGCGAACGAGACCGAGCGACGCGTGGCGAGGCTCTCGATCGAGCGGGCGTTCCCGGCCACGTGGCCGTACTTGAGCGGAGAGAGGGCGCTCACCGTGCCCCCGCCAGCCCCGAAGCTCCAGCCCACTCGCACGATCCGTTCGCCCTCCGGGTAGGGGAGCGGGCGGAGGAGGACGCCGTCCACCACGCTGAAGATGGCCGTGGTGGCCCCGAGCCCGAGTGCCAGGGTGAGGACCGCCGTGAGCGCGAACCCCGGGTGACGGCGGAAGGTCCGGAGCGCGTGCCGCACATCGCCCGCGATTCGCTCGAGCGCCCGCCACGTACGGGCGTCGCGCGTGGCCTGCTTGTGCCGGCGAGGGTTTCCGAACGCGCGCCGAGCGGCCCGCTCGGCCCGCTCGCGGCTCATGCCGCGCCGCACGTTCTCCTCGATCTCCATCTCGAGGTGGAACTCGAACTCGCGGTCCACGTCCCGGTCGAGGCCCTGTCGGCCGAAGGAGTCGCGCACGAGGAGAACGAGGCGTCGAAGCGGGTTCACGGGCATCCTCCCGGCTCAGGCGTGCTGGAGGACGCGGTGCACGGCGCCGGCGAACTCGCGCCACCCCGCCGTCTGCTCGGCGAGCTGCCGCCGACCGGTCGCCGTCAGCCCGTAGAACTTCGCGTTCCGGTTGTTCTCGGAAGTACCCCACTCGGAGGCGACCCAGCCCTTCCGCTCCAGCCGGTGAAGGGCCGGGTAGAGAGATCCCTGGTTCACCTCGAGCACGTCGCGGCTCACGTGCTGGATGCGCCGCGAGATCGCCCATCCGTGGAGCGACTCCTCGCTGAGGACCCGGAGGATCAGGAGATCGAGCGCTCCGTGAAGGAAGATCGAGTTGGACATGCCGGGTCCTTTCCCCTTGTTAATCTACAACAGTCTACCGCGGCCCTGTAGATTCGCAAGGGGTCGTGGGTCGGCGGGCCGAGACTCAGCTCGAAGCGTCCGGGGCGGTCGAGGACGTCGAGTCGGCCGGAAAGTGCGTTCCGGCGACGGGCCGGTCGTCGGAAGCGGGCGGAGCCGGGTCCGTCGGCCCCGGCGCGCGCAGCCGACCGGGGTAGGTCAGCCGGCGCCATAGCCACTCGAGCGGGCCGTACCGGAAGATGCGCAACCACGCTGCGCTCGCGGCCATCTGGAACCCGAAGATGCCGATCGTGGCGGCGGTCCAGCCCGCGGGTCCCATCGTCCCGGCGAGCCCGAGGCCCGCGCCGTAGAACAGGAACACGGCGAGGACGGACTGCCCGGTGTAGTTCGTGAGCGCCGCCCTCCCCGCGGGGACGAGCGACCGGAGCACCCGGCGCCCGGGCGCGAGACGCCAGAGCAGGGCGAACCCCGCCGCGTAGCCCAGCGCGAGCGGCGTCACGCCGAGCGCCCGCACGATCTCGAGCCGCACCTGCTCTCCGGTGTAGGGCTCCACGCCCGATTCGAGCATCGAGGCGAGGACCCAGTTGAGCGGAAGACCGATCGCGAGCCCCCACCCGCAGATGCGACGCAGGAACCGAGGCTCGTCCGCGAGCCGTCCCGCCATCAGACGCCGCCCCGTCCACAGACCGATCAGGAACGTCCCGAGCACCTGGAAGAAGAACCCGCGCTCGAGGATGTCCGCGATCCTGTACACCGAGTTCGACAGGTTCTGGAGAAGCACGTCGCGCCAGCTCCCCTCGTGCGGGACGTGCCATGGCGCGCGGCCGACGTCGTATCCCCACCCCGTCATCACCCCGCGCCCCCACTCCTCGAACGCGAGCTGCGGATCGAGCGTCCCGCCCGACTCGACGATCAGGACACGCTGGATCACCGGCGGGACCGCGATCAGGAGCGCACCGAGGACGAGCGCCGAGCGATCGAGCCGCCGGAAGGCGAGCAGCACGAGCCCGCACACCGCGTACAGGTGGAGGATATCCCACTGGTACAGGAGCAGGAGGTGCGCGAGGCCGAACAGGAAGAGCAGGAGCATCCGTCGCGCGTACAGCCCCCCGATCGGACGGTCCCTCTCCGCGGCGCGCACGAGCTGGATCGCGAACCCGATGCCGAAGAGGAGCGAGAACAGCGAGTAGAACTTGTGGAGCACGAGCCAGTCGTGGGCGAACCACAGCGCGTCGCCGAGCGGCGTCACGAGCTCCGCGCGGGCCGCGTCCGGCATGTAGATCCACGCCGTGAACCAGCGCATGTTGATGAGGAGGATCCCGAACAGCGCGAACCCGCGCAGCGCGTCCAGGACCGGGATGCGCTCGCCCGGCCGGACGGGCCGGAGCGAGCCTTCGCTCATGCGGGATCCCCCTCGTACACGAACCGCTCGACCGCGCCGTGGATGCGGGCGACGGTCGCCTCGGCGGGCGGCGCCGTGACCCGGCTCACGGCGGCCGTCACGGCGAAGTTGACCAGGAGCCCCCATACGCCGCCGTGCATCCCCAGCGGGTGCGGGGCGATCTCGACTCCGAGCGCCGGCACGCCCAGCCCGACGAGTGTCACGTAGAGCGTTGCCAGTCCCGCGCCGATCCCGGCCAGCACGCCCGCCTTCGTCGTCAGCCGCCGGCCGGGGAAGCACACCCCGAGGAACGCCGGCATGAGCTGGAGCGCGCCGGCGCCCGACAGCGTGACGAGGACGACGAGGAACTCGAACGTCCCCACGGACAGCAGGTACCCGACGGCGAGGAGACCCACGACGAGCAGACGCCCCACGAGGATGTAGTGCCCCGGGCTCGCGTCCCGCCTCAGGTAGCGCTGGTACACGTCCCGGGTGAGTACCGTCATGTTGGAGTGGAGGATCGAGTCGAGCGTCGACATGGCGGCGGCCGTCGCGCCCGCGAGGATGATGCCCGTGAGCCACGCGGGCGAGTACGCGAACAGCATCTCCGGGAAGATCGTGTCGGCGATCTCGAGGTCGGGCATGACGAGCGCGCCCCCGAGTCCGACGAGCGCGGCCGGGATGTACAGCGTCATGAGGTAGATCGGCGTGGTCGCTCCCAGCCACTTGATCGTCTTCCCCGATGCCGCCGTGTAGTAGCGGATGAGGATGTGGGGCTGGAACACGATCCCGAAGGAGAGGACGATCACCATCCCGAACCACATCCCGGGTGTGAAGAAGCCCCGCGGTCCGGGCAGGCTCAACAGGTCGGGCCGCTCCGCCGCGACGCGCCGCCACAGCTCGAGCGGGCCGCCGAACAGCTCGAACGCCAGCACGAGGGCGCCCACCCAGACCGCGATGTACATCCACGCGCCCTGCACGACGTCGGTCCAGTACACCGCCCGCAGCCCGCCGGCGATCAGGTATCCGGCCGCGACCACCAGCAGGATCAGGGTGCCGAGCTCGAAGGAGATCCGGTCGCCGGAGGCTACCGAGAGGATGTAACCGAGCCCCTGCGCCTGGACCTGGATGTAGAGGATCGTGAACAGGACCGAGACGATCGCGGTCACGATGCGGACCGCGTCGGACTCGTAGAAGTCGGCCAGCATGTCGGCCGGTGTGATGTAGCCGAACGTCTTCCCCAGCGCCCAGATCCGGCCGCCGAGCACGTATGTGATCGCGCCCACCAGCACCGTCCACGCGCCGGCCGCCCAGAACCCGATCCCGTGCGTATAGAAGAAGCCGCCCGATCCGAGGAACGCGAACGCGGAGTGGTAGGTGGCACACACGGTCAGGTAGAGGACCACGAACCCGGCCTTGCGGCCGTAGAGCAGGAAGTCCTCGAGATCGATCGACATGCGGCGGTTCGCGACCGCGCCGATCACGACGGTCGCGAGCAGGTACACGAAGATGAGACCGGTGGAGACGACCCAGGGCTCCACGGGCTAGCATCCCCCCGGCGTCGAGGGGCGGCGCACGCTCGCGGGACGCATCAGCGGCTCCGGTCGCCGGGTCCCCGGCTCGCGGGGCGCGGTGCCCGTCACAGGCCGCGCCACCGGGCCCAAAGGAGCACGCCGATCAGCGCTACGTACAGGATCAGCAGATAGGCGTACAGGAACGGGATGCCCGCCGGGTCGGGCTCGATCCGATTCCCGATCCAGTACACGAGGGGTGGCTGCGTGAACGCGAACAGCGCGAGGAACGCGGCCACGGCGATGCGGCCGTCACGGGTGCGGGGGACGTAGTGGGAGCGCCATCGTCGCATGGACGGCCAAGCTATTCGGGACCGCCGTACGAAGCCATTGGAGTGGACGGATGCCGTGCGGCGCGCCCCGCCTCGGGGGAGTGCCGGGGGGCCCTGAAGTCTTTTCGGGCCGCGCGCGAGCTCTTCGGATCCGCGCCGCGGCGCGGCCGCCGAGCTAGCGGTCCTCGGTGCCGCCGCTCACGATCGTGACGTCGAAACGGTCGAGCACGAGGTCGATCGGGTTGGCGATGGTGCGCGTGCGGTCGCCGGCGAACAGGAGCGCGACCGGCCGCCGGTCGTTCGGGCCCGCCTCGCCGTCCTCGTCCTCGTCGTGCGCGACGATCAGGGAGCCCGAGTCCCCGCCCGCGCTGAAATTGCAGCAGATGATGATCTGCCCGTCGAAGCGTGCCACCCGCGACCCGGCCGATCCGTAGCTCACGTTGATCGAGGTGTTGATCGTCTCGACCCGCCCCCGCGTGAGGCCCGTCGTGCGGCCGTACTTCTGCACGGCGAGCCCCGGCCGGGCGCGCAGCGTGCGTGAGGTGGGCGATCCGTATCCGTCGGCGGGCGTCCGCGGCAGCACGTCGTCGGTGCGCGCGAGGGCCGCGTCGATGCGGTTGCTCGAGAACGGCGACAACACGACGGGCTCGAACGCCGCCAGGGTGCCGATCTCATCGGCCGGCGCCGCGCCGCCGTCGACCGGTCCGGGCTGGAGGAGCACGTCACCGATCCGCCCCTCGCCACCGGGGACGTACACGTGCCAGTTCGAGAGCGCGTAGCGGTTCGCGCCATCGGTCACCACCGCGCCGATCGTCCCGGCCGTGGAGCGCGTGTGACCCGTCGAGATCCCCATCGGAACGGGACGGTCGAAGCGGCTCGTGGGGAGCATCTCGCCCGCCTCGGCGGCCACGATCCCCGGGCCCGATGCCGTGGCGTCCTGCCACGCGTCAGGAAGGGCGATGGGGAGCGCGAGACTCACGGGCGCCGCGCCGCGATCGGAGGTCGCGGGGCGCCCCTCGTCCCTGGGCCCCGGGGCCTCCTGCGGAGCGAGGGCCACGAACGGTCCCGCCTCCTCGACGAGGAGCGGGAACCCGTCCACGCGGTCGATCGCGACCCGCGGCGAGCCGGGCGCGAGGAAGAGCTTGAGCGCGGGCCGCCCGTCGGCCGTCCAGCCGATCCCGAGTGCCTGGGCACCCTCGAGATCTAGAAGACGCTCGCCGTGAACCGCCTGAACGCCCATGAGGTCGGCGAGTAGCTGGCCCGGGCGCTCCCTGAGGCCCACCCGCTCGGCGAGTCGCTCGTCCAGCTCGGGCTGCGCGAGGAACTGGATCGCGGCCCACGCCGCGATCGCGACGATGAGCGCGAGGATGAGGTTGCGCTTCGGGTTCATCGCCCTCCCCCTCCTCCGGTGTCGTCCGCGGTCTCCGCATCGAGAGCCCGGAAGGGGCCGGCCTCGATCACCCGCACGGGGTGCCCCTCGAAGCGCTTCGGGATCTTCCCGGTCTTCCCGGAAGCGTACACTGTCAGGCACGGGCGCCCGGCGTGGGAACCGATCCCCACCCCCGAGATCCCGCCGCGGCTCATGAGCTCATCCGCCAGCCGCTTCTGCGCGTCCTCGATCGACTTCGCCATGCACCTTCCGTCCAGCGTTCGCCATCCTCCCACACACCATACCACATCGAGGCCTACGAAGATTCCCCCCGGGAAGTGTCGCGCGACCGTCCTCCGGTCACGGCCCGCGCCGGTGAGACCGGTCTCGTCCGCGGATCGGCGTGCGGCTAACATCCCGACCCCATCCGATCACCCGACTCCGGAGGAGCCGCCATGGGTTCGCCGTCCCATCGCCCGACCGCCCGTCCCAGGCCGGGGTCGGCCCGTCGTCTCCTCGGGCTGTGCGCCGCGTTCCTCATCCTCCCCGTCGGGGTGGCCGCGCAGGGCGGTCCCGAGGCGGAGGTCGCCGGCGTCCTCGACGCTCTCCACCGGGCCGCATCCGAGGCGGACTTCGACGCGTACTTCGCCCTCTACGCCGACGAGTTCGTCTTCCTCGGCACCGACGCGACCGAGCGCTGGGATCGGGCGCAGTTCATGGAGTACGCCCGCGACCCGTTTTCTCGCGGCCGTGGGTGGACCTACACGCCGCTAGAGCGGCACGTGACCCTCTCGGCGGACGGGAGCACCGCGTGGTTCGACGAGCGGCTCGAGAACGCGAACCTCGGCGAGACGCGCGGGAGCGGCGTCCTCGTCCGGGAGGACGGGGCCTGGAAGGTCGCCCAGTACAACCTCACCATCCCCATCCCGAACGAGCTCGCCGGCGAGGTCGTGGCCCGCATCCGCGAGCACTCCTCGGGCGGACCCTGACGCGGGCCGGCGGCGGCACCGCGGGGCGTCTAGGTGCGGATCGTCGGGGGGAAATGGGCCGGGCGCGACCTCGTGTCGCCCGGGGCGCGCGTACGTCCGACGGCGGAGGCCATCCGTGACCGCTGGGTGACCGCGATCGAGCCCGATCTCGAGGGGGCGCGGGTGCTCGATCTGTTCGCCGGCTCCGGAGCGCTCGGCCTCGAGGCGCTGTCCCGCGGCGCCCGAACCGTCGACTTCGTCGAGGACGGGGCGCCGAGCCTGCACGCGCTCAAGGCCAACGTGGCCGCGTTCCGGATCGGGAAGCGGGCCCGCATCTACAAGCGCGATGCGATCCCCTTCGTCGAGCGTCTGGAGGCGGGAGCCTACGACATCGCGTTCGCGGATCCACCCTACGGCTCGGCGAAGCTCGACCGCGTGGTGCGGCGCTGGCTGCGGGTCCCGTTCAGCCGGATCCTCGGGGTCGAGCACGCGGCCGATCGCCCGCCGCCCGGTCGCGGGAAGCGGCTCGACTTCGAGGATACGCGGGTCACGATCTACCGGGCGCGCCGGGCCGGCTGACCGGTTCGTCACCGGGGGCGCCCCCGGGTGCCTCGACTGAAGATCTCGAGCGCAGGACCCTCCCGAAGAAGCGGAGCGTGAAGAAGACGATCACGCTCCACGTCAGGCCGAGCATGACCCAGGCGGAGACGGTCATCGCTCCCTCCCGGGCGGCGCCGCGCGCGAGGGGCGGTCGTGCCGCCGCCACGCCACGTGGACGAGCCCCGCCCATGCGAGGAAGACGAGCACGAGGAGAAGACGCGTGCCGTCCTGGACGAGAATGACCGTGGGACGCCCCGCGGCGTCGAACCAGGCCGCATCTTCCGGTCCGAGATGGAAGACGCGTCCGATCACGCTCTCCGGCGCCAGGGGCCACCCTTCGCCGGCGAACAGCGAGGCGAACGCGGCGTTCCAGGCGCCCTCCGCGGGCTGGACGAGCGCCCCCACGAACACGGCCAGGATGAAGGCGGGCGTCACGTACCGGATCACGAACCGGAACAGCCGCGGGATGCGGATCTCCGCCCCGCGCGTGATCTCCTCCCACCCGCGATCGATCCCGAACACCCAGCCGAACACCAGGATCTCCGCGAGCGCGAACACCACCAGCGAGAACGTTCCGGTCCAGAAGTCGAACTCGTCGAACGCCCCGCCCGGGTAGAGCCACACGCATACGAATCCGAGCGCGAGCGTCGCCAGCGCGAAGACCAGCGCCCCCGTGCGGCGCGACACCCGGAACTCGTCGCCGAGGAACGCCAGAATGGGCTGTCCCATGGCCAGGGACGACGTGATTCCCGCGAAGAACAGGAGCCCGAACCACATCGCCCCCGCGAGCGGCGCGAACCAGCCCCAGTTCTGGAAGAGGGTCGGGAGGCTCAGGAAGCCGAGAGCGAACCCGCTCCCGCCCCCGGTCGCCCCGCTTACCGCCGCCAGACCGAGGTACGCCGTCGCGATGGGGATGAGGATCGACCCGCCTAGCACCACCTCCACGAACTCGTTGAGCCAGCCGGCGGATGACGCGTTGAGCGCGATGTCCTGACGGCGGTCGAGATAGGACGCGTAGCAGTGGATCGATCCCATCCCGAGCGACAGCGTGAAGAACACCTGCCCGGCCGCCGCCATCCAGGTCGTGGGACTCGTGAGCCCGTCCATGCGGGGCTCCCACACGAAATTGAGGCCTTCGAGCGGGCTCGCGACCACGCCGGGGTCGCCCGGCTCCACCGTGAGGCCGCGGATGGCGAGCACGATCGCGAACCCCACGAGGAGCGGCATCCCGACCCTCGCCGCGAGCTCGATCCCGCGTCCCAGTCCGCGGGACAGGATGAGAGCGTTGAGGATCAGGGTGACGACGAAGAAGAAGAGCGCCGGCCCGGGAATGGCCGTCAGCCCCCCGTCCGCCGTCCCCACGTACGCCGAGAAGAAGGCCGCCGGATCGACGTCGCGGAACGTGGCGGTCGCGGAGTGCCACACGTAGGCGAGCGTCCAGGACTCCAGGTACGTGTAGTACGCCGCCACCGTGAGGTTGGTGAACAGCCCGAAGACGCCCACGTACTTGAGCCACCGGGCCCGGCCGAGCCGGTCGAACATCCCCGGGGCCGAGTGGTGGCCGAACTGCCCGCCGTGACGGCCGATGGCCCACTCGACCCACAGGAGCGGGATCCCCATCACGACGAACGACACGAGGTACGGGATGAGGAACGCGCCGCCGCCGTTCTGTGCCGCCTGGGCCGGGAAACGGAGGAAGTTCCCCAGCCCGACGGCGTTGCCCGCCATGGCGAGCACGAGCCCCACGCGCGTGGCCCATGAGTCGCGCGCCGACACCGGTGGCATGGAACGTCGCGGCGTGAGGCAGGTCTACGCGGCTCGGCCCCGTCCGCGGTCCCGCGGCTTGGACCGGTCGGGCTCCCCGACGTCCTCCTCCTCGCCCGTCTCCGGGCGCTCCGTGGGGCGAGGGTCGTTCGACCGCGGCCGCCCCGCCCCCGAGTGACGGTGCCCCCACCAGATGAGCCAGATCGAACCGCCGAGGATGGCGTACAGGACGATCGCGGACGGATCGAAGGGGATGTTCTCGAGAACGAGACGCCACAGCGGCGTCTCCTGCGCGGCGGACGAGAGCGCCGCCGGAACGAACACGATGGCCAGCATGGGAATGTTCCGATGAGTCCGGCCGAACGATCGGCACGGGAAGAACGGACGCTGGGGGCGTCCGGGCTCCGCCGAATCCAGGGGTCGGACGCGCGGGCGGCGGAGCCCACCTGCGTCCGGGACGGCCGCCGACAGGGGGCGGCACCGGGTGCTTCTCATAGTCGGAGAGACGCGGTCTCTCCAGCATCCAGTGTAGCGTTCCCGGTTCGGCCGTCAAGATCGCCCGGAGTCCGCCGGCTGCACGGTCGCCCCGGCCTCGCCCTCCCCCTCGAGGCCGCGACCGCGAGCGCCGCGCGCGCGAGCGGTCAGAATGGCCACAGACGCGGGACGAGGAGCAGCACGATGAGGAATACCGCGAGCGTGAGCGGCGCCCCCAGTCGCGGGAAGTCCCGGAAGCGGTAGTGCCCGGTGCCGTACACGAGCAGACACGCGGGCTCGAACGGCGTGAGGAACGAGCAGGAGGCCGCCACGGTCACCGTGACCGCGAACGGTCTCGGGTCGACCCCCACCGCGACCGCCGCGGCCACCGCGAGCGGCAGCACGAGGAGCGCGGCCGCGGCGTTGCTCAAGGGCTGCGTGAGGAGGACGGTGAGACCGAACACGGCCGCGAGGTGCACGTACGGATCCGTCCCGAGGAGCCGGATCACCAGCCCCGCCAGCGCGGCGGCCGCCCCCGAGCGCTCGAGACCTGCGCTGAGAGCGAGAAGACCGGCGATGAGGATCAGGAAGTGCACGTTCACGTAGCGCGGCACCTGGGATCCGGGCACGATGCCCGTGACGAGGATGAGCGCACCGCCCGCCAGAAACGCGGTCGCGCTGTCCAGGACCCCGCTTACCACGGCCGCCACCGATGCGAGGAAGATCGCCACCGCGAGCATGGCCTTCGCGGGTCGCACGAGCCCCGCGGGCACCACGTCCGCCACCAGGAGCCGCGTGCCGCCCTCGCCCAGCCTGGTGGTCATCTCCCGGCGGCCGAACACGAGCAGCACGTCGCCCGCCTCGAGCGGGATGTGCGCGACGCGCTCGGCCAGCAGCGTGTCGCGGCGGTGGATCGCGAGGACGCTGACCCCGAACTGGTGCCGGAAGTCGATCTCCTCCACGGTGCGCCCGATGAGGGGGGAGTTCCAGGACACCGTCACCTCCGTCACACGGGGGCCCTCGTCGAACAGCTCGGCGCGCTGCGGTGGGGGCATCGAGACGACCCGGAAGCCGGGCATGTCGCGCAGCTGCGAGATCCGCTCCGAGCGGCTCTTCACGAGCAGGAGGTCGTCCGCCCGGACCGTCTCGAACGGCCCCGGCGTCTGGATCGTGTCGGCGCCGCGGCGAATCGCCAGCACCGTCAGCCCGAGACGCTCCGCCGGGTCCGACTCGGCAAGCGTGCGGTCGGCGAGCGGCGAGCCGGGGAGTACGTGGACCTCGTACAGGAACTCGCGCAGGTCCGCACCCTCTTCCTCCGTATCCTCTTTCGCCCATCCGAGCCAGCGCGGCGCCGCCACGAGGTACGCCGTGGAGACCAGCGCCACGACGACCCCGAGCGGTGTCAGCTCGAAGAAGCCCAGCGGCTCGAGCCCGAGATCGGGGAGCTTCCCCGCCACCGCCACGTTCGTGGAGGTGCCGACCAGCGTGCACAACCCGCCCGCCAGCGATGCGAACGCCACCGGCATCAGATAGGCGCGGCGGTCGGTCCGGAACGCGCCGGCCAGTCCTTCGGCCACGGGGATGAACATCGCCGTCGCTGCGACGTTGTTGATGAACGCCGACACCGCGCCGACGGCCAGGTTCAGCACCGCGCGCACACCGCCCTCGCCCCGCCTGGGAAACCGGCGGACGGCGCGCACGAGGAGCTGTGGAACCCCGGTATGGACCAGGGCGCCGGTGAGGAGCATCACGCCGCCGATCATCACCACCACGGGGCTGCCGAGCGCCGCGAACGCCTCTGTGGGCTCGAGCACCCCCGACAGGACCAGCGCCGCGATCGCGAGAAGCGCCGTCACGTAGGGTGGCAGACGCTCGCTGATCAGGAGTGCGAGCACCGCGAGCGCGATCAGCGAGGCCGCGACGATCTCGTAGGTCATGGCGTACGGCGCTATCGGAAGCTTTCCACGAGGACGAGCGCCGCGCAGTAGGCCGCGTACGCGCCCAGGAGGAGGCCGCCCTCCCAGCGCGACAGACGCGATCGCGTGACCGCGAGCGGCACGAGGAGACACGCCACCGCTACCATGACCGGGAGGTGGTAGCGGATCGCGGGCCTCGCGACCGGTAGCGGATCGATGAGCGCCGCCGCGCCGAGGATCGCGAGGATGTTGAACAGGTTGCTTCCCACGATGTTCCCCACCGCGATCTCGGTCTCCCGGCGGGCGGCGGCGACCACGCTGGTCGCGACCTCCGGCAGCGATGTCCCCGCGGCGACCAGGGTCACCGCGATCACGAGCTCCGGGACCTCGAGCGCCCGCGCGATCTCCATGCCGGAGCGGACGAGCCCCTGCCCGCCCCCGACCAGGAGCCCCAGCCCGAGCACCACCGCGGCGATGTGCCCGAGAGGGCGGGAACGCGGGCGCGGCTCGCCCGTCTCGGTCGCGCCGGCCGCCCTCGCGCCCCGAAGCGTCATCGCGCAGTAGGCACCGAACAGGATGAGGAGCAGGGCGGCGTCGGCACGCGTGAGCTCGGCGTCCCACGCGAGGCCCACGAGCCCGACCGAGACGAGGACCATGAGCGGGATGTCCCGGACGAGCAGGGAACGCTCGATCGGGAGCGGCCGCACCAGCGTGCTCAGGCCCAGGATGAACGCGACGTTGAAGATGTTCGAGCCGACCACGTTCCCGAGGGCGACGTCGCTCGCGTCTTCGAGCGAGGCCAGCACGCTCACCGAGAGCTCGGGCATCGACGTGCCGAACGCGACCACCGTCAGACCCACGACCGCCGGGCTGATCCGCGCGACGGCCGCCAGCCTCGAGGCTCCCGTCACCAGCAGCTCGGCCCCTACGTACAGCACTCCGAGGCTCGCCAGCGCGATCACGAGGTGAATGAGCATCGTCCGACGCCTCCGAAGGTGACCGGAACCGAGCCGGGGATCGGGAACCCGATGATGCGAGGATCGTGCTCGCGGGTCGAGCGAGGGAGTCCGCCGTCTCGCGCGAATCGGTACGCCACTTGCACATGGAGGCGCGATCGTCGTTCGGGGAGCGATCCGTTCGATTTCGAGGGAGGATGGGGATGAAGCGTACGATACTGATCGCGTGTTTCGCACTGCTCGCGACCGCACCGCTCGCGGCGCAGGAGACCGCGCGCCGGGGTCTGTGGGGTGGATTCGGGTTCGGGTACGGGAGCCTGGGGTGTCTCGACGACGGCTGCGATGGCCGGACGTCGGGATTCTCGGGGTTCGCCGTGATCGGCGGGACGCCGTCGCCCACCGTCCGCATCGGCGGCGGTACGAACGGGTTCTACCGCGAGGAGGACGGCGTCGAGCTCCGGGTCGCGAGCGCGTTGTTCATCGCGCAGTTCTTCCCCGGCGCGGGCGACTTCTTCCTCCAGGGCGGCGTCGGGGGCGCCTCGCTCGAGGTCGAGCTGGACGTGGAGCTGGATGGCGAGCCCGACGGGTTCTCGATCTCCGGGTCCGAGGAAGGCGCCGCCCTCCTCATCGGACTCGGCTACAACGTGGCGCTCGGCGAATCGGGCAACCTCTCGCTCGTGCCGTTCGGCAACTGGACCATCACGACGATCGAGGGGACGTTCGAGTTCTTCCAGGTGGGTCTCGGCCTGGTCTGGAACTGACCGCCGGCCGGGGGGGGTGCGGCCCCGGGCCGTGCTCCGAGGCCGCTCGCCAGCGACCGGGTCAGCCGCGCGAGGCGACGCCTCGGGCTCCGTCGCCGGCCCGGTCGCGTCGGCGAACGCGCGGGCTCAGCGACCGCCCTCGAGGAAGTACTGGACCGTCGTGACCACGCGCACCCGCTTGTACTCCGGCGAGTAGGCGTCGCGGTCCTCGATCGTGAAGTAGCCCTGCTGGGCCGAGCGGATCGCCCCCACGCGGCTGCCGGAGTCGTGGGCGAACTGCTCGGCGGCCCGGCGGGCGTCGCGGGTGGCCTCCGCGATCATGTCCGGTTTGATCGCCTCGAGCTCGGTGAACAGGAACTGCGGGTTGTACTCGTAGCTCCGGAGCACGGCCACGCCCTGTCTCACGAGCACGCCCGAGGACTGCATGGCCGTCCGCACACGCTCGACGTCGGAGGAGCGCAGCGTGATCGTGACCTCGGCCATGTAGCGCTGGGCGCCCTCGCCCCGGCTGCCGAAGGCCTGGTGGTCGGTCACGCGCGGGATCGACACGCTCACGTCGCCGGGCTGGAACCCCTGGTCGGTCAGGAAGGACCGGACCGTGGCCTCGTCGCGGTCGAGCTCGCCCTGGACGGCCGTCAGGTCGTCCCCGGTCGCGTTGAACACGATGGGCCACAGGGCGAGGTCGGCCGCGACCTCGCGCTCGGAGAGCCCGCGCACCGTCACGTGACGATCGGCCGTCCGCATCACGGCCAGTGAGCGCCCCACCAGCATGCCCGCGCCCGCGATGCCCACGGCGAGGGTGAGGCCCAGGATCCCGGCCTCGCGGGATCGGCTTCGTTCTGTCATGGCCGGGTGATACCCCGCCCGGTTCCGGCGCGTTCACGCGCGGTCTGCCGCCGTAAACGGCTTACTCCTCCGGCGACACCTCCTCCACCTCGCCGAACTCCGCGAGCTGCTCGCGGATCACCGATGCGTCACCGGTGACCACGAGGAGCATCTCGTCGGTGTCCAGGTACTCGGCGGCGATCGCCTGCACCTCGGTGCGCGTGACGGCGTGCACGCGGGTCACGTAGCCGGTCAGGTACTCGTCGGGCAGCCCGTGCAGGTCGAGGAACGCGAGCTGACCCACGATCCCCTGCCGGGTCGAGTTCTGGAGGACGAAGATCCCGGCGAGATAGTTCTGGATCCCCTGGAGCTCTTCCTCCGCGGGCGGCTCGGTCTGGAGACGCTCGATCTCGCGGAAGATCTCCCGCAGGGCCGCCCCCGTGACGTCGGTGGTCACGTCCGCGATCTCCGCCCAGTAGGCGTCGCGGTACCGGGACGAAACGGTGCTCGTCGGGGAGTACGTGTAGCCCTTGTCCTCGCGGATGTTCGACGTGATGCGCGAGGCGAACGAGCCGCCGAGGAGCGCGTTCATCACCTGGACGGCGACGTAGTCCTCGTGCGACGGGTCCACGATCGGGAGCCCGAGATAGATGGTGGACTGCGGCGCGCCGGGACGGTCGATGAGGACGATTCGACGGCCCGTGGCGGGCTCGGGCGGTGAGGGCTCGGCCTCGGCGCCGGCCGCCCAGCCGGAGAACGACGTCTCCACGGCCTCCCGCACGGCGTCGGCGTCGAAGCGGCCGCTCACGTAGAGTCGGGCCCGCGCCGCCCCGAAGTGGGTCTCCCAGAACGCCCGGATCTGCTCGACGGTGTACCCCTGGATCATCTCCGGAGTCGGGAAGATCCGGCCGTAGGGGTGATCGGGGTACAGACGCCGCCGGAACTCGGCCAGGGTGATCGACTGCGGACGCTGGAGCGCGACCGTGATCTGTCGGACCCGGTCGGCCTTGAGCCGGTCGAGCTCCCCGGCCGGGAACGCGGGGTTCTGCACCACATCGGCGATGAGCCCCACCAGCTCGGGCGCGAACTCCGACAGCACGTCGCCGCCGATCGACGTCTGGTCGAGCCCGACCCCGACGTTCAGGGACCCGCCCATCGAAGCGGCCTCGCGCGCGAGGTCCTCCGCGCTCCGGGTCGCGGTGCCCTCCTGCATGAGATCGCCGGTGAGGTCGGCGAGCCACACCTGGTCGTCGCCCTCGTCGATGTTCCCCGTGCGGACCACGAGCTGCACGAACGTCTTGGGGGTGGCCCCGTACGGGGCGAGCGTCACCTCGAGCCCGTTCCCGAGCTCGAACGTCTCGGTGTCGGGGAGGTCGAAGTTCCTCGGCGTCCCGCCGGGTGGCGGGGTCTCCTGGGCCACCGCCGGGCCCGCGATCGCGAGCGCGGCGGCGATCGCCGTCAGCCGCCGGATTGCGGTCGCGCCGCTCATTGGGCCGCCCCCACCGCCGCGCCCGGCTCCACCAACAGGATCGTCCGGTTGCCGGGTCTCAGGTACTCCTCGGCCGTGCGCAGGACGAGGTCCGGCGTCACCTCGGCGAACCGCGCCTCGAGCTCGTTGATGCGGGACGGATCGTCGTCGAACAGGGCGAAGACCGCGAGGAGGTCGGCGCGCCCGATCCCGAAGAACCCGTCCACCGTGTCGTAGAGCCGCGAGCGCATCTTCACGCGCGCCCGGTTCAGCGTCTCGATGTCCACGGGCTCCGTGCGGATACGCTCGATGACCGAGTCTGCCGCCGCGACGATGTCCTCGGACGTCTCGTCCGGATCGTGGATCAGCGACAGGGTCCACAGCATCGGCCCCTCGTAGTTCGCCATGTTTCCGAGCAGGTTGATCCCGCCGTCCACGGATCCGGT
>Ga0299914_10001132_pt1 | contig 17232 bp, 16 predicted proteins | sample RVTome_10_FD_201361 | JGI IMG/M metagenome (GOLD analysis project Ga0299914, IMG submission 201361) | Soil microbial communities from uranium-contaminated site in the Upper Colorado River Basin, Wyoming, United States - RVT153D57 (version 2) ...
TGCCGGGCAGGCGCGCGCCCACCGCCAGCCGGAGCCGGAACGCGTCGGTCCCCGGCTCGCTCAGCACGACCTGCGTGATGTCGCCGCCGCAGAGCGTCGCGGCGGCCTCCGCCACCTGCTGCAGCACCCGGTCGAGATCGAGCGACCGGTTGATCTCTGCCGCGAGGGAAGCCACGATCTCCGACTCCCGGCGCTGGCGGGTGGCCTCCTCGTAGAGCCGGGCGTTGTCCATGGCCACCGCCGCCTGGTCGGCGAACGCCTGCAAGGTGTCCACCTCGGCCGGCGTGAAGCGCCGTCCCCGCTGGTCCGCCACCGACAGGGCGCCCAGGATCTGGCCCTTCACGCGCAGCGGCACCGCCAGGACGGCCGCGTCGCCCGTCGACACCGTTCCCCGCCGCATGTCGGCGGCCACGCGCAGGCGCGGGTCGGCGACGACGTCCTCGGACAGGGCCGCGGTGCCCTGAGCCGCGGCCAGACCCGCAATGGAGGCGTTGCCCCCGGCCACGACGTGCCCGGCCTGGAACGTCGCCGCCCAGCCACCGCCGAAGGCCACGCCGACCAGCGACCCGTCCGGCGCGAGCAGGCGCAGACCGGCGGCCCGCACACGGAACGTGCCGAGCACGACGCCGACGACGCGAGCGCCCACGTCGGCCACGTTCAGCGTCTCGGTGAAGGAGCGCGCGGTGGCCGTCAGCTCCTCGGCGACGCGGCGCCGCTCCTCGGCCTCCCCCCGCGCGCTCTGCTCGCGGTCGAGCAGCGCGGCCCGCTCGCGCTCGACGCGGTTGCGGTCCCACACCAGCGTGGCGACGGGCAGGATGGTCAGGCTGGTGGTCACCATGAACGCCGCCGCCAGCAGGAACGACTCGTCGGACGGTGCCAGAGCGAACGGCCCGAGGCCCCGCAGCGTGCCCACCACGGCGAGGCTGGAGACGATCACCATCCCGGTGGCCGCCTCCCGGGGCCCGAACCGGAAGGCGGCCCACAGCAGCACCGGAGGCACCAGGAACGCCAGCGGGTACGTCTTGCGCGTGAAGGGCACGGCGCCGCCGAACACGACCTGGGTGATCAGGACCACGCTCAGCAGCAGGAGCAGCGCCTCCCAGGGACGCTCGGCGATGCGGCCGGCCCCCCGGTGACGGAACCACAGGAGCGCCGCGGGCACGATCACGACGTCGCCCGCGACATCACCCAGCCACCACGTCGTCCAGATGGTGCCGTAGCCGGACCACGGAGCGTGGCCGGTCAGGCTGAGCACGGTCACGCCGACCGTCGCGCTCAGGGCGGCGCTGGGGATCGCCGCCCCCACCAGGAACCGGAACGGGTCGGCCGCGCGCTCGAAGGCGCGGACGCCTCCCGCGAAGCGCTCCACCAGCCGGGCACCCACGAATGCCTCGAGGGTGTTGCCGCCGGCGATGGCCAGCGCGGTCACCACCGCGCCGGGTGTCGTCAGGTTGACGAGCAGCGCGGCCAGGAAGATCGCGGGCCAGACGCGGCTGCCGAAGAGCAGGAAGGCCGTGAGCGCGATCCCGGCCGGCAGCCACACCGGGCTGGCGCTGGCGTGAATGGTGGTGAGGTACTGCAGGCCGAGCTTGCCGGCCAGGAAGTAGGCGACCCCGATCGAGAGAAAGACAGCGGGTCGGGGCAAGCCGCTACACTTCGTTCTCCCAGACCTGCTCGAGCCGCTGCCGGCGTCGCAAGAGCCGCAGCGTGCCGTCCGGCTCTCTGAGGATCTCGGGAGCCTGCGGGTAGGAATTGTAGTTGATGGTCGCCATGGCCGCGCAGTACGCCCCGGCCCCGCCCACGACGACGACATCGCCGATCTGCGGGCGCCCGACCCGTCGCGGGGCGAGCGCCTCGGGATCGCCGGGCGCCGGCGTGAGGATGTCGCCGGACTCGCAGCACGGCCCCACGAACACGACGTCGGCCGGGGGGCGGCCCTCGGCGAGGACGTCGATGGGGTGCTGGGCGCCGTAGAGCGACGGCCGCGTCACCTCCGGCATGCCGGCGTCGAGCTTGGCGAACAGGTACCCCTCGCGCCCGGTGTCGACGACGTCCACGCAGGTGGCCACGACGGCACCGGCGTTGGCGACCAGGTACGTGCCCGGCTCGATCTCCAGGTGGAGCTCGCGGCCGTCCCGCTCCCGGAACGCCAGCAGCTCCGCACGCACGTGGCCGCCGACGTCGGCCAGGTCGACCGTGGGCTCCCCGGGCATCCGGCCCACCTTGAAGCCGCCCCCCAGGTTGATGAGCCGCACATCGGGCAGCCGGCCGGCGAGATCGAGCGTCATGCGAGTGCAGCGCTTCCAGACCTCGGGGTCGGTCCCGGAGCCGATGTGGCTGTGCAGCCGCGTGATGCGCAGATCGTAGCGCTTGGCGAGCGTCTTGACGTCCTCCAGGTACTCGTGCCAGATGCCGAAGCTGGAGGCAGGCCCCCCGGTGTTGGTGCGGTTGGTGGCCCCGCTGCCGAGCCCCGGGTTCATCCGCACCGAGACCTCGCGACCCGGCGCCACCCGGCCGAGGGCGTCCAGCTGGTGCAGCGAGCAGGCGTTGTAGAGCACACCCCGGCGCAGGTGCTCGGCCAGCCGCGGCGAGGGCATCTGGGAGGTGAGCTGGATCGCCGCCGGCGCGAATCCCGCGCGGAGGGCACGCTCGACCTCGTGATCGCTGGAGGCGTCGACGTGCAGGCCGAGATCCCGGAACAGGGCGAGGATCCCGCGGCTGGGATTGGCCTTCATCGCATACCGCAGCGTGAAGCCGAACGGCGCCGGGAACGCCAGCGCCCGGCGGGCGGTGGCCTCCAGGACCGCGCGGTCGTAGACGTAGCACGGCGTGCCGAAGCGCTCACGCACCTCGCGGGCCTGCTCGAGGGTCAGGGCCGGAACCGGCATGACGCTGAGAGTGGCAGACGATGCGCCCCGATGCAACCGCCGGTCACGAGGGACGCGGTGAGAAGATGCGGGCCTTGACCCGGCCCGGCACCCAGACGGCCAGCATCCGGGCGGCCCGGGCGACCCGCTCGAGCGAGTCCGGCGATCCCGGCCAGTACCGGAGGATCAGGCCGCGGTCGACCCAGTTCAGCACGCCGTCGACGACGACCGAGATCAGCAGCAGGTCGTCGAGATACCCGGCGATCGGCACGAAGTCGGGGATCAGATCGAGCGGGCTCGCCAGGTAGACCACGGCGGCGGCCAGGGCGATCTTGGCGGCCCGCGGCAGCATCGGATCGCCGACCAGCCGCGCGATGAGCCGCACGAGGTTGGGCAGGGCGCGGAGGAGCTGGGTCACTCCAGGCTCTCGGCGACCAGCTCGCTCACATCCTTCACTGCCAGCGTCTCCTCCGCCTCCTTCACCTTGCGTCCCAGGTCGACCATGGCCAGGCAGAACGGGCACGCCGTGGCGGCCACGCCGGCGCCCGTCTGCAGGAGCTCCTCGGTGCGGATGATGTTCACGCGCTTCTCCGACTTGATCTCCATCCACATGTGACCGCCGCCGCCGCCGCAGCAGAGGCCGCGCTCGCGGGTCCGGGGTGGATCGATGACCTTCAGCCCGGGCACCGCCGCCGCGACCCGGCGAGGCGCCTGCATGATGCCGTTGTAGCGGCCGAGATAGCAGGAGTCGTGGAACACCACGCTGGCGCTCAGCGGCTTGATCGGCTTGATCCGCCCGGCCTGGATCAGCTCCTCGATGACCTGGGAGTGATGCAGCACCTGGTAGGTCCCGCCGAACTGCGGGAACTCGTTCTTGATCGTGTTGAAGCAGTGCGGGCAGTGCGTGATGACCTTCCGGAACGCGTACTGCTTCATGGCCTCGACGTTCTCGGCCTGCAACGTCTGGTAGAGATACTCCTCGCCGAGCCGCCGGGCCACCTCGCCGTGGCAGCGCTCCTCCTGCATGACCGCGTACGACACGCCCGCCTTCTTGAGGATGGCCACCACCGAGCGCGCGATCGCCTGGTTGCGCCTGTCGTAGGAGGCCGAGCAGCCGACCCAGTAGAGGTACTCGACCTCCTTACCCGGCTCGAGCACCGGCACGTCGAGCCCGTGGGCCCACGCCAGCCGCTCGCCGGGCGGCAGCCCCCAGGGGTTGCCGGCGCGCTGGATGTTCTGCAGCGCCTGCGGGGCCGTGGACGGCAGCGCCCCCTCCGAGAGCGTGAGGAAGCGGCGCAGGTCGACGATCGTGTCGACGATGTCGATGAAGGCCGGACACTCCTGCACGCAGGCCATGCAGGTGGTGCAGGCCCAGAGCTCGTCGGCCTTGATCAGCTCGCCGTGGATGGGCCCGGGCAGCTGCCCGTGCATGTGGCGCTTGAGCTTGACGATGATCTGCTTGGGGCTGAGCACGGTGCCGGCCATGTAGGCCGGGCAGGCCGCCTGGCAGCGGCCGCACTCCAGGCAAGCGTCGAAGTCCAGCCGTCGCTTCCAGGAGAACTCCTCGAGCCTGGAGATGCCGAGGCTCTCGGCCTCCTCGATGTTCTCGATCGGCTGGATCTCGCCGCGCGGCGTCAGCTTCGAGAAGAAGATGTTGAGCGGCGTCGTGACCAGGTGCATGAAGTACGAGCGCGGGATGATGGCGATGAAGGCCAGCGAGATCACGGCGTGGAAGAGCCACACGCCGAGGTGCACCCCCCGCAGAGCCCCCTCCCCCATGCCGGCCCCGAGCATCGCCTGCCCCAGCACCCAGCCGACCGGCGACCATGGCGCCCACCATGGCTGCACGACCGCCAGCCGGCAGGCCTCTATCACGAAGCCGGTCGCGTTGATCACGAACAGCAGGGCCAGGACGTAGGCGAAGCGCGCCTCGGGATCGATCCGGGCCGGCCGCACCACGAAGCGGCGCCAGACCGCCATGCCGAGGCCGATCACGAAGAAGAGCCCGAAGAGATCGAGGATCGTCTCGTAGTAGAGGTAGAAATCGCCCCGGAGCAGCTTGTAGTCGAACAGCGGCAGCGTGATGTCGTAGTCGATGGTGGCCAGCACGGTGCCCATGAAGAGCGCCAGGAATCCCCAGAACATGGTCGCGTGCATCACGCCGGGGTAGGCCTGGGAGAGCACGCGGGCCTGGCCCAGAGCGTGCTTGGCCACGAGCCTCAGGCGCTGCGGCACCTGGTCCAGGCGCCGCTCGGGGCCACCGGCGCGCCAGAGCTGGACGCGCTGCCACACACCCCAGGCGAAGAGCGCGATGGCGACGGCACCGCCGACGTAGAGGAAGATCTGCGCCCAGCCTGGAACGTTCCAGAAGGTGTCGCGGAAGGGCACCGTGGCGGTGGTCATGGACAGTCCAACGATATCATGGGCAACAGCGCGGCAACCGCGGAGTACGGGTCGGTGGCGCCGGCCTCGACCTCGTCGAACGTCGCCCGCAGCGCGCCGCCGGCCAGCCCGCGAGTCACTCGCGCGCGGAACTCGTCCACCAGCAGCGCCTCCAGCTCCGCCCGGCGCCTCCGGCGGCGCCGAGCGTGCAGCGCCCCGCTCGCCTCCAGGATGCCGCGGTGGCGCCGGATCTCGCCTAGCAGCTCGGTGATGCCGACGTCGGCCTGGGCCTGGCACGCCAGGACCGGGATCTCCCAGTCGACGTCCTTGGCCGTCGTGGAGCTGCTGTAGTGCAGGTGCGCGGCGAACTTCAGCTCGGCCATGAGGGCGGGGGCGCCGGCGCGGTCGGCCTTGTTGACCACGAAGACGTCGGCCGCCTCCATGAGCCCGGCCTTCATCGTCTGGATCGCGTCGCCCGACTCCGGCACCAGCGTCACCACGGTCGTGTCGGCGAGCTTCATGATGTCGAGCTCGGTCTGGCCCACCCCCACGGTCTCGACGAGCACCCAGTCGTGCCCGGCCGCGAGCAGCAGCTTGAGCACCTCCCCGGTGGCCCGGGCCAGCCCCCCCAGCGAGCCGCGCGTGGCCATGGAGCGGATGAACACCCCGGCGTCCAGCGCGTGAGCTTGCATGCGGATCCGGTCGCCCAGCACGGCGCCGCCGGTGAACGGGCTGGACGGATCGACCGCGACGATCCCGACCGTGGCGCCCTCCGCCCGCAGGTGGGCCGTGAGCCGGTCGACGACGGTGGACTTTCCTGCGCCCGGCGGGCCGGTGACGCCCACCACGTACCCGCCGCCCGCGCGCGGGTACACCGCTTTCATGATCCCCGGCACGGCCGCCGTCCGGTTCTCCACGTGCGTGATCAGCCGGGCCAGCGCGAGCCGATCTCCTCGGAGCATGCGCTCGACGAGCGCCCCCGGATCGGCAGCCCGCGGCGTGGAATGTTCAGCCATCGATGTCCAAGACAGCGGATTGTAGCACCCGCCGTCGCGCCCGGGCCCACCGCCGGCTGCGTCGATCACCTGCGCGAGCGGGGACGCGACGTCCCCGCTCGCGCACGGCGTCGACGATCTCGGCTACTTCTTCTTGGGTGGCACGCGGAAGGGCGTATGGCAGCTCCCGCACGCCAGGCGGCCGTAGTCCTTCACCAGCGCCTGCACCTGGCCGGCGTTGTTGGCCTGCGCGGCGTCGCGCATCTGGAGCGACAGCGTCTCCATGTTCTTCGCCGCCGCGTCGAACTCCGCCCGCTTCTGCCAGATCTCCGGCTTCGCGGCCGACTTGGCGGGCGCCAGCGAGCCCTCCGGGAACAGGGCCGGGATCCGCCTGGCGGTGGCGGCCAGCTTCTCGGCGTCGGCGGCGACGGCCGCCACCTGGCCCGCCTTCATCTTGTCCTGCACGCTGCGCCAGGTCGCGCCCTGCTCCTTCATGAGCGCCTGGCGCTTGTCGATCGCCTCGTCCGCGCTCATCCTGGTCATGCCTCCGCCGCTGGCGCAGCCGGCGACCGCCAGGGACACCAGGCTGCCAACCACCACCGTCGCCTGCAACATCGCTCGTGCCTTCATCTCGCCTCCTCGTGGGTGCGCGGGACGCTGGACGCCCCGCGGGCTGTACGTCTACTTCCCGATGCTGTTGCGCACTGCGGGAATCGACTTGAGGTACCGGGCGATGGCCACCAGGTCGTCGCGCGTCATGTCCTTGTAGCCGGCCAGCGTGCCCTGGATCACCTCGCCCATGAGACCGCCCGCCACGTCACCGTCGGGCTTGTTGCCGGAGCCGAGGTAATCGGCGATCTCCTCGACCGACCACTTTCCAATGCCCGTCTCGGGGTCGGGCGTGATGTTCGGCATGGCCTGATCCTCCGGCCCCTTGGGGGTGCCGGCCAGGAAGCGGCTGGTATCGCTGGCCATGGTCATCGTGCGGGGCGTGTGGCATTCGCCGCAGTGGCCCACGGCCTTGACGAGGTACTCGCCCCGGGCCAGCCCCGAGGTCGGCGCCTTCGGCGGCGGCGTCTCCCGCGGCGCGAAGGCCGCCAGCCAGGCCGGCAGGAACACGGACTCGAACAGCGGGACCGTGATCTGCTTGGGCTGGTTGGCACGGTTGACCGCCGGCGTCGTCCTCAGGAACGCCACCAGCGCGCGCAGATCGCCCTCGGCCATGCCGTTGAACGTCGGGAACGGGTGCACGGGCAGCAGCCGCTCGCCGCCAGGGCGCCGGCCGAGGCGGATGGCCGCGATGATCTCCTCGTCCGTCCAGCTCCCGATGCCCGTCGCCCTGTCCGGCGTGATGTTGCTCGAGTACACGGTGCCGAAGGGGCCGTCGTAGCGGCGGCCTCCCGCATTGATCTGGCCCTTCGGCGCCGTGTGGCAGCCGCAGCCGCCGGTGGCGCCGAACACGTACTTTCCCCGGGCGATCTCCGCCGCCGAGGTCGGCGTGCCCTGGGCCAGGGCGCTCGCCGGCCACGCGAGGAGCAGACAGGTGGTGAGTAGAGCCCCCAGGACAGCCGACCACATTTGGGGGTCAACACCTCACCGGGCGGCCCGGTTCCCGGAGGTCGACTGCGCGCTCAGGGTGACCTCCATGACGAGGGCGTCCTCGCCGGTGTCGTAGTAGTAGCCGTGACGCCGGCCGACCACGCGGAAACCGAAGGACTCATAGAGGGTCAGCGCATGGTGGTTGCTTGGTCTGACCTCGAGGACCACGACCTTGAAGGCGCGAGCCCGTGCGTTGTCGATCACGCTGCGCAGCAGGGCCCGAGCGACGCCTTGCCGGCGCGCGCTGGGCCGGACCGCCACGTTGGTGATGTGCACCTCGTCGGCGACCTCCCAGAGACAGAGATACCCCACCACGTGGCCGTCGTCGTCGCGCGCCACCCAGCAGCGGGCGACGCGGTTCTGCTGCATCTCGTAGAGGAACGCGCCCCGGGACCAGGGCATCGTGAACGACGCCCGCTCGATGGTGAGGACCTCGTCGAGGTCCTCGGGGCGCATGCGGTCAAGCGCCAGCGAGGACACGGCGCTTGAGCTCCGCCTCGGAGGGCCGCAGGTAGAGCGGGGCCAGGGCGGCGGCGGCCACGGTGTCGCCGCGGCGCAGGCGCTCGAGCCCGAGCACGCCGACGCACGCGGGCGACGGCAGCCGTTGCGGTGCGGGCAACCACCGTGCGTGCGGCGAGCGAATCGCCGCCGCCCCATCGCCGGCGAGGATCGCGGGCTCGTCCAGCCGCTCGGCCAGGGCCTCGGGCGACAGCGCCAGGTAGTCCCACTCGCGCCGCATCGCCCCGCCATCCCAGCGGTAGCGCGAGGTGTAGACCTCGCCCTTGCGGGCGTCGAGGACGGGGCAGACGGGCAGTGCCGCCCACGGCAGCGCGGCCGCCATGGCGTCGAGCGTCGGGACGGCGGCGACGGGCAGGTCGAGCGCCAGCGCCAGCCCCTTCACGGTGCTCACGGCGATCCGCAGCCCGGTGAAGGAGCCGGGCCCGATGGCCACGGCCAGCCCGCCGAGCTGACGCGCCGGCCAGCGGGCGTCGGCCAGCACGCGGTCGACCGCCGCCATCAATCGCTCGGAGTGCGTGATGCTGACGTCGAGGACGTACTCGGCGACCAGCCGCTCGCCCTCCAGCAGCGCCACCCCGCCGGCCAGCGAGGAGGTTTCCACCGCCAAAACCCGCATACGGCGGGAGTCTAGCACGCGCCCGTGCGATAATGCCGGGCAGGAGGAGCCGATGAGCGCGGCGCCCCAGAAGAAAGACCCCGTGGCCGTCGAGGCCGAAGTCCGCGAGAAGATCCACCTGGAGATTCTCAAGCGGACCGGTGCCTACCACGCCAACGACCACGTGCTGCTGCCGTCGGGTCAGCACACCAGCGAGTACATCGAGAAGACCCTCGTCACCACCGAGCCCTCGTTCACCGAGGGGCTCGGCGGCGTCATCGCCAAGCACTTCGCCCCCTGGCCGGTGGACGTGGTGCTCTCGACCGGGCCCGGCGCGCTCATCCTGTCGCACTGCGTGGCCCGGGCGCACCCTTCGAGGCCCGTGGTGGTCTACGGCGCCAAGGGCCTGGCGCGTGGCAAGCGCCGCGTGACGCTGCCCGCCGAGTTCCAGCGGCTGATCCGCCCCGGGACCCGCGTCCTGCTCGTGGAGGACCTCGTCTCCAGCGGCACGACGCTCAACCTGCTGATCGAGCTGGTCGAGCAGCTCGGCGCCCACGTCGTGGGGGTCGGCTGCCTGTGGCGGCGGACCTCGGTCGAGGTGGACGGCAAGCCGGTGTTCAGCCTCGTGAGCCGCGACTTCCCGACCTATGACCCCGCCGATTGTCCTCTTTGCCGCAAGGGTGTTCCCTTGAACGAGGAGTTCGTGCGGCGGGTCAACCATCGACGGCCGTCCGCGGTCCACGAGTCGAACCCCCTGTAAGAGCACACGTTTCTGGTGGCCCGGCCACCGCCTGCACCACCCCGATCGTCATCGGGCCGTCCGGGGCACAGCGCTTGCTCTGCAAGCCTTGCAAAGGAGGCGCGCCCATGACCAGGACGACGCTGGCCGCGCTGCTCGCCTTGCTGGTCCTCCTGCCCGGGCACCAGGCAGCGGCCGACCCGATCGCGGTCAGGTACACGGAGGGGATCGCGCGCGGCTTCCCCGTCCTGCGCTCGCTGGACGGCGTGGTCCTGGCTCAGGGCGAGATGGCGCAGGTTCCGCGCGGCGGGGGCGTGATCGACAGCCGCCTGGTCTTCCGGTTCCGGGACGGCTCGCTGCACGACGAGCGTGTCGTCTTCTCCCAGCGTGACGTGTTCACCCTGCTGAGCTACCGGATCGTGCAGCGCGGCCCGTCGTTCCCGGAGACGGTCGAGGCGAGCGTCGACCGGGCCACCGGCCGTTACGACGTCCGCTACCGGGGCGACGAGGACAGCCCCGAGGAGACGCTCACCGGCGAGGTGACCCTGCCGCCGGACGTGTACAACGGCCTGCTGACCACGCTGATGAAGAACCTGCCGGCCGGCGACTCCAGGGTCGTGCAGATCGTCGCGTTCACGCCGCAGCCGCGCCTGGTGAAGATGCTGATGGCGCCCGCCGCGCAGGATCCGGTCCAGGTCAACGAAGCCGCCGTCATGACCACCCGGTTCCTGGTCCGGCCGCAGCTCGGGCTCTTCGCCTCGCTGCTGATCACGGACGTCCCCGATCTGAAGTGCTGGATCGCCGGTGGCGAGGCACCGGCCTTCGTCCGCTTCGAGGGCCCGCTCTACTTCCTCGGCCCGGTCTGGCGGATCGACTGGTCCTAGGCCGGAGCGGGCCCCCGGGCGCCGGGGCCAGGGCTCAGGCGGTCTCCCAGAGCCCCTCGGCGACGCCGGCGCTCTTGTAGGCGTCGCGGATGCTATCCAGGTTCTGGGTGACCAGCAGGCCGATCTTGGCGAACGGCTCGAAGACGGGGCCCTGGCCGGCGATGAGCGGAAACGCCACCTTCGGCAGCTTGTCCCACTGCCCGTGCAGCGTGTCGCCGACCGTGGCCAGCTGCGCGTAGAAGTCCTCGCGGCCCTGCTCGGCCCGCTTGACGATCGGCGTGATGACACAGTCGATCGTCTGGCGGGCGCGCGTCGTCGCCTCCTCCATGGCCGCCTCGGCCAGCGGCACGACGGTCACCCCGAGCTCACCGAGGAACCGCTGCAGGAGCAGCCCCAGCTTGTCCTGCAGGAGCGCGGCCGGCAGCCCCACGGTCTTCACCGACCGGTGGCCGAACTGCCGGGCGTCGGCGTACAGCTGACCCTTCAGCCAGTCGACGTAGGCCCGGTTGTCCTCGTCCTTCCACCACTGCCGCAGCATCTTCTTGCCCCAGTAGCGGATGGTCGCGTAGTAGATGTCGCGCTTGAGCAGCTTCTGGGCGATCCCGCGCCAGGAGTAGAACTTCTCCATCGCCCCGATGGCGGCCATCTGCAGCTCCCAGGGGCTCATCCGGCGCGGCTGGTGGACGGCGTGGTGGCCGTCGTAGAACGTCCAGTTCCGGTTGATCACGTACTTGTCGCCCCGAGCGTAGAGCGAGTCCCAGTCGGGCGAGCCGGGGATCGGCGTGAGGATCATGAACTGGATCGAGTCGATGTCGTGCTTGAGCGCGAACTCCGCGGTGGCGTCGATCGTCTCGACATCGTCCTCGTCGGAGCCGACGACGAACATGCCGTGGATGCGTATCTTGTGCTCGTGGAAGCGCTCGATCGAGCGCTCGATCTTGGCCAGGTCCTGCTTCTTCTGGAAGAGCTTGAGCGTGCGCGGGTTGATCGACTCGAAGCCGACGTAGACGTTGAAGCAGTTGGAGTCCCGCATCAGCTGCAGCAGCTCGGGGTCGTCGACGGTCTCCGTCCGCACCTGGGCGCCCCACTGCGGGGTCAGGTCGCGGGCGATCATCCCTCGCAGCAGCTCCTTCACCCGCTTCTTGTTGGCGGTGAAGATGTCGTCGGCGAAGAACGTGTACATGTTGCCCCGGTGGATCTCCAGCTCCTGCAGCACCCGGTCGATCGAGTGGGTGCGGAAGGCGTGGCCGTACATGCCCGGCACCGAGCAGAACGTGCAGGAGAAGGGACAGCCTCGCGACGTCGCCACGGAGATGACGCCCCCGGGCTTCCAGCCCTCGATGAGGCGATAGTCGGGGATCGGGTTGACGTCCAGGTTGGGGATCTTGGGCCGCTCGGGGTTGCTGACGATACGGCCGTCCTGGGTGCGGTACGTGAGGTTCTGGATCCTGTCGAAGCCCTCGCCCTGCTGGATGGCGTCCACCAGCTCCTGGAAGGCCAACTCGCCCTCGCCCCGCACGACGAAGTCCGCGTGCTGCAGACCCTCCTCGGGCATGAACGAGGTATGGGTGCCGCCCATGACGACGACGGCGCCGGCCGCGCGCGCGACGTCGGCGACCTTGTAGGATTGCGGCGCCGTCGACGTGATGGCCGAGACGGCGACGAGGTCGGCCGACAGGACCTCGCTCATGTCGATCGCCTGGATGTCCTCGATGTAGACCCGCACGTCGTAACCCTTGGCCCGCATGATCGTGCCGAGGAGGACGGAGCCGAGCCGGGGAATGCACACGCGGCTGTAGATGTGCAGGTGGGTGGACTTGGGCTCGACGAACACCAGCTTCTTCAGCGGCCGCTTCATAGGCTCGGTCTCCTCGGCGCGGGGGCCGTCCCCTTGGTCGTGTGCGGCGCGTTCTGGCGGCGAGATTTTGATCACACGCTACCGCGCAGTACCGGGGAAGTCAACGATCCTGGACGCTTGCCCGGGACCCCATATCCTGGGGTTGTCCCGCCCCGTGCACCCCACGTAGCATGGCGGCGACCTATCGTGGCATGGACCACCGGCGCGCCTACCTGCTCCTCGGCCTCGTCATCGTGTTCTGGGCCGGCCACTACCCCCTCGGCAAGCTGGCCCTCGAGGATCTCGGCCCCCTCACGCTGACCGGGGCCCGGACCCTGCTGGCCGCGCCGCTGCTGGTCGTGGCCGCCCGGCTCACCGCCCCGCTGCCCCGGGCGCTCCGGCGCGCCGACTACGCCGCCTTCGTCGTGCTCGGCTTGAGCGGGCTCGTCGCCAACACCGCGGTCTGGTACCTCGGGCTGAAGTACACCACCGCCCTGAACGCGGGCATCATCGGCGCCTCGTCGCCGATCTTCGTCGGCGTGGCGGCCTCGCTGCTGCTCGGTGACCGGCTGAGTCCGCGGCACTGGGTCGGGATCAATCTCAGCGTCGTGGCGGTGCTCATCACCATCGCCAAGGGCTCCCCCGCAGTCCTGCTGCGGCTCGAGGTGAACCGCGGTGACCTGCTCATCCTCGCCTCGCAGGCGGCCTGGGTCGTGTACTCGCTGTACAGCCGCGCCGCCGCCTCCACCCTGCCCCCGGCGTGGATCATGGCGGGCGCGAACGTGGTGGGAGGCATCGTCCTCGTGCCCCTGGCGCTCCTGGTGGAGCGCCCGTGGGAGGCCTGGCGAGCGTGGATCGGCTGGCTGGTCGTGCTCTACGGGGCGGTGCCGATCACGCTGGGCCACCTGTGGTTCTATCAGGTGATCCGGACGCTCGGGGCCAGCCGCACCGTCACGCTGCTGAACCTGATGCCCTTCGCGGTCCTGGCGCTGTCGTGGGCGTTGCTCGGCGAGACGCTCCACACCTACCACGTGGCCGGCGCCACGCTGGTGGTGGCCGGCGTCTACCTCGCCACGCGGCCAACCTGAACCCGGGGCTTGGCGGGCGGCGCGGCCTTCGGCTTGTCGTCCTTGAGCAGTCCCTTCACCTCGTCCATGAACTGGGCGATGTCCTTGAACTGGCGGTACACCGAGGCGAAGCGCACGTAGGCGACCTGGTCGAGGCGCTGCAGCTGCTCCATGACCATGTCCCCCAGCTCCTGGCTGGAGATCTCCTTCTCCGCCCGCTCGTGGAGCTTGGCCTCGATGTCGCCCACGACGTTGTCGACGGCCTGGATGGCGATGGAGCGTTTCTCGCACGCCTTGAGAAGGGAGCCGCGAAGCTTCTGGCGATCGAATGGCTCGCGCCGCCCGTCGCGCTTGACCACGTGAGGCAGGACGTCCTCGATGTACTCGTACGTCGTGTACCGGCGGTGGCACTTCAGGCACTCGCGCCGGCGGCGAATGAACTCGCCGTCGCGGCCGACCCGCGAGTCGACGACGCGATCCTCGGTGTGGCCGCAGAACGGGCATCTCATCGGCGCCCTCCTCCTGTGGCGGGACCGCTCATTTCATCCGGTCCGGATAGAGCGGGAAACGGCTCGTGAGCTCCTGGACCTCGCCGCGCACCCGTGCCTCGACCGCGGAGGCCCCGAGGTTGCCCAGCACCCGGTCGATGAGCTCGGCGATCAGCGCCATCTCGGGCTCCTTCATCCCCCGCGTGGTCACCGCCGGCGTGCCCACACGGATCCCGCTGGTGACCATGGGGCTGCGTGTCTCGAACGGGACCGTGTTCTTGTTGACGGTGATCCACGCTCGATCGAGCGCCTCCTGGGCGTCCTTGCCGGTGATCGCCCGGGCCGAGAGGTCCAGGAGCAGCAGGTGCGTATCGGTTCCGCCGGTCACCAGCCGATGCCCGCGGGCCAGCAGTGCCTCGGCCAGTGCCCGGGCGTTGCGCACGATTTGCTGCTGGTAGGCGCGCCACTGCGGGGTGAGTGCCTCGCGGAGAGCGACCGCCTTGGCGGCGATCACGTGCATGAGCGGGCCACCCTGCACCCCGGGCATGACGGTCCTGTCCAGCGCGGCGGCGTGAGCGGCCCGGCACATCACCATGCCGCCCCGCGGCCCCCGCAGCGTCTTGTGGGTGGTCGTGGTGACGAAATCGGCCACGCCCACCGGCGAGGGGTGCAGGCCCGCCGCGACGAGCCCCGCCGGGTGGGCGATGTCGGCCATGAGCGTGGCGCCCACCTCGCGAGCGATCTCGCCGAAGGGTGCGAAATCGATCGCCCGCGGGAACGCCGAGCCGCCGGCGACGATGAGGCGCGGCCGGTGCTGCCGGGCCAGATCGCGCACCTGGTCGAGGTCGATCCGCTCGGTGTCCCGCCGGACCCCGTAGGCGACGATCGAGTAGAGCTTGCCGGAATAGTTGACGGGGCTGCCGGCGGTGAGATGGCCCCCGTGCGAGAGATCGGGGCCGAGCACCACGTCGCCGGGCCTGAGCAGCGTGAAGTAGACCGCCATGTTGGCCTGCGCCCCCGAGTGGGGCTGCACGTTGGCGTGCTCGCAGCCGAACAACTCCTTGGCCCGCGCGATGGCGAGGTCCTCGACGACGTCCACGACCTCGCACCCGCCGTAGTAGCGCCGCCCGGGATACCCTTCGGCGTACTTGTTGGTCAGGACCGAGCCGGTCGCTTCCAGGACGGCCTCGGACACGAAGTTCTCCGAGGCGATCAGCTCCAGGTTGCGGTGCTGCCGCTGGGCCTCGTCCCGCAGGGCCTTGGCGATCTCGGGGTCGCTGTCCGCAAGCCGCCGGAGCATACGCCGACCATACCGATTGTGGCCCCTGGCGTCAAGACGGCTAGATGTTGTTGGATCTCGCCATGCCGGCCGGGAATGCGAAGGTCGCCAGCTCGGCCCCGTCCGCCCCGGCGGCCACGAGACGAGCCACCTCCAGACGGGCCTCCACGGCCTCGGCCTGGGCGGCCGTCATGCGGGTGAGAGGGTGCCGGGGAACGAAGAGGGTGCAGCAGTCGGCGTCGGGCTCGATGGAGACCTCGAAGGTGCCGAGCTGCTTGGCCTCGTCGATGATCTCGCGCTTGTCGGTACCGATGAGGGGCCGCAGCACCGGGCCGGTGGCGGCGGCATCGATGGCGGCGATGTTCTCCAGCGTCTGGGAGGCCACCTGACCCAGGCTCTCGCCGGTGACCAGCGCCAGCGCCCCCTCGCGCCGGGCGATCGCCTCGGCGATACGGACCATGAGGCGCCGGTAGACGACGACCCGGGCGGGCCCCGGCACCGTGAGCACGACCTCGCGCTGGATCTCGCCGAACGGCACCATGAACAGCCGGGACTCGTACTGCCACTCGGTGAGCCGCTCCACCAGCGTCCGCGCCTTGGCCTGCGAGGTCGGCGGCAGGTACGGCACGCTGTGGAAGTGCACGAACACGACGCGACAGCCGCGCTTGAGCATCCGCCAGGCCGCCACCGGCGAGTCGATCCCCCCGGACAGCAGCGCCGCCACCGTGCCGCCCGAACCGACCGGCAGGCCGCCCGGACCCGGCCGGCGGTCCAGCGAGACGAACGCCTCGTCGGGCAGCACCTCCACCACGATCTCGACCTCGGGATGCTCGAGGTCGACCCGGGTGGCCGCTCGCTCCAGCACGAAGGCGCCCAGCGCCCGGTTCAGCTCGACGCTCGTCATCGGGTACGTCTTGAACGCGCGCCGGGCGGTGATCCGGAACGAGCGAAGCTCGCGGCCCTCGATGAGCCGCCCGATCACGCTCTGCATGCCCTCCAGGGTCGACGCCGTCCGGTAACCGAGCGAGACGCTGGCCACCCCGCACACGCGCCGGACCCGCTCGCGCACGAGGTCGGGCGCCGGGTGCTGGTCGAGGTCGAGCACGATGCGTCCCGGCCGCTGGCGCACCCGTACCGGCCCGGCGTCGGCGAGCGCACGGGCGAGGTTGCGGGCGAGGTGGCGCAGGAAGAGCGGCCGGTTTCCCCGCTTGAGGCTGATCTCGTGGTAGTGAACGACCACCACTGGGCGCAGGCGGCTCACCCGTCGGCCAGCTCGGCGGCCAGCGCCCGGGCGCGGGCCAGCTCCTCGGGCGTGTTGACGTTCATGAACGCCACCTCGGGAGCGCGGTGCCGCGCGACGTCGGCCTCGTCGATCTCCACGACCCGCACGCTGTCGAAGAAGCCGACGATCCTCAACCGCCCCGCTCGTAGACGGGACTCGATGGGCCGCAGGCAGGCCTTGCCGTACACGGCGTGCATCGTCTCCAGCTGCGTGCCCACCCGCGGGATGACGACGTCGCCCTCCGCGGCGCGGGCCACGACCAGGCGCACGATCTCGCGGTGGAGGAACGGCATGTCGCAGGCGACGGTGAAAGCCGCCTCACCGGACGCGGCGGCCAGGCCCGTGAAGATCCCGCCCAGCGAGCCGTGGTCGGGATGCAGGTCGGGCACCATCGGCACGCCCAGGAAGGCGTAGAGCTCGGGGGTATTGGTCACGATCAGCACATCGTCCACCACCGGAGCGACCGCGTCCAGCACGCGCTCGATGATGCGGCGGCCCCCGAGCTCGAGAAGCGCCTTGGGCCGCCCCCCCATCCGCGTGCTCTTGCCACCGGCCTGGATGACGCCCGTCACCCGCATGGCGGCAGCCGGACCGCACCGGCGCGAACCAGTCGGGGGGGCTCGACGGTGACGTCCAGCACGGTCGAGGGCGCCCCACCGGCGGTGGCGCCGCCATCGAGCGTCAGCGCGATCCGCGCGC
>Ga0299914_10001133_pt1 | contig 17217 bp, 17 predicted proteins | sample RVTome_10_FD_201361 | JGI IMG/M metagenome (GOLD analysis project Ga0299914, IMG submission 201361) | Soil microbial communities from uranium-contaminated site in the Upper Colorado River Basin, Wyoming, United States - RVT153D57 (version 2) ...
TGTTCTCACAGCGGATCACCGACGGGGCCTTCCCGAGCGCCGTATCGGGGTCCTTGAGCCCATGGCCGGTGAGGACGCAGACGACGGTCTCGGGCTCCGCGTCGCCCTCGACCGTGGGCAGCCCGTGTGCGAGGATCCCGGCGACCGAGGCCGCGGACGCCGGCTCGCAGAAGACGCCCTCGTGGGAGGCGAGCAGCCGGTAGGCGTCGAGGATCTGGTCGTCCGAGACCGCGGCGATCCGGCCACGCGCCGAGGTGACGGCGGCCATCGCCTCCTCCCAGCGCGCCGGATTGCCGATCCGGATCGCCGAGGCCACAGTCTCCGGGTTCGCCACGGGCTTGCCGTGGACCAGCGGCGCCGCGCCCTCGGCTTGGAATCCGTAGAGGATCGGCCGCGTCTCGCGCTCCGAGAAGCCGCGATTCCAAGCGGTGACGTTCCCCGCGTTCCCGACCGGTATCGCGAGCGCACCGGGGGCCTCGCCGAGCTCGTCGATGACCTCGAACGCGGCGGTCTTCTGGCCCTCGATCCGATAGGGGTTCACGGAGTTGACGAGCTCGATCGGATGCGTCTGGGCGAGCTCGCGGACCAGACTCAGTGCGTCGTCGAAGTTGCCCCGCAGCGCGATCACCCGGGCGCCGTGGATCAGCGCCTGGGCGAGCTTGCCGATCGCGATCTTGCCCTCCGGCACGATCACCGCACCACGCATCCCGGCCCGGGCGGCATAGGCGGCGGCGCTTGCCGCGGTGTTCCCGGTCGAGGCGCAGATCACGGCCTCTGCCCCGCGACCCGCCGCGCGCGAGACCGCGACGGTCATCCCGCGGTCCTTGAACGACCCGGTCGGGTTCGCGCCCTCGAACTTGAGCAGCACCCGCACGCCCACGCGCTCGGAGACCACCGGCGCCTCGATCAGCGGCGTCGAGCCCTCGTTGAGGCTGACGACCGGGTCTCCGGGCTCGAGCGGCAGGTGCTCGCGGTACCGCTCGATCAGGGGCGGGGGCACAGACATTCTCCTACGTCGCTCACCGAAGGCCTAACTCGCGTAATCCTCGGAGCCCATGATGTGGATCGAGACGTAGGGCTCCTCGCCGACGACCCAGCTGTCGTGGCCCGGCGGCACGTAGAAGAAGTCGCCCGGCTCCATCACCCGCTCGGTCCCGTCCTCCATCGCCACCGCGGCGCGCCCGCTCAGCACCAGGCCGACGTGCTCGACCCGGCACAGCGACTCGCCCGACGCAGCCCCGACGTGCTCGGACCATTTCCAACCGGGCTCGTAGGTCGCCCGCCCGAGCGTCATCGGCCCGACGCGATACGTCTCGAACCTCCCCTTCTCGAACCTCCGGGTCTCCGTGGGGGCGTCGAAGTTGACCAGGGCGAGATCCATTACAGGAACTCCTCCTCGATCACCCTGATCGCCCGCGGCGTCGCGCGCATGAAGTCGAGCTTCGCGAGCTCCTCGAGCGCGGCGTAGAACGCGCTCTCCGAGGTCTCGTGCATGACCATCACCAGCCGCGCCTCCTCGCCGGTACCGCGCTGAACGACGCTGCGGACGGAGATCCCGCTCTGGCCGAGCACGTCGGCGACCGCCGCGAGCACCCCAGGCCGGTCCGCGACCTCGAGGTGCAGGTAAAACGACGACGCGACGTCGCGGACGACCTCGAGGCGTTCGCCGGGGACGTGCACCGGCGCGTCGCCCGAGAGGATCGAGACGACATCACCCAGCACCGCGGTTGCGGTCGCCTCGCCACCGGCCCCGGGGCCCGACATCGTGATCTCGGTGATCGCCGGGGCCTCCACCATCACCGCGTTGAACGGCCCCTCGATCGGGGCCAGCGGGTGCCCGCCGTAGAGGAAGCAGGGGAAGACGCGGACGCTGACCCCGCCCTCGCGGCGCTCGGCCACCCCGAGCAGCTTCAGCGACAACCCGAGTTCCTTGGCGTAGGCGAGGTCGTCAGGTTGGATGTCGGTGATCCCCTCGTAGGCGACGTCGTCGAGCCCGATCGCCGTGCCGAACGCGAGCCGCGCGAGGATCGCCATCTTCGCCGCGGCGTCGGCCCCGCCGACGTCGTCGCTGGGGTCGGCCTCGGCGTAGCCGAGCTCCTGCGCCCGGACGAGCACGTCCGCAAACGACGCCCCGGTCCGTGCCATCTCGGTGAGGATGAAGTTCGTCGTGCCGTTGACGATCCCGAAGACCTTGGTGATCTCGGTCGCCCCCAGGCTTTCATGGATCACCCGGATCACCGGCACCGCTCCCGCCACCGCGGCCTCGAAGCGGAGCTGCACCCCGGCCTTCCGCGCGGCTTCGAACAGCTCGTCGCCGTGCTGGGCCACGAGCTGCTTGTTGGCGGTGACCACGTGCTTGCCGGCCTCGAGCGAGCGCAGCACGTAGTCGCGTGCGGGCTCGGTGCCGCCGATCAGCTCGACGACGATCTCCGAGTCGCCGAGGATCGAGTCGAAGTCGCCCTCGTCGCGGCGCAGGACGCCGGCGATCATCGGCCGCCGGCCCGAGATCTCGGCGACCGCGTCGGCGCGCGCGGCGACGAGTTCCGCGAACGCGGCGCCGACGTTCCCCATGCCGAGCAGGCCGATGCGGGCCTCAGACGTCACGGGCACCCAGGTCCTCCCAGGTCTCGCGCCGCACGACCGCGCGGGCATCGCCCGCCCGGCAGAAGACCACGGGCGGGCGCGGGACGCCGTTGTAGTTGTTGGCCATCGCGTGCCCGTAGGCGCCGGTCGCCGGAGTCACCAGCAGGTCGCCGACCCGGGGCGCGGCGAGCTCCACGTCGCGCACGATCAGGTCGCTCGACTCGCAGTGCATGCCGGCCACGGTCACGTGGGTATCGGCCGGGTCGGCCGCCCGGTTCGCGATCAGCGCCTCGTAGCGGGCGCCGTAGAGCATCGGGCGCAGGTTGTCCGACATGCCGCCGTCGACCGCGACGTAGGTGCGCACCCCGGGGATCTCCTTCACGGTGCCGACCTCGTACAGGGTGACGCCGGCGTTCCCGACCAGCGACCGACCGGGCTCGACCAGGATCCGTGGCATCGGCTCGAAGACGCGGCGCACGCCCTCGACCTTGACGTCGACGTAGGACTCGATCGAGGGCGGCTCGTCGCCGGCCGTATAGGCGATCCCGAGCCCGCCGCCGACGTTGAGCAGCCCGAACTCCTCCCCGCTCAGCCCGCTGTCCGCGGCCAGCCGCCCCAGAGCCTCGATCGTCTTCACGTACGGCTCGAGCTCGAAGATCTGGGAGCCGATGTGGGCGTGGAGCCCGACGAGTCGCAGGTTGGCGGCACCGCGAACGGCCTCGATCGCCCGCGCGGCAAGTCCGTCCTCCAGCCCGAAGCCGAACTTCGAGTCCAGCTGTCCGGTCTGGATGTACGAGTGCGTGTCGGCCTTGATCCCCGGCGTCACCCGGATCAGGACATCGAGCGGGCGCGAGAGGAGTCCCTCGAGGCGCTCGATCTCGTCGAACGAGTCGACGATCACGTGGCCGACCCCGGTCTCGATCGCCAGCTCGAGCTCGGCCGCGGTCTTGTTGTTGCCGTGGAGGTAGAGCCGCTTCGGGTCGCAGCCCGCGTCGAGCGCGAGCCGCAGCTCGCCGCCGGAGGCGACGTCGATCGCGAGGCCTTCCTCGGCGAACAGCCGGTAGATCGCGCTGACCGGCGCCGCCTTGGAGGCGTAGATCACCTCGAAGTCGTCGGTCCGGGCCCGGAACGCCTCGACATAGCCTCGCGCCCGCGCCCGGAGGTCGTCCTCGGCGTAGACGTAGGCCGGCGTGCCGAACTCGGCCGCCAGCTCGACGAGGTCGCAGCCGCCGATCTCGAGATGGCCGTGCTCGTCGACGCGGCTGCCGATCGGGTAGACGGCCGAGCCCTGGACGGGGTTCGCGCCGATTCCGGCCTCCATCAGCCGTGCCTGTCCGTGGTGAGCTGCATCGGGGCCGGTCATTATCCCGGCCGTGAGCCGAGCCGGACACCCGATTTGATCCGCCGCACGCTTCCATCCCCCGAGGGGCCGAGCGTCCGCGGCGAGCACGAGGGCCGGCCGTACTGGCTCTGGCTGCCGCAGGGCGACGGGCCGTGGCCCGGGATGCTGATCCTCCATGGCGCCGGCTCGCGCAAGGAAAACCACGCCGACTTCGCCCGGATGTGCCGGGCGGGAGGCTGGGCCGCGCTGTCCTACGACCAGCGCGGGCACGGCGAGTCCGCCGACGAGATGGGTCCGGCGGCGCTGGGCGATGTCGGCCGCATGGCCCGGTTCCTCGCGGGCGTCGAGGGCGTCGACGGGGATCGGATCTGCGCCCGCGGCTCGAGCATGGGGGGCTTCATGGCGATCCACGCCGCCGCCACGTCGGCGGCGATCGCCGGCGTGATCGCGATCTGCCCCGCGGGGGAGGAGCACCTGCTGCGCGGGCTCCGCAACGACGACCTCGAGTTCCGCGCCGGGCCCGAGGCGCGCTCGGCGCTCGCGGCGTGGCTCGGCGAGCACGACCTGCGCGATGCTGCGCGGATCATGGGGCCGAAGCCGTTGATCCTGCTCCACGCCCGCGGCGACGAGCGAATTCCGAGCGACTGGTCGGCCCAGCTCCACGCCGCGAAGGCCGACCCGGTCAAGCTCGTCGTGCTCCCCGGCGGCCATCACCGGTCGGTGCAGCACGACCCGGAGCTCCAGTCGGTCGCGCTCGGCTGGATCGCGGCTCGGCTCTGAGCCGAACCGGCGCGGCTAGTTGCCGCCGCCCAGGAGCGAGCCGGTCGGCCCGTTCGGCCCGAGCAGGCCGTTGGTGGTCTGGTTGACCGTGTTGGTCACCTTGTCGCCCAGCTCGTCGTCGCCGACCAGGCCGCCGACCCCGTTGACCGTGTTGTTCGCGGTCTGGTCGAGCGGGCCGGTGACGTCCTTGGTCAGATCGTTGAGCGGGAGGTTCGCGCCGAGGCCCCCGGCGGTGTCCTCGAGGCCGTTGACGACGCCGCCGACGGCGCCGGGGCTGGTCGGCGTCTCGCCGCCGGTGCCGGGCGTCCCCCCGTTCGGCCCGTTGCCGCCGAACCCGGGCGTGATCCCCGGGATCGTCGCGCCCGGGGGCAGTGCGGCGAGGATCTCGTCGAGGGCGGCCGCGCTGGGAGTCGCCGGCTCCGCAGCAACCGCGTCCGCGGTCGGCGCCGCCGCGGTCGCCGCAGCCTCGGGCACGCCGGCCCCCAGGTTGACGGTGGCGTCCGGCGAGTCGTCGGCGCCGAACGGCATGCCGTTGAAGGCGACGAATGCGGCGACCCCGAGGAAGACGACGACCGCCGCTGCAACCAACGCCGCCGTGGCGCCGCCGCCGGCCAGGTAGGCGCGGACGTTGGCGTTGCGGCGGACTGGGATGTTGAGCGATGCAGATTCCACGTTTGGGCACGAACGACGCCGAAAAGATGGAAGTCCCTACGTGTATCGGCAGGTACCCCCGGATTCTTTAGAACATTCGTCGAATTGTTACGCGACGGCTACAGGTAGCCCATCGGGTCCACCGGCGAGCCGTTGATCCGCACCTCGAAGTGGAGGTGGTCGCCGTAGCAGTGGCCGGTGCAGCCCACGTAGCCGATCACCTCACCCTGCGAGACCGAGCCCGAGGTGAGCCGGTAGCTCGACTGGTGCGCGTAGCACGTGGAGAGGCCGCCGCCGTGATCGATGCAGGTGTAGTTGCCGTAACCCGAGGTCGGCGCCGCGAGGACGATCGAGCCGGACTTGGCGGCGCGGATCGGCGTTCCCGCGGGCACCGCGATGTCGATGCCGGCGTGCAGGCGACCCCAGCGCATGCCGAAGGGCGATACCACCGGGCCGTTGACCGGCCAGATCATGCCGCCCGAGCCGCCCTGGATCGGGCCCGCCGGCAGCGGGTCGGTCGACGTGGTGGAGGCCGCCTCGGCGAGCTGCGCCTGGATCTGGTCGCTGAGATCTGAGATGTCGCCCTCGAGTCGCTTGGCGGTCGTCTCGACCTGGTCGAGCGCCGCCGCCTTCTGGTCGCGGACGGCGTCGAGCTCGGCCTCGCGCGCCTCGAGCTGCTGCCGGGTGCGCTCGAGCTCGGCCTGCTTCGCCTCGATCTCCTGCTTGGCGATCCGGATGCGCTCGACCGTGCGACGCGACTCGTCGCGCAGGAACCGAACGCGCGCGACGATCGCGGCGTCCTGGTCCTGGATCCGAGTCAGGTAGTCGTAGCGGCTGACGAGGTCGTCGAAGCCCTCGGCCTCGAGGATCACGGTCAGGGCGTCGGGCTGGTCCGACTTGTAGATGTCGACGAGCCGGTCGGCGAGGATGCCAAGCGACCGGTCGAGCTTGTCGCGGAGCTCCGCGAGGTTCTGCTTCTCGGCCTCGAGCCGCGCCTCGGTCTCGCGCAGCTGCTGGGCCACCTCGGCCTCCCGTGCGCGCAGCACTGCCACCTCGCCCGCGAGCTGGGAGATCTTGTCCGAGTAGCGGCTGATCTCGGTCGAGAGGACGTCGCCGCGCTCCTTGACCTCCTCGAGCTCGGTCTGCTTCGCCGCCCGCTCCGACTCCAGATCCTGCGCCAACGCGGTCCCACCCGCCGCGGCGAGCAGGAGGGCGACGCCGAGCGCGAGCGCGCGGCGCGACGGGGTGCGTGTGGGCTCTCGGTCGGGCATCTCCGGGGGCGGGCGCAGCGAGCTCCGCCCACTGGCCTAGGTTCCCGCGGGCCCGCACGGTTCCTGCCCGTGCAGGCACGGTGAGTGGGCGCCAGGGTAGCAACGGTCGGGGAGTTTGCAAGCATTCCTTAACACTTCTGCGCCAACCTGCAACGGCGCTTGCAGCAGGGATTTCAGGCGTGGGCGGAGCCGCGGCGGACCTGGAGCAGGGCCCCCTCGTTTGCCTCCTCCTCCATCTGGAGCGTGGTGTGGGCGATCCCGAACCGCTCGCGCAGCAGGTACTCGAGCTCGCGGCGTGCAAGGTCGCGGTCCCTGCCCCGCGCGGTCACGACGTGCGCCGAAAGCGCGACGAACCCCGTGGTGACGGTCCACACGTGGAGCTCGTGCACCTCGCGCACCCCGTCGACCTCGACCAGCGCCCGGCCGAGCACCTCGACGTCGAGGCCGGCCGGCGCGGCCTCCATCAGCACCCCCAGGGGCTCCAGCACGAGGCGCCCCGAGGCGAGCAGGATCAGGACCGCGACGACGAGGCTCGCCACCGGGTCGGCCTCGAGCCAGCCCGTCGTCAGGATCAGCGCGCCGGAGGCGACCACCGCGAGTGACCCCAGGGCGTCGGCGAGCGAATGGCGCAGAACCGCCTCGAGGTTGACGTCGACGCGATCGCCGCGGGCGAGGACGAGCGTGGCGACCACGTTGCCGGCGAGCCCGAACAGCCCCAGGACGAGCACGCCGGCCCCCTCGACCTCGGGCGGATCGGACAGCCGCCCGACGGCGGCGACCGCCACCAGCACCGCGATCACCACCAGCGCGAGCCCGTTGACCAGCGCCGCGAGCACCTCGCTGCGCTGCAGGCCGAATGTCGTCCGCGGGCCGCCGGACCGGGTCGCGAGCGCCGCGCCCGCAAGCCCGAGGCCGATCGCGCCCACGTCCGAGAGGACGTGCCCGGCATCGGCCAGCAGGGCGAGCGACCCGGTCAGCAGCCCGCCGACGACCGCCGCGGCGAGCATCGCGCAGTTGATCGCGAGCGCGATTCGCATCCGCCGCCGGTTGTCCGCGCGGCGCGCGTCGAGGCCGTGGTCGTGCACATGAGCGTGACTCACGTGCGTAAGTATCCAGCGGGCGACACGCGGCGCGAAAGGATCGTTGCCTCCCTGGCAGGGGCTAGATTCCCGCCGGATGCTCCGCGGGGCGCGCTACACCGACCTCACCCACCGGATCCGCGCCCACCCGGTTCGCGGCCTCGCCGGCCTGTTGGTCCTCGCCGCCCTGATCGCGGCGGCCGCGATCGGCGTCGCCTCGTTGGTGGACGACGACGATGCCGATCGCTCGGTGGCGCCCGCGCCCGAGGTCATCGTTCGCACCGAGGAGGCGCCGGAGGAGCCCACCGACCTCGGATTCCCGGCGTTCGCGACGGCCAACACGACGCGGGTCGCCGGACCCGACTCGGTGTCGGTGGCGGCGGGAGTGGCGCTCGCGACCTTCCCGGCCGGCGGCGCGGTCGAGGGCCCGAACGCGGTCACGCTCGTTCCCGCCGACGATTGGGCCGCCGGCGTCGCGGCGGCCTCGCTGGCCGCGGACCCGGTGGGAGCGCCGGTGCTGCTTTCCGAGGACGACGAGCTGCCCGAGCTGACCGGCCTGGCGCTGGCAGCGCTCGATCCCCAGGGCTCGGCCGAGACCGGCGGCCGCCAGGTCTTCGCGGTCGGCGCCGCGCCCGAGCCCGATGGCGCTCGGACGACCCGCATCGAGGGCGCGAATGCGGCCGAGGTCGCGGTCGAGTTCGCGCGCCTACGGGAGCGCCTCACCGACGAGGCGCCTCGGCATCTCCTGATCGCGACCGCGGACGACGCCGGCTTCGCGATGCCCGCCGCCGCCTGGGCGGCCCGCTCGGGCGACCCTGTGCTGTTCGCGCAGCGCGACTCGATCCCGAGGGAGACCCTGGCCTTCATCAAGGACCACGACGACGTCCCCGTGTACCTGCTCGGGCCGGAGAGCGTGATCTCGGGCAAAGCGGAGGATCGGATCGCCCAGGCGAGCAAGGCGCCGGTGCGGCGAGCCGGGGACGCGGACGACCCGGTCGCGAACGCGATCGAGTTCGCCCGGTTCGCCGACGGGACGTTCGGTTGGAACATCAACGATCCCGGGCACGGCTTCGTGATCGCCAACGTCGAGCGACCCGCCGACGCGGGGGCCGCCGCGGCGCTCTCGGCTGGCGGCACCTGGGGCCCGCTCCTGGTCACGGACGACGCCACGGCGGCGCCGGCCGATCTCGAGGGTTACCTGCTCGACATGAAACCCGGGTACGACGTCGACCCGACTCGAGCCGTCTACAACCACGTGTGGATCGTCGGCGACGAATCGGCGGTCTCGGTCGACTTCCAGGTCGAGGTGGACGAGATCGCCGAGGTCGCGCCGATAAGGTCCGGCAGCGGCGAAGCGATCCTCGGCCCCGAGCCGGGCACCCCTGAGCCCGAGGGCCGGGGCCGCGGTGGAGACTCGAGCGGAGCGGACAGAGACCAATGAGCGAGAGCGAGCGACCGGATCGGCTGATCCGCACCGAGGTCACCGTCGACGACATCCGCGCTCTCGCGGGACCCGCGACACCGCATTTCTCGCTGCAGATCCGAAACCGCATCGCCCGGCTGATCGCCGGCCTTCCCGACGGTCATCCTGCTCGCGTCGAGGGTGAGCGCCAGATCGCGCGCCTGACCGACCTCGCGAATCATTCGGGCGAGCCGCGCGGCGCGGCATGAGTGCCCGCGAGCGGCTGAACGCGATACTCGCCCCCGACGCCGCCGCCCGGGCGGCGGAGCCCGAGGCCTGGAGGGACGGCTACCTGGACCTGCTGGGAGACGAGGCCCCGGAGTCCACGGGCGTCACCCAGGACCTGATGCTGAGCCGCGTCGTTCCGACGATCTACGAGCGGTGGTGGCGGCCGGCGCTCGCCCGCGCCGCGAAGGGCTTGACCGGACCGGGGATGTCGGAGGAGGTCCGCATCGCCCGATTGTTCCTCGGCCTGACGAGCGGCGACCGGGTGCTCGACGTGGCCTGCGGGCCGGGCAACTTCTCGCGCGAGTTCGCCAAGGCGGCGGGCGCCGAGGGCCTCGTGGTCGGCATCGACGCCTCGCCGACGATGCTGGCCCGAGGCGCCGAGGAGAACGAGCGCGCCGAGACGCGCAACCTGGTGCTGGTCCGTGGTGACGCTACCGCGCTGCCGTTCGGCGACGCCAGCTTCGACTGCACCTGCTGCTTCGCCGCACTGCACCTGTTCGCCGATCCCTTCGCCGGCCTCGACGAGATGCGTCGGGCGCTCGCGCCGGGCGGCCGGATCGCGCTGATGACCTCGATCCGGCGCCCGGTGACAGCGAGGCCGATGAAGCCCGTCGTCGAGCGGCTCAGCGGGATGCGCGTCTTCGAGCCAGACGAGATCACCGGCGCGCTGGCCGAGCGCGGGTTCGTCGACGTCCGCCAGCGGGTCTCGGGGCTGGTCCAGTTCGTCGGCGGCCGACTTTCGTAGTCAGGCCGGCTCAACAACGCCGGGGCTCGGCTTCGCTCCGCTCCGCCTCGCCAGCAGCGTCACCGCAATCAGCGGGAACAGCAGCACCGAGAGCAGGCCGGCGGCGATGAAGCCCGCCGAGGTGGCGGCGTCGATCAGGTCGAGATCCTGACCGATCGCGGTCGCCGCCACGATGAACGGCAGCGAGGTCGCCTGCAGCAGACCAGCCGCGAGCACGCGGCGGTCATCGAACTCGCGGCGGTAGAGCAGCGCCGGCAGGCCCCGCGCGACGAGGAGCGCCGCAAGGAACGCCGGCACCGCCATGATCGCCGAGCTCTCGGCGAACAGCGCATCGAGGTCGAAGCGCACACCGCTGGTGACGAAGAAGACCGGGATGAACACGCCGAAGCCGACCGCCGCGAGCTTCGAGCGGAACTCGGGATGGGTCATCGCGTCGTCCATGTCCAGGTGGTTGAGGATCGCGCCCGCGGCGAACGCGCCGAGGATCAGCTCGAGCCCGAGCTGCTCGGCCAGGGCGACCATGCCGATCAGGAGCACGAATGCCCCCCGCACCCGGATCTGGGCGCTGGTGTCCTGCAGGCGGACCAGCGCCGCCGAGATCCGGCGCGAGTGTTCGGCTCCCGCCACGGCCAGCGCCACGGCGGCGATCGCCAGCACGAACAACCCGATCAGGATCAGCTTCGCGTCGAGTCCGGTGGCCTCGCCTGAGAACAGCAGCGTGAGCAGCAGGATCGACGCGAAGTCGGCGATCGACGCCGCCGCGATCACGAGCTGGCCGAAGCCGGTCCGCGCCTCGCCGCCGTCGGCGAGGACCGGAACGACCACTCCCAGGGAGGTCGAGGCGAGGATCACCGCGATCAGAAGCGGCTCGTCGGCGATTCCGGCGAGGTCGAGCGCAAACCCCGCCGCCACGGCGAGCGCCAGCGAGACCGCGAATCCGAGCAAGGCCGAGCGCAGCAGGCGTCCGCGCAGAGCGGAGATGTCGATCTCGAGGCCGGCCAGGAACAGCAGGAAGGCGAGGCCCACGAGCGCCATCACCTCGACCGGGTCGTCGACCTCGACCCAGCCCAGGACGGCGGGGCCGATCACGATCCCGATCACGATCTCGAGGACGACCGCGGGCAGCCTCAGCTTCGGGACGAGCCCGAGCGCGAACGGCGCCGCGAACCCCGCGGCCGCGACGATCAGCAGATTCTGGAAGTCGAGCTCCCCCACGCCGCGTTAGTGGCACGGGGGAGTCCGGCGTTACTGCGGCGCGGTCAGGACCCGCACCGTTTGAGTCCGAAGTCCTGTGCGGCAGCCGTCGCCGCGGCCAGGGCATCGCTTTCGACGAAGGCCTCGGGATTCTCCGCGAGCTCGTCGATTCCCGCTTGGAGCTTGTCGAGGATGTCGGCCACCGCCTCCTCCTCGCCGGCCGGCGGCGTCAGGGCGGCGATCTTGTCGTGCTGCGACTGCAGGTTCGGGATCACGATGTCCTCGGCGAACGCGGCCGCATCCTCGCCGATGGGCGGACCCTCCGGATACTGTGCCAGGGCCTCGTCGGCCAGCTCCTCGTCCTCGGTCTGGCAGATCTCGTCGGCGGCCTCGATGAACTCCGCCTTGGTCGGCGCCTCGCCGTTGGCGCCCGTCGTCTCGGGCTCGGCCTCGGTGGTCGTGGTGGTGGTCTCGTCGTCGTCGCCGCAGCCGGCGATTACGAGCCCGGCGGCGAGCGCCAGCAACGCCAGCGCGATCGAAGTCAGCTTCAAGTGAGTCCCCTTCCTGAGACGTCCCTGGTCAGGGCGCACCCTAGCCGGAACGGAACCCGCACTGCCGGGAACCGTAGGCTGCGGCCAGGCGCTCGGCGCGGCGCAGCGCCGCGGGCACGCCATCCACGAGGCTACGTGGATCGCGCTCGATCGCCGCGATCCCCCGTTCGGTCGCCGCGAGGATCGCCGCGACCTCCCGCTCGTCGCCATCCGGCGCCCCCAGCGCCCGGATCGCGCGAACCTCGCTCTCGAGCGCCGGAACGACGATCGCGGTCGCGACCCGCTCGACCTCGGCCGGATCCGTCTCGCCGCGGCCGGTCACGAGGTCGTCCGCCGCCGCCTCGATCCGGGTCTCCGACGCGACGCAGATCCGGTCCGCCTCGCGCAGGAACTCGACCTTCGAGACCGGCTCGACAACCACGGGAGAGAAGTCGTCGGGCCCGTCGTCATCGCCGCACCCCACGACGAAAGCGGCCGCCAACACCACAGCCAGAATGCCGAGCGCAGGCCGGGGGCTCGGCGGTCGCCTCTCCGGGAGACTGTCGGCCGCAGTGATGCTCGTTCGCAGCCAGGGCCGGAGGCCTGAGCCTCCCGGCAGGCGATGCCGAGTCACGGGCCGTGAGTTGTACGCACTACACGCGCTCGATGATCGTGCCCGTGCCGAGGCCGCCGCCGCAGCACATCGTCACCAGCCCGAGCTGCTTGTCGGAGCGCTCGAGCTCGTGCAGGAGCGTCGTCACCAGGCGGGCGCCGGACGACCCGAGGGGGTGGCCGAGTGCGATCGCGCCGCCGTTTGAGTTGACCTTGTCCATGTCGGGGTCGTGCTCCCGGCGCCAGGCCGCAACCACGGACGCGAACGCCTCGTTGATCTCGATCAGGTCGAAGTCGTCGATCTGCAGCGAGTTGCGATCGAGCAGCCTCTGCGTGGCCGGGATCGGGCCCGTGAGCATGATCACCGGATCGACGCCGACGGTCGTCTGGTCGACGATCCGTGCCCGTGGGGTCAGGCCGAGCTCGTCCGCCTTCTCCCGGGTCATCAGCAGCACCGCTGCGGCGCCATCGGAGATCTGGGAGGAGTTGCCGGCGGTGATCCGGCCGTCCTCCTTGAAAGCCGGCCTGAGCTCGGCAAGCTTCTCCAGCGACGTGTCGCGGATCCCCTGGTCGGTCGTGTGGGTGTCGCCGTTGACCTGGAACGGGAAGATCTCACGCTCGAAGCGGCCCTCCTCGGTGGCGCGAGCGGCGAGCTGCTGGGAGCGCAGCCCCAGCTCGTCGAGCTCCGAGCGCGGGATCTCCCACTGCTCGGCGATCATCTCGGCCGAGATCCCCTGCGGCACCAGGTTGTAGCGCTCGAGCAGCGCGGGCGAGAATGCCAGGCCGTGCTCCTGCATCACCGACGCGGAGTCGGCGAACGAGATGTGGCCCATGTGCTCGACTCCGCCGCCGATCACGACGTCGTGGACGCCGGAGGCGACCAGCGCGGCCGCAAAGTTCACGGCCTGCTGGGCTGAGCCGCACTGGCGGTCGACCGTGGTGGCCGGCGTCTCCATCGGCAGCCCGGCCTCGAGCCAAGCGTTGCGGCCGATGTTGATGCCCTGCTCGCCGAACTGCTGGACACAGCCCGCGACCACGTCCTCCACCTCGGACGCGTCGATGCCCGCGCGATCGATCAGCTCGACGTACGTCTTCGCCAGGAGGGTCGAGGCGTGGACGTCCTTGTAGTAGCCCTTCTCCTCATGCCCGCGGCCGATCGGAGTGCGCACCGCCTCGACGATCACGACTTCTCGGCCCTGGAACTTTCCGTTGCTGGACATCTTTGAGTGCCTCCTCACGAGAGTTGCGTGATGAAACTATAGACCAGTCAACCGCGGGTCGAATCGGGCTCGGTCACGGTCGGCAGCCTAGCGGGAGCTGACCGCCGAGTCAGCGGGTTGACGCCGGCGCACGCTTCGGCGCGCGCCTGATAGGAACCCGCGCGTGAGCGCACGCAACGGATACGAGCGGCCCGGCATCGCCGGCAGCGGCACGATCGCCACCGGGCTGGCGGCGTGCGCCAGCTCGCTCGGCGAGGTGTGGCTCCTGGCCCGCAGCGACGCATCGGCCTGGCGCGCGGAGGAGCAGGCCCAGGCCGCCGCCACCAAGCTCGAGGGCGCCGTCGCGGGGCGGATCAAGGTCACCACCGACGCCGGGCGGCTCGCCGGCTGCGACCTCGTGGTCGAGGCGATCGCCGAGGAGGCCGACGCCAAGGCGGAGCTGCTCGCCGAGACCGGAGCCGCGGCTCCGGAGGCCGACCTCGCGACCACGACCTCGTCGCTGTCGATCACAGAGCTGGGCGAGCGCTGTGGTCACCCGGAGCGGTTCTTCGGCCTCCACGTCTTCAACCCGGTGACCCGGATGGAGCTGGTCGAGCTCTGCGTACCGGCGCGCGCACGCGACGGTCTCGCGGAGCGGGCGCGGGCCTGGTGCGGAGCGCTCGACAAGGTCGCAGTCGAGGTTCCCGATTCCGCGGGCTTCGTCGTCAACCGGCTGTTGTTCCCCTACCTGTTCGACGCCGTCCGCGTGATGGAGAGCGCGGGCCTGTCGGCCGCCGCCGTCGACGATTGCATGCGGCTGGGAGCCGGGCACCCGATGGGGCCCCTGAAGCTCCTCGACTTCGTCGGCCTCGACGTCGCGGGCGCGATCGGCGAGGCGCTCCACTCCGAGTCGGGCGACGAGTCTCATCTGCCGCCGCGGACGGTCACCGAGTTGATCCGCGCCGGCAAGCTGGGCCGCAAGAGCGGCGAGGGCTTCTACAGCTATTAGAGGCCTAAGCCTCGACCCGACCGCCCTTGCCGGCGCGGTCCCAGACGACGTCCGCCTCGGAGACCCGCTGGCGCTCCGCCTCCTCGGAGACCTCGCCCCAGGGCAGGCGCGCATCCGGGAGGTCGTCCCAGCGCGCGAGCTCAAGCGCCTCGAGCGCTCCGCTCAGCGCCGGCCCCAGACGCTCCTCCGAGCCCAGCATCGCCCTCAACACCTCTAGCTGCTTGTCCGTGAGCCGCACGATCCACATGACTGCCCCTGACGTCGGTGATCTGGACGTCGCTCAAGTTAGGTCGGCGGGCGGACGTAGCCGCGCGGCCCCGATTCGCGCTATTTCCGCTCGAGCGGCGGAGGTGCCACCGGATGCTCGGAGGTGAGCGGCTTGATCCGCACCGCGACGATCCGGTTCTCCCGGACCGACTCGACCTTGATCTCGTGGCCGTCGGCGCGGATCCGGTCGCCGCGCTTCGGCAGGCGGCCGAGCTCCGAGAACACGTAGCCCCCGATCGAGTTGTAGGCGTCGGAGTCGACCGGGAGCTTGATCCCGGCGTCCTCCAGGTCGCCGAGCGCGACGTGGCCGCGGACGTACCAGTCGCCGTCGGCCAGGCGCCTCACCATCGACGAGCGAGCGTCGGTCTCGTCCTCGATCTCGCCGACGACCTCCTCGAGGATGTCCTCGACGGTGACGATCCCGACCGTCCGCCCGTACTCGTCGGAGACGACCGCGATCGAGCTGCGCTGGCGCTGGAGCTCGGCCAGCAGGTCGTCCAGCGCCTTGGTCTCCGGGACGATCGGGACCTCGCGGATCGCGCTCTCGATCGAGGCCTCGGCGCCGGTGTTCATGTAGAGCCGGACGAGGCTGTTGTTGTGGACGACTCCGCGCACGCGGTCCGGGTTGTCTTCCTCGATCGCGACCAGACGCGTGTGGCCGGAGGAGACGCAACGCTGGAGCGCGTCCTCGACGGTCTCATCGGCATTCACGGTGACGACCGCCGGGATCGGCGTCATAACCTCGCGCGCCTCCTGCTCATGGAGGTGGAAGACGCCGCCCAGCATGACCGCCTCGCCCGGGTCGAGGTTGCCGCCGCGGGCGCCGCGGCTGATCAGCAGGCGAAGCTCCTCGGGGCTCGTCTCCTCGGCGTCGCCCGGATCGACGCGGAACACCCGGCGAACGACGAACTGAGCCGGCACGTTCGTGATCACGATCAGCGGCGCGAACAGGCGCCGGAAGACCGCCAGCGGGCCGGAGATCCACATCAGCATCGACTCCGCCCGGGCGATCCCCAGCATCTTCGGCGCCTGCTCGCCGAACGTGACGTGCAGGAGAGTGACGATCGTGAAGGCGATCGCGAACGCCAGGGCGTGGGTGCCGCTCTCGCCCAGGACGTCACCAAGTGCCGGTTCGATCAGGTCGGCGATCGCCGGCTCGCCGGCGAAGCCCAGCCCGATCGACGCGAGCGTGATTCCTACCTGGCAGGTGGCCACGCCCTCGTCGATGTGGTCGAGCTGGGCGAGCGCCCGCTTGGCACGCCGGTCGCCCTCGTTGCCGCGGTGCTGAAGGCGCGAGGGACGGGATCTGACGATCGCGAACTCGGCCGCGACGAAGAACCCGTTGGCGAGCACGAGCACGACTACCAGGAGCAGCAGGACGGCACTCATCGACCGCCGGTCCTGACGGCTTTGGGGTCAGACCCGGCCACTCGCTGTGGCCGGGTACTCGGAGGTCGGTCGTCGTCCATCGGCGACCACCTGAGGATACAGCCACCACGCGGCAACCGTCGGGACTCGGCATGCACCAGGGCCCCGCGGCGCGCGCGCGCCGCGGGGCCCGGCCGAGCCGCTCGCGCCCGGTAGGTTGGCCGGGTGGAGCAAGGCTCGGTTCCATACGTCGACGCCCTGCGCGAGCACGCGGCGCGGGACCCGGCCCGGCTCTACGTCCCGGGCCACAAGGGCGGGGCCGGGGCCGACCCGGCACTGAGCGACGCGGTGGGGGCCCGCGCGCTCGAGATGGACATCCCGTCGCTGATCCCGGGAATCGACGTCGGCCCGGAGCCGACCCCCTTTGAGCTCGCCCAGCGGCTCGCGGCCGATGCCTGGGGAGCGAAGCGAAGCTGGTTCCTGCTGAACGGCGCCTCGCAGGGAAACCACGCCGCGTGCCTCGCCCTGCGGCACGCGGGGCAGCGCGTCGTCGTCCAGCGCAACGCCCACTCGAGCGTGATCGACGGCGCCGTCCTCGCCGGGCTCGAGCCCACCTTCGTAGCGCCCGAGCTCGATCCCGATCTGGGGATCGCGCATTGCGTGACGCCCGACGCGTTGACCGGCGCCCTCGACGCGACCCCGAACGCGGTGGGCGCGATCTGTGTTTCCCCGACCTACTTCGGCGCCTGCGCAGACGTCGCGGCGCTCGCCGACGTCGCCCACTCGCGCGATCTGCCCCTGGTGGTGGACGAGGCGTGGGGCGCGCACCTGCGCTTCTCGGACGAGCTCCCGGCGAGCGCGCTCGGGTCCGGCGCCGACCTGGTGATCTCCTCGACC
>Ga0299914_10001135_pt1 | contig 17213 bp, 13 predicted proteins | sample RVTome_10_FD_201361 | JGI IMG/M metagenome (GOLD analysis project Ga0299914, IMG submission 201361) | Soil microbial communities from uranium-contaminated site in the Upper Colorado River Basin, Wyoming, United States - RVT153D57 (version 2) ...
GGCACGGCGAGCAGCGGCTTCTGGCTATCGCCGCCGCGCTCGAGCGCCACCTCCGCTCGATCCCGGAGCTCGCCCGCCCGGTACCGGACCTCGCGAAGCTCGCCGCGTGAGGTCCGGCCCCCCGCGCTCAATCGTTCCGACCGCGCATGAAGGGGTCGAGATCGGAAAAGCTCACTGCGCTGCCGGCGAACGAGAACGTGCCGCGTTCCGCGATCTCCCGCGCCGCGGTCAAAAAGGCGCCGAGCGCGGCACGGGACAAAACGGAGCCGAGGCTGATCCGCTTCGCGCCGGCGGCCGCAAGCTCCTCGACCCGGAAGCCGGCGCCGGCCAGGACGTTCACGGGTCTGGTGAGGCAAGCGCAGACCGTCCGGATCGCCTCCAAGTCGGGCAAGCCGGGCGCATAGAGGACGTCCGCGCCCGCCGCCTCGAAGGCCTGGAGCCTTCGGATGGTGTCGTCGAGGTCGGGGCGACCGAACAGGAAGCTCTCGGCGCGGGCGGTCAAGGTGAAGGAAAACGGCGCGGAGCGCGCGGCCTCCACGGCAGCGGTCACGCGCTCCAGCGCGTGCGAAAATTCGTAGATCGGCCGTGCGGGATCGCCGCTCGCATCCTCGATCGAGGCGCCAGCGAGGCCGACCCCGGCGGCGAGCCGGATCGTTTCGGCGGCGGCCTCGGGCGCGTCGCCGAAGCCGTTCTCGAGATCGGCCGATACCGGTAGCGGCGTCGCTTCGACCATGGCTCGCGCGTGCTCCAGCGCCTCGTCGCGCGTCACGGCACATTCGCCATCGCGCCGACCGAGGGTGAAGGCGAGCCCCGCGCTCGTGGTGGCCAGCGCCTCGAAGCCGAGGCCGGCGAGGATGCGCGCCGTGCCCACGTCCCAAGGATTGGGGATCACGAAGGCGCCCGCCCGCTCGTGCAGCGCGTGAAACTTTTTCGCCTTGTCCGCTTGGCTGGGTTGCATGGTCGAAGTCCCTCCCTTGGCGCCCGTGGCAATCGACTGTAGGTCCGCGGGCCTTTCGCGGCTAGCTTCGGCGGCAAGCGGGCCAAGGGACAACGCCATGTCGCGCATCCGGGACATCCGTCTGATCGGCATCGCCTACGACATGCCGCCGGACAAGGCCTACGGCATGGCGCGGCGGCTGACCGCACGGCGCGAGTGCGTCCTGGTCGAGGTCGAGACCGAGGATGGCGTGATCGGCATCGGCGAGGCCTGGGGCACGCTGCGCACCGCCGCCGGCTGGCTGCCGCTGATCCGCGAAGCCTTCGTCGGCCGCGAGATCTACGATCACCCGCTCATTTTCGGCGACATCATCTCGGGCGGCTACCACATCGGCCTCCAGAATGCGCTAATCGCCACCCTCGGGGGCCTCGACGTCGCCCTCTACGACGCCATGGGGAAAACCCATGGCCTGCCGGTCTGCAAGCTGCTCGGCGGCCGGGGCAAGGAGCACGTCCCGGTCTACGCCTCTGACGGTTACCTCACGAAGGATCCGGCCAATCAGCTCGAGGCGCAGCTCGAGCGAATCGCCGGCAAGGGCTTCCCGGGCGCCAAGTTCAAGATCGGCATCAGTCCGAAGTCCGACGAGCAGCGGGTCGCGCTGGCCCGGCGCGTTCTGGGTGACGAGATGCTGCTGATGGTCGACGTCAACGGCAACTACACGGTCGACCTAGCGCTCGAGAGCATGCGGCGCATCGCGCCTTACGGCATTCACTTCTACGAGGAGCCGCTGCCGCCCCAAGATGTCGACGGCTACCGGCTGCTCGCGACGCGCGCGACCATTCCGGTCGCGGCCGGCGAGGCGCTCTACACCGCGTTCGATTTCCAGAGGCTGCTCGCCGGCCGCGCGATCGACGTCGCCCAGCCCGATCTGGCGCTGTGCGGCGGCTTCGGCCAGGGGAAAGCCATCGCGCTGCTCTGTCAGCTCCACCACGTGCATCTCTCGCCGCACGTCTGGGGCAGCGCCGTCGGGCTTGCCGCTGCGGTGCACTTCATGGCGGCGCTGCCCGACTATCCGCACACCGAGCATGTGCCACACCCGCGCCTGGTCGAGTACGACGTCGGCGACAATCCCCTGCGCGACGCACTCCTGACAACGCCGCTGGCGCCGGTCGACGGGCACATCGTGGTCCCCGATGGCCCCGGCCTCGGCATCGAGATCGATCCGGAGATGCTCGCCCGCCATCGAGTGGAGTGACGGCCAGCAGGCCGGCCTCGCTCGCCTCTTTGCCCGAGGCTGCGGCTGCGCTATATGGGGCTCTCGTGCGCGCGTAGCTCAGCCGGATAGAGCGCTTGCCTCCGGAGCAAGAGGTCGTGGGTTCGAGTCCCGCCGTGCGCACCATTTTCCCGACATGCGTCACGACCCCCGACGCAGCGCCGGTCAGCGCGCGCTGCGAGAGGCCTCCGCGATGCGCCCTATGAGATCGCTGATCCCGGCGGCCAGCCAAGGCTGGATGAAGGACGAGAGAAAACGGACGCCCATCGCGGCGTAGTGCTCGCCGTTCTGATTGCCGAACAGTGTCGTACCGGCGGTGCGCCCGGCGGCCATGATGCGCTTTAGCGTCGTCTCAAGGGTCTCCTGGACTTCGGGGTGGGGAACCTGGCCGATCAGGCCCATCGATGAAGCGAGGTCCGAGGGCGCCACGAAGAACACGTCGATGTGGTCGACCTTCAGGATCTCGTCGAGATTCTCGACCGCGCGGATGTCCTCGATCAGCGCGATCAAAAGCGTGTGGTCGTTGGCGATCCGGAGATAGTCCTCCACGCCATACGCTTGGCGGCTCGTGAACATGCCGCGCCGGCCGATCGGCGCGAACTTCGCCGCCTCGACGAACCGGCGGGCGTCCTCCGCGGTGTCAATGTGGGGCACGCAGATGCCCTGCGCGCCCAGATCCAGGGTGCGGTAGATCGGCCCGTAATCGAGCGCGTTGACGCGCACGATCGAGGTGATGCCCCAGAGGTCGCAAGCGCGCGTGAGGTCCGGGATGTGGCCGAAGTCGGTGGGCCCGTGCTCGGCCTCGATCCATACCGCGTCCAGCCCGACCGGCCCCAGGAGGTCGATCAGGTCGGGCGTGTCGAGCCCCGAGACCGACAGGACCGTCTCTCCGGCGGCGAGCTTCTGCTTCACTCGATTGGGGCGAATCTTACCCATCGCGCATGCCTCCCTCTGGTTCGTGGCTTGCCGCAGCGCCGGCCCGATCGGGACGCGCGCAGGGGCCCAGCCGCACTTACCATCGGATGCCGCCAGTACGCCACGATTGATTGACAAAGGTGGGATCGCCGCGTTTCCTGCTCGCCTGTCCCGTCCGTTTGAAGCCTTCCAGCCTGACGCTCGGAAGGCGGACGGCGGGCCGAAAACGAACAGGGAGGCTTTTCAGGGATGCGGACCATAGGAAGGCTCGCCTTTGCTCTCCTCGCCGGGGCGGCCCTGATCGCCGCGCTGCCGGGGGAGAAGGCATGGGCGCAGAGCACGCTCGCCGAGTCGGGGCTGATCGGCGAGCTCGAGGGCATCACGATCATCGAGGACCCGGCGCAGTGGCCGACGACATTCGGCGAGTCACCGGAGCTCGCCGAGCTGGTCGAGAAAGGCGAGCTGCCGCCGGTCGAGGAGCGGCTGCCCGAGGACCTCATGGTCATCCAGGCCGTGGACGGGATCGGCCGCTATGGAGGCACCTGGCGGCGCGGCTTCACCGGCCCCGGCGACAACGAGAACGGCAACCGCATCCAGGCGTCCGATCGCCCGATTCTGGTCGACCACACCGGCAACACGCCTCGCCCCTCGCTCGCCAAGGGCTGGGAGATGAGCGAGGACGGCAAGACCTACACCCTCCATCTGCGTCGGGGCCTGAAGTGGTCCGACGGCGCGCCGCTGACCGCCGACGACTTCGTGTTCTGGTTCGAGGATATCTACGGCAACAAGGACATCGTCCCGACGCCGATCCCGGACATGAGCCCGGAGGGCAAGCCCGGACGCATCGTCAAGGTGGACGACTACACCGTCAACTTCGAGTTCGACGTGCCGTTCTATCTGTTCGAGGAGCTGATGACCGGCGACACGCTGATCGGCGGCGGGCAGGCGGTACGGCAGTCGGAGAAGCGCAGCTACGGCGCCTATGCGCCCGCGCACTACCTGAAGCAGTTCCTGCCCAAATATGCGGGCGGGGTCGAGGCGGCCGATGCCGCCGCCAAGGCCGAAGGCTACGACAACTGGGTCGCGTTCCTGCACTTCAAGAAGGACTGGACGCTCAATCCCGAGCTGCCGGTGCTCGGCCCCTGGAAGACCGTCCAGCCGATCAACAACCCGACCTGGGTGATGGAGCGCAATCCCTATTATTGGGCGGTCGACACCGAAGGCAATCAGCTGCCCTACTTCGACCGGGTGGTCATGACGCTCGCCGAGAACCTCGAGGTCCTGAACCTGCGGGCGATCGCCGGCGAGTACGATCTGCAGGAACGCCACGTCGATCTCGGCAAGCTGCCGGTAATTCTCGAGAACCAGGAGAAGGGTGGGTACACGGTCCATCTCGATCTGGCGCTCGGCGGCGCGGACGCCATCTACCAGTTCAACCAGAGCTACTCGGCCGATCCCGAGATCGCGAAGTGGCTGACCAACGCCGACTTCCGGCGCGCCTTGTCGCTCGCGATCGACCGCGACCAGCTCAACGAGACCTTCTGGCTCGGCGTCGCCACGCCGGGCTCGCCGGCGCCGGGCGAGGATCTGCCCTACTTCCCGGGCGAGGGCTGGCGCGAGAAGTGGTCGACCTACGATCCCGAGCAGGCCAATGCGCTGCTCGACCAGATCGGGCTCGACCAGAAGGACGCCGACGGCTTCCGGCTGCGCACCGACAACGGCCAGCGCCTGCGGCTCGAGATCCAGGCGGTCCAGGCCTTTCTGCCCTGGCCGAGGATCAGCGAAATGGTCGCCGACCACTGGCGCGCGGTCGGCATCCAGGCCGACGTGAAGGACACCGAGCGTTTGCTTGCCTTCACTCGTACCCGGGCCAACGAGCACCAGATCATGGTCTGGAACAACGGCGGCACCGAGCTCCTGTACCTGTTCCCGCGGCACGCCATCCCGGTTGATCCGACCGAGGCCTTCATGGGGCCGGAGTTTGCGAAGTGGTACAACTCGGGCGGGACCCAGGGCGTCAAGCCCGAGGATCCGAACATGCTCAAGATCCTCGAGCTGTTCCGCGGCGCCGCCGGCCAGAAGGCGGAGGAGCGGATCGCGACCGCGCACGAGATCTGGAAGATCCTGATCGACCAGCAGTACGGCATCGGCACGGTCGGGCAGTCGCCGGCCCTGATGGGCGTGCGCCTGGTCAGCAACAAGCTCGGCAACATCCCGAGCCGCAACTGCATCGCGCAGCACTGCCGCACGCCAGGCGGGGCGCACCCCGAGACGTGGTACTACAAGGAGTGAGCGCCGAGGCGCGACCGTCGTTCAGCGCCCCCGGGCTCCGCCCGGGGGCCGCGGGACCATGATTGCCTACGTCGTCAGACGCCTGATCCTCGCGATCGTCACCATCTGGGCGATTTCGGTCGTCTCCTACGCCATCATCCAGCTGCCGCCGGGCGATTTCGTCGACAGCTACATCGCCAACCTCTCCGCCTCCGGCTCCATGGTGAGCGCCCAGGAGGCCGAGGCGATGCGCGAGCACTATGGCCTGAACCGGCCGATCTGGGTGCAGTACGCCAAGTGGATGAACCGCGTGATCCGCGGCGACTTCGGCGTATCCCTGGAGTGGAACCGTCCGGTGACCGAGGTGATCGGCGACCGGCTCTGGCTCACCATCGTGATCTCGATCGCGGCGATCATCCTCACCTGGGGCATCGCCCTGCCGATCGGCATCTATTCGGCCGTCCGGCAGTACTCGATCGCCGACTACATCTTCACCTTCGTCGGCTTCGTCGGGCTCGCCGTCCCCAATTTCCTGCTCGCCCTGATCGTCATGTATCTGGGCTTCCGGTATTTCGACGCCAGCATCGGCGGCCTGTTCTCGCCGGAGTACGAGCTGGCGCCGTGGTCCTGGGGCAAGGTCTGGGACCTCACGGTGCACCTGCCGCTGCCGGCCCTGATCCTGGCGCTCGCGGGCACCGCGCAGCTCATCCGTATCATGCGCGCGAACCTGCTGGACGAGTTGCGTCGGCCCTACGTCACCACCGCCCGCGCCCGCGGCCTGCAGGAGTGGCGGGTGATCATGAAGTACCCGGTGCGCGCGTCCTTGAACCCCTTCGCCAGCACCATCGGCTATCTCCTGCCGTTCGTGGTCTCCGGCAGCATCGTCGTCTCGCTGGTGCTGTCGCTGCCGACCGTCGGGCCGCTCCTGCTCCGCGCGCTGGTTGCCCAGGACATGTTCCTCGCCGGCGCGATCGTGCTGCTGCTCGGTGTGCTGACCGTGATCGGCACGTTCCTGTCCGATCTCGTGCTGATGTGGATCGACCCGCGCATCCGGGCTGGGCTGCACGGATGAGCACCGTCCTCGACGCCGCGCCGGCTCCCGTGACCACGGTTGCGGAGGAGAAGGTCGCGGTCGCGACCCAGCTCCAGCTCACCTGGTGGCGCTTCAGGAAGCACAAGGTCGCCGTGGCGAGCGGCGTGATCGTGGCGTTCTTCTACCTCGTGGCCCTGCTCGCCGATTTCCTCGCGACGATCGGTCCTCATGCGACCGATGCCGCGCGCAGCTACATCCCGCCCCAGGAGATCCACTGGTTCGACGAGGACGGCAGCTTCCGGCCGCACGTCTTTGCGCTGAAGGGCAAGCGCGACCCAAGGACCTTCCGGCTGGTCTACGCGCCCGACCCCGAGGACAAGCGCTATCTGGTCCTGTTCGGGCAGGGCTACGCGTACGAGTTTCTGGGCCTGTTCCCGACCAGCCGCCATCTCGTCGGCCTCGACCGGGGCAATCCGGAGGAGGCGCTCTTCCTGCTCGGCACCGACCAGCTCGGCCGCGACTTCTGGTCCAGGCTGGTGCTCGCGACCCGCACCTCGCTGGTGATCGGTCTGGCGGGCGTCGCGCTCTCGCTGTTTCTCGGCGTGCTGCTCGGCGGCATCTCGGGGCTCTACGGCGGTTGGATCGACACCGTCATTCAGCGCCTGATCGAGATTCTGCGCTCGATCCCGACCATCCCCTTATGGATGGGCCTCGCCGCCGCGCTGCCGGCGTCCTGGAGCGTGCTGCAGATCTATCTGGCGATCACGGTGATCATCTCCCTGATCGGCTGGACCGAGCTCGCCCGCGTGGTTCGCGGCCGCTTCCTTTCCCTGCGCGAAGAGGACTTCGTGACAGCCGCCGAGCTTGCCGGCGCCTCGCGCATGCGGATCATCTTCCGGCACATGGTCCCCTCGTTTTTGTCGCACATCATCGCCGCCGTGAGCCTTGCTCTGCCGGCAATGATCATCAGCGAGACGACGCTCTCCTTCCTCGGCCTCGGCCTTCGCCCGCCCGCCATCAGCTGGGGCGTGCTGCTGCAGGACGCTCAGAACATCCAGGCGCTCGGGATCGCGCCGTGGCTCCTGCTGGCCGCCGTGCCGGTGATCGTCGTGATTCTTGCCTTCAACTTCCTGGGCGACGGACTGCGGGACGCCGCCGACCCCTATGGCTGAGCCGATCCTGTCCGTGCGCGGCCTCCAGACCTGGTTCCACCAGGACGAGGGGATCGTGCGCGCGGTCGATGGCGCCTCGTTCGACCTCGAGCCCGGCCGCACGCTCGGCATCGTCGGCGAGTCGGGCTGCGGCAAGAGCGTCACCGCGCGCTCGATCCTGCGCATCGTCGAGCGGCCGGGCCGGGTCGAGGGCGGCCAGATTCTCCTGCGGCGCGCCGACGGCCGGGTGACCGACCTCGCCCGGCTCGACGGCCAGGGCCGCGAGATGCGGGCGATCCGCGGCGGCGAGATCGGCTACGTCTTCCAGGAGCCGATGAGCTCGCTCTCATCGTTCCACACCATCGGCAACCAGCTGATCGAGGCGATTCGCCTGCATGCCGCCCTCGGCAAGCGGGCGGCGCGCGAGCGCGGCGTCGAGCTGCTGAGCCTGGTCGGCATCCCGCGGCCCGCGCAGCGGATCGACAGCTACTCCTTCGAGCTGTCCGGCGGGCTGCGTCAGCGGGTCATGATCGCCCTGGCGCTGGCGGCCGAGCCCCGCATCCTGATCGCCGACGAGCCGACCACGGCGCTCGACGTCACCACCCAGGCGCAGATCCTGGACCTGATCCGCCGGCTCCAGGACGAGCGCGATCTCGCGGTCATCCTGATCACCCACGACATGGGGGTGATCGCCGAGATGACGGACGACGTCGTGGTCATGTATCTCGGCCGCGACGTCGAGCGGGGGCCGGTGGATGCGATCTTCCACGAGCCCAAGCATCCCTATACCCGCTCGCTGCTGCGCTCGATCCCGAGCGTGCTCGCAACCCCACGCTCGCGCCTCCGGACGGTCGAGGGGTCGATCCCCCATCCCTACAACCGTCCGGCCGGCTGCCCCTTCCATCCGCGCTGCCCGGATGCCATGCCCGGCCTGTGCGAGCGCAGCCTGCCCGGCGCCGTCGCGCTCGGCGAGCGCCGCGAGGCGAGCTGTTTTCTTCACGAAAAGCCGGCATCGGGGGCGACCGCCCCGGTCCCCACGCTCCTGGAGCCGCGGGCGTGAGCGCCGCCGTCCCCGTCCGTCCCACCGCCGTGGCCCCGACCATCCTCGAGGTCGAGAACCTAAAAAAATGGTTTCCGATCCGCCGCGGCCTGCTGCGCCGCGTGGTCGGCCAGGTGCGCGCGGTCGACGACGTGAGCTTCACGATCCGCCGCGGCGAGACCCTCTCGCTGGTCGGCGAATCCGGCTGCGGCAAAACCACCACCTCGCGCTGCATCCTTCGCGCGCTCACGCCGACGTCAGGGGCGATCCGCTTCCGCACCGAGGCCGGCCGGCAGGTCGACGTCGCGGTGCTGCCAAAGACGGAGCTGCGCCCCTTGCGGCGCCAGATGCAGATGATCTTTCAGGACCCGTTCTCCTCGCTCAACCCCCGCATGACCATCACCGACATCATCGCGGAGCCGCTCCTGGTGAACGGGGTGCGCGACCTCGAGGAGCGCCGCCGGCGCGTGCGCGAGCTGCTCGACCTGGTCCAGCTGCCCGCAGCTTACATGAACCGCTTCCCGCACGCCTTCTCGGGCGGGCAGCGCCAGCGCATCGGCATCGCCCGCGCGCTCGCGCTGAACCCGGCGCTCGTGGTCGCCGACGAGCCGGTCTCGGCGCTCGACGTGTCGGTTCAGGCGCAGATCCTGAACCTGCTCCTCGACCTGCAGGACCGCCTCGGCCTCTCCTATCTGTTCGTCGCCCACGACCTGTCGGTCGTGAAGCACGTGAGCGACCGGGTCGCGGTCATGTATGTCGGCAAGATCGTCGAGCTTGCGCCGACCGCGGCGATCTTCGCCCGGCCGCTCCATCCTTATAGCGAGGCGCTGCTCTCGGCGGTGCCGGTGCCCGACCCGCGCCGGCGCCGGCAGCGCATCGTGCTCAAGGGCGAGGTCGCCGATCCGTCGAATCCGCCGCCAGGCTGCCACTTCCACCCGCGCTGCCCGTATGCGATCGATCGCTGCCGGGGCGAGGAGCCGGCGCTCCGGCAGCTCGCAAACGGTCATCTCGCCCGTTGTCACCGCGCCGAGGAGCTCTCGCTCGGGGGCGTCCAGGAAGGCGGGGAGACGCGGGCGCCGAAAGTCCGGGCGGCAGCGCATTGACGAGGAGGTGAACCAGGTGCGGAACAAGCCGACGATACGCGTATTTTTCGAACCCAGGATTCCGCTGCACGATCCGGAGCTTTACGCCTTCGAGCGCATCGACCCCGGCGTTTCCGCCGAGGCGGCGAGCGGTCCGGCGGCCCTCGCCCGCTATCGGGACGACGGCTTCCTTATGGTGCGGGGCCTTCTGTCGGTGGACGAGGTGCTGGCCGCGCGGACCGAGCTGGAGGCCATGGCGCTCGCCGACTCACCCGCCTGCGAGATGATCTGGTACGAGGGGGCGTTGCGCGATCACCTCGCGCTCGATCCGAACCGCGATCGCGAGATCGACGGGCGCCTGAGCGGCGTGGGCTTCCACGCCGGCCAGCAGGACAACCGCCTGCCGGCGGTCGATCCGGCCTTGCGTGCGCGCTTCGTGCGCAAGCTCATGGGCTTCGTCGATCGCGCGCCAGCGCTTACCCGGCTTGCCCGCCAACCGGCCCTGCTCGCCTTGGTCGACCGTCTGGTCGGCGCCCGGCCGGAGCTGTTCCAGGACATGGCGCTGGTCAAGCCGGCGCGCGGCCGCGAGAAGCCCTGGCACCAGGACCACGCCTACTTCAACCTCGCGCTCGATGTCCCGATCGTCGGCATGTGGATCCCGATGGGCGAGGTCACGCCCGAGAACGGCTGCATGCACATGCTGGCCGGCGGCCACAAAGGCGGTCCACGCATCCACTTCAAGCGCCGCGACTGGCAGATCTGCGATACCGACGTCGACGCCGCCGGCCGGGTCGCCGTGCCCATGGCGGCCGGCGACGTGCTGCTGTTCGACGGCAAGATCCCGCACGGCACGCCGATCAACCACACCGAGGACTTCCGCTGGGCGGTGCAGTATCACTTTCGGCCGGCGAGCGCTGCCCTCGTCGACGACGGGGTGCGGCTCGAGGCCTTCGGCAGCGAGGGCAAGGACGTCACCTGCTGAAGCCGCATCCCGGAGCCGGGAAAAGCCCGCCGGGCGTCGCGAGGAGCGATGGTGGGAAAAAAGACGCAGGTCGGGATCGTTGGCGCCGGGCCGGCGGGCTTGCTGCTCTCGCACCTGCTGCACCTGGAAGGTATCGAGTCGGTCGTGCTCGAGGTACGCAGCCGAGAGTACTGCGAGCAGCGGATCCGGGCGGGCGTGCTCGAGCAGGGCACCGCGGACCTCCTGAGAGAAACCGGGCTCGGCGAGCGCCTGGACCGGGAGGGGCTGGTCCATCACGGCATCAATCTGCGTTTTTCTCGGCGGACCCATCGCATCGATCTCTACGATCTCACCAGCGGTAAGGCGGTGACCGTCTATGGCCAGCACGAGGTCGTGAAGGACCTGATCGCGGCCCGGTTCGCGGCCGGCGGGCAGATCCGGTTCGAGGTCGAGGAGGTGAGCGTGCACGACCTCGAGAGCAAGACGCCCACGATCCGCTTCCGCGAGGAGGGAGAGGTACGGAAAATCGGCTGCGATTTCGTGGTCGGATGCGACGGCTTTCATGGCGTGTGCCGGCCGAGCATCCCGGAGGATGCGCTGAACGTGTACGAGCGGGTCTACCCGTTCGCCTGGCTCGGCATCCTCGCCGAAGCGCCGCCCAGCTCGGAGGAGCTGATCTACAACCTGCACGAGCGCGGCTTCGCGCTGCTCAGCATGCGCTCGCCGGAGATCAGCCGGCTTTACATCCAGTGCGCGCCGGACGAGGACATCGCGACCTGGCCGGATCAGCGGATCTGGCAGGAGCTGCATCGCCGGACCGTCGCCGAGCCTGGTTTCGCGCTCACCGAAGGCCCGGTCCTGCAGAAGGGCATCACGGGCATGCGGAGCTTCGTGGTCGAGCCGATGCAGCACGGACGGCTGTTCCTCGCCGGCGATGCCGCGCACATCGTGCCGCCGACCGGGGCCAAAGGAATGAACCTCGCGGTCGCGGACGTCCGGGTGCTGGCCCGCGCGTTCGCCGAATTCTACGCCTCGGGCCGGACCGAGCTGCTGGAGCGGTATTCAAAGACCTGCCTGCGGCGGGTGTGGAAGGCGCAGCGCTTCTCCTGGTGGATGACCTCCATGCTGCACCGGGTCGAGGGCGACGAGTTCGGCCACCGGCTGCAGCTCGCCGAGCTCGATTACGTCACGAGCTCGAGGAACGCGGCCAGAGCGCTGGCCGAGAACTATGTCGGGCTGCCCATGGACTGATCGCGGATCGGCCGCTCATGCCGGGCCCTGATAGAGGCTCTCGAACAGCTCGCGATGGGCGCGATAGATCTCCTGGCGCTTGAGCTTCATGGTCGGCGTCATCAGGCCGTTCTCGATCGTGAACGGTTCGGCCATCAGGTGGACGCGCCGCACCCGCTCGATGACCGAGAGGCCCTGATTGGCCCGCCGCACGCTTTCCGACATCGTCTTCTGGAAGCCTTCGTCCTTGACCAGCGTCTCCAGACCGTCCGGTAATCCGTGCTGTCTGGCATAGGCCCTGGCGAAGTCGGCGTGTGGCACGATGAGCGCGACCAGATGTGGCCGCCGGTCCCCGTAGACGATCACCTGGCCGATCTCGCGCTGCAGCCCGAAGATGCCCTCGATCCGTTGCGGCGCGACGTTGTCGCCGCCGGAGTTGACGATGATGTCCTTCTTGCGGTCGGTGATCTGCAGGAAGCCTTCCTTGTCGATCAGGCCGACGTCCCCCGTGTGCAGCCAGCCATCGCGCAGAATTGCGGCAGTCCCCGCCTCGTCCCGCCAGTAGCCCTGCATGACCGAATCGCCGCGCACCAGGATCTCGCCGTCCGGGGCGATCCGGACCTCGATGCCGTCGATCGGAGGGCCGACGGTGTGCAGCCGGACGTTGCCCGGAAGGTTGACGCTGATCACCGGCGCGCATTCGGTCTGTCCGTAGCCCTGGAACACCGGCAGGCCGAGCGCGGTGAAGAACAGACCGACGTCGTAGTTCAGCGGCGCGCCGCCCGAGACCAGCGCCTTGATCCGGCCGCCGAAGCGAGCGCGCACCTTGTCGCGCACCAGCCGGTCGAGGGCTTGGTGGCACAGTCGCTCGGGCAGCGAGACGGCCCCGGGCGACTCGTAGGCCCGGCTGCCGAGCTCGACCGCTTTGTGGAACAGCTTCGCCTTGACGCCGCCCTGACGGGCCACCGCGTTGGTGATGCGCAGGCGCATCACCTCGTAGAACCGCGGCACGCAGGCCATGATCGTGGGGCGCGCCTCGAGCAGGTTGGTCGCCAGGGTCTCAACGCCCTCGGCGTAGTAGATCTCGGCACCCACCGCGACCGGCAGGAACTGACCGGCGGTGTGCTCGTAGGCGTGCGACAGCGGCAGGAACGAGAGAAACACCTCCTCGTCCAGGCCGAGGGTCTCGACCACCCCGAAGGCGCCCTTCACATTGGACAGCACGTTACCATGGCTGAGCATCACGCCCTTCGGCTTGCCGCCAGTCCCCGAGGTGTAGATGAAGCAGGCGGTATCGTCGCGGGACAGGCTCGAGGCGGTTTGCAAGACGTCCGGCGTCTGCGTGCCGAGCGCCAAGGCGGCCCGCCATTCCAGCACCTCGGCGTTCGTCTGGCCGGCGTCCTCGATCGGCTCCATGGCAACGACCAGCCGGACCTCGGGCGCGTCGGCCAGGGCCGGCAGGACGCGCTTTGCGAGCCTGTCGTTCGACACCACCACCGCGCTGGCGCCGCTGTGCCGGAGCAGATAGGCGTGGTCGTGCGAGGTGTTGGTGGTGTAAGCGGGAACGGTGATCGCGCCCGCGCTCATGATCGCGATGTCGGCGATCAGCCACTCCGGCCGGTTCTCGGCGACCAGCAGGACCCGATCGCCCCGCCGGAGTCCTCTGGCGGACAGCGCACGGGCGAGCGCATGGGCCTGCTCGGCCACGCCTCGCCAGGATAGGGAGCGATAGCTGCCATCGCGCTTGGCCCAGAGGAACGGCCGCTCGCTTCGGCGCAGGACGGCTTTGTGGAACAGGTCGACGAGATTGGCGGCGCGCTCCAGCTCCGACATCGATCTCCCAGCCATGGCTCGATCCGGGATCTCCGGACCAGTCACGTGCCATTCCAGCCGGGCGCGGCAAGTCTTTCCCGCCCCCCAGAAACCGCGAACAGATAGGCGGATTTGGCTGAAATGGCTAGCTTCGCTTCTTATATCAGCAGAGATCCGAAACAGGAGCATGCCGATGAATCTCACCCGTCAGCTGGCCGAGCGGGCGGCGAGCGATCCTCTTGTGGCCGATCTGCCAGAGTGGGATCTGAGCGACCTCTATCCGGCGCCCGACACGCCTGCGGTGGAGCGCGACCTCGAGCAGGCAAGGGTCGAGGCCGAGGCGCTGGAGAGTGAGTTCAAGGGCCGGCTCGCCGAGCTGGACGGCGCGGCCCTGACTCAGCTGATCGAGCGGTTCGAGCGCGTCGAGGAGATTCTCGGCCGGGTCATGAGCTACGCCCAGCTCCTGCATGCTGCGCACACCGAGGATCCTGAGATCGGCCGCTTCTTCCAGACCGTGCAGGAGCGGGCCAACGCCATCGGAACCAGACTTTTGTTCGTCACGCTGGAGATCAACAGGATCGACGACGAAGCGCTCGAGACCAGCTTTCGGCAATCGGCCGAGCTCGCCCGCTATCGGCCGTGGTTGCGCGACGTCCGCAGCTTCCGGCCACACCAGCTCGACGACGAGATCGAGCGGGTGCTGCACGAGAAGACGGTGACCGGCCGCAGCGCCTGGGTGCGCCTGTTCGACGAGACAATGGCCGGCCTGCGCTTCCCGTTCGACGGGCGCGATCTCACCAGCGCCGAGATCTTCGATCTGTTGTCCGACAAGGATCGCAGCAAGCGCGAGACGGCCGCGAGGTCGGTTGCCGGCGTGCTTGAGCGCAATACCCGGCTGTTCGCCCTGATCACCAACACGCTCGCCAAGGACAAGCAGATCGAGGATGGCTGGCGCCGGTTCCCGCAGCCCATCTCATCCCGCAACCTCGCCAATCAGGTCGAGGACGAGGTGGTCGACGCGCTGATCGCCGCGGTCCGCGACGCCCATCCCCGCCTCTCGCATCGCTACTACGCGATCAAGGCGCGCTGGATGGGACTCGACCGGCTGCAATATTGGGACCGCAACGCGCCCCTGCCCGAGGACCGCGACAAGCGGGTGGCCTGGGACGACGCCAAGGTCGTCGTGCTCGATGCTTATCGCCGCTTCTCGCCGACCCTGTCCGAGATCGTCGACCGCTTCTTCGCCCGCAACTGGATCGACGCCGCGCTGCGGCCGGGCAAGGATGCGGGCGCGTTCTGCCATCCGACCGTGCCGAGCGTCCACCCCTTCGTGCTGATGAACTACCAGGGCCGGCCGCGCGACGTGATGACGCTCGCCCACGAGCTCGGCCACGGCGTGCACCAAGTCCTGGCCGCGCGCCAGGGGCCGCTGATGGCCGGCACGCCGCTCACGCTGGCCGAGACCGCGTCGGTGTTCGGCGAGCAGCTGACCTTCCGGACCCTGCTCGACGCCGAGCCGGACCCGGTGCAGCGCCGCATCCTGCTCGCCGGCAAGATCGAGGACGCGCTCAACACCGTGATCCGCCAGATCGCCTTCGTCGAGTTCGAGCGCCGGGTGCACGACGCGCGCAAGACGTCCGAGCTGACCGCCGCTGAGCTCGGCGAGATCTGGATGAGCATCCAGACCGAGAGCCTCGGCCCTGCCTTCCACTTCGACGATTCCTATCGGGTGTTCTGGAGCTATATCCCGCACTTCATCCACGTGCCGTTCTACGTCTACGCCTACGCGTTTGGCGACTGCCTGGTGAACTCGCTGTACGCGGTCTACGAGGCCGAGCCGGCGGGCTTCGAGGCCCGTTACCTGGAGCTGTTGCGCGCCGGGGGAACGCTCCGCCATAAGGAGCTGCTGGCGCCGTTCGGCCTCGATGCGTCGGACCCCGGCTTCTGGAGCAAAGGCCTCGGCATGATCGAATCGCTGATCGAGCGGCTCGACCGCGAGCTGGCCGCCTGATCATGGCCGAGCACCCGAGCAGCCCGGCCGAAAACACGCTCGGCGGCCGGGTCCGTCGCTATGCCCGGGTGTCCGGGACGATGGGCGGTCTGGCAGCGCGGCTCGCTAGCGCGCGCTTTCTCGGCATCAGCATCGATCGCGCCTCCCACGCCGAGGAGCTGCGCGCCGCTCTGGGCGGCCTCAAGGGGCCGCTCATGAAGGTCGCCCAGCTGCTCGCGACCATCCCCGAGGCGCTGCCGAAAGAGTACGCGGCGGAGCTCGCCCAGCTGCAGTCGCACGCGCCGCCCATGGGGCCTGGATTCGTGCGCCGGCGCATGCTCGCCGAGCTGGGCCCGGACTGGCGGAGCCGGTTCGAGGAGTTCCCGCTGGAGGCCGCGGCCGCCGCCTCGCTCGGCCAGGTTCACAAGGCGGTGGCGAAGGACGGACGCGTTCTGGCCTGCAAGCTCCAGTATCCTAGCATCGAGAGCGCGGTCGAGGCCGACCTCTCACAGTTGCGCCTGGTGTTCGGCATCTACCGGCGCTACGACGGCTCGATCAACCCCGAGCAGATCTACCACGAGCTGGCCGAGAGGCTGCGCGAGGAGCTGGACTACCGGCGCGAAGCCAGGCACACGGCGCTCTACGAGCACATGCTGCGGGGCGAGCCGGAGGTCCACGTGCCGGAGGTCTGTCCCGAGCTCTCGAGCGGCCGTCTGCTCTCCATGACCTGGCTGGACGGCACGCCGCTCCTGCAGCTCAAGGAGGCGCCCCAGGAGCAGCGCGACCGCCTCGCCTACAACATGTTCCGAGCCTGGTACGTGCCGCTCTACGGCTACGCCGTGATCCACGGCGACCCGCATCTCGGCAACTACTCCGCGCGGCCGGACATGAGCATCAACCTGATCGACTTCGGCTGCATCCGCGTGTTCCGGCCGGCGCTGGTGCAGGGCGTGATCGATCTGTACTGGGCGCTCGTGAAGGGCGACCAGGAGCTTGCGGTGCATGCCTACGAGACCTGGGGCTTCTCGGACCTGCGCAAGGAGGTGATCGAGACCCTGAACCTCTGGGCCGCGTTCGTGTACGCGCCGCTGATGGAGGATCGCCCGCGCCTGATCCAGGAGGCGCCGACCGGCTCCTACGGGCGCGAGGTCGCATTCAACGTGCAACGGCGCCTGCGCGAGATCGGCGGGGTGACGCCGCCGCGCGAGTTCGTGCTCATGGACCGCGCGGCGATCGGGCTGGGCTCGGTGTTCATGCACCTCAAGGCGCAGATCAACTGGCATCGCCTGTTCATGGATCTGATCCAGGATTTCGACCTCGAGGCCCTCGAGCGGCGCCAGACCGCGGCGCTCCAGGCCCAGAGCCTGCCTCTGCCGACCTAGAGCGCCTTACGACCTGGCAGAATCGCTCCGGTGCTCAAAACGTATGGTCGTTGTCCCTGCCGTAGCAACCGTCTACGCCGCGGGATAGGCAAGGGGCGTCGTGCCGCTGGGTTTGGAGTGCCGGCCGCGCAGCCGCC
>Ga0299914_10001136_pt1 | contig 17211 bp, 23 predicted proteins | sample RVTome_10_FD_201361 | JGI IMG/M metagenome (GOLD analysis project Ga0299914, IMG submission 201361) | Soil microbial communities from uranium-contaminated site in the Upper Colorado River Basin, Wyoming, United States - RVT153D57 (version 2) ...
CATGATAGGGAGGAGTGGGGTTCTCGCTTCTCATTGCTTTGTTATCTAGAACAGAAGGGGATTATTTGTCACACTTTGGCACAATATAAGGAAGCACCGCGTAAGCTAGATAAAGAGGAAGAAGAGCGAGCAGGAAGAGCTGCGGCTATAAAGGTAGACAGCCCCTGCTCGAAATGAAGATCTTCACTACTTGGAAATATCAAGGACATGATGGATGAAGAAGGATGATCATCATACGCTACTCCAAGCTGAAATCGTTTATAATATCTGACTAGAGCTTTTATCTTCATTCAATGGAAGAAGGGAAGAAAAGTAAAGTTGCTTGGTCTGGGAGGTACAGAGGTGAAGGGAATGCATCGATAGATACAGCGACCAAGTTCCAAGATCTACTTGACGAAATTGGTAATGCCATAGAAGAACAAGCTAAAAACTCAGGATTGAATCGTTTCGATTTTTCTATCTTCAGAGAATTTGAGGTAATTGGAACTATTACCGCCAATAATATTACTTATTTTATTTCTACTAGTGTTGGTGGTGGCTTGACAAGGTTAGAGTGGCATGACTTTAGACAAGCACCTAAACAACCAACACAAGATGAACTTGAAAGGTGGATCGAAGTCGGATACGGCTGGAAGGAAGTTTGTTTAATCCAACTGGAATCAAACTTATTAGAACTTCAACCTCACGAGCGCAAAGACGAGATACAGGAAGTAGCAAGACATGAGGTCGATGAAAAGATAAAGGAAAAGGAGAGAGAAGCTCGGATTGTAAGGATCAATCCCATATTTCAGGGACGAGGATTTCTTCTCGAAGATAAACTCTGCTTTGTACTAATGCCTTTAAAAGAGCCCTACCTGAATTATTACAAAGATCGCATAAAACCCATTCTTGAAAGTCTGGGGTTAACCGTAAAAAATGCCATTGATATTAAGAGATCTGGATCTATTATTGAGGATATTTGGGAATACATCTACAAAGCGCGTCTCATAGTTGCAGATATAACATGTCATAACCCAAATGTATTCTACGAATTGGGTATAGCTCATACCATAGTAAGGACTGTATTTTTTTGAGATGGAGCAGAGATGTTGCACCTGTACCTTTTGACATAGATCACTTGCGATATTTCCGTTATACAGATGACGAAAATAGTTGGAAGAGCTTGAGAAATACACTAGAAGAAGCTGTGCGGGAAAGGAAGATTCACTGATTGTAAAAATAAATTAATGAATTATTGCCGCGTCCTTCTGATGCTATTTCTAATACGCTGCTTATGAGAAATATGTTTCTCTGAAATAGGAACATATGCCAGTGCATTACTACAAGTATGAGTCCAAGTCTCCAAAACCGTTCTTTTCGATAAAGTCTTTGAGCGCTTTACCTTCAAGCTCTACGTGCATATGATTCTCTATCACAACAGGTCTATTTGAACCGCCACTTTTCTATAATCAATTTCTTTTACTAGCAATTAGTAAGTCAAATCTGTACCAGATTCCACCGAACCCGCAACAATAGCAATCTATAACTAATACGGTATATGTACAAAATAACTGCACGTTAATTTTCATTTTGTGTGTCATTCTGATCTGTTGAGTCCCAATTCTGAAGGTTTTTTAAAGATCCCTATGGACTCCAGTAGCTACTTACAAAACCTTTTTGGCTATCTGTCTCAAATCATAAGATTCGGAATCTAAATTTAGCACCTTTAAAAGATGGGGACACTTGGGCACACACAGCCTCAGACGTATCCCTTTCAATCCTATAATAATACTAGATTTAAATAACTTGCATCCGAAATCTATGCGCAGACATAGATCATGATTGCTGAAGACATGACTGAAAAGAAGCTGCGCGGCTCTGGCGGTTACGCTATTGCAAGAGTAACAGACGAAGAGCAAAAGAAGGGAAACCTTGGAGGTCCAGAGCTGTTTTTGGCCGGCATTGGCAGGCTTGAAGAGGACAGGTTTGTGAAACATTATTGCAATAAATGTGAAAAAGCGTACGAAGGCTCACCAGCATTGGTATTTGAAAACCCAAATGAAGAGGTTGGAGAAGGCATCACACTTATTGAAAAGGGTGAATACAAGTGCAAGACATGTAATGCCATAATTGCACAATATCGCAAGTTCGACGCTCCTGCAACGATACCGCAGCAGCAGCAAGAGGCTAATAATAATACTCCTGTTCAAGTATCCGACTCAAGAGTTGAAGAAAAGGAGAGCCCTTCTCCTACTCCTTCTTCGTCGTCTGACACTGTTATTGCTCCAACAACAACAACAACTACAACAACTACAATTGCAAGCGATAGCTTTTTTCCAATGCAATCTCTTGTTGGCATGTCTGCCTACGATGGCGAGGCGATGCTAATTGGAAAGGTTGAGCAAATAGGTCTGCGTAAGGTTGGTGGAGGAGGAAACGCGCGTATAACGATCCAGATAGGTGAAAAAGAAGTACCATGGGATGGCATCTCAAAAATAGGAGACATTATTCTGCTCAAAGCTGCTGAAACCAAGCCTGCTGCTGCAGCAGCTGGAGGCAAGTGCTCTGCTTGTGGCTACCAAAACGAATCTGATGCCGCATTTTGTGCAGAGTGCGGCACCAAGCTCTAGCAGCTGCTGATGCTACTACTACCTCAGAATTATTCTAGCATCAACCACTCTGGCTCCCTTTCCTTCTTCGAGCACCAAAAGTGGATTGATGTCAAATTCCTTTATCTCTTGAAAGTCGACCACTAGCTGAGACAGCCGCTGAAGTGAATCAGCGATTGCTTTTAGATCCGATGGCTTTTCCCCTCTGACGCCCTTTAGCAGTTTTATGGTCTTGATGGACTCGACCATGTTAATCGCTTCTTGCTCATCAATGGGTGCGACTCTAAAGACAACGTCCTTGAGCACTTCAACATAGATGCCGCCAAGGCCAAACATGATGACTGGTCCAAACGTGGGGTCTTGGCTTGCGCCAAGTATAGTTTCCTTGGCAGACTTGACCATTTCCTGAACAAGTACACCCTTTATCTTGGCGTCTGACTTGTACTTTAGCACGTTCTCTGTTATTGTCCTAAAAGCGCTCTTTAATTCATCGTCGGTCTTGACGCCTACCTTGACGCCGCCTGCGTCTGACTTGTGGATGATGTCAGGAGAAACTATCTTCATGACCAGTGGATAGCCTATATGGCTTGCTGCATCAATACCCTCTTGTTCTGTAGTGCACAGGATGCTCTGTGGAGTTGGAAATCCGTAGGCCTGGAGCACTTCGTAGCCTTCTTCCTCAAGCAGGTTCGCCCTTCCATGTTTGCGGACGTTCTCAAAGATCGACTTTACTTTATCTGTATCTTTTGTAAATCGGAGAGTAGGCGCCTTAGTTGAAGCTTTGTCGACCCATTTCTTAAAGTCATACATTGCCTTGAGCGTCTTTATCGCCGGCTCTGCGTACAGATAGTATGGGATGCCGCCTTCTGACATGATTTTCCTGTTTTCTATCCCTTCAGCAAGGCCCATCAGTGATGCAAGTATTGTCTTGTTTGGGAATTGCTGCGACATCTTGACAAGAACCCTTGCAAGATCGTCGTAGTTGAGCGTGGCTGAAGGTGTACACATTGTCACGACAGAGCCAACGTTTGGATGCGCCAATACCAGAAGCAATACTTTTTCAAACCTCAGGTAATCCGCATCGCCAACAATGTCGACAGGGTTCCTAGGCGAACCGTAGGGTGGTATGACCTTAGCAATCTCATCTTTTATAGATGACATGTCTGCCATCTTCAATCCGTACCTAGAGCAGGCATCAGTTGAAATAATAGCTGGACCGCCGGCATTCGATACAATAACAACATCGCCATCTGGCAGCGGTTGCTTTGAAAACGCGGTGGCAAGATCGAATAGCTCCCCCATTGTGTCAACTCTAATTACTCCACACTGGGTAAAAGCGGCTTCATAATTTGCGTCAGAGCCACCCAGCGCGCCAGTGTGTGAAGCGGCTGCCTTGGCACCCTCTGCAGTTCTTCCGGCCTTGAGCACGATTATCGGTTTTTTCTTTTCGGTGGTTATCTCCTTTGCAATTTCCATGAACCGTCTTCCGTTGCGGATATCTTCAAGGTACATCACAATGACTCTAGTGTCTTCGTCTTCTGCCAAGAGCTCAAGGACATCACTTTCGTCCATGTCCACCTTGTTGCCCATGCTAATGACTTTGGAAAAGCCGATGTCCTGAGCCTCTGCGTCCTCTACAGTTGCCGCACAGATGGCTCCACTCTGTGATACAAGTGCAATGTTGCCATATTTCGGAGTAACCTTCAGAAATGTAGAGTTCATTATGTTATCCTTTGAAAAGCTCATTATTCCAAGGCAGTTTGGACCAATGACTCTGATGCCATACTTTTTGGCGATTTCGCCAACCTCCCTTTCCAGCTTGGCACCGGCCTCATCCACCTCCTTGAAACCTGCAGAAACAATGATTGCACCCTTGATTCCCTTCTTGCCAACCTCTTCCATGACAGAAGGGGTAAATTTACTAGGCGCAGCCACCACTGCAAGGTCTACAGAATCTGGAATATCAAGCACGTTCTTGTACGCTGTCAGGCCGCCCACTGTCGGATTTGATGGGGTGACTGGGTAAATCTTGCCCTTGAAGTGCTTGGCGATATTGTAAAAGATCGTCTTGCCCACTCCCGGCTTTTCAGAAGCCCCAATTATTGCGATCGACTTGGGAGAGAAGAAGATCGAGTTTGACATAAAGTGAAAGGCATCCTAGGCTGGTTATAAATGATTCATACGGATAGCTTTTTTACTGTCAGAAGCGGAATAACATAATATTGCCAATGGCAAGCGGTATCTGGATGTTGCTAGTAATCCCAGCAATCATAGCATTTGTCTTCGGAATATGGGTATTTTATAGTGTAGTAATCGATGTGTCTAAAAGGGAAACATCGCAATTTACTGTAGTAGGGCCTGACACGATCAGAATGAAGATCGATCCTGCAGAGTAAAAAAGCAACTCTTAGTTTGACATTCAAAAAATCAGAATCTAGAATGTATGATCATTAAGTCAAACAAGTAGCCAAATATTCAAAAAGCAACCTTTATTTTCAATTAGAAAATCTCTACACACTGCATTGAGTGGGATAAACGAAATAGTGGATGCTGAAATGGAAGGTCTGATTGCAGACCTCCAGATCCTGATAAGGCAACCAAGCATTTCTGCAAAAAAGCAGGGTCTAGTCGAGTGTGCCAACCTCGTTGCAAAAATAATGCGCAAGGCAGGCATCAACTCTGAAGTTCTCTACCTTGACGATAAGAGTATCCCGCCCATTGTCTATGGCGAAGTGAAATCAAAGTCGAACTCGAACAAGACTATTTTGTTTTACAACCACTACGACGTGCAGCCAGAAGAACCACTTGAGCTATGGGAGAACGACCCCTTTAGTGGAAAGGTCGAGGGTAACTATGTGTTTGGCAGAGGCTCGGCTGACGATAAGGGTGAACTGATTACGCGCATCAAGGCAGTTGAATATCGCTTGAAAAAGACAGGCGACGTGCCTTGCAATGTCAAGTTCATGGTAGAAGGTGAGGAGGAAGTCGGAAGCGTGCATGTCGAGCAGTACCTCGATAGGTACAGCAATAGGCTTTCATGCGACGGCGTAATATGGGAGTTTGGATATGTAGACGCTAAGGACAGACCAATAATCAGCCTTGGCATGAAGGGGCTGCTATATGTTGAATTGATTGCAAAGGGGCCAGTGCGTGACGCCCATTCAAGCCTTGCAGTGCTTATTGAAAACCCAGCGTGGCGTCTTATCTATGCGCTCAACACAATGCGCGATCAGACCGGCAAGATAGTAATCAAAGATTGGTACAACGAAGTGAGGTCATTTACGGAGCAAGAGCTATCAGTCATTGCAAGTGAGCCCTTTGATGTGGAAGAGTTCAAGAAAGAGTATGGCGTCAGCAAGTTTGTTGCCGATACAAAGGGCAATGACATAAAAAAGGCACTCGTAGGAATGCCTACTTGCAACATCGCTGGCTTTAACTCCGGCTACATAGGCGAAGGTGCAAAAACCGTATTGCCGTCTCAGGCAGTGGTCAAAATGGACTTTCGGCTTGTGCCGGACATGGTGCCAGAAAAGCAGCTCGAGCGGCTCAATAATCACTTGAGGGAGCACGGCTTTTCAGACATTGAGGTCAAGGTCATCCACGGCGAGGCTGCAGCAAGGACACCGATTAGCGACCCGTTTGTCAGGCAGGTAGAACAGGCTGCAAAAGAGATCTTTGGTTCAGCAATAATAAGCGTCTCTTCTGCAGGCACAGGTCCGATATACTCTTTTGCAAAAGCGCTCAAGGCACCCTGTATTTCGATCGGTGGCACCTACATGTTTGCCCGCATCCACTCCCCAAACGAGTTTGCAAGGATTGATCTATTGAACAAGACGACAAAGTGTATTGGAAGAGTAATGGAAAGATTTGCCAGCTAGGGGAGGTAGTATGCTAAATTAATATCAAGCGAGCATCTATCTCTTCGTGTCTTGAATCGGGTGCACTAATTTCTGGGACGTCTCTGCTAGATGAATCGCCAAGAAAGAGGCAGAGTAATAGATAATGGATGGGGAGAGATTTGAACTCTCGACCACCTGTGTGTAAGACAGGTATCCTAACCAGGCTAGACTACCCATCCTGCAAAACTGCTCGTCAGTTGAGCGGATCGATATTAATAGTATTTGGAGTTGCATGCTAGCAAAAATAACCAATATATGCCCTGCTACAATTTTGATTTCTGAAAAATTACCTCGAGTTGAGAATACAAAAATTCCTTTTCTTGTTTTGATAGTTGTTGCATTTTTCGGCAATTCTCTCTTCATTGGAATTCACCTTAGTTGATGTTGTTGTTGTTTGTCTTCATAACATCGCTCATCTGATTGTAGGTGTCAAGTAGTCTTAGACCCTTTTCGGTAGTCTTGAATTGCCGAGTGTCTACGTCATAGTTAAGCAATCCGGTTTCAGTTAGAACCGTCAGATATTCTTTCATTTGTGCATAGCTAAGGGATGCGTGATACATTATCTTCGTCTTCGTAAGACCGCCGCCGCCATTTACTGCCTCTAGAATTTCGCTGATTATGTCGTTTCTGCTTCTATACTTCATGCCTCTTGTTCAATAGACTATGGAAAGAAGAAGATGTAAAAATAGCATTATAACGGATAAGTATGAAAAGTCGTAAGCATTGTATACCAATAACAATGAAGAATCAGTGACTTATGACAACTTTAGTGTAAAATCTTTTACATTGGCTATGAACAGTATATCTGCTCGCTCTCGCTAGAACATGCTCATCATTCTTGTTGTTCGAAAAAAGGTTGTCAGATAAATTCATCAAAGACTATACTCTTATCCTTCCAGATAGAGTTTTGTTGGGAGAGACATCATCGAAGGAATGATTAGTCCAGTTAGCTTCAAAGGCTAAAAGAGCATCTTCAAGAATCTAAATTAACTATCATGCACTGCCAGCATGACAATGGGTTTTCACTTGTTCTAGATAACTTTAGCTTCTTGCCGCAAAGCTACAGTAGCTACAACGTCCTACTATATGCCGCTGCTTCTTATTCTTCTTCAAGAGTGTCTTGCTATTTGCCGCTGCAGCCATTCCAAGCCGTCAAGCTCCGCAAACAACCTATCGGATTGATGCACATCTTTACTATTCTTTAGTAGAGCCTTCTTTTCCTTGATGATAAATTCAACTTTTTCAATATCGTCAACAGACCTGATAGCGTCTATCTGCAGCTGGAAAGTCCTATTTACTTCTGGTTTGTTATTTGGGTTAATTTGTTCCTTTAGGAATGAAATTCTTTCATCTATGATATGTTGTAGAGTTAATATTACCATATTTTATATCTAGTGAAGCCAAGCTCGAGATGGATGGTTATAACCAGGCTGGCACCTTTAGGGGAGGGTGGGGTATTTATTAAACTTCAAAGTCGTGATTACATTTCAGCTTGTTCTTCTTCTTCTTCTTCTTGTGGATAGGATAATGATGTTGGTGGTGGTAGTGGTCCATCCTTTATCATTTCATCTATCTGACCGTATGTGTCAAGAAATCTTAGACCTTTTTCAGTAGTCTTGTATATCTGAGCTCCTACGTCATACTCAATCAAGTCATGTTGAGTTAGATATGTCACATAATTTTTCATTTGTGCATGACTAAGAAATGTCTTATACATTATCCCCATCTTTGTAGCAATCCCACCGCCGCTTGCAACTTCTAAAATATCGCTGATAATGTCGTCTCTGCTTCTGTTGAATCTCGTACCTATATCTCACTCTCTTTTTCTTTGAAACTGCCAAGAGTAGGGATATAAAATGTATCATAAGCAGTATCCAATTAGTGGTAACTATCGAATTATTCTCCTAACTTTTTTAATCCTATGTGTGCAACTGGCACGCTGCATGGCACCTGCGACTGCAGCTGGAGCGGATAGGGAACAAGAAGAAAACCGTTTGCAGGTTGAACTAGGCTCGCTTGGTATGGATTGCAAAAGAAAGAATGAACTCAACGGTAAGGAGGAATTAGAAGCACTTGATAAAGAAGGGTGGCCAAGAGTTGATTACTAACTTCAATGAATGACTGAATGTCAATAGCTGAAAGCTAAGACTAGGGCCAATATAGTGGCTAAGACTTGTGGACAAGGATGGCAACGAAGTTACACGCTCCGGAGGAGTGACGACTCCAGAGGGTATATATCTTCTCAGGATGTGACATTTACATCGCTGGGGTCATTCAATGTGCGGGTAGAAAAGATAAAGGACACGAACGAAATGGTACAATCAGGCCTCGCGGTGGTGCCCGAGTTCCAAGTAGGCATCGCTTCTATAGTGGCCAAACTTGAAATAGCTGCAATCATAATAACTGCCAAGAGGATGTCGTTTCTTCAGATGAGCAAGATGTATTAGATACATCGTCTCAATTAATTTCATGTCAGATGATGACGAGTATCGCAAATTGTCGCAGACTGAGATAGAACAGGAGGTAGGCAAGCTCAATAACTGGAAGGTTGTCAACGGCAAGATAAACAAGACATTTGAGTTTGACGACTTTGTGCAGGCATTTGGATTTATGACAAAAGTTGCAATGAATGCAGAAAAGATGAACCACCATCCAGAATGGTTTAATGTTTACAACCGCGTTAGGATCGACCTTGTCACACACGACGTCAATGGCATAAGCAACTACGATATCGAGCTTGCAAGGATCATCGACACTATTGCCAAAGTCTGAATTATGGTTTAGGATTGAGCTGCTGCTGCTGCAGACTATCATACAATAGCCATTCTTGTCCCCCACGGGATTCTTATATCATAAGAGTAATAGATCTGTGCATGAGTGAGGTAAAGTAATGGTTTCTTTTCCATTTATTGAACATGCAGATAAGAAAGGCTATTGGATTAATGAATTAGAATCGCTTGGCATATCGCCAAAAGAGATTGAAAAAGATTATGAAAGTGAATCTGACTGTATCAAAGAACTTGCAGGTCATGTGGAAAACATCAAACAGGCATTATACCAAGAATACAAAACTTCCTATAGCGAAAGGATGATTCAGCTAGAAGGAGAAGAAGAAAAAAACGCTATCGTTGTTTAACAGAAAATAAATATCAAGAATTTCTGAAAAGTTAAGACTGCCATTATGTCCCAGATAGAAGCGATAACACATATGAAAAAGACAATTTTGACCCCATTTTATGTGGAGAAACCTAGGCCAAGCGTGGGCCAAGAAAAGCCCACGCTCGCCAGGGCTAGTTATGTTAGGTAATTAGCATACTTTAGAATTCTGATAACTTTAACTGTCGTGGTTGTAGTGGTGGTGGTCAGGGCGACAGCTATTCTTTTCCCATTTCAGGTGCAATTCGAAATGAAGTGACTGAAAACATATCCCCAAAGAATAACTGTTTCTTCAGAGAATAAAGAACTAGAAGATAAATGACGGAGGCGGCTTACGAAGGCGAGGCAAAGGACTCGACATACAATATGATGAGTGTGTGGAGGAATAGTAAGGGTCTCTTGAAGAGCAAAGATAATGATACTGATAAAAAGAAAAAAACGCTCATTCTCTTATTCCACGCCAAGAGTAAAAATGACGACAGCACAACTGACCAATTTAAACAGAAATTGGGAGTCTATCACTTAGCACAATACTTCAGTACCGAAAGCTTGGCTGTAGATGCCCTATGTGAAAAAGTCTATCCTGTAAATTGGGACCTACCGCATGACCTCATTTTCCTTCCAGACGAACTCTATAAGTTAGCCAACAAACCACTTTGTCGCCTTTGCATGCTAGAGGCTACGACACTCCTCGAGTGAGCAGAACAAGCGAATATCCCTTTACTTGTTGGAAATGCATAATAGTCGATGTGGATAATTGAAAATATTCTGTGCATGGTTTTTTTGACGTGACGAATTCATACATGTCCGCTTCCGGGCAAGATAACCGTTTGTCCTTCATTGAAGTACTGAGTTGAGTAGATAAGGCTCAAATTGAGCCTACATCACCCATAATAAACAAGTTATGTCTGATACTGGCGGCGACTATTATGTAGCAGACTTTAATTTTACATTAAGTGAAGAACGTAGCTTTATTCAAATTCAGCCGCCCCCTGGCATAAAATTAGAAACTAAGGATAATAATGACGGAACAAAAAGTGTTACAGGCTTTGTAGTAACTGTAAAAGCATCCACGGAAGACGAAGCTCTGAATAGAGCAAAGACTGAAGCAAAAAGGCTTGTGGACGTTTTGGCCGTATTATCTGGAGGACACCTTGGCTACACCCTTACAGGCCATAATATGCGTAATCCTGATGGAAGGGGTAAGGTATACAAGACATTCATAGGTAAATACAACATTAATTCCTCAGAGTTAGTCGATCTGAGTCAAGGTAATTTTCCTAACCTCATAAAGACGCTCGAGCCTCAAGATAAAGACCGGCGTTTGGTAGAAAGACTACACCATGCTAATAACGGACTAGAAGCTGCCAAAAATAACTAGTATGAAGTTATGATAAAGGAGTTTTATCTTGCCATGGAGGACAAAGAGGAAGCAAAGAAATATGAGCCGCTGAGGCATACTCTAAGCCATTACGGACAGATAAGACCTAGCACCATAAAAAAACTGGAAGAGAATTTTGAAAAAGAGTATTTTGAACTACCCTATTGTATATTTGACCACAGCTCTCCTAAGAATATTGAGCATTTACAGATACAAGCAAAAGAACTGATGGACATTGCTATGGACTACATACGTAAGGAACTCCAGAAACAAAAGTCATCAATACCTTAATTTCTTGTCTCTGGCTATCTCTACGAAAACAATACAATTTACTATGCAAATGAAACTGAGGTGTTTATAGAGTAGAAGAGAAGAAAGAAGAGAAGAGTAAACAGGTTGGCTGATGAGGAAGACGAGAAAGACGACGAAGAAGAAGCCATGTCAGAAGAAGAGTTTAAGGAAGAATTAGAACGAGAGAAGAGGCAAGAAAAAATAGAACTGGAGGAAGCTGAAAGGCTCCGGCTAAGGTTTGAGTTTACAACCAACATTATCGCAGCACGCATGTACTCTCTTAGGAATTTGATAGTTGAGGTAGGCTTTGACTGCGAAATTAGGTATTTACCATTTCATAAAGAAGAACGACTAATGGCTGACAGTGCGCAATTTACTAGGCGCTTTGAGGTTCTTATGACTTCAGAGAACGCTATCCTCCGGTGTACAGAGATAAGAGAACATTGGGGTGGGACTGGTGAATTACATTATGAGCAAGATATAAACCGAGACATGGCCAATATGTGGATATGCCGAGCAATGGCAATTTTTTTTAGCCTTTTAAATATCCCAGAAAATAGAGAAGACACAGAAAGGTTACTAAGAGAACACGCAGCGGTAAGGGCAGAAGGCGACAAAAAAGAAGTAGTCAAACAAGAGCATGACCATACGTTAGACTTGGCAATGGCTGACTTATGCACAGACGTCGAAGTCGAATTTCTTAGGCCAAAAATGTGGAGCTAGTAGTAGAAATAGTATTGTGTAAGAAATAGGTTGTGTTATGTTCCTTTTTCCAGTTGAATTCAGGCAGCAAGATGCCAAACACAATAGCTCAAGGTATTACAAATAGTAAGCAGAAGTCAAATAAGCAAGATAAATAAATAATCTACTTTTATATTCTTTAATCTAGTTAGTTATCATGTTACCGGAATAATGTTTTCCCTCGAAGTGGGAATCTTCAATGTAACAACTCCATCCACATATGTTGCTGTTCCAGTCACTTTTTCTCCCTCTTTGATAGAGATAGGCAACGATATTCTTTTATCTATTTGAATAGGCCTCTGTTTATAATAGACTATGGTGCCAAGACTTTCATCCTGTGGTTCTATTCTTTTCGCTCTTATTGAGAGAATATTTTCCTCAATACTAATCTTGATCTCCTCTCTCTTGAAACCTGGTAAGTCAATCTTAACAATCAGACCATTTTCATCTTCATACATATCTATTGCTGGCATTACAAATTCGTAAAACTCACGTGATCTTTTGCCTATTTCTCTAGATAACTCTCGAGCTGCATAACGCATTAAAGTCATACAACATTAGATTTGCGTTCATTGCATAAATATTTTCTACCAGCATTTACCTTGGAGACTACTCCTCGGTGACCTCCAGCAACATTAGGTCGTTACAATAAGATCCTGAGCTTGTTTGCGCTCTATATTTCCCAGTGTGTTACTAGGGTTGTCTCTGTGTACACTTTCAGGATCTTTAGACTATTCCTAATCATAATTGATTATAGGGTTTAGCGTTTATTCGTATAATATTTACTTACTATATTCAACTAGCAAAGCAAGGGACTATGACGCCAACAGAAAGCAAAGCAAATCCTGTAGCAGAAATTGTTGATTCTATCCATCATTTCATTGAGCAAAGACAAAAGATGGCGCATACATCTCCTGATCACTTCAATTTCAACTACATCGCACCGAATTTGCTTTGATTTCATCTCTGCAAAACTAACAAGTATTATTATCATCTTGTTTCGTAATTTTTGTACTTCAGTTACCTTTAGATGGAATAAGACCATTTCGTGCTACTATTTGCTCCTTTTTTGGCAAGTAACGATTCACTAATTTCCATCTGCCGTAAAGTCATCTATCCACTCGCTCATGAATTTGCATAAGTGATATTTTCGCCGTCAGGCAGCATGGGCGGCGAAAGACAAGGTGAGCTTATCGTAATGTACGACATAGTAGAGAGTACTGTGTAGGTATCAGCCGATAACTTGAACCGTTAAGGTTTGGTGATTGAGAGGATTATTAATCTACGTGACACAAGAAAAAGGTATATCTGTCGATTCAGTTGGACTGACTGTGATAGGCTAGCAATGCAGCGATAGTTTTTGCATCCTCAATATTTCCATTGAGGCATTTTTCAATTGCCGCAGTCAATTTCATCTTCCTTATCTCAATATTCTCATCATCATCCAGAAGACCTCTCGTTATTTCTCTCAGGTTCGTAGCAACAAATACATGCATCAACTCAGTAGAGTAGCCGGGCGCAAGATACCATTTCAAGAGCGGTCGGAGAGTGCCAGAGCAGCCAATCTCTTCTGCCATTTCGCGAACTGCCGCCTGCATCGGTGTCTCATTCTTTTCTATCTTTCCTGCAGGGATCTCTAGCAGCACCTTGTTTGCCGCATGGCGGTATTGGGAAACAAGAATAACGCTGCTACCTCTTACAGCTACTATCCCAACAGAGTCTTGATGTCCGACGATCTCCTTATCAATAATCTTGCCGTTTAGTGAGAATTTGTCTTTCTTGAGATTGATGCCACCTGAGTAGATCCTGGTGCTTTCAATGACTTTAACACCTCTCATTGTCTTACGGATATGAGGCAAAGATTAAACCTATTCGTTAATCTTATATCCAATTGATATCTTTTTTGAGACGTGGAGTTCGTTGACGGCTATAGCAACATCATTGTACCCAAGGCCGTCAGGCCTATGATTGATCTCAAGAATACTCCTCTTGGCAGCAAAAAGAGAGTCAACAAACAATACCGCTGTGGCAGCCTTCATATCAGAGGTTATGGTACGCGATACACTGTATATATGGACAGAGTGGATCCATTAAGTAATCCGCTTGAGCATCTGCTTGTGGATGCGCCAGAGCACTTGGCAGGCACAACAGCTGCATTCATAGTTGTCAGGCGCTTAGGCACAACGGTATACGATATGTACAAAAAGGAGGGCAAGAGCACAAAGGACGCTGCCATCGCTGCGGTTCTGGCTGGATACGTCGCCGGCTCTGCGATAGACAACCTTGTTTTCAAGACGGTCACCAGCTCGCTGGAAATGAAAAGGAGTGAGTAAGCTCGATGGAGAGCCCGGCCCAGATCAGAAAAGAGGACACAACTCTTGTCGAAAAAGCCTCAGTCTTTCCGCAGCCTTCAAAATTGCGCGTCGCTAAGGTAGTGCTCAAGCTTTTGCCCATCGTAATAAATTTGCGGCGAGACAGGCGTGAATGGGTCAAGCATGAGGGCAAAAATGTAGACGAAGAAAAGTACCGTAAGCATGCTCGCAAGGTGCTCAAAACATTTATTGAGCTTGGGCCGTCATACATCAAACTCGGCCAGTGGCTTTCAACCCGGGTAGACATTTTGCCGCAGCCTTACCTTGAAGTGCTCTCAAAATTGCAGGATGATGTCCCCCCTGCTCTGTTCTCACAGGTAAAGCCTGTAATTGAAAACGAGCTAGGGAAGATAGAGGATGCATTTGAAGAGTTTGATACTGCTCCGCTGTCTGGAGCAAGCCTTGGACAGGTCTACTTGGCAAAGTATGATGGTAAGCAGGTCATAGTCAAAGTGTCCAGGCCAAATATTGAAAGGGTAATTGAAGATGACATTTACGTTATGAAAAAGATATTGCCCCTTGCAACGCGGTTTATCGATCCGAATCTGGGATTCTCGGCAGAAGGAATGATGGCACAGTTCATCGAGACGGTACATGAGGAGATGGACTACCGTATAGAGGCAGAAAACCTGATTACAATCAAGCGCAATCTGACAGGCGATCTATCAGTCATAATACCGGACGTATTCTTGGAGAGGACTACTAAACATGTGCTTACAATGAAATATGTTCCAGGCGTCAAGATAACTGACATTCCAAGGCTGGATGAAAAAGGGATCGACAGAGAAAAGCTTGTAATGCGCGTGCATAGACTGTTCTTCAAGATGCTTCTGCGTCACAATATCTTCCATGCAGATCCGCATCCAGGCAACATTTCAGTTGCAGACGACGGCCGTCTAATACTGTACGACTACGGAATGGTAGGAAGGCTCGACAGCGAGACCCGGATACGGCTTATCCGCCTTTACCTTGGTCTGATAGATAAGGACCCCGAGAGGACTGTCAATGTACTGATAGAGCTTGGTACGCTTGAGCCCACAGTGAACCGTCACGTAGTTGAGCGTGGCATCGCACTCAGCATCCAATCCATGCATGGTCAACAGGTCGACAGGATGGAGGTAAAGGCTCTAGTAGATCTTGCAAACAAGACAATGAGCCGATTTCCTTTCCGACTGCCCAAGAATCTTGCACTCTACATGCGCATGTCTTCTATTCTTGAGGGCATTTACTACCACCATAAGGTGTCATTCAAGTTCGTCGGGGTGCTTGCAGGCCTGCTTGAAGAAGAGGGTCTTTTACGCAATGCCTACATTGAGGAAGTAAAAGTATCTGCAAAGAGGTTTGCAAAGGGAATTCAGGATTCGGTGAGTGTTGCGCCGCTGCTAAAGACATATCTTGAATCAATAGGGCCTTACGGCAGGCAGGAGAAAAATAATAATGCACTCGCCGCAAGCATACTTGCTTCTGCTTTGTTCATAGGGTCAGCATTCATGCTGCCATACAACTCTTATCTTGCTTATGGTGGCTTTATAGCGGCTGCTGCAGCAGTTGCAATGGCATTGAAAAAGAAAATCTAGAATATACGGTGGCAAAGTGGCAAAGACACCCACCTGAACTAGAATATAACCTTGGTGTCAATCGAGCCTATTTTCATTGTGTGTTTCTTGCTTCTTTTTTCCAATTATCTTGCCCACTCTCTTTTTCCTCTATCCTGTTTATTGATTATTCTTGATTTTCTGTAAAGCTGTACTTACGTGTCGTCATGGGTTAATGTATGATAGTCAAGGGGATCAAGATTCATGATTTCTTTGCATACCGAGAGTCTTGCCTCAATTAATGGTGTCAAAAATTGAGCATATGTTGAGGTTATTGAAATGATTTTGATTTCGAGCTCGTCGGTATCTTGAGTGTTATGACGCCATCTTCATACATCTCCTAGTCTACCACCTTTTCTTCTTCTTCAACCGATAATGGTACCAGAACCTTTTTGTCTATCTTGGACGGCCTCTGTCTGCTCTCTCTTAGCACTAATGTACATGACATTGCAGATAACCCTGAGGTTGATATCCTCCTTGGTAAAGCCCGGGAGATCGATGGTCCCTACCAGATCGTCGCCGCTCTCTGTCATTTCGATTGCTAGCATAACAAACTCTAAAATTCCCTAGATCTGCCGTCCAGCTCCTTGGCAAGCTCTCTTGCCACATATCTTCCAACCCTCAGGCCCAACTAACCCACCAAGATGATATAAATCCCCTTTATTTTCCGCCTTGAAATTCAACAAAGTAAAAATACTCCGACGAGGATATGCACCCAAGCTTAATGTATGCTGGTTCTTACGAGATGCCAAACTGCAGCTCCTGTGGTAGACAAGTGAGGCCCGGGGAGCTGTCAGAGAGCTTCAGTTGTCCAAAATGCAGGAACGCAACAATATGGCGTTGCGAGGGCTGTAAGGGCAAGCAGAAAAAGTACCAATGTACTGCCTGCGGATACAAAGGCCGCTAAGTGAGCACTTTGAAAAAGTTTGTAACAAGCTCTCTTTGGTCCTGCTGCATCGTGATAACAGCTTGTACGAGCTCTTTTTCGACTGTTATCTGCTTAGTTATGACCAACCGCAGCTTCTTGATGTCAAGCGGCGCAATACTATCAATTGTGCCAGTGCTGTAGGCGTAAATGTATTCGTTGATGATCTTTGAAACAAATGACGGCGCCATCGATATCAGAAATAGCATACTCTCCTTCATTATCTTGGAATCAGAGTCGCTTGCTGACAGTGATGAAATGTA
>Ga0299914_10001138_pt1 | contig 17199 bp, 16 predicted proteins | sample RVTome_10_FD_201361 | JGI IMG/M metagenome (GOLD analysis project Ga0299914, IMG submission 201361) | Soil microbial communities from uranium-contaminated site in the Upper Colorado River Basin, Wyoming, United States - RVT153D57 (version 2) ...
TCGTCTTCCCGCGCCCGTGGCCACCTGCTGGCCGTGGCGGGGCTCCTGCTCACGGCGTCGCTCGAACTCCAGGCGCAGACCGTTCCGCCGGCCCCGGCGCCGCCGGCCTCGTCCAGGCCCCGCATCGACCTCGCCCTCGGCGGCGGTAGCGCCCGCGGCCTCGCGCACATCGGCCTGCTCGCCTGGTTCGAGGAACACCGGATCCCGATCGACGTGCTGGCCGGCACCAGCATGGGCGGCCTCGTCGGCGGCGCCTACGCCACCGGCATGTCGCCCGACGAGATCCGCGGCCTGCTCGCCGAGGCCGACTGGAAGTTGATCTTTCATGGCGGCGCCCCCTTCAGCGACAAGAACTTCCGGCGCCGGCAGGACGACCGCGCCTACCCCTCGAAGCTGCACTTCGGGCTCCGCGGCGGCCTCAAGCTGCCGAGCGGCCTCAACGAGGGGCAGCAGGTCGATCTGCTGCTCGACGCGATCACGGTGCAGTACTCGGAGCTGGCGACGTTCGACGAACTGCCGACGCCGTTCCGATGCGTGGCCGCCGACCTCGTCTCGGCAAAACCCGTGACCTTTCACAATGGATCCCTCACGAGTGCGCTGCGCGCGACGATGTCGCTGCCCGGTGTGTTCATTCCGGTTCGGAACAGCGACCAGGTGCTCGTCGACGGCGGCCTCTTCAACAACGTCCCGGCCGACGTCGTCCGCGCCATGGGTGCCGACGTCGTCATCGCCATCAGCGTCGGCGGCAGCGACGTCGCCGGCCAGGGAGCTGCCGCGCCGACCTATTCGATGTTCGCGGTGCTCGGCAACATGATCAACGCAATGATGTCGGGCAACACGGTCAGAGGGCTGACGCACGCCGACCTGGTGATCAGGCCGGCGGTGGATGCGGTCTCCTCGATGGAGTTTCACAACACCGCCGAGATCGCGGCGCTGGGATACGCGGCGGCAGAAGCACGGTCGGCGGAGCTGCTGAAATACGCCGTCGACGAAGCGACCTACGCCGCGTTCAAGGCGGCGCGGGACGGCCGCCGCCGCCGGGTGGAGCTCGTGCCGCGCAGCATCGAGGTCACCGGCGTACCGAAGGTGACGCAGGCCACGATCCGTGCCCGCATGGGCGCACACCTCAACGTCCCGCTCGATCCGGTGCGGCTGGCGAGAGACATCACCCGGCTGGGCGGGTCGGACCGCTTCGAGACCATCACCTATCGGGTGGTGACTGGGGCGGGCGGCCCGGTGCTCCGGCTCGCTGTGCAACCCAAACCGTACGGGCCGCCGTTTCTCGCGCTGGGAGTGGAGGTCGCGAATCCGTTCGGCACCAATCTCCATCTTGGGCTCGGCTCGCGGCTGACCGCGTACGATCTCCTCGGATATGGGTCCGAGTTTGCGGGCGGACGTGCGCGTCGGCTCGGGGGTGGAACTTCGGGGCGAGTTGTACCGTCCGGTAGGCCGCTCGCCGTGGTTCGCGGCCGTGACGGGCGGCATCCTGCAGAACGAGGCGCCGGTGTTCGTCGGCCGTGAGGCGGTGGCCGACTACCGGCTGACGCGGTCGGGCGCTGGTGTCGACATCGGCTACAATACCGGCTATCGCAGCGAGGTCCGGTTCGGTTACCAGGCCGCGAACCTCCAGGCCTCGGTCAAGATTGGCGATCCGATCCTGCCCGAGCTCGAGGGGGGTGAGCGGCTGCTGCGGCTGCAGGGGATCTTCGACGACCAGGACTCCCCGATGATCCCGTCGCGCGGGCTCTACGCCCGCGGCCGCGTCAGCCACATCCTCGACGTCGCTACGGTGGTCTCGACGAGTCCCGAGACGGCCGCGTTCACCCCAGACTCAGAGTTCACGACGGCTGAAATCGCCGCGAACTGGTTCAAGGAAATCAACTCGAGATGGCGTCTGCTCGCCGCGGCGGACGGCGGTACGGCGTTCGGCAAGAACCCGCCCCCGCCCAATAACTTTGCGCTGGGCGGTCCCTTCAGATTCGGCGCCTACAACGTCGGCGAGATCCGGACCAGCGACTATCTCGTTGGTTCGGGCGGTATCGTGCGCGAATTCGGCCGGCTCCCGGAAGTCCTTGGCGGCGGGGTGTTCGGCGGCACGTGGCTCGAAACCGGTTCCGCGTTCGACGGCGAGGGCCTGCGCGCCAATCTGTCCACCGCGCTGATCGTCGAGACGCTGCTCGGCCCGCTGTTCGCAGGCGGCAGCGTTGGTTTCGATGGCCGCACGCGGATCTACATCGGTATGGGACGCCTGTTCGATCGTGGCCTGAGGTGAGCTGATCGCGGTCTAGAAGTAGAAGCCGAGGCCGACGATGGGTCCGTAGAGCGTCTGCTTGACCTCGAGCGTCCGCTCCAGCACGGTGTCACTGAGTTTCCAGTAAAGCGCGGTGTAGCCCGGCGTCAGCCCGAAGTGGGGAATCAGCCGGATGTCGGTGCGGATGCTGCCCGAGAGATCGATGTCCGCCCCGACCCCGAACCCGCCGCCTTCACCGACCACGTGCAACCGGAACCTCGAGCCCGGCGCGCTGTGCCACGCGAGCCCGACCAGCGGATCCCAGATGCCGGGCTTGCGCACGAACGGCGTCCGGTCCTCGAATCGAATGTCGTATTTGAGGGCCACGCGCCTGACGCCTCCGGTCACCGAGAGATCCTTGTAGATCTTCCAGCCGGTGGAGACATGGCCGTAGATGATGTCGAGATCGACCTCGAGCCGGGGTATCTCACGCTGTGATGCGACCGCGGCCCAGATGCCGTCGACGTCGACGCGCCATCGCGCCTTCTCGATTGACAGACCCGCGAGCGCGGCGCCGTCGAACGACGCGTCCGTCGATCCCGAGGTCCCTGGCCGATCGGGCCCGCCTGGAACGTCCGGAAAGGGCGGGATTCCTGTCGTCGCGGTGAAGGCGGGCACCCAGAGGAGCACCGGATAGACCGAGATGGTCATGCCGTCATCGGCGGCGACCGGCGGGTTCTGAACCGGCACTTCGCCGAAAAACGGCACCGAGACGTCCGTTCGCAGGGGGCCATCGATCCGGTTGCACGGGAAACACCGCTGACCCCGCCTTGACGTCGTCTGGGCCGACAGCAGGCTCGGCGCGCCGAGGAACTACGGTCGCCACTATCAGTACCACCACTATTTTCCGCATGCATGCCTTCCACATTCTCCGCTCCTCTTCGGGCCACCTGTGACACGTCTGGCAGGCGCGGTTGATGTTCAGCATCGGGCTCCGCACGTGATGGTCGCTGATCTTCTGGGCCCCCGGGCGCATGTAGGGCATGTGACAGTCGCTGCAGGTCACGCCGGAGCGCGCGTGAATGCCCTGGTTCCACATCTCGAACTCGGGATGCTGGGCCTCGAGCGCGGGCGCTCCGGTGTCGGCGTGCGTCCAGTCGGTAAAGCCGGCCTCACGGTAGTACTCGTAGATCTGTTCGACCTTCAGGCCCTTGGCCCACGGATACGTGAGCCGCTTCTCCGCGCCCATGAAGTAGTGCTCGACGTGACACTGACCGCAGACGAAACCGCGCATCTCCTGGCGGGTCGCTATCGTATTGGCGTCGTAATCCTTCACCCCTTCGCTCGCCCTCCAGGCGCGAATGCCCGCGAGAAAACCCGGCCGGGTCACGCGCAGCGTCGATGCCCGACACGGGGTGCGTGAATGCCTTGCGCGCCTCGAGGTACGGCATCTGGTTGTAGTGCTCGAAGCCCTTGATCAGGTCGCCGTTCCCGGCCTGCTTGTAGGGCACGTACACCGACCCGTGACAGTGGATGCAGGTGCCCGGCTGCTTGAAGTCCTGCACGCGCCCTGTGTACGTCTGCGTCGGCCAGCTCGACGACGCGGAAGAACGAGTTCTGCGCTTCTCCCTTCCGCTCCATGATGCTGACGAGGAGTGCGGCGATCACAGGACCGCGACGGTCAGGACAGCGCTGCGGCTTCACCCGCGCATGCCGGCTGGTTTCTGGTCGGACACGGTTCACCTCGGCGAATCAGCCACGTTGGTGGCGGGAAGTTCCAGGTCGCCCACGGATCCGTGACAACGGATACACGACCAAACGATGGCTGCTTTTTGACCCAGCCGTCATATTGCTCGTTCATGACGCTTCCTGGCCGGCGAGATCATCGACGGTGGCAATCGCTGGCGCCCCCGGCCCGGTGACGACAACTGGCTCACGTTGGTGCGGGTCGGCGTCGAGAAGGCGGCGAGCTTCTCCAGTTCCGGTCGCACCGTGACCATGGCGGCGACCACGTCGACCTGGCCGCCGGCGAGCGCGGGATACAACTGATCGCGCGTCATCGGCACGATCACGATGTGAACCTTCAGGTTGCCGGTCTTCAGGTCCGCGTTGAGGTCGTTCTCGAACGCCTTCAAGGCCTCGAAGGTGAGGCCGCGTTCCTGCCCCTGATCGACGAAATAGTGCGTGCGGTTGAAGGTCACGGCGGCGCGAATCGCCCGTCGCTCCACCATCGCATCGAAGTCCCCGGTGAACGGCTTGTCCATCGTTGTGCGCACGGCTTCGGGGAGCGCGTCGTACGGTGATGTGGTCGGCGGGATCGGCGCGTCGTTGGCGGGTGGTGTCAGGGCGGGTGGCGTCGACGGCGTGGTTGCCGCCGGTGGCGTGGCTGTCGCCGCCGGGGTGTCCTGCGACTGGCCCGAACAGGCAGCCACTGACAACACGGACAACACGGCCACCGACAACACGGCGAACACGCGTAAGCCGTGCAACATGGGCAGTATGCTGACTCGGCGATGCGGTTGGGAGGGCCTGGATTGGATAGTCATGTCAGTAACTCCTGTTCAACGCGCCCACACATAGTTGTAGCTGGCCGCGACCGAGATGAAGTCGGCGCCGATCGTGGTGTAGGCGCCGCGGCTCGCGGAGACCCGGATCGCCTGTTTACGGTCGAGCGCCCTCGAGAAGGTGGCACCGATGCGAGAGTTGCGCTGCAGATCGAGATTCTGCCTGCCCGCGAGCGTCGTCTGGCCGCCAGTGAAGAAGTTGGCGTCCGCGGCCAACCACATCCCTCGCGTGAATTTGTAGGTCAGGTGAACCTGGGTAGCGACGATCGGCGTCTGTTCCCGCGTGCGGCCACCGAGAAAGTTGTCGTTGTCGGTGAAGAGCCAGGCGCCCGCCATCGCCTCGATCACCCACGCCCCGTAGGCGCGCGAGACGCCCAGTTCCGGCTTGATCGACCAGCGGTTGGTGCCGAGATTGATCAGCTTGCTGGCGTCGTACTGCCCGAGCGGCGGCGCAACCGTGACGCTGATCCCGAGGATGGTCCGACGGTTGTAGGATGCGTACTCCTTCGGCGTCATCGACGGTGCCCCATAGAGGTTCATCGCCAGGCGGAATCTCGGATCGCCGATCCCGAACCGGTCGACGGCCGCCGCTTCTCCCAGATACAGCCCTTCCAGATGACCGCCGATCACTGGCACCATGATGCCCGCGTTGGCGGAGCGGCCGGCAGGTTGAAGGCCCGCGTGAACGCGAGCGCCGTCGTGTTGATCTGGGCGCTCGCCTCATCGATCGGGGCGGACGGATCGAACGCGAGGTCGCCCCAGTTGAAGCTGTTGGCGACCGTGAAGATGTTGAGGCCCTTCGGGATGGGCCAGTACGCCCCCGGCTCGAGCTCCTGCGCCGATGCGCACCAGGGGAGCAGCAGTACGACGATGGCGAGCGCCGCGACGGCGCGTGAGCCGCCCGCTCGAGCGCAGATCATCAGAAGACAACCTTGAGCAGACGCTCGAGCAGTTCTTCGAGCGAGATCATCGTCAGCAGGAGGGGGATGACCGGCAGCAGCGTCGTCACCGCCAGCTGCAGCGCGGTCTGGAGCGTGAACGGCACGAACCGCATCTCCTTCACCACCTCGAAGCTGTTGCCCAGGTCCGCCAGCGACTGAATGTCGGCGCTGCCGACCAGCGGTTCGTCGGCGCTGGCGCCGCCGCGGATCCATTTGCGATCGAATTCTTGAACGTAGGTTTGTGCCAGCGTGCCGTACTCCCGCAGCCCGGCCCGCTTCGCCGCTTCTAGTTTGGGCGCAAAGACCAGCATCGGCCCCAGGATCGCGAAGACCATCACGGCCACCATCGCGATCATGTCGAGCTTGAACGCCGGCAGGGCGGCGCCGACGAAGAAGATCTTGTTGGCGATGGTCCCGGACATCATCACTCCCTGGGCGAGCAGCACCGGGGAGAACGCGTAACACACCGAACCGAGGAAGCCGAGCCCGCCGGATCGATCCGGGTGGGCCGGCATGAAGCGCAGATCGAGACGCGACACCTGCCACAGGAACCGCGCCCAGATGAACAAGCGGAAGTACCAGCGGAGGAGTAGGAACTGGAAGATCGGGAGGCTGACGGCACCCATCCACCAACCGGCCCAGGACGGTTGCAGTCTCCCGTCCACCGGTAGGCCGTACCAGCTGGTGAGGTCCAGGGCGACCTGCGTGCGCCAGATGAAGCCGACACCGACGACGTAGACGAACGCGATCAGCACCACCTCGGCGACCACGGAGTTGCGCAGCCGGATGGCCGAGGCAACCGCCGCGTCGAAGTGGGCCCGCGCCGCGTCCGGGATCAGCCCGCGTTCCAGGAACAGGCCAATGACCGGTCGCATGCGCAGATGGACGATGAGCTCGGCCAGGATCAGGAGAGGCAGCGCCACGAGCAGGCGGAGGTGCATCTCGACATCCTTGAGAAACGGCACGCTGACGCCGCCGCCCCACGCTTGTCCGGCCGCGATCGACAAGAGGAGCAGCGGCAGCCAGGTCAGGACGGCCAGCACGATGATGCGGCGGTGCAGCAGCTGCAGCGTGTCGCCGGCGAGACGTGTGCCCCGCCACAGCTGGAACAAGGGTCCGCCGAGGACCAGTGAGAACTCGGCTTGCCTGCTCCCGGGCAGCGCGCCAACCGACGCCGGAGTGATGACGCTCATCGCTGGACCTGCCCTGACTCGACCCGGACAGGCCGCCGGGCCCGGTCGATGACCGAGCCGCCGCAGTGGCCTGTCCGGTTTGGAAAAGAACTAGAAGCGGAACCCGAAGGTGATCGGCAGGAACTGGCCGTTGGCCTTGTTCGAGGATCCGCCCGCCGCCGTCGTATCCACTGTTGGACCCCAGATGTAGTGATAGCGCGCCTCGACGAAGAACACGTTCGCGAAGGTGATGCCGCCGCCGAAGTCCATACCGAAGTCAGTGGAGCTGCGCTCGCCGACGACCTCCTCGACCGGCACGAACCCACCCGGGCTGCAGTAGTAGTACCAGGGGTTGCAGTAGCCGGGGACGAAGCCGACGGCCGGGGTCGTGACCTTGATCGGGCGGTAGTAGACGCCGACGCCTGTGACGAAGTAGGGACGAACGCCGCCGGTCGGCTTCTTGACCACCAGGTTGACCGTGCCGAACTGCATGTTCATGTCGGCGAAGAAGTCGGTCGGTACCCCGTCCTCATTCGGGTTGACGCTCACCGGCAGGGAGATCTGCTTCTGCCCGAGCCCGTTGAAGCTGTAGAGCCCCTCGATCGCGAACACCGGGTTGACGTTGAAGGTGAGACCGAAATTGATGTTGTAGCCGTCGCCGAGGTGGTCGCGCACTTCGGAGTTGGGAAAGGTTATGCCGCCACCGAGCGTGAACTGGACGGGGCGCTCATCCTGAGCGCTTGCCGGGACCGCGGCGAACACCACCGCCGCCAGTAGAATCGCCGTTCGTAGATACATCACACACATCTCCTGTTGTTCGTGAGGCAGACCCTGTTCGTTGTTGGAAGTGCAGCGGACATGCCACCGAGCCGACGGCCGCCGCGTCCAGGGTCAGCTTCCTTCTCTCAGCGGACCCTGACGCCGATCTCCATCAGGGCGTTTCAGGCGCATTTCAACGAGGAATCACCGGCCTCAGTGCCGTCGGTCATGTCGGGTGCGTGGAGGCCACAAGGCCTGGCGCTTCGGATCCTGCGACCGGAGCCGGTCGTCACCGGATCGTCAAGCCACCGCCGGCCGAGAACGATTCACCACCCGTTGTCACCGTGACTCCGTTGTCACCGTGACTCACGGAGCCCGGTGATGCTTTCTGGGCCCGCGGGCGGCAGGATGCTCTGAGAATCGAAGGTTCCCGCAACCCTATTGCCGCTCGTGCCAGGCTGGCTTGGCTCTTGCGCTGATCACCCCAAAAGGGAGCCTCAAAAATGCAGATGGTCAGGGAGCTTGTCATTGCCGGGTCAGTGGTCGCCATCCTGGGAGCTGCGTCACCCGCAGCAGCTCAATCCTCGGCTCAGCCGGCCAGCGTCCGAGAAGCCGACGCCGCCACCTCACGTTTCAGCTTCGATGTCGCACTCGGCATCGATAAGAGCATCAGCGGCAACATCAACTCGAGCGGGATCGGCACACTCAACGACCAGGTGGTGGTCGTCCTCAAGAACTCGTACGAGAACGTCTACGGCACCGGCCTGCACTTCCGCTTCGGCGGCGGCTACATGGTCGACGCCGAAACCGAGGTGCGAGTGACGTTCACGCTGCAGTCGCTCGACGCCGACCTGACCCCGATGGGCGACATCGGCGCGTCCAAGCTCTACGGCCAGTATCAGGACTATCAGAGCTTCGGCCTCGACGTCGGGTTCAGGCGATACGTCGACGTGGCGCCAAAAATGCGGGTCTACGGCGAAGGGACGGTCGGGCTCGCGTTCATCGACGAGACTGACGTGGTGCTGGTCGCACCGAGCTCCAACCTGGCCGAGAACGCCACCGACTTCTACGACAAGACGTCCGCGTTCACCCTCGGCGGCAACGCCGGCCTGCTCTTCCAGGTTGCCGACAAGGTCGGCGTCTACGGCCAGCTCGGTCTTCGCTACGTCACCGGGATGTCGTCGATCGATGGCCTCGAAGGCACCGGCCTCGAGACCATCAACACAAGAGCCCACGATGGACAGTGCCCGTCATCGCCGGCGTACGGGTTCGATTCTAGAAGTCAGTTCAACTCCACTCACTCTGACGCAACGCGATCAAGACACGGCAGGCGCGGTCACTGCGCTTCGTAGCGTGCTCACCGCATGCCGTCAGCACGCCTCGCTTAGAACCGATGCTGTGTGAGTTTTCCTAGTCTTTCGCGCCATGACTAACCGCGCCGCTCGACGTGATCGTGGCATTCCCTGTGCTCAACTCCGCGCATATGCTGACCTCTCGAATCGCGCCCGTCCTGGTCCTCTCCGCACTGTTCGCAGACGCCGGGATGGGGCAGACGCCGACGACAGTACCGATGACCGCCGCAGCCGCAGTGCCGCAGACAACGGCGCAGGCGTCGCTGACATGCCGGTCCGAACCAGGTGGACGCAGCCAGTGCGCGGCGGACACGTCGGCGGGTGTGGCCCTGGTGAAATCCATCGGTCCCTCGGCATGCCTGCTCGGCAAGACCTGGGGCTACGACAACGCGGGCGTGTGGGTCGCCGACGGCTGCAGCGGTGAGTTTCAGCTTGGCCAGACGGCGGGGGCCGCCACCCCACCAACCTCGCCAGCCGACAAGCCGCACGAGCCGATTGAGACCTGGGGCGAGTTCAGTCCCGGGCAGGGCTTCCTGATCGGGCGGGGAGAGGCGGGAGAACTCTCCATCAGCGGCTACGCCCTCGCACGCTACATCAACCAGACGCCAGGCGAGCAGACCTTTAGCGATCATCTCGGGAATGTGCGCGATGTTGATGGCCGACACGACATCTTCTCCGCGCGGGTCATGGTCTTCCTCAAGGGCTGGGTCGGCACCCCGAAGCTGGTTTACAACCTCACCCTCTGGACCGTGAACACCACGGACCAGCGCGCCCTCTTCGGCATGGTCGGGTATCAGTTCCATCGCAAGTTCAGTGTCTACGCCGGCCTCAACGGCATTCCGGGCGCGCGGTCGCTGTTCGGTTCACATCCTTATTGGCTCGGCCACGATCGGGTGATGGCTGACGAGTTCTTCAGGCCGTACTTCGGGTCTGGAGTCTGGGCCCAAGGCGAGCTCACACCCGGGCTGTGGTATAGCGGCATGGTCGCCAACAACTCGAGCGCACTCGGCGTCACGGCGTCGCAGTTGGACCGGAAGTTCACGACCGGTGGATCGCTGTGGTGGATGCCGACCACCAAGGAGTTCGGCCCGAGGGGCGGCTACGGCGACTGGGAGACGCACGAGAAAGTGGCAACGCGGTTCGGCATCTCGGCGAGCCACAGCCCCGAGCAGCGCTTTACCAACGCGACCACTGGCGCGTCCGGCAACACCCTGCTCCGACTGGCAGACAGCGTCAACGTCTTCGACACCGGCGCGCTCGTCTCTGGCGTCACCGTGGAGCATGCGGTCCACCGCAACCTGGCCCTCGACGCCGGCGTGAAGTACAAGGGCTTTTTCCTGCAGGCGGAGTACTACAACCGCTGGCTCGACGGCTTCGAGGCAGACGGGCCCCTCCCGGTGGGCGAGATCCACGACACCGGCTTCTACGTTCAGGCGGCGTTCTTCCCAGTGAAGAAGAAGCTCGAGGTCTACACCGCGACCTCGCAGATCTACGGCGACAAGAGCGCGGGGTTCGGCAACAGCTCCGAGTACCTGGCCGGGATGAACTTCTACCCGATGAATACGCGAAATCATCGACTGAACGTTCAGGTCATCGATGTCAACCGATCACCGGTCAGCAGCTCCTTCGGCTACTACATCGGTGGACAGAAGGGAACCACGCTCGCGACCGGGTTCTCGGTGTTCTTCTAACCGCGCATGCTCGATTCATCGGTTGGACGTCGATTCAAGGAGAAACCTATGCCAACCTCCCCGGTCGTTCTCTGGGTGGTCCCGGCGATGCTGTCACTCGGCCTGGCCGTCGCGGCGGCGCCGTCGCTCCTGCGCGTCCAGCAGGCGCCGGCGTCGCCATCGGCGGCGGCACTCCAGTTCAACGATTCCCATTTCCACCTGACCAACTACATCCAGGAAGGCACCGACGTCCGCAAGTACGTCGAGATCATGGGCACGCGGGTCGGACGCTCGACGCTGTTCGGCATTCCGCTGCAGCAGACGTGGGACCACGGCAACACCGGCGATTTCGCGCCGACCTATTACCTGCAGACCGACGCCCCGCTCTACTACTACTCCTTCACCGATGCAGCCATCGCGATGGCCTACCGCTCGCTGAACGCCCAGCAGCAGGCACGCCTCGATCCGATGATCACCGGCTTCAACCCAACCGACATGTACGCGGCCGACCATATCAAGCGGGTGCTGACGACGTTCCCGGGCGTGTTCTCCGGCATCGGCGAGTTCACGATCCACAAGGAGTTCGTCTCGCCAAAGGTGGCGGGCGGGACCGCGAGCCTGCTCGATCCGGCCCTCGATCGGATCCTGCAGTTTGCAGGTGAGGTTGGCCTGGTGGTCATCCTCCACAACGACATTGACATGCCGTTTCCGCGCCCGAACCAGGAGCCCTATCAACTGTCGCAGCTGAAGGCGCTGTTCCTCAGGCATCCGAAGACGTCGATCATCTGGGCCCACGCCGGCACCGGCCGCATCGTCCGACCGTTGACGGATCAGATCGCGCTGCTCGACAAGGCGCTCACCGCGCCCGAGTTGAAGCACGTGAACATCGACATTTCCTGGGACGAAGTGGCGAAGTACGTCGTCGCCACGCCGGAATCCATCCGCGCCACAGCCGACCTGATCAACCGACACCCGGACCGGTTCATCTTCGGCTCCGACGTCGTCGCCCCTGCCGATGCGCAGGCCCAGATCAAGGTCTTTGACCTGTATGGGCCGCTGTGGGCGCTGCTCTCGGCCGAGGCGAGCCAGAAAGTACGGATCGGCAACTACGAACGGCTGTTCGACGAAGGACGACGACGGGTACGGGCGTGGGAACGGGCAAACGTGAAATGAAGGACCGCATCAACGAGGAGAGCGAATTTATGAGACTTCCACGGACAAACTGGTACGCCGGTCTTGTCTGGCTCTTGGCCATGTGTGTGACCGCACCGTCAGTGAGTGCGCAAACCACAGAACCGCCAAAGACAGATCCCAAACCCAGCTTCGAGATTTACGGCTTCGCGATGCTGGACATGGGCCTCAACTTCAAGCAGATCGACGGCGACTGGTCCGACACGATGCGCGTGACCAAGCTGCCCTCGTTCGAGGACCAGTTCGGAAAGGACGGCTCCACGTTCGCGGGCGTCCGTCAGAGCCGCCTCGGCGTCCGGACGTCGACGCCGACCGCGCTCGGCGAGCTGAAGACGCAGTTCGAGTTCGAGCTCTTCGGCACCGGCGTCGATTCGGGGCAGACCACGTTCCGGCTGCGGCACGCCTACGGCGAGCTCGGCGCCCTCGGGGCGGGCCAGACTTGGAGCCCGTTCATGGACATCGACGTGTTCCCCAACTCGCTCGAGTACTGGGGACCCACCGGGATGGTGTTCTTCAGGAACGTGCAAGTGCGCTGGATGCCGATCAAGGAGGCCATGAGAAAACTCACCCTCGCCCTCGAGCGGCCAGGCGCCAGTGGCGACGCCGGAGTGTATGCGGATCGCGTCGAGCTCCAGAACATCAACGCGCGCTCGCCGATGCCGGATTTTTCGGGCGAGTACCGTCACGGTGGCACCTGGGGCTACGTCGAGGCCGCTGGCATGCTGCGCAGGATCCAGTGGGACGACGTGCTCGAGGACGACTTCGACCTGTCGGGCGACGCCACCGGCTGGGGCGTCAACCTGACCTCGAACCTGATCGCCAGCAAGCAGGACACGATCAGACTCCAGTTCGTTTTCGGTGAGGGCATCCAGAACTACATGAACGATGCGCCGGTCGACATCGGCATCGTCAACAACTTCAGCGATCCTCGTCGGCCCATCCTCGGCAAGGCGCTGCCGATCGCCGGCATCGTCGCGTTCCTCGATCACACCTGGAACGAGAAGTTATCGAGCGCGATCGGCTACTCGCGCACCGATATCGACAACAGCGAGGCGCAGTCGCCCGGTGCTTACAAGACCGGTCAGTACGCACTCGGCAATCTGCTCTATTACCCGGTCCCGAACGTGATGGTCGGAGGCGAGCTGCAGTGGGGTCGCCGCGAGAACTTCTCGGACGGACTCCAGAGCGACGGACTCAAGTTCCAGTTCTCGTTCAAGTACAACTTCTCACACAAAATTGGAGGCTAGTGATGAATCGGACTATTCGCATCAGCATCGGCGCGGCGCTCTTTGGCGTCGCGGTCGTCGCCGGTCTGCCCGTTGTCGGTGCACAGAGCGCCGGGGAGATCCAGCCGGCGGTTGACGCCGCCTTCGCCAAGTACAAAGGTCTCAAGGAGGGGAAGAACGCCGACTACATCCCCGCGTTGGCGAAAGTGGATCCCAACTTGTTTGGGATCGCGGTCGTGACGGCTGACGGCAAGGTCTACATCGCCGGCGACGTCAAGACCGAGGTGTCGATCCAGTCGATCTCCAAGGTCTTCACGATGGCTCAGGTGATCCAGGAGCAAGGCCTGGAATCGATCGAGAAACAGATCGGCGTCGATGCCACCGGCATGCGCTTCAATTCGATCGTCGCGGTCGAGGCGGTCCGCGGAGCCGTCGGCGCGGGTGCCCCCGAGATGAACCCACTCGTCAACCCCGGCGCCATCTCGGCGACCAGCATGGTCAAGGGGTCCTCGGCGGATGCGGTGTGGAAGAAGATTCTGGACTTCCACAACGACAGCGCCGGCCGGCCACTCACCGTGCTGCAGGACGTTTACAAGTCAGAGTCCGACTCGAATCAGCGCAATCAGGCGATCGGTGCGCTGATGCTCGCGTATGGCTACGTCAAAGCCGATTGGCAGCAGGCGGTGGACCTCTACACGCGGCAGTGCTCGATCGGGGTCAATGCGAAGGATCTCGCCATGATGGCCGCGACGCTCGCCTTTGGCGGCAAGAACCCGGCCACGAACAAGCAGGTGATCGACGCCTCCAAGGTACCGGGCGTGCTCGCGGTGATGTCCACCGCGGGTCTGTACGACGACTCCGGAAAGTGGCTCTATCACACCGGGCTTCCGGCGAAGAGCGGTGTCGGCGGCGGGATCATCGCGGTCTCACCCGGCAAGTTCGGCATCGCGGTCGTGTCGCCGCCGCTCGATGACGCCGGCAACAGCATTCGCGCACAGCGCGCGATCGCCGAGATTTCGAACGCGCTCGGCGGCAACCCCTACGCCCCAAAGGTCAAGTAGGTAGTGCGATAGACGACACACGGCAGGCGCCCATGCGACACGAATACACGAGGTTCGGCCCATGGGCGCCGTCGGTCCTGTTCGCCCTCGTCCTCGCGCTCGCCGTTCCACCGATCGTGGCGGCGCAGTCGGGGACCACCGCCCAGACACAATCGATCGATCGAGGATCTCAAGCGCCGACTCGAGGAGCTGGAGCGAACGAGGAAAGCCCAGATCGACGCGCTGCGTGCTCAGATGGCGCAGCCAGAGGCCGAGCTGGCGCGATTGCGCCAGCCGGCAACCGCCGCTGCGGCAGCGCCAGGCACGTCTCCGGCGGCAGGAACGTCTACTCGCGCCGTGGTCACCGCAGCGGCGCAGGAGACCTTCAGCCGCGAGGACGAGAGTGTGGCGCGGGTGGATAACGCGCCGATCGATCCTGCGCTGACCGGGTTCGTCCCGATTCCCAACACGCCGGCGCGGTTCAAGATCGACGGCTATGCCAAGCTGGACACGATCTTCGATACGCATCCGGCAGGCAATCCCGACGTGTTCAACGTCGGCACCATTCCGATAGGCCTGTCCCGCCCAGAACTCGTCGCCAACGTCAACATCCATATCCGTCAGACGCGGCTGCAGCTCGATCTCCACAGCCCGACGAATCTTCAAGCCGAGTTCAGGGCATTTGTTGAGGTCGATTTCTTTGGCAGCGGCGGACCGGTCGATCCGCGCTTGCGCCACTTCTACGGGCAGGTGAAGAACCTCTTGATCGGGCAGACGTTCACTGCATTCACCGACCCTGACGCCTTTCCCAAACCAGCTCGACCTGGCCGGACCTGCCGGCATCACCCTGCTGCGGCAACCACAGATTCGCTACACCCACCCGCTCGCCAGGGGCCAAAGCGTGGCGCTCAGCATCGAACACCCGCAGGTGCAGGCACCACACATCACCAGCACGGGACGTTCGTATACGCCAGCGCCGGATGTCGTCGCCGGTACCGCCTGGATAGGGCCGCTGGCCACCTTCAAGTGGGCTCGCTCTATCGGGTACTGGGTTATCGGATCGAGACCGCCAATCGCAAGGACTTCGGCTACGCGCTCCATACCGCGGGAGGCATCACCGTTTTCGGCAAGGACCAGATCGTGGCCTACGTGATGGGCGGACGCGGCGCGGCACGTTACGTCGATAGCATTGCGGGACTGAACTCCGACATCGACCTGAACGATCAGGGGACCGACATCGAACCGCTTCGCGTGTTCGGCAGCTATGTCGGCTACACCCACCGCTGGCCACGTCGTCTGCGCTCGACGTTCGTCTACGGTTACGCCAGCATCGAAAACACGGCAGCACAGTCGGCCACGGCTTACAGGGACGGACAGTACGTATCCGGAAATCTGCTGTTCAATCCCTTCGGATCCCTGAACGTTGGCGTGGAGTACCTGTACGGCTCCCCTCAGCAAGCGGATGGCGGCGAGGGCGCCACGAGTCGCGTCCAGGTTGCCGCCAAGTACGATCTCTTCCGCAAGCGTCCACTCGACCAGAAGTAGCGAACGCGACGCGGCTGCGAGATGACGACGCTCCGAGTGGTTACCGTTCTCGCCCTCCTGGCCGCCTCGAGCACCACTGCGTCGGCTCAGAAACGCGTTGATGTGGTCACGCTGCACAACGGCGACCGGATCACCGGCGAGATCATGAGCTTCAATCGCGGCCGGCTCGAGCTCAAGACCGACGACGCGGGGACGATCGAAATTGAGTGGGACACGGTGGCCGGCATCGAAGCGGCGCGCGGGTTCGAGGCCGAAACGGCCGACGGACGCCGAATCCTGGGCAGCTTCCAGCGTTCTGCCGACCGTGGCGTCGTCCTGGTCGCCGCCAGTGACGGCGTGATCTCGTTGCCGATGTTCGAGGTCACGCATCACACCAATTGGCGCCAGCTTCTGGACCAAGCTCGACGGCTCGTTCGATGCCGGGTTCACCTACTCGCAGTCGAGTGGGATCGCGCAGACCACGTTGAACTCCGACACCACCTTCCGGCGACCGGACTTCTCGGTTCGGCTTACTGGAGCGGCGACATTGACGCGCAGCGATGACACTGAAGAGGACGACCGTGCATCGCTCGAGCTCTCGTACGCGCGATACCGGGGCCGGCGCTGGTTCGTCGCTGGAGCGGGCCGCCTCGAGAGCAACGAGAGCCTGGGCTTGGTGCTTCGTTCACAAGTTGCCGGGCTCGTCGGCCAGCGACTCGTGAACACGAACCATGCGCAGTTCGAACTGGGAGCAGGACTGGTGGTCAACGACGAACGCGCGGTCGACGCTGATCCGACCCAGAACATCGAGGGCGTGTTCAGCCTCGAGACGTCCTACTACACGTACGACAGGCCGCGAACCCAGTTCGATGCGAGCCTGCAGTACTACCCCAGCCTGAGCAGCTGGGGTCGACAGCGACTACAGCTCGACACCACTGTGAAGTATGAGCTGCTCAAGAACTTCTTCGTGGCCCTGCACGTCTACGACAGCTTCGATAGCGCGCCGCCGAAGCCAGGGGCCTCTCGCAATGATGCGGGGGTCTCATTCTCGATCGGCTGGTCCTTTTGAGGTCAAGGCTACCGCCAGAGTCGAGCTTCGCGCGCAACTCGCAGCCTACTGGATTCTTTCGCCGGTCGGGCCAATTCGCCGACGAACAGGACCGCACGAAGCCGCGGCTGGTGGTGAGCGGATCACAGCGGCCCGGCCAGACCCCTGACGGCGACAACGGCCAGGTTCGAACCGCGACCGACTGACACCCACAACGCGTTGTCGCGGCCGTCACCGCCCGCCGTGATCCCAAGCCAGATGGCATCCGGGGAGTGCGTGAACAGAGCCAATTCGACTGGCTGACACCGGCCTCAGACTTGCTCCCGTCATTCAGTGCCATTCGCAATCACGGACCATGCGGGCGGCGCGCCGAGGACCAGAGAGCAGACATGAGACACCCCGAGGCGACGCTCCCGCAGACCGACATTGCCCGGGCCACCATGGGCGCCCTGACCATCATCCTGCTGATCGGGATGACGGTC
>Ga0299914_10001139_pt1 | contig 17197 bp, 12 predicted proteins | sample RVTome_10_FD_201361 | JGI IMG/M metagenome (GOLD analysis project Ga0299914, IMG submission 201361) | Soil microbial communities from uranium-contaminated site in the Upper Colorado River Basin, Wyoming, United States - RVT153D57 (version 2) ...
AGAATCTCTCCTTCGTCCGGTCGACCGCTATCGCGGTTCCCGCCTCCCGCTTCCAGCTGCGAGCCTCGACGCCGATCGCCTCATCGAACAGGGCATCGAATTCGTCCGGCCCGGGCGACAGCATCTCGAACGACACCTGGCCGAACGCGCTCGCCCGTCGGGCCGCGCGGCGAAAGTCGGAGCGGCGCCCGGCGTTGAACCGCCGCTCAGGATCCTTCCAGCCGGCGTCCAGCGTGATCGTCGGACTGGGCGTAGCCGGGCGCACCGACACCCAGCCTTTTCCCTGCATGGCGGCCTGCAACGCCGGAATCAGCGGCGATCCTGCCGGAATGCGGTCCAGCTCCAGCGCCCGCGATTGCCGCGCCAGGGCCTCGGCGAGGAGCCACGCGGCCGAGGGATCGCGGCAGAGGGCATCGCCGGGCTCGAACACTTCGCGCGCACCGATCATCCTCCAGCGGGCAAGAGGCCCCGTCCCGCGGCACAAAGGCAGCAGGGCGGCGATGCCGCCTGCGCCCTGGATGAAGAAGATTTCGATATCGGCTCCGGCCAGCAGCGTGGCCGAAAGGGCCGAGACAAAGGCATGACTCTGCGTCGGCAGCGAACCCGGCGTCGCCAGCCGCTCCCAGGCCCGAACCAGACCGGCCTCGTCGCAAAAGCGCGCAAGGGACATCGTGCCGGATGCGGCCTTCCAGGCCTCCTCAAGGGCCGAAGCGCCGCCGGCATCGAAAGACGCGGACGCCGCAACCGCCTCTCTGCGGGCTGTTCGAGTTGGGAAGTTCGGGATCATTGCGCGCCTGCATCCTGTCCACGAAGGGGCCGATCGAGGCTGCTGCCCGAGGGAATGAATGCTAGCGCGAGTGTCTTGCTATTCCCTTGACGCGCGCGACGCGCGATTCCGGGCGGGCGGCTGACCGGCGCCTCTGCGCAGCGCAGGAATCGACGCCGATCGGCCGATAGAGCCGGCCGGATGCGGCGGCTCGCCGCCCGATGCCCAGGGCGTCCATCCCCGCCGTCTGCCCTAATCCGCGCATCCTCGGCGCAGCCAGTCGATCGCGCCGGCGGCGCGGCTGACATCGAAGCGCATGATCTGGTGGTCGGTCGGGCTCCAGTCGATCCGGACGGTCAGCTGCCTTGCCCCGGCGATCTGCCCCACCATCGGGTCCTCGCCGGTCGCGCGCGCCGGGTCCCGGAACCAGAGATAGATGCGGTTGGAACTGACCTGAGTTGCGACTGGCGGGTTGCCGTCCAGCCGGTAGCGCACCGGCAAGCCGCTGAGGTCCTGGAGGTCCGAATCACGACCGCTCGCGATCCGGAAGGAGATCGGGCCGCCGCCGCAATCCATGATCAGCTGGCCGAACCCGTCGCTTTCGTACAGGCTGGCCACGTGACTCGGCTGGCCGTCGCCGAAACCGCCCCTCCGAAGCCCCCACTCGCCGGGCCCCAAGCTGGGCTCCAGCCACCAGCAACCGGCGAGCACCGGCAGGATCGCTGCCATCGCCAGCGCCGCGCGCGCCGTCCTTCCACCGATCCCCTTCATGGCACCCTTCCCCGCTTGTTCGACCCAATCGGATCGAAACAGGGTCGCGGTGCACGCTTTATGATGGAATGTCGCCGGCAAACGGGAGCTTTCCGATGCGAGAGCAAGACAGCCCGGGCCCCTGAACTGTCCGATCGGCGGCCGCGGCCGCATTGCTGCCCCTACCCCTTCGGCGCGGCGGCGCAGGTCTAGCGGATTGCGCGCAGGCCCCATCGGCGGCTGGCGAAGCGGGCTCCGTAGAGCGGCACGATCACCGAAAGGGCAATTCCGCCGAGCGAGCAGATGCCGAGCCAGATCGCCATCAGCGTCCCGCCGGACTGGTACATCGTCCACAGAACGGGAACGGCGAGCACGGCCCCGCGAATCTCGTTCATGACGAGCAACGCGAACAGCGCCTTGCCGAAGAGTGCGAGCCAGGGAGCGAGACCGGACATTCCGCTCGATTAACCCGCAAACCTTCAGAAAAGGTTGAACGCCTGCGGCGAATCGTGGCGGGCCTCCGGCGGGATGTTGTTGCCTGTGTCGCCCTCGCCGAGCGATGGCGGCGCTCCACCCGAAGTCGCGGAGCGCCGATCCCGGTGAGAGGGTCAGACCCGGCCGCGCATGAGCAGCTTGTAGACGGCCAGGAGGATGACGGCGCCCAGCAGGGAGTAAAGGATCGAAACGACGTTGAGCGGGGCGTTCAGTATCGACGCGCCGCCGCCGAAGAGGAATCCCGCGATCAGCGCTCCGACGATGCCGACGACGATGTCGAACAGGATTCCTCCGCCGGTGCGCATGATCATGCCGGCGAGCCAGCCGACCAGTGCGCCCACGATCAGGATGATGATGATGCCCATGTCATTCTCCTCGCCGGCAGCGACCTCGCCGCCCTGTGGAGAAGACTCTTTCGAACCCGAAACGGTTCCGCGGCTTACGGTTGCGGCGCCGCCCGCACGCTCAGTCCGCGCCCGGCGGTGCGGAAACGCCCTGCGCCGTCTGCCGGATCGGCCGGATCGTTCCGTCCGGATTGTACTGGAGGTGCTCGATCGCCACCGCCCGGCGGCCGATCGCGCCCGTCTGGTCGCCGATCGTCAGGGCCGCATTGTGGTAGAAGAAGTACCAGCGATCCTGGAACGCGATGATGCCGGGATGGATGGTGAAGCTGTTCTCGCCGGACCCCGTCAGCTGTCCCCGATAGGTCCAGGGACCCGTGACCGCGGGGGCGGTGGCGTAGGAGATGGTCTCGTTCGGGTTCTGCGCGCGGTCGAGCGACGCATAAGTGAGGTAATAGAGGTCGCCTCGCTTGTGCAGCCACGGCCCCTCCTCGAAATGCGGCAGCTCGATCTGGCGGATCGCGCCGTCGATCTCGATCATGTTGGGCTTCAGCCTCGCCAGATAGAGGTTGCCGTTGCCCCACATCAGCCAGCTGGTGCCGTCCTGGTCGGTGAAGACGGTCGGATCGATGTCGTCCCAGCTATGCTCGGCCTGGGGCGTCATGGCGTTGGTGATCAGCGCCGAACCGCGCGCATCGATGAAGGGGCCGGTCGGGCTGTCGGAAACGGCGACGCCGATCGCCTTGCCCGGGTGCGTCGCGTCATGCTCGACCGATGCGTAGAAATAGAATTTCCCGTCTTTCTCGATCGCCTCCGCGGCCCAGGCGTCCCGCACGGCCCAGGCGAAGTCGGTCGCCCGCATGATCGGTCCGTGCGGGGTCCAGTTCCTCATGTCGGCCGACGAGAAGACCAGCCACTCCCGCATCGTGAACATCTCTTCCCCGCGCGCCTCGTCATGGCCGACATAGAGATAGACGCGACCGTCATGGACCAGAGGCGCGGGATCGGCGGTGAAGACGGTCGTGACGATCGGGTTCGCGCCGGGCGCCCGATCCTGAACGCCGGCCGGCGCGGCCGAGCCGAGCGCGAGCAGCAAGGCCGTGCCGCAAGCCTGTCGTCCCTTCATGTCCCTGCGTCCCCGAAATGGCCGGGCGAACGCGCCGTGGCGCGCGTCGATCGACCTGCTTATGTCTGAGTAATCGAGGCTAGGACAGCGCACTCGCTGCCGTCAACCAGGGCCTGCGGACGTTCGCTGAAATCCGACGCTCGCTCACGCTCGCTGTCCCCCGCCCCGCGCCCCTTCCCGGGGAGAGCGACCTTCCGTCGCACACAGGATTGTCGATACACCCTGGCCTCCGGATCCTGATCCGCAGCAGGCGCCGGGGTTGCCAATCCGCGTGGCCGGGCGGATACTCCGGATCCGATTGCAGGGCACCGGGGATGGGGGACGCCCGCCATGCTGCCGCTACGGCCGAACCGCCGATTGATCCGGGCTGCGCTGTGGCATTGCGTGTTCGCCGCATGCCTGCTGCCGTCGCCGGTCGGCGCGCAGCCGGCCGCAACCCAGGCGAACCAGGGTCCGGACCAGGGATGGCAGGAACTCAGGGCGGCCATGCTGGAGGCTGAACAGGCGGGGGATTTCGCGCGCGCGGTCGAGCTCGGCCGGCAGGGATTGCGCCAGGCGGAGGCGACATTCGGTCCCGATCATCCCGACACGGCGGCCGTGGCGGGCATGCTTGCGGGCAGCCTTCATGCGCTCGGCAGGGCGGAAGAGGCCGAGCCCTTGTTCCAGCGGGCCCTGCAGACGATCGAACGGACCCTCGGCCCCGAACATATCGAGGCGATGATCCCCGCCACCCGGCTCGGCAATTTCTATCTCGCCGAGAACCGCTTCGATCTGGCCGAGCCGCTCTTCCTGCGCGCCCTGGCGATCAGCAATGCCCGGCTCGGCGCGGACAACGAGCAGACCCTGTCGCTGACCAACGACATCGCCACCATCTATGCCGGGCGAGCCTCGCTGGCCGAAGCGGAGGAATTGCTGAACCGGGCCGTCCCGCTCGCCGGCAGCGCTTTGGGTGCAGATCATGCGCTCACCTTGCGGATGTCGGGCAACGTCGCGGCCATTCGCATGATGCAGGGGCGGCTCGCGGAAGCGGAAGCAGGGTTCGGCCGCGTTCTCGAAGCCCGTCGGCGCGTGCTCGGAGACGGGAATGCCGACACGCTGGCCACGATGCGGGACCTGGCGACCTTGTACATGGCGCAGGGCAGCCTGCCGGAGGCGGAACCGATGTTCGAGACCGTCCTGGCCGGCCGCGAGCGGCTGCTCGGGAGCGGCCATCCGCAGTCGCTGGAATCGGTCGGCGATCTGGGGCAGCTCCGGCTTCGTCAAGGGCGCTTCGCCGACGCGGAACGGCTCCATTTGCGGGAGCGCGACGGCTATCGGGCGGCCCTCGGGGCGGAGCATCCCCTCACGCTCGAGGCCACCAACAAGCTCGGCAAGGTCTATATCGAGCAGGGGCGCTATGCGGAGGCCGAGCCGTTGTTCCTCGCGCTCGCCGAACGCATCTCGCGCGGCCCCGGGGCCGGGCATCCCAATTCGCTCCTCATCCTGTCGAACCTGGCCGGCGTCTATAATGCGCAAGGCCGCCTGGCGGAGGCCGAGCCGCTGTTCCGGCAGGTTCTGGCGGGGCTGGAACGGGCGTTGGGCCCCGATCATTTCGAGACCCTGCAGGCGAAGAGCAACCTCGGCATGCTCCTCGTTCAGCAGGGCCGGTTCGGCGAGGCCGAACCTTTGCTCGTCGCCGCGGTCGAAGCGACCGATGGCGCCCAGGGCGCGGACAATAGCCGCAGCCTGCTGGCCGTCAGCAATCTGGCCGCGCTGTACGAGCAGCAGAATCGTACCGAAGAGGCGGTCGCCTTGCACGAGCGCGCGGTTGCCGGCGCCGAACGGACGCTGGGGCCGGACCACCCACAAACCCTGCTGTTCGTCGGCAACCTTGGCGTGGTCGAGCAGCGTGCCGGCCTGACCGACCGGGCCGAAGCCTTGCTGCGCAGGGTCTACGAAGCCCGGGAGCGCAGTCTCGGCCCCGATCATCGCGACACCCTTCTCGCGGCGAACAATCTGGGCGTTCTCTTCGCCGGACTCGGGCGGGCGGAAGACGAGCCATGGCTCCGTCGCGTGCTGGACAGGAGCAGCCGGGTGCTCGGGGCGAACCACCCCGACACCGCGAGCACGCGCTTCAATCTCGCGAGCGTGCTCACCCAGGCGGGGCGTCCCGACGAGGCGGAGCCGCTATTCGCCCTCGCGCTCGAATCTTCGCGCGACGCGCTCGGCCCCGATCATCCCGGCACGATCGGCGCGGCGGGAATGCTCGCGGCGGTTCGGATGGCGCTGAACCGGCGTCATGCCGACGCCCTCGCACCGGCCCGCTTGTTCGTCGCCGGGAGCCGGGCGCGGCGCGCGCCGGCCGACCGGAGCCGCTTCGCCGAGGCGCAGGGCCGGCGCGAAACCGGCCTGGCCGACGGTTTTCTGCTGCTGGCCGACGCTCTCTGGGCGGTCGACCAGGATAGCGGGACCGATCCCGCACGGGCCGACGAAGCCTTCACCGCCCTTCAGGATGCGGCGGCAGGACCGACCGATCGCGCCGTGATGCAGATGGCGGTCCGGCGTCTCGCCGACCGGTCCGCAGAGGGTCTCGGCCCCCTGGTGCGGGAGCGCGACGGGCTCGAGACGCAATGGCTGCTCGCCAACCGTCGCCATGCCGAAAGCCTTGCCGCAACCGGTGACGAGGCGCAGGCGCAGCGGAGCACGCTTCGCGCGGAGCGGGACCGGATCGCGGCCCGGCTGGACTCGATCGACGCCCGGCTGCGGCGCGAATTCCCGATATTCTTCGATCTGGTTCGTCCCGAGGCCCTGTCGCTTGCTGCCACACGGGCGATGCTTCGTGCCGACGAAGCGCTGCTGCTGGTCGTGCCGGGCTTTCGCGGGACCCATGTCGTCGCGGTGACGAGCGACGGCGCGCACTGGGTTAGGTCCGGCTGGACCAGGGACCAGGTGAACGCAGCGGTCCGCCGTCTCCTCTGGGACGTCGGGGCGAATGTCAGCGTCAGCGAAGATCAGGGCGCGCAGTGGGTGGAGGAAGGCGGCGCCGGCTATCCCTATGACCGGCGCACGGCGCACGACCTCTATCGGGCGATCGTCGGCCCCGTCGCCGACGCTCTGGCCGGCAAGAGGCACGTCTTCATCGCGGCGGGGGGCGCCTTGTCGAGCCTCCCCTTCGGCATCCTCGTCGCGGAGGAGCCAGGCGGCGCGGACGGGGATCCCGCCGCCTTGCGGTCGACGGCCTGGTTCGCCGATGCGCACGCGCTCGTTCAGCTCCCCTCCGTGCAGTCGCTCCGCTTCCTGCGCCAATATGCCCGGCCCGGGGAAGCATCGTCCCCGGCGACTTTCCTGGGGTTCGGCGATCCGCTGCTGCAGGGGACAGCCGAGCAAAGGGGAGCGGCACGGGGCCGTGAAGGCGCCGGTGCGGCACGCGCCATCTTCTCCGGTCGGCGGACGGCTTCGGGAATGCCGCTTGCGGATGTGCGCCAGCTGCGGACTCTGGCGCGTCTGCCGGGGACCGCGGTGGAGCTCGAGGCGATGCGCGCCGCCCTCGGCGCTCCCGCCGGCTCGGTGCATCTTGCCGGGCAGGCGACCGAAGCGGCGCTGCGCGGCATGGACCTGAGCGGCGCTCGGGTCCTGGCGTTCGCGACCCATGGCCTGGTCGCGGGGGAGATCAGAAGCGCGGCGGAGCCGGGCCTGGTGTTCACGCCGCCTCAGACTCCGACGGAAGCGGACGATGGCCTGCTCGCCGCCTCGGAAGTGGCGGCGCTGCGGCTCGATGCCGACTGGGTCATATTGTCGGCCTGCAACACCGCCGCCGGGAGCGGCGCCGAAGGTGCCCCCGGCCTGTCGGGGCTGGCCCGCGCATTCTTTTATGCGGGCGCGCGAACCTTGCTGGCCTCCCATTGGCCCGTCCGCGACGACGTCGCCGCCCGGCTGACGGTGCGCACCATCGAGATCGCCCGGTCGGACCCGGAGTTGAGCCGGGCCGAGGCCTTCCAGCGGGCCATGCGGGAGATACGGGAAGACGGATCGCACGACAGCCCGGACGACAGCTGGGCCCATCCCAATGCCTGGGCACCGTTCAGCCTCATCGGCGACGGAGCCGAATAAGGTTCGGCCGACGGGTTCCGGCCGCGTTCGGAACGGCGGGTTTCAGGCGAGAATGGCATGAAGCGGCCACTTCGCCTCGCACAAAAGCGTCTGGAATCGGGGCGGCCTGTGCAGATACAGGGAAATCAGTTGAAGGGACCTCCGCCGACCTGATCGGAACGAGGGTCCGCAACAGAGGCTGTTCTCAGCCGGTAGCTACAGGGAAAGGCCTCCATGAGCGAACTGACCATCTGGACCTACGACTGGGTGCCCGAAGGCCCTCGCGGTTTTGTGCGCGATCTGAGGCTTAGATGGGCGTGCGAGGAAGCCGACCTCCCCTACGCGGTGCGAACCATCCCGTTCGATGATCGCGAGACCAATCATCTCGCTCACCAGCCCTTCGGCCAGGTGCCATTTCTCGGCGACGGACAAGTGGAGATATTCGAAAGCGGTGCCGGCCTGCTTCACCTTGCCCGGAAAAGCGAGAAGCTGTTGCCGCGCGATTCCGTTGGTGAAGCGGAGACGCTGCAATGGACGGTCGCCGCGCTGAGCTCGATCGAGATGGTCACCGTACCGTGGTGGTTTTTGAAGATATCCGGCGATGAGGACAATGGTCTTGCCGGATGGATGGGCAAACGCCTCGACCAGCTTGAGAATATATTGAGCGAGCGGGAATGGCTCGCGGCCGACCGCTTCACCGCTGCGGACCTGCTGATGGCGGATGTGCTGCGCGTTCCGCTGGTTCGCTCGTTCGGCAACCGGCCGGCAAGCGAGGCCTACGTGACGCGTGTCACGGACCGCCCCGCATTCAGGAAGGCCCGTGCCGATCAGATCGCACATTTCGAGGCGGCCGACGAGAAGAGACTCTAAGGGTCCAGACCCGTTCTTTGTGAGGTCGTGATGGGATGCAGGAGTGGGCTGGGAGAGGGAGCGCGCCGCCAGCGACCGGGCAGTCGCTGGAAAGCGAATCCACATGGACTTGGTGCTCATCCGCTAGCCTGCTGGACTGCAGACCACTCCAAGCCAAAGCGATGAAGATACTTCCTCAGGCGGTCAGCGTCGTTCGACGAGGCCCGCCGTGAGCGGGAGGCACTGAAGAGTGCCCGCCCCGCCTCGGAAAGTGAGCGACTCCGGCGGCATACCCGAATAACCTCGGCAAGCTGAACTTGATCAAAGGGATCCACGGCAGCCACCGCATCCGGGCCCAGTAAAGCTTCCAGTTCCTCGTGCTTCGGCACATGCCCCGCCCAAAGACGCCTGAGACGCGCTTTCTCCGCTTCGACGGTCGCCACGTCGATCCGCCCGGCTGGCGCAAAGGTAGCCATTCGAGTCACACTGGACGCCAAGTCTCGAAAATTTCCCGACCAGGCGGCGTCGGGCGACGTCGCAAACTCAAGGTAGGCCCGGCGAGCCTCCTTATTGAAGCTGACACGATTGCCCTCCCGTTCGGCAAATCGATCCAGCTCATAGTCCAGGTTGGGCTCGATATCCTCGAGCCGATCGCGCAGTGCCGGAAGCTCGAATGTCCAGAGGTTCAGTCGGGCCAGGAGGTCATCCCGGAAAGTGCCTGCCCCGACGGCCACACCCAAGTCGCGATTGGTGCCCGCAATCAGCTGGAACTCAGACGAGACTTCCTTGTCTGCGCCCACGGGAAGAAACTTCTTCTCTTCGACCGCCCTCAGGATCATGGCCTGCTCGTCCAGTCCAAGCTCACCGATTTCATCCAAAAACAGAATGCCCTTGTCCGCCGTCCGCAGCAGCCCGGGTCGGTCGGCTGCCGCACCGGTAAACGAGCCCTTCTTGTGCCCGAATAGAGCGGACATCGCGCTATCGCCTTTGAGCGTCGCGCAATTCACTTCGACAAAGTCGCCCGAGACCTGATGTTTGAGCCGCTTCAACTCGAAGATCCGCCGCGCCAGCTGCGACTTTCCGGCGCCCGTCGGCCCCATCAACAAGAGCGGGGCGCGGGATCGGATTGCAACCTGCTCGATCTCGTCGATTATCCGGTTGAAGGCGTGGTTGCGCGTTTCAATTCCTGACTTCAGGAAGGAGCTTCCCTCCGCCGCGGCCACGGCAAAGCGAGTTGCGATGCTGTCGTAACGCGACAAGTCGAGGTCGATCGCATTCCAACTGCCGGCGATGCTTGATGCAGGTCCACGCGGCGGATTGGTCTGCAGAAGACGCCCCGGCAGGAAACGCGCCTCCGTCAGCAGGAACAGACAGATCTGGGCAACGTGCGTGCCGGTCGTGATATGAACCAGGTAATCCTCGGTGTCGGGATCGAACGGATAGGTCCGTGCGAAATCGAGCAGCTTTCCGTAGACCTCTTCGAAATCCCACGGATTTGCGAAGTCCATCTGCCGCGGCACAACTTTCGTCTCAGGCGAAACGCCCGCAATGTCAGACGTGATGTATCGCGCAAGGCCCTCGTGGACCTGGCCATGAATCAGCTCAAGCCGGTCGACGCGAAGATCCTCATGCATGCAGAGGCCAACTGTCGGGCGCCACTTATTCCAGCGCGTCGGTCCCATCTTGCTCGCATCGAGCGTCGAGCCGAGAAAACCGATCACCACCGTTGGCTTCATTCTTATACGTTGGTCTAAAATATTAGATCTGTCGATAATAAAATGGGCGCCTGGTTGGGGTGCATCGATTGAGGCATTTGCCACGTAAATTCGAAAAGCAGCGCCTTTTCAAAGCATTGGCGGTTTCATTCCGTCCGATCGGCCAAACTGGCACGCCACCTGCAGTGTATCGAGCGCCGGGCAGAGGCACTCTTCGGAGATCAGCTCGGCAAAATGGCGGGGCGGCTGGAATGGGCCAGCCGCCCCGAAATGTCAGGGTGTAGCTCAGTCGGGAGGGCATCGGCTTTGGAAGCCGAGGGCCGCTGGTTCGAGCCCAGCCGCTCTGACCAGAACGGAGGAAGATGCCATGGCCAACAAGGGCCTTTTTGCTTCCACACTCGGCCGGCTCCTGCCGTCTGCCGACGTGCTCAATCGCGAGTGGGCACCTGCCTATACTTATGGGCCGGAGCACAGGCTTGCACAGCTCGCCGCGACCGGCACCCTCCAGGACAATTTCTATTCGGCTGCTCAAGTGCAGCTCGCCGAAGTGCTGGTGACCGCCCAGACGGTTGATCCGGCCTTTGTCGCCAAGGCGGCGGTCTATGCCCGCAGCCGGGGCGTCATGAAGGACATGCCAGCTTTGCTGACGGCTTATCTGACGGTCGCCGATCCGGACCTCGCGGTGCGCGTGTTCGATCGCGTGATCGACAATGGGCGCATGCTGCGCAATTTCGTGCAGGTCATGCGTTCGGGGGTCGTCGAGCGGAAGTCGCTCGGCACCAGGCCGAAGCGTCTGGTTCAGCAGTGGCTGGAGCGCGCGTCGATCAAGTCGTTGATGCAGGCCGCGACGGGCAACGATCCGTCGCTCGCCGATATCGTGAAGATGGTCCACCCGAAGCCGGCAGATGAGTGCCGCAAGGCATTCTACGCCTGGTTGATCGGTAAGCCATATGATGTCGAAGAGCTGCCGGCGGAGATCGCTTCGTTCGAGGCATGGAAGCGTTGCCGCAATGGTCCGCTGCCGAATGTCCCGTTCGAGTGGCTGACTGCCTTCGAGCTGATCGCCGAGGACTGGGCCGAGTTGGCCCGTCGGATGGGGTGGCAGGCACTCCGGATGAACCTCAACACGCTGGCGCGAAAAGGCGCCTTCGGGGTCGAGGGAGTCGCGGACCTGGTGGCAGCCCGTCTGTCGGACGGTGAGGCGCTCAGCAAGGCACGAGTGCTGCCCTTCCAGTTGATGGTGACGCTGGGCTCCGTCGGCGAGGGCGTCCCGCTGAAGGTGCAGGCCGCTTTGGAGACGGCGCTTGAAGCTTCGCTGTCGAAGCTTCCTGCGTTCGAGGGCCAGGTGGTTGTGTGCCCGGACGTGTCGGGTTCGATGAGCTCGCCTGTGACGGGCTACCGCAAGGGCGCTTCGTCCAAGGTGCGCTGCATCGATGTCGCTGCGCTGATTTCCGCTGCGGTCATCCGTCGGAACAGCGATGCCGAGGTTCTGCCGTTCGAGCAGGAGGTCGTGGCTCTGAAACTCGACCCTCGAGCGCGGGTGGCGGTCAACTCGGCCAAGCTGGCGGCGATTGGTGGTGGCGGGACCAACGTCTCGGCGCCGCTGGCGATGCTGAACCGGCGCAAGGCCAGCGTGGACCTGGTGGTCATCGTCTCGGACAACCAATCCTGGGTCGATGCCGCCCGCACCGGCGCCACGGCGACGATGCGGGAATGGGAGCGGCTGAAGGCGCGCTGCCCGCGGGCGAAGCTCGTGTGCATCGATCTGCAGCCCTACGGGACCACGCAGGCTGCCGGCCGCAAGGACATTCTGAATGTCGGAGGCTTCTCCGACGCGGTGTTCGAGACGCTTTCTGCCTTCGCCAGCGGCGAAACAGAGCGCGATTGGGTCACCGAAGTAAACGAAACGGAGGTATAGGAAATAAGGCCGTGGCGAATGCAGGCGGGACTACATCCCACCTGTCACGTGGGTCCGATGAGTAGAGCGCCCGGGCAACCGGGAGATGCGGGTTCGAATCCCGCCGTGGGAACGTAGCTTAAGGACCGTGTCTCGCCATTATTTGTCGCCACGGCCTTTCAACAAAACAATCGCGGCGAATGCCGGAAGGACTACATCGCTTGCAACGCGCCAGGTCGCGGGTTCGAGTCCCGCCGGGTCCATCATGCGGGCCCGTAGCTCAGTGGTAGAGCAGGATGTCTTTCCAAAACCTCGTCGCCGCGAACCGAATTGCCGAAGCAGCGGGAATGCCGGCAGGGACTACATCTTCGTTTGGATCGAAAGACGTCCCCGTCACTCCTCGTCCCGCTGCCAAGACAAAGCTGGCGAATGCAGATGGGAATACATCGGTGGAGGGCTTCGGCCTGCGGTTCGAGTCCGCAAGTTCTCATCATCTCTCGTCGCTGGCACTGATTAGGACAGGCGAATGCCGGTCGGACTACATGTGAGAGCACCTGCATGAAGCAGGAGGCCGGCGGTTCGAGCCCGCCCCCGGCAACCCGGGTAGCTCAGAGAAAAGGGTCTGATCATTCCTTGTCGCCTGGCAACACACACCGCGGCGAATGCTGACGGGACTACACGGACCTTAGCGTCGCCGGTTCAAGTCCGGCCGGGCCATCCGGCTCGTAGCTCAGTTGGATAGAGCATGAGGCTGTCCCGCTTACCCTTGTCGCCGCACCGATGATCTCTACGACTGCAACTTACCGATAGGAGGGCCCGATGGCCGAGCAGAGTTTTGAGTATATGGCCGTCCAGGGGGGCGCGCCCGTCAAGATGTGGACCCGTGGCGTGCCGGTCGACGACAAGGCGCGTGACCAGCTGTCACGCGCGGCGAAGATGCCGTTCATCTTCAAGCACGTCGCGGCCATGCCCGACGTGCACGTCGGCATCGGTGCGACCGTTGGCTCGGTCATCCCGACCAAGGGCGCGATCATCCCCGCGGCGGTCGGTGTTGACATCGGCTGCGGCATGATGGCGGCGCGCACTTCGCTAGTCGCGGCAGACCTGCCCGACAATCTTGAGGCGATCCGCTCGGCCATCGAGGCGGCGGTGCCTCATGGCCGCAATGTTGGTCGTGGCAAACGCGACACGGGCTCGTGGGGGGCTCCGCCTTTGGCCATCGTCGAGGCGTGGGCGACGCTCGCAGCACGGTTCAAGCAGATCACCGCCAAATTTCCGAAGCTCGAGAACACGAACAATCTGGTGCACCTGGGCACGCTTGGCACGGGCAACCACTTCATCGAGCTTTGCCTCGATGAGGAAGCGCGAGTGTGGGTCATGCTGCACTCGGGCTCCCGCGGCGTTGGCAACGCGATCGGCAGCTTCTTCATCGAGCTGGCCAAGCAGGACATGCGCAAATGGCACATCAACCTGCCTGACGAGAACCTCGCCTATTTCCCGGAAGGGACCGACCATTTCGATGATTATGTCGAGGCGGTTGGCTGGGCGCAGGATTTCGCGGCGCTGAACCGTCGGATGATGATGGCCAACGTCATCGCCGCGCTTAGGGGCCAGATCGACAGGCCGTTCGATGCAGAGCTGGAGGCAGTCAACTGCCACCACAACTATGTCACGCGCGAGCATCACTTCGGCGAGAACATTCTCGTCACTCGCAAGGGCGCAGTGCGCGCAGCCAAAGGCGTGATGGGGATCATCCCAGGATCGATGGGTGCCAAGTCCTTCATTGTCCGCGGCCTTGGCAATCCGGAGTCGTTTGATAGCTGCAGCCACGGCGCGGGACGAGTCATGTCGCGAACCGAAGCGAAGAAGTCGGTCACGCTCGAAGAGCACATCCGCGATACCGAGGGCGTCGAGTGCCGCAAGGACGAGGGCGTGATCGACGAGACGCCGAAAGCCTACAAGCCGATCGAGGCGGTGATGGCGGCCCAGGCTGACCTCGTCGAGATCGTCCATACTTTGAAGCAGGTGGTGTGCGTGAAGGGCTGATCGCCCTTCACGCAGCCAGTCGGGAGGAAACCGTGACTGGAAGCGTCGCTGCCTGGCAGCAGGCTGGCCGGCTCTATGTCTGGCGCTATTCCGCGCCCAGCCGCAGCAGGAAGGGGTGGCATTTCACTGCCGATCCCGCTGGCTGCAACTCGGTGATCGATCTCATCGCGCGGATGGTCGGCGAAGCGGCACCATGCCACCGAACCTTGCGGCTGCACGCCATCACGCCTGCGATTTGGGGCGTACCCAACTTTGGGCCTCCCAAGAGGGATCGGCTCGAGAAGCTACGGCTTCAATACGATCCGGCGGAGGTCGCGCTGAGCCTGAGCGAAATCGACGAACGGCTAACGCTCCGCCTAGGCGAAAAGCAGAGCTCATCGCTGAGCGCAGCCTTCGCGGATGTTTCCGTCGGCCTGGGTGACTTCGGGATCGCCACGTCGGACGAGAAGCGGCCGGAAGTCTGGATGTTCTGGTGGATGCCGCAGCGATAGGCATCCTTCCAACGATATTGGAAAGAGAGAAATGATCGTTATCGACGGATCGGAGGGCGAAGGCGGCGGCCAGGTGCTGCGCACGGCGCTGGCCTTGTCGCTGGTGACCGGGCAGCCTTTCCGAATCAGCAACATCCGGGCCAACCGCTCGCGCACCGGCGTCATGCGGCAGCATGTCACCGCGATCGAAGCCGCGTGCGCGGTTGGCGGCACCGATTGTGAGGAGCTGGAGATCGGAGCGTCCGAGATCAGCTTCACACCTGGCCCCGTGAAGCCCGGAGATCATCACTTCGCGGTCGGCACGGCCGGCAGCACGAGCCTCGTGCTGCAGACGGTCTTGCCGCCCCTGATGCTGGCCGATGCTCCGTCGCGGCTGGTACTCGAAGGTGGCACGCACAACATTTATGCTCCGCCGTTCGATTTCATCGATCGGGTCTTCCTGCCGATCCTGAACCGAATGGGGACGCGGGTCACAGCCAAGCTCGTCAAGCCGGGCTTCTACCCGGCCGGCGGTGGGCGCATTGAAGTGGAGATCGATCCGATATCGAAGCTCAACCGTATCGACTTGGTCGAGCGGGGCGAGCTGCGCCGCGTCCAGGCCAAGGCTGTTGTCGCTGCACTTCCGGGCGAGATTGCCGTGCGCGAACTGGATGCTGCCAACAAGATCCTTGAGTGGCCGGACGAAGCGCGAAAGATCGAGCAACTGCCGGACCGCACTGGGCCGGGCAACATCCTGATGCTCGAAGCCGAGTTCGACCATATCACCGAAATCACCAGCGGTTTCGGAAAGTTGGGCGTGCCTGCGGAAGTCGTGGGCCAGCACGCCGCAAAGCGCATGGCGGGTTACCTCGCGTCACGTGCTGCAGTCGGGCCCTATTTGGCTGACCAGCTGCTGCTTCCGATGGCGTTGGCTGGGGGCGGGAGCTTCACGACCGTGAAACCGACCGGTCACAGCCGGACGGTGATAGAAGTGATCTCCAAATTCCTGCCCGTCACGACCAGGTTTGAACTTCGGCCCGAAGGCGACCATCTGGCGACCATCATTAATGTGAAGGCATGATTCCGGGATCGTACTCGCCAACGCGCGGGGTGCCGACGAACGGCCGAAGTGGCCCGAAGCGGGCCGTCTGCTTATGCCGGAAAAGCCGGCCGAAGCAGACATTCCTGTTTGGCCTACACGCCCATCATCGCCCGTGCCGTCGCATGCCACCACGGCGTGTCCCAAAGGCCGTGCACCGCAATTGCGAACGGCACGTTGATCGCCAGCCAGATCACATAGGCGGGATGGACTCTCCGGTTGCGGGTCAGGTCCCATAGGAACATCGGCAACACGGCGAGCAACGTGTACATATCGGGCGAAATGGGGCTGTCTGGCAGCGTCGTTGGCAGCCAGGAGATTCGGTCGATCCCCGCCGGCAGAGGCATCGCGGTCGCGAGGATCATCATTCTCTTGTGAAGGCCAGCGTTCTGCCCCCGCGCCCAGAGCGCGATCGTCAGGAACAGCGGGAACAATATGCCAATCCGAATCTGGATCAGCTTGATGTTCTCCGAAAACAGGAGGCCCTCTTGAATCCTTCCCTGCATCTCCGGCGGCGCTGTCTGCAAGGCGCCCAGCATTTGATGGTACATTGTCGGCGCGAGGATGAAGCCCACGATCACGATGGCCGGCGCGAGCACCATCGACAGAATCCCAAGTCGCATGTGGTGGGCGTTTCGCCCGGTCGCCATCATCCACGTCTGTGCAAGGAGCAGCAGCAGGAACGATCCCATCAGCACTGCGTGCATGTGCATGATGGGCGGAAATGGCAGCCGCGATCCCGAGCGCACCATTTCGATCTTCATCAGAGAGCTCGGGACAAACCCGGCCAGCACCAAGGCGATGAACCAGGCCGCCATGAAGACGAAGATCCATCTGTCTATGGCATGGGCCCGCGGCGTTCCCGACAGGACGTCCTGTCTCCGCTCCTTGAATCCAAGGGTCTCCGCTACGGTAGCCATGGCAATCCCCCTTTGCCGGCCGATGGGTGATCTTACCATTCCGAAAGCCGAAGGTGAATGGGCTTCGATCGAGAGTCAGCTTTCCACTCAAAGCCGGCGTTGCGAATGCGGCGCCTCATGGAGGGGCGCGGCCTCCGTTCAAATCTCATTGCCCTCGGTTGATGCGAGTGCCTCTTCGAGGGCGACGCCGACCAATCGCGCGGGTGTCGCGCGAACGCGTGCTTTATCCACCAACGATGTCACGGCGTTCCCCCAATATCGTTGCCTGAGATGCCGCCATCGCCCGCGTCAGCGCGCGCCCGAACAGCAGGACGATCAGGGCGCCGATGGCGGCGATGGCGGCGTCGAGGGTCCAGAAGGCGGCCGGCGACATCTTCTCATAGAAGCCGCCGACCCAGCCCATGATCACATTGCTGACGAACAGCGACATGTAGAGCGCGCCGATCAGGGTCGCGTTCATCTTCGCGGGCGCGGCGCGCGACACCAAAGCGAGCATCGGCGGCCAGTAATAGATGAAGGCGACGCCCATTCCGGCGAAGGCGAGGACGGGGATCAAGGCGCTGGTCCTGCCCTCCCCCGCGAGCAGCGATCCAAGCGCGAGCAGGCCGGCCGAGGCCGCGGCGAGGGCGGCGCCGATGCCGATCTTGGCGAGGTC
>Ga0299914_10001141_pt1 | contig 17192 bp, 14 predicted proteins | sample RVTome_10_FD_201361 | JGI IMG/M metagenome (GOLD analysis project Ga0299914, IMG submission 201361) | Soil microbial communities from uranium-contaminated site in the Upper Colorado River Basin, Wyoming, United States - RVT153D57 (version 2) ...
CTGCTCGACGATCGCGGCGATGACGATGCGCGGGTCCTGGACGGGCGCGAAGCCGACGAACCAGGAATGCGGTGCCCCGTGCGGGTTCTGGGCCGTCCCCGTCTTCCCCGCGAGCGTCCAGTGCTGTGGTCGGTAGGCGTACGCGGTCCCACCGGGCTCGTTCACGACCCGGGTCAGTGCCGCGACGAGATCCTGCCGCTGCGACTCCGAGAGCCCGACCGTCCACCCCATGCGCCGCACCGCGACGTTCTCGTCGCGGGCAAGGTGGGGCCGAACCGGCGACTGCCCGGTGGCGAGGGCCGAGTAGAACGACGCCATGCGGAGCAGGCTCTGCTGGTTCTCGCCCTGGCCGATCGCGAGGTTCCAGACCACGGACTCGGTCCAGCCGCGCGGCCCGTAGCGGCGGTCGAAGTACGCGCGCGACTCGGGGAACACCCCCGCGATCTCGAACGGGAGGTCGATGCCGGTTCGCTCCCCGAAGCCGAGATCGGCCGCTCCGGCCGTCATGGCATCGAGCCCGATGCGCTGGCCCGCCTGGTAGAAGTAGACGTTGCAGGAACCCTTGATGGCCCCGGAGAGATCCAGGCCACCGTGGCCGCGCGGATTCCAGCACTGGAAGTACCGGTTCCCGAAGCTCAGCCCTCCCGTGCACACGTGCTGCATGTACGAACGGATGTCGAGATCGCCCGTGCGCATCCCGATCGTCGACACGATCAGCTTCCAGGTGGACCCGGGAGGATACGTAGCCGTGCTCACGCGGTTGAGCATCGGCTTGTCGGGATCGTCGCGGAGCGATGTCCACAGGTCGAAGGGGATCCCGCCGATGAAGCGGTTGGGGTCGAACGCGGGGTGACTGTAGAGGAGCAGCACCTCCCCGTTGCGGGGATCGATCGCGACCACCCCCCCGCGCATGCCCTCGGGAAAGATCGAGTCCGCCATGATCTGGAGCCCGAGGTCGATCCCGAGCTCGAGGTCCTCTCCGGGAATCGCCGGCGTCCCGTTCCCCACGTCGAAGTCGCGTACGATCGATCCGAGCGCGTTCACCTCGACGTAGCGCACGCCGGGCGTGCCGGCCAGACGCTCCTCGTACTGCGACTCGAGCCCGTCCTTCCCAATAATGCGGCCGGGCTCGTAGCCCTCGAAGCGGGGCAACTCGAGCTCCGGCTCGGAGATCTCGCCCACGTAGCCGATCATGTGGGCCACCGCCTCCCCGTTCGGATACTGACGCCGGGGACGGGGCTCGACGACGATGCGGCTGAACGCCGGGCGTCGTTCCTCGACGAAGGCGACCTGGTCGAAACCGGCGTTGTCGCGCAGGACGAGCGGCTCGTTGGGACGTGCCCGGTTCTTCGCCAGGAGCTCGAGACGCTCCTCGGGCGAGATGTCGAGGCGGCCGGCGAGGCGGTCGATCGTGGCCGCGATCGTATCGCGGGGGCCCGGGAGCACGGAGATGACGTAGCCGGGGATGTTCTCGGCCACGACGAGGCCGTTCCGGTCGTAGATGGTCCCGCGTGGCGCGGGCACCGAGATCGCCCGCAGGCGGTTCTCCTCGGAGCGGAGGACGTACTGGCTCCCGCTCAGGATCTGCAGCCGGAAGAACGCGGCGGCGAGCAGGAACAGGAGGCCGCCCGATGCGATCAGCGCGATGCGGCCCCGCTGCCGCCGGAGCGCCATCTTCTGGCTGTCCATCATCATCATGTCGAGTCCCCGTTTCCCCACGACCGGCGGACATCCGCCGGGGCCGGCTCAGACCACGAAGAAGCTCACGAAGCGCTCCGCAAGCCAGCACACCGCGGCGGTGAACGCCGCCGAGAGGGGAGCGTACACGAACACCGTCGCCAGCGATAGCACCTCGATGGCCCATACGCCGACGACCAGGAACGCGGGCATGAACCGGGCCGAGTCGGAATAGAACACGTCGCGGAGCCAGGCCCCCACCCACCCCGCGATCGCGAGGACCAGCATCGTGGGTCCCAGCGGACCCAGCGCCATCGATGCCTCGAGCAGACCGAGCACGAAGCCGAGCGCCGCCGCCCGGCTGGACCTGAGCCCGAGCGAGCCGAGCAGGAGCCCTCCGGCGAGCAGGTCGGGACCCGCCGGCCAGCCGCTCCACACCGGGTGGAGCGCGAAATGGACCAGGAGGATCATCCCGATCACGATCCACCGGCCCGGGCCTCTCATCGGGCGCTGTCCGGCACCGCCGCCCCCGGCGCGGGCCCCTCCGACGCAGGCTTCGCGCCGTCCGCCGGGGGGTCCGGCGGCCGGGCCGCCGCGAGGCTGTCGAGCGGCAGCCCGCGCCCGCCCAGAAGATCGGGCAGGGCGAGGCTGTCGAGGCGGGGCCGAACCCAGACGAGCACGAGCGCCGTCTGCGCCGGCCGCACGGCGGGCTCGACGTAGTAGCGCTTCATCCAGCCCGCCTCCTCCTCGGCGAGCTGCCGCACCGTGCCCACCGTGATGCCGGGCGGGTAGACGCCGGCGATCCCCGTGGTGAGAAGCCGCGTCCCCGGCGCGATGTCGCTCTGGAAAGGCGCCCCGTCGAGAAGCAGGATCGGCTCCTCGCCATCGCGGCGGAGAGGCCGTGCGATACCCGACACGGCCCCGTCCTCGGTCACCACGCTGACCCGGAAGTCGGGGTGGCTCCAGAAATCCCCCCGGGCCCCGGCCCCGTGGGGGCCGCGCGCGACGCCCACCAGACCGCTTCCCGTGAACACGCCTACCGGGAAGATGAGATCCGTGAGCCCCGGTGCCCGGAGCACGAACACGTCCGGGTCGCCCACGCGCGGCCGACCCGGATAGACCTCGGCCGCCCGGACTTCTCCGATCCGCGGGCTCGCGAGGTCCGCGATGTCGCGCAGGTCGGCGGACTGCTCGGCGAGCGCGCGGTAGCGCACGAGGGTCTCGACCAGGTCGTCCCGCTCGGCCTGGAGCTCCTCCAGACGCCGGCCGACCGCAGTGCGCTCGGCCGAAGCCCGGTGGAGCGTCAGGAAGGGATACAGGGCGGTGGCCCGCACGAAGGCCTCGACCTGGCTCTGCTGCTCGCGCGAGAGCGAGGAGGCGAACCCTCCCAGGATGACGAGGATGGCGGCGATCGCGATGTCTCCCCGCCGGCGACCGGGGCGCGGGGCACCCAGATAGGTCATCGCGCGCGCACCGGTCCGGGGCGGACGGGGTCGCGCCCTTCGGTCGGGGTGGACCTACGTCGCCAGAACCCCACGGTAGCGTTCAAGGTCGTCGAGGATCTTGCCGCACCCACGCACCACGCAGGTGAGCGGCTCTTCGTCCACGTGGATCGGGAGCCCGGTCTCCTCGCGAAGAAGGGTGTCGAGACCGCGGACGAGCGCGCCGCCCCCGGTCATCACGATGCCGCGGTCCACGATATCGGAGGCGAGCTCGGGCGGCGTGATCTCGAGCGCGCGGCGCACCGCGCCCACGATGTTCTGGATGGGCTCCTGGAGGCACTCGCGGATCTCGGCCGAATGGACCCGCACGGTCTTCGGGATCCCGGAGACCAGGTCGCGCCCCTTGACCATCATCTCCTTTTCCTCGTCGATCGGGTACGCCGAGCCGATCTGGATCTTGATGGCCTCGGCCGTAGGCTCTCCGATCAGGAGGTTGTAGTTCTTGCGGAGGAACGTGACGATCGCCGAATCGAGCTCGTCACCTCCGACCCGGATCGATGTGTCGGCCACCGATCCGGAGAGCGCGATCACGGCGATCTCGGTGGTCCCGCCACCCACGTCGATCACCATGTTGCCCGTCGGGGTCTCCACGGGGAGGCCCACACCGATCGCGGCGGCCATGGGCTCGGAGACCATGTAGACCTCCTTCGCGCCCGCGGCGTGCGCGCTCGAGCGGACCGCGCGCCGCTCCAGCTCCGTGATGCCCGACGGCACGCCCACGACGATGAGCGGCCGGATCTTGAAGAAGCGACTGGCAGTGACCGTCTTCAGGAAGTACCGCAGCATGATCTCGGTCACGTCGACGTCGGCGATCACGCCGTCCTTGAGCGGGCGGACCGCCTCGATCCCGCTCGGCGTGCGGCCGAGCATCCGCTTCGCTTCGAGTCCGATGCCCTTGATGCGACCCGTGTCCTTCTCGACGGCGACCACCGAGGGCTCGTTCAGTACGATCCCCTCGCCTTCGACGTACACGAGCGTGTTCGCGGTGCCGAGGTCGACCCCGATCTTGTTGATCGGCAGGAAGCTGCCGCGCAAGGACCACTTAGACATTCGCTGGTCGCTGGTTCGGTTGTTCGAGGAATGCAGGCGCACAGAGGGGCATCGGGCCCCGGATCGACCGGCCGTCCGTCTTCATCACCCCCTCCTCTTCACTCACCGGGCTTCGCAAGACGCGTGCACCGGGCGTCCGCGATCGTGCCTCGCCCCGGAAAGCGGCGGCGTCCGCCACGCTTCGGGTCGAATGGGCGGGAATCGCGCGGGCCCGAGTGGCGTCGGGCAGGCCGTTCTCGGGGGCCCCGAAACGCAGAACGCCGCAATGTAAGTGCAGTCTACAACTCAGGAAAGGACGATCCGGGACCCTCCGGATCCGGCTCCGGCACCCCCCTCTACGGCCCGTCCGACGGGGGGTCGGGGGCGGGCCGTCACGGGTCGACTCGGGCGCCGGGGAGGACCTCGGCGAGGGGGGTGTATTCGAGGCCGAACGCCTCGGCCACCGCGCGATACGTGACCCGGCCGCCCACGGCGTTGACGCCCAGGGCGAGCGGGGGATTCACGCGGCAGGCCGCCTCCCATCCGCGGTCGGCGAGCTGGAGGACGTACGCGAAGGTCGCGTTCGTGAGCGCGAGCGTCGACGTCCGCGGGACGGCTCCCGGCATGTTCGCGACACAGTAGTGGATCACGCCGTGGACGGTGTAGGTCGGGTTCTGGTGCGTGGTGGGCCGCGCGGATTCGACGCAGCCGCCCTGATCGACGGCCACGTCCACGATCACCGAGCCATCCTTCATCATCTCGAGGTCGCCTTCGAGCACGAGCTTCGGCGCCTTTCCGCCCGTCACCAGGACGGCGCCCACGAGCACGTCGGCGCGCGCGATCTGCTCGAGGATCGTGTGCCGGTTGGAGTACAGGGTGTCGACGTTGGCGGGCATGACCTCCGACAGGTAGCGCAGCCGCGGCAGGCTCACGTCGAGGATCGTCACGTGGGCGCCGAACCCGGCCGCGATCGTGGCCGCGTTCGTCCCCACGACGCCGCCGCCGAGGATGACGACCTCGGCGGGCAGCACGCCGGGCACGCCACCGAGCAGGATGCCGTAGCCGCCCGCGGTCCGCTCGAGGTACTTCGCCCCCTCCTGGACCGCCATGCGGCCGGCGACTTCGGACATCGGCGTGAGCAGCGGGAGCTCGCCGCTCGGCAGCTCGACGGTCTCGTACGCGAGCGCCACGATGCCACGGTCCAGCACCTCGCGGGTCAGGCGCTCGTCGGCCGCGAAATGGAAGTAGGTGAACAGAACCTGATCGGGCTGCATGCGCGCGTACTCCGGCTCGATGGGCTCCTTCACCTTCACGACCATCTCCGACCGCGCCCACACCCCGTCGGGTGAATCGACGATCTCGGCGCCCACGATCGCGTACGCCTCGTCGGGGAAGCCGCTCCCCTCTCCCGCGGCGCGCTCGATGAGCACCTCGTGGCCCCGCCGGACGAGCGCTTCCGCCCCGGCAGGAACCAGGGCCACGCGGTTCTCGTCCGCCTTGATCTCCCTGGGCACTCCAACGACCATCGGGCTCCCTCCTCGACGTGTGAAGTCCGTCGCGTCGCGGGCGCCCGGAGGCGACCGCCGACGGGTTCAGACCGGTGCCAGCTCCAGGATCGCGGCGCGGTCCGGGTGGAACAGCGCCGTCGCCGCGGACGTCGCCTCGGCGTCCACCGCGTCGATCAGACGCGCAACCTCGTCGACGGTTCGGTACGGCTGGTCGTACAGCGCGGTCCCGGCGAGACGGTTCATGCGGCTGGCCGGCGACTCGAGCGACAGGAGGATCTGTCCCTTGAGCTGGCTTCGCGTGTCGGCCAGCTCGTCGTCGCGCAGGCCCTCGCCGGCCAGGGTCTCGAGCTCCTCGAGCAGGATCTCCCGAGCGCGGTCCGCCGTCTCGGGCCGCGTGCCGACGTACGCCCCCACGTGGCCGGCCGTGGCGAAGAAACAATGGAAGCTGTACACGCTGTACGCGAGCCCCATGTCCTCGCGGATGCGCTGGAAGAGCCGCGAGCTCATTCCGGCTCCCAGTGCGGTGGAGGCCGCCACCACCGCGTAGCGGAGCGGATCCCGGTAGGGGACGGTGAGCGAGCCGGCGATCAGGTGGCTCTGTCGGCCGCCCGGCCGCTCGACGCGTCGCGAACCGGTACTCCCCGCCGGGACCGGTCCATCGTCCGCGCGCGCGGGACCGCGCATCTCGGGCAGGTGGCGTGCGAGCAGCTCGAGCAGTCTCTCGTGCTCGACGGCGCCCGCCGCGGCGATGACCATGTGGGCCGGCCGATACGCCGTCTCGTGCACCCGGCGGAGCGACCCGAGCGACATCGACGCGACCGTCTCGGCCGTGCCCGCGATGGGCTGTCCGTAAGGGTGGCCGCCGTACAGGAGCTCCGCCTGGAGCTCGAACGCGACCTCCTCGGGAGACTCCTCGAGCGCCGCGATCTCCTCGAGCACGACCTCGCGCTCGAGCTCGAGATCGGTGGCGCGCAGGAGGGGGGAGAAGACGAGGTCCGCGAGGATGTCCACCGCGAGCTCGAGATGCTCGACCGGCACGCGCGCCTGGAAGGCGGTGGCCTCGTGGGTCGTGTAGGCGTCGAGGGTTCCGCCCACGCGCTCGATCTCCCACGCGAGCTCGCGGGCGGTGCGGCCCTCCGTCCCCTTGAACATCATGTGCTCGAGCAGGTGGGAAACGCCCGCCAGGTCCGGGGCTTCGTGCACGCGACCCTGCCGGACCCAGAACCCGAGCGCGACCGAGCGCACGGAGTCCATACGCTCGGAGAGGATCGTGGGACCTCCGTCCTGAACGGTCCGGAACGCGCGCTCGTCCAGCCGCTCGATGGAGGGGGCCGTCAGCAGACGGCCGCCCCCGCGTCCGTCCGGCACGCCGGGCCGTCCGTGCGCATCAGACGCCTTCCTTCATCGCGGCGCGCCGCGACAGCTTGAGCCGCCCGCGCTCGTCCACCGCGAGGAGCTTCACCATGACCTCGTCGCCGGGCTTCACCACGTCCTCGGTGTTCTCCGTGCGCTCCTCCTCGAGCTCGGAGATGTGGCAGAGCCCTTCGACGCCGGGGATGATCTCGACGAAGGCGCCGAAGTTCGTGGTGTTCTTCACCACGCCGCGGTAGATGCGGCCCACCTCGGGCTCCTGGACGATGGCCTCGACCATCTCGCGGGCGCGGTCGCCGCCCTCGCCCGACACGGAGGAGATCGTCACGCTGCCGTCGTCCTCGATGTTGATCTGGGCGCCGGTCTCGTCCTGGATCATGCGGATCGTCTTGCCCTTGGGGCCGATGACCTCGCCGATCTTCTCGGGGTTGATGTGGATCGTCATGATCCGCGGCGCGTGCGGCGACATCTCGGTCCGCGGCTCGGGGAGGACCCCGGCCATGACCTCGAGGATCCTGAGCCGTGCCTCCCGCGCCCGCCCGAGCGCCTCGCGCATCGTCTCGACGCCGAGACCGGACGCCTTGATGTCCATCTGGACGGACGTGATTCCGCGCGTCGTCCCGGCGATCTTGAAGTCCATGTCGCCGAGCGCGTCCTCCACGCCCAGGATGTCGGTAAGGACCTCGACACGCTCCCCCTCCTTGATGAGCCCCATCGCGATCCCCGCGCACGCGGCACGCATCGGCACGCCGGCATCCATCAGGGCGAGCGACCCGCCGCACACCGAGGCCATCGAGCTCGAACCGTTCGACTCGAGGATGTCGGACACGACGCGGATCGTGTAGGGGAATTCCTCGTACGGCGGCAGCAACGCCTGGAGGGCTTTCTCGGCCAGCATCCCGTGACCGGTCTCGCGCCTGCTGGTACCGCGGAACATGCGCACTTCGCCCGTCGCGAACCCGGGGAAGTTGTAGTGCAGCATGAAGGACTTCGAGGTCTCCTCGCGGACGTCGATCGAGTCGATGCGCTGTTCGTCCCGCACCGTCCCGAGCGTGGTGGCCACGAGCGCCTGGGTCTGCCCGCGCGTGAACAGGGCTGACCCGTGCGTCCTGGGCAGGACGCCGACCTGGCACGTGACCTCGCGGATGTCGTTCGGCCCGCGCCCGTCGATCCGGACGCCGTCCTCGAGGATGCGCTGCCGCATCACCCGCTTCTCCACCGAGCGCAGCACGTTCCCGACGTCGTCGACATCGTCGGGGAACTCCTCGGCCAGTTGCTCGGTGAGCTGGTCGCGGAGGTCGGCCAGCGCCTCGCTGCGCGCCCCCTTGTCGGCGATGCGGAGGGCCTCCTCGACCCGTGCGGTGGCCGCGCTCGAGACGCGCTCCTTCAACGTCTGGTCGGGGCCCACCGGCTCGTACCCGAATTTCTCGCGAGGGCCGCCCGCCATCGAGACCAGCTCGCGCTGGATCTCGATCAGCTCGCCGATCGCCTTCTGCGCCACCGCGAGACCGTCGAGGAACTCGTCCTCGGAGATCTCGAGACAGGCGCCCTCCACCATCACGATCGACTCGGCGGTGCCGGCCACGACGAGCTCGAGGTCGCACAGCTCGAGGTCCTGGAAGGTCGGGTTGATGAGCCACTCGCCGTCCTTCCGCCCCACGCGCACTCCGGCGATCGGCCCCGCCCATGGGATCGGCGACAGGCTGAGCGCCGCCGAGGCGCCCAGCATGCCGATCACATCGGCGTCGTTCTCCTGGTCGGCCGAGACGATGAAGCACGCGACCTGGGTCTCGTTCCGGTAGTCGGCCGGGAACAGCGGCCGGAGCGGCCGGTCGATCTGCCGGGCGGAGACGACCTCCTTGTCGCCCGGACGTCCCTCGCGCTTGATGAACCCGCCCGGGAACTTCCCGGCCGCGTAGCTCTTCTCGCGATACTCCACGGTGAGCGGGAAGAAGGGGAGGTGTGTCGGCTTTCGCTCGGCGGTGGCGGCGACCAGCACCGACGTCTCGCCGAACTGCACGTAAACGGCGGCATCGGCCTGCCGCGCCATGCGGCCCGTCTCGATGATGAGCGGGCGTCCGTAGAACTCTCGTTCGATCCTCTGAGTCATGTTCGTCGTCTGCTTTCTGGCTGGATGGTGCGTTTTTTCTCTCTTCTACCGGCTTGCACGGTGGCGCCACCCGGCTCCCCGCGATCCGCGGGGGGTGGGACCACCTTCATCAGCGCGCGCAGACGGCCCGACCACGCTCCCGCACCGGGTCCGCGACGCCGAAGGCACGGCGGACGCGGCGGCCCGTGCGAGGCACGGAGAGACCGATCTTGTTGCGGCGCTGCTTCGAGAGGCGGGGGGGTGCCGTAGGGATGGGAGACCGGTGGCGGATCGGCGCCTCAATGGCGAAGTCCGAGCTCCTCGATGACCCAGCGGTACCGTTGGAGATCCGTCCGGCGGAGATAGTTGAGCAGCCGGCGGCGCCGGCCGACCATCTTGAGCAGTCCTCGACGGCCGTGGTGGTCGCTGGGATGGGCCCGGAAATGATCGGTCAGCTCCTCGATGCGCGCGGTCAGGAGCGCGATCTGCACCGAGGCGGATCCCTGGTCGTTCTCCTGGCGGGAGAACTTCCGAATCGTGTCCTGTTTCGTCGCCTTGTCCAAGTCTTCTCTTCGTCGCCCTCGGAATTCACCCTTCGACCGCTCCGGAGACCGTCTCCGGTCCGCCCTCGAGCGTGTGCAAGCGATTCGCGTACAAGTTTGAAATTATAGGTTTTTCGTGCCTTCCTGTAAAGATGCGGCCGTGCGGACGCGCTCGAAGAAGCGGACGGCCACTTCGCGGTCCTCGCGCATCTGCGTGATCAGCTCCGAGGCCGATCCGAACGGGCGCACGTCCCGGAGCCGCGTGAGCGGCTCGACCACCACGCGCTCGCCGTAGATCTCGCGCTCGAAGTCGAGCAGATAGAGCTCGATCGTGGGCGGCGATCCGGCGAACGTGGGGCGGGGACCGAGGTGGAGGAGTCCGTGGAGCATCTCGGACGCCACGTTGGCCCGCACGGCGTAGATGCCCTCGGCCGGCAGGAGCTTCTCCGGGGGCGGCGCGGTCAGGTTCGCCGTCGGGAACCCGAGCGTCTTCCCCCGGCCCATCCCGTGGACGACGGTGCCCCGGAACGCGTACGGGCGCCCGAGCATGCGGGCCGCCCCCACCATGTCCCCCGCACGGATCGCGTCCCGGATCCGGGTCGAGGAGACGGCCTGGTGCTCCGATTCGATCTCCGCCACCACGTCCACATCGAAGCCGTGCTCGGCCCCGAGCGCTCGCAGCAGCTCCACGTCCCCCGTGCGCCCCCGGCCGAAGCCGTGGTCGTAGCCGATCACGAGCTCGCGGGCGCGAAGACGCCGGACGAGGACCTCCCCCACGAACTCCTGCGGCGTGTAGCGGGAGAAGGCGCGCGTGAACGCGACGAACGCCACGTAGTCCAGCCCGAACTGAGCCAGGATCTCCTTCTTCTCGTTCGGCATCGTGAGCAGCGGCGGAGCGTCGTCCGGGCGCACCACGCGCAACGGGTGCCGGTCGAAGGTGAGGAGGACGGCGTGCAGGTGCCGGGCGGCCGCCCGGCGCTCGATCTCGCGCAGGATCGCCTGGTGTCCGAGGTGCACGCCGTCGAAGGTCCCGACCGTGACCACCGTCCCGGTCACGGTCGGCGGGAGGCCGCTCGCGGGACTCACGCGGGAAACACCTTGCGCGGGCGGAGCTCATCGCCATGGCGGGCCGCGACGCCGACGAGCCCGTCCTCGCCCACGAGCGCGACGGCGCCGGTCGCGGGCGCCCCCACGGGCCCCGTCGCGGGCACCGGCGGCTCGAGCGACCCGGCCGGGATCGCGCGTCCGTTCCGGACCGCCGCCACTTCGCTCCGGTCGAGCCGGCGGCGCGGTATCCACGCGAGCGCCTCCGCGGGGGCGAGCCAGCCGCGAGCGCCAGCGGAGCCCGGCGGAGCCACCTCCCCGAGGAGCACGGCGTCCTCGACCGCGAACGGACCGATCCGCGTCCGGCGGAGCTCGAGAAGATGGGCCCCGCACCCGAGATCGCGGCCGATGTCGCGCGCGAGCGAGCGCACGTACGTACCGGTCGAGACCGTCGTGGAGAAGGCCACGACCGGTGGGTCGAAGCGCTCGAGGTCCAGCCGATGGACCGTGATCGGGACGGGGGCGAGCTCCACGATCGCGCCGCGCCGCGCCTCCGTGTAGGCCCTCCGCCCCTCGACCTTCTTCGCCGAATAGCTGGGCGGGACCTGGGTGCCCTCCCCCACCCGGCTCGCCAGCGCCCCCCGCACCTCGACCTCGGTGAGCCGGCGCCAGATCTCGTTCCCGGCGATCACCGTCCCCGTGCGATCCTCGGTGTCGGTCTCGACCCCGAGCCGCATCACTGCCGTGTAGCGCTTCGCGAGCGCATGGAAGTACTGCATCGCACGGGTGAACGGACCGGCGAGCAGGAGGAGGAGCCCGGTGGCGAACGGATCGAGCGTCCCCGTGTGACCGATGCGGCGCATTCGGAGCCGATCCCGCGCGGCGAGGACCGCGTCGTGGGATGTCATGCCCGCCGGCTTGTCGACGAGCAGCATCCCCCGGTCAGTCGGCGCCCTCAGCGCCTTCCTCCCGCGTCTGGCGGAGCAGCTCCTCGATCCGGCGCGCGTGCTCGAAGGTGTCGTCGATCTCGAACCGGAACTCCGGGATCTTGCGGAGGTGGAGCGAGCGCCCGAGCTCGCGCCGGATGAATCCGCTCGCATGCTCCAGCCCGGCGATCGCCTCCTCCGCGGAGCCGCCGAGATCGTTGCGCACGTAGACGGTGGCCCACGAGAGGTCGCCCGAAACGCGAACCTCCGTGATCGTCACGTCAGCGAGCCGGGGATCCTTGATCCCGGAAAGCAGGAGACGCGCGAGCTCGCGCCGGAAGAGCTCGTTCAGGCGCTCGATGCGGTGCCCGCCGCTCATCGACACCGTCCCGCGCTGCCGCCGGTGGCCGGGGTCAGAAGTACGCGACCTCCGACTCGACCACCGTGACGCGCGGATCCGAACGCACGAGGGCGTCCAGCTTGAGCAGCACGGACTCCGCGTGCCGCTTCTCGGAGGACGCCACCGCGACCGTGAGCTCGGCCATGGCGTGTCGATCCTGGAGATCCGTCTCCGCGGCCGAGACCTTGAAGCGCGAGATCATGCGGTCCCTCAATCCGCGTACGATCGAGCGCTTCTCCTTGAGCGATCGGCATCCCGGCAGGTGGAGCACCCAGCGCTGCACTCCGACGACGGCCAAGAGCGGGACCGAGGGTCAGCCCGCGGACTCCGTCGCGAGCTTTCGCGCCACTTCCTCGACCTCGAAGCACTCGATGAAGTCGCCCACCTTGACGTCGTTGTATCCCTCGATCGAGATCCCGCATTCGTACCCTTCCCGTACCTCGCGCACGTCGTCCTTGAAGCGCTTCAGGCTGCCGATCCGACCCTCGTAGATCTGGACCTGGTCGCGCAGCAGCCGCACGGGGAGGTTTCGCCGCATCGTGCCCTGCTGGATGAAGCAACCCGCCACGGTTCCGACCTTCGGCACGCGGAACAGCTCCCGTACCTCGGCGGTCCCCACGGTCACCTCGCGCTCCTCGGGCGCCAGCAGGCCTTCGAGGGCCAGGCGAATCTCCTCCACGGCCTCGTAGATCACGTTGTAGATGCGGATCTCGACGCCCTCGCGCTCGGCCGTCTGGGCCGCGCCCGTATCGGGTCGGACGTGGAACCCGATGATCAGCGCCTCCGACGTGCTCGCGAGGAGGACGTCGGACTCGTTGATCCCGCCCACGCCACGGTGGATGACGTCCACCGCCACCTCGTCGGTGCTCAGTCGCTCGACGCTGTCCGAGAGGGCCTGCACGGAGCCGTCCGTATCGCCCTTGATGACGACGTTCAGCCGCACCTGCTCGCCGGCCTTGACGGCCTCGAACACGTCCTCGAGACGTGCTCCGCCGCCCGCCCGGCGACGCATGTCCTTCTCGCGCTCGAGCTGCTGCCGGCGCGTCACGATCTCGCGCACGCGATCGGCCTCGAGGACCACAAGCGAGTCCCCCGCCTGAGGGACGCCTTCGAGTCCGAGCACGCGTACCGGGATCCCGGGACCCGCCGACTCGACGGTGTTGCCGCGCTCGTCGAGAAGCGCTCGCACGCGGCCCCCGTACAGACCCACGACGAAGTCGTCGCCGATCTCGAGCGTCCCGTTCTGGACGAGGACGGTGGCCACCGGCCCCATCCCGCGGTCGAGCTGGGCCTCGACGACCGCGCCGCGCGCCTGGCGGTCGGGGTTCGCCTTCACCTCGAGGAGCTCGGCCTGGAGCAGCACCTTCTCGAGCAGGTCGTCGATCCCCTGCCCGGTCTTCGCGGACACATCGGCGGAGAGGACCTCGCCGCCGAAGTCCTCGAGCACCACGTCGTGCCCGGCGAGCTCCGACTTGACGCGCTGCACGTCGGCCGTGCCGAGATCGATCTTGTTCACCGCCACCACGATCGGCACGCCCGCGTTCTTCGCGTGGCTTATCGCCTCGATCGTCTGCGGCATCACGGAGTCGTCCGCGGCCACCACGAGGATCACGATGTCCGTGAGGTCGGCGCCGCGGGCGCGCATGGCCGTGAAGGCCTCGTGGCCCGGCGTGTCCAGGAACGTGATCGTCCGGCCGTCCTCGAGATCCACGTGATAGGCGCCGATGTGCTGCGTGATGCCGCCGGCCTCGCCCGCGATGACGTTGGCGCTCCGGATGTGGTCGAGCAGCGATGTCTTCCCGTGGTCGACGTGCCCCATGACCGTGACCACCGGGGGACGGGCGACGAGCTTCGACTCGTCCTCTTCCTCCTCGGCTTCCTCGGCGAGGTCGGCCTCGAACGCCTCCTCGCGGATGGCCGTGAACCCGGCCTCCTCGCAAATCAGTTCGATCTGGTCGAAGTCCAGACGCTGGTTGATCGTGACCATCAGACCCAGGTTCTTGAACGCGGAGGTGATGATCTCCGACGGCGCCACGCCGATGAGATCGGCCAGCTCCGCGACCGTCAGGAACTCGTTGACGCGGACGGTCCGGCGCTCGACCTCGCGCTGCTCCTCGACCTTCTCGCGCTCCTCCTCGCGCTGTTGCTGCTGCTGGGTGTCGCGTCGGCGCTTCCTGGGCCCGGGGCCGCCGAGCTGCGCCAGGGTCTTCTTGACGTTCTCCTGGACCGCGTCGCGGTCCACGCGCCGCCGCTTGCGCCGCTCGCCGCGGGGCGACTTGCGGCGGCCATCCACGGTGTAGCCCTCGGCGGAGATGCGGACCGTGCCACCCGGCGCCGCCGAGGCCGTGGGCGCCGAGGCAGCCGGCATGTCGCGCCGGACGGGCTTCGGACGCCGCTTCTTCCGCTTATCGGCGCGCTCCCCCCCTTCGTCCTCCTCCTCCTCCCCCTCGGGCTCGGATTCGACGCGGGTCGCCGCTTCCTCCGGCTCCTCGGCGGCCTCTTCGACCGGCCCGGCCTCTTCGACCGGCTCCGCTTCGACCAGCTCGATCTCTTCGGGCGGCGTGAGGACGGCCTCGGCGGTGGTGTCCGCGATCGCCTCGACCTCGGGTGCGGGCTCGCTGGTGTCGACGACCTCGGCCTCCGCCTCGGCGGCGACCCGCGCGGGCGTCTCGTCGGCCGGCGTCTCGGCCTCGAGCTCCCCGGTCTCCTCCGGCGGAGCCTCCACATCGACCGGCGTCTCGATCTGTGTCGGAGCCTGCCGGCGGCGGCGACGGCGGCGAGACGCTTTGGTGGCCGTGCCCGCGGCCGCCGTCTCACCGCGGCGCTCGCGCTCGAGTCGCGCGTGCAGGCGGGCCACGGAGCCCGCGTCCACGGTGGACATGTGGCTCCGGACCAGGATGTCCATGTCGCGCAGCATCTGGATGAGCTGGCTGGTCTCTACGCCGAGCTCTTCGGCGACCTCGTATACCCGCAGCTTCGTCAAGTACTACCTCCTGAATTCTTCCGGGCGCTCTGTCCCGTCCTGCCCGTCCGCGCGCTCCGTCGCGACCGCCACGATGCGGCGCGCGAGCTCACGGTCGGTGATTCCCACGAGCGCTGCGACGGGCCGACCGACCGAACGACCCAGCGTCTCCCGGGTCCCCACGCTCGCGGTTGGCACCGCGCGGCCGGTCTCGCCCAGGCGCCTCCGGGCACGATCCGACGCGTCGCGGGCCACGACCAGCGCGCCCAGCGTCCCCTTCCGGCCGGCGGCGCGGACCGCATCCGCGCCCACGGCGGTGCGGCCGGCCCGGCACGCGATGCCGATCAGACCGAGCACCTCCCCGTCCGGATCCGCGGGACCCCGCTCGGCTACGCGCCCTCCTTGTCGGCCGCGGCGGGCTCGGATCCCTCCGCGTCGCCCTCGGCCGCGCCCACCTCGGCGGTCACGTTATCCGTCTCGTCACCCGCGGCGTCCGCGGCGGTCTCCTCCGCGGCCTCTTCGGGCTCGGCCTCGGTCCCGGCCGCCGCTTCCGGCTCGGTCTCCGACTCCCCGCCCGGGACGTCCCGGGCGATCCCTTCCGCGGCGGGTCCCTCCCCGAGGTCCTCGACGACGGTCAGCTCGTCGATGAGCGCCTCGAGGCGATCCGCCTCCTCCGCCCCGATCCCGGGGACCTGGAGGAAGTCCGAGCGGTCCATGTCGAGGACGCCGTAGAACGTGCTGATCCCGGCCGCCTCGAGCGCCGCCAGGGTCGCTGGGGCGATCCCTTCGAGCTCGGACAGCGGGAAGTCCGCCATCTCGTACTCGTCGCCGCCGCCGAACAGACCCGACTGCGCGCCGCGCTCGAGCCAGTCGCGGCTCGAATAGAGGTCGATCTGCCATCCGATGAGCTGTGACGCGAGCCGGACGTTCTGACCGTTCCGCCCGATCGCGAGCGAGAGCTGGTCCTCATCGACGATCGCAGTGATGACGTGGGTCGTGGCGTCCGAGATCACCTTGGCGACACGGGCCGGCGCGAGCGCGCGCCGGGCGAACACCTCCGGATCGGGGTGCCACGGCACGATGTCGATCCGCTCGCCCGAGAGCTCCGAAACCACGGCCTGGACGCGCGAGCCCTTGAGGCCCACGCACGCGCCGACGGGATCCACGGACTCGTCGCGCGACGAGACGGCGATCTTGGTCCGCCCGCCGGCCTCGCGCACGATCTCCTTGATCTCCACGATGCCCTGGTAGATCTCCGGCACTTCGATGGCGAACAGCGACGCCACGAACTGCGGGTCGGCACGCGAGAGGATGAGCCGCGGTCCGCGCGGCGTCTCCTCGAGCACCTTGAGCACGGCCCGGATCGGGTCGCCCTGCCGGAAGCGCTCCCGTGGGTTCTGCTCGCGCCACGGGATGATGGCCTCGGCCTCCCGGGCCCGGTTGAGCATGACCACGATCTTCCCGCGCTCGATCGCCTGGACCTCGCCCGAGACGAGATCGCCCACGCGATCGTTGAACTCCTCTCGGATCTTCTCGCGCTCGCCCTCGCGGACGCGCTGGATGATCCGCTGCTTGGCGGCCATGACGGCGCTGCGCCCGAAGTCGCGGAAGGAGACGGGGATCTCCATGAGATCACCCACCTCGAAGTCCGGATCGTCCCAGCGGGCCTGTTCCAGGGTGACCTGACGGGCGGAGTCCTCGACCTCCTCCACGACTTCCTTGAGGACGGTGATGGAGATGTCGCCCTCGTCGTCGAACCCGATCTCGGCCTCGACGGGCCCCCCGAACCGGCGCGCGAGCGCCGCGTGGATCCCCTCGCGGATGAGGTCGTGCAACTCGTTCTCCGACAGCGACTTGTTCGCCGCCATCATGCGGAATGCTTCAACGACCGGAATCTGATCGCTCATCTCTTCTCGCCCAACGGAGAACAGGGCCTCAGGAACCCTTGTCCCATGAATACACGAGACGCGCGGCCGCGACCGACTCGCGCGGGATCGTCACCCGCTCGCCGTCGACCTCCAGCGCGAACGCCTCACCGTCGCCGTCCGCAAGACCCAGCAAGGTCCCTTCGAGCTCGCGCGACCGTCCGGCCAGGGGTCCGTAGCCGCGCACCCGGACCGTCAGCCCCGCGAAGCGCTCGAA
>Ga0299914_10001142_pt1 | contig 17185 bp, 11 predicted proteins | sample RVTome_10_FD_201361 | JGI IMG/M metagenome (GOLD analysis project Ga0299914, IMG submission 201361) | Soil microbial communities from uranium-contaminated site in the Upper Colorado River Basin, Wyoming, United States - RVT153D57 (version 2) ...
CGTCATCCGCACCGGGACCGACGTCACGGCCTCGACCACCGTTCGCGGCGGCTACTGGCGGATCAAGTGCGGTAGCCGGATCGTGACCGGCAACACCTGGTACCGGATCGCGAGCGTCGACTGGCGCAGCTCGAAGGCCCGCTATGGGGTGTCCTACGTGTACGCCCCGGTGGGTAATTTCCGGTCCCTCCGGCTGAGCCGCTACGCGGCCTGCGACGGAGTCAAGCTACGCACGCTGCCCCGGACGAGCGCGACGAGAAAAGCCAGCGTGCCGGCTGGGACCCATATCGGGCTGGTCGCGACGGTCACCGGCGGAAGCTGGACCGCAACCTGCAACGGCAAGACCGTCTCGGGCAACACGTGGTACCGGATCGCCACCGTCAACGGAACGCGGTCGCTGTACCGCTACGGGTACAACTACGTCTATGCGGCGACTGGGCTGTTCAGCTCGTCACGCCCGAAGTCCACGGCACCTGCGCCGGACTCCGGCCCCAGTCTGAGCGAAGGCATCGACGTCAGCCACTGGCAGGGCACGATCGACTGGGGCAAGGTCCGCGCCGCCGGCAAGCGTTTCGCCTACATCAAGGCCTCGGAGCACACGTCGTTCGTCGACAACAAGTACGCGACGAACCGTGCCGCCGCGAAGGCTGCCGGGCTGTACGTCGGTGCCTATCATTTCGCCCGCCCCGACAGCTCCGCCGGCGACGCGGTCAAGGAAGCCGACCACTTCGTCGCCACCGCCAAGATCTCGTCCGGCGACCTCCTCCCGGTCCTCGACCTCGAGGACACCGGCGGGCTGTCGGCCTCGGCCCTCCAGAACTGGGTCCGCTCATTCCTCGACCGCGTGTACGAGAAGACCGGAGTCCGCGGCGTGATCTACGTGTCGCCGAGCTTCTGGAGCACGAAGATGGCCAACACGGGCTGGTTCGCCAGCAACGGCTACCAGGTCCTGTGGATCGCCCACTGGACGACGGCGAGCGAGCCGTCGGTGCCGGCCGGCAACTGGGGCGGCAAGAGCTGGACGTTCTGGCAGTACACGTCCGACGGCTCCGTGCCCGGGATCAGCGGCCGCGTCGACCTCGATCGCTACAACGGCACAAACTTCTCGAAGGTCCTCGTCCCCTAGCGCGCCTGGACGACGCCGGCGCCGATCGGCCCGACGCCTGATACTCCCGTCACGCGTACGAGCAGCGGGGAAGGACTCGCCATGACCATGTACCGAAGGGGCGCCGCCGTGCGCCGAGGCGGCCGTCCCGGCCAAACCTCCCTCGCCCTCCTCATCGGGTTGTTCGCCACGCTGGCGCTCGGCGCGTGCGATGAGACAGTCGAACCGAGTGCGATCCCGACCGCCTCCGCCCCAGGAGCCACCTCGACCGCCGGCACCGCCGCCGGTCCGTGTGTCGTGACCGACCTCGCGGTGGCCGCGGACCCATGGGGCGCCGCGGCGGGCAGTCGTGGGGCCGATGTCGCGGTCCAGAACCAGGGTGGCGCGGCGTGCACCCTGCCGTCCGGGCCTGCGGTGACGATCCTCGACGACTCGGGCGCGACCGTGCTCGAGGGATCGGCCGGCGATGGCGCGAACGCCGCGTCGCTCGAACCCGGCGCGTCTGCGTCGTTCACGGTCCTCTTCAGCAACTGGTGCGACGAGACGGTCGCCCTGCCGCTGCACGTCGTGCTGCGCGTCGGCGACGAGGGACTGCAGATTCCGACGCTCGACCTGGCGGCCGGCGACCTCCCCCCGTGCAACGGCCCGGACCAACCGCCGAGCCTGTCGATCAACGCCTGGGAAGCGTCCTGACCGCCGCTCCGGGCCGGCGCCGGAACTGATAGGCGCCTGCAAGGCCTGACGCCTAACTCGGTGGGCGGCCGCCGCCGCGCCTGCCCGCACGCTGCGAGTCCATCGCAGGGGAGCAGGGGCCGATGTCCTACACGAGGGGTCACGCACCGGAGATGGTCCCGGCACGCTTGGGTCTAGAACCCGCGCCGCATCGCCAAGATGCGTCCCCCGAACGCCCGATGGTCCCCACGGTGGTCCGCTGGCCGATCGACGTCGACCCTGGCTTCGAGCGCTACCACCCGCAGGATCCGTGGGAGGCGGTCGTCCGCGACTCGATCGTCGCCTACCGGGAGGGGCGGACCGATGTCGCGCGCTGGGCGTGGGCCACGGACATCGTCTGGCAGGTGGCGGCCAACGGATCGTTCTCGGAGGAGCATCACGGCGGCGAGCGGATCTTCGCGTACCACACCCGCCTGGTGCGGCTCGCCGAGGGCCGGTTCCGCCAGATCCTCGTCGCGCTCGAGGCCAGCGGGGGCCCGCTCATCGAGGCGCATGTCCGCACCGTCGCCCAACACGCCGATCGGCGGCTGGACATGCCGTCGCTCATCGTCTTCGAGCTGGCCGGAAGCCGCATCCGCCGGGTGACCGAGATGCCCGGCAACCACGCCGAGTGGGAGCGGTTCTGGGCGGACTGATCTCGCCCGCGCTGGCGAGCCGCTCGAACTTCGGGAGAAGCGCTCGCTAGACTCTCGGCCCATGGAGGTCGGCCCCGGCGTCATCCGCTACCGCGACACCGTCAACGTCTACCTGATCCGGCGCGATCGCGAGGCGATCCTGATCGATTTCGGCAGCGGGGAGATCCTCGATCACCTCGACGCGCTCGGGGTCGACCGGGTCACCGACGTGTTACTCACCCACCACCACCGCGACGTGACCCAGGGCCTGGCCCGGGCCCACGCGGCCGGCATCCGGATCTGGGCGCCGCCGTCGGAGCGAGACCTGATCGACCGCGTCGACGAGCATTGGCAGGCGCGCCCGATCGACAACCTGTACGACCTGCGCGAGGACCGCTTCTCGCTGCTCGAACCGGTGCCGATCAGCGGCGTCGTTGCCGAGTACCGGATGGTCCGCTACGGCGCGTTCGACGTCCTTGCCGTGCCCACGCCGGGCCACACGGTCGGTTCGGTGAGCTACCTCGTTGACCTCGATGGGCAGCGGCTTGCCTTCACCGGCGACCTCATCGCCGCCCCCGGCAAGGTCTGGTCGCTCGCGGCGACCCAGTGGAGCTACGTCCCCGGCATCGAGGGGCTCGGCTCGACGATCCTGTCCGGCCTCGACCTGCTGGACCGCTCCCCGGACCGGCTGCTCCCGGCACACGGTGAGCCGATCGACGATCCACGCGGAGCGATCACCCTGCTCAACGAGCGACTCCAGCAGCTCATCGACCTGCGCAGCCCCGACTGGCAGCTCGCGGAACTCCGCGAGCGTCCGTACCTCGAGATCTCGCCCCACCTGCTGCGCCACCGTCTCGGTGCCTCGAACACGTACGCGCTCCTGTCGGAGAGCGGTTCGGCGCTGTTCATCGACTTCGGGTACGACTTCACCACGGGCCTGCCGTCCGGGACCGACCGGTCGTCCCGGCGGCCATGGCTCCAGACGATCCCGTTCCTCAAGCGCGACTTCGGGATCGACCGGGTCGAGGTGGCGATCCCGACCCATTACCACGACGATCACGTCGCGGGGTTCAACCTCCTGCGCGACGTCGAGGGCACCGCGATCTGGGCGCCGGGCAACATGACCTCGATCCTCGAGGAACCCCGCCGGTTCGACCTGCCCTGCCTGTGGTACGACCCGATCCCGGTCGACCGGACGCTCTCGTTCGGGCGGCCGTTCCGCTGGCACGAATACGAACTGACCGTCCACGAGCTGCCCGGGCACACGCTCCATGCCGCAGCGATCGAATTCGACGTCGACGGTCGCAAGGTGCTCGCGACCGGCGACCAGCAGGACGGCATGTGGGTCCCCAACGAGCGGCCGGAGATCCTCAACTACCAGTACCGGAACGGGTTCCGGATCGACGATTACCGGCTCAGTGCCGAGCTCTACCGACGACTGCGCCCGGACCTCATGATCAGCGGCCACTGGCTCCCCCGCCCCGTCACCGACGAGTACCTCGACGCGGTGCTGGCGGCAGGCACGAAGCTGGCCGAGCTGCACCGCGCGCTGCTCCCGCTCGACGAGGTCGATTTCGGGGCGAGCGGCTTCGGAGCCCGGATCGAGCCGTACCGCTCGATCGTTGCGGCCGGCGACGCCGCGATGCTCAGCGTGTTCATCCGCAACCCGTTCGACCGCTCCGAGGAGGGCTGCGTCCAGCTCGTGGTTCCCGCCGGCTGGGAGGCTGAACCGGTGGAGCGACGGGTCGGGCTGGCGGCCCGCGGGACGGCCGAGCTGGCGTTCACGGTCCGGGTGCCGGCCGGGCAGCCGCCGATCCGGCGAGCGCGCGTCGGGGCCGACCTGACCGTCGGTGCGGTTCGGTTCGGGCAGCAGGCCGAGGCGCTCGTGTCGGTTCGATGAGCGCGCCGGCCGAACGCACGTCCGAGGGGAGCTGGTACAGCCTGACGGTCCGCGATGGCGCGCCGGTCGCGCTCCTCGACGACCGGTCGGGCCGACGCTGGGCCGAGCTGCGGCTGCTGGCTTCGATCGACACGCTCGACGGTCCGGACGAGACGCTCGCGATCGCCGGACCATCCATCGCGGTCCTCGAGGGCGGGGTTCGCTACAGCTGGGCGCTGCGAAGCAGCCGCTGGGACGCGAAGCGGCTCGTCGTCGAGACCGGGCCGGACAACGTGGCCGTCTACGCCGAAGTCGAGGGTCGTGGCCGCCTGAACGGGATCCGGCTGCTCGGCGGCGACGCGGTCCTGCCGACCGGGAGCGGCCGGCTGATGAGCGGCGCGTGCTTCGAAAGCCTGTTCTGTCCGTCGCCGGCCCATCCGCTCCGTATCGTGAAGCGAGCGTCGGAATCGGCCGTGGTCGGCGTGGTCTCGGGATCGGAACCTGGGCGCGGCAACTGGTTCTTCACGCCGGGGCCGCTGTGCTTCGCGGTCAGCCGGTCCCCGGTGGTCGACAGCACGATCGTGCCGGACGGGCCGTGGCTGACGGTCGGCCTGGGTGTCGCCGCGGCGGATGCCGATATGCCGGCGTTCGGGTACGACGCGATGGATCGCGGCTTCAGCTTTGGATTCGAGTACGAGGGCAAGACGGCCGTCGACGGGACGTGGCGGACGCCGGCCCTCGTGATCGGGCAGGCGAACGATCCGTACGAGGGGATCGCAGCGCACCGCCGCTGGTTGCTGGACCACGGTCTCGTCGATGCGACCGCTCGGCGCGCGCAGACCGCGCCCGCCTGGTGGCGCCAGCCCATCTTCTGCGGCTGGGGGGCCCAGTGCCGGCTCGCGCTCGATTCCGGGCTCGGGTTCCGGGGCGCAGCCGGCTTCGCCACGGCCGTGGACTACGACCGCTTCCTCGCCCACCTCAAGGACCGCGGAATCGTCCCGGGAACCATCGTCATCGACGACAAGTGGCAGGCTGCCTACGGAACCTGCCTGCCGGACCCGGCCAAGTGGCCCGACCTGCGCGGGTGGATCGCCGATCGCCGGACACGCGACCAGCATGTGCTGCTGTGGTGGAAGGCGTGGGACGCGGAAGGGCTGCCTGCCGAATGGACGATCCGTTCGGCCAGCGGCGCATCGCTCGGCATCGACCCGACCCATCCGGAGGCGCGCGAGGCCATCCGCGCGGCGGTTCGCACGATGCTCGCCCCGGACCAGCTCGATGCCGACGGTCTCAAGATCGACTTCACGGCACGCACCCCGAGTGGCGTGGCGACCCGTCATCATGGATCCGCGTGGGGGATCGCTCTCCTGCGCGAGCTGCTCGACGTCGTCGCGCTGGAGGCCAGGCAGGTGAAACCCGACGCGCTGCTCATCGGCCACACGCCAAACCCCCTGTTCGGTTCGGTCATCGACATGGTCCGGCTCAACGACACGCTCCGCCTCGACGACCCCGAGCCGCGCGTCGATGTCGTGCCCCAGATGCGCTACCGCGCCGCCGTCGCTCGGGCTGCCCTTCCGGACCACCTCATCGACACCGACGACTGGTGCGCGCCCGATCTCGACACGTGGCGCCGATACCTGGCGATCAAGGCCGAGCTGGGCGTGCCGGCGCTCTACTATGCGACCGGGCTTGACCTCTCCGGCGAGGACTTCGATGACGCCGACTACCGGGCGATCGCGTCGGTCTGGGCGGCGTACCGTGAGCGCGGGGGCCTGAGCGCGCCGATCCGACCGCCGTCCCGGCCGGCCTGACCACCGTCCGCCAATGGCATCTCCTGCCCAGCCCGGACGACGCCCAACGATCAGCGACCTCGCGCGCGAGGCGGGCGTATCCCGGTCGACCGCATCCCGCGCGCTGAGCGGCCAGGGGTACGTGGCCGCCCCGGTCCGCGAGCGCGTGCAGGCGGTCGCCGTGCGGATCGGGTACGTGCCGGACGCGGTCGCGCGGAGTCTGCGCCATCGCGCGACGCGGGCCGTCGGGGTGCTGATCTCGGACCTTCGCAACCCGTTCTACGCGGACCTGGCCGCAGCTGTCGAGCAGCGCCTGCGAGCGCGCGGCTACCACATGATCCTCGCCAACAGCGACGGACTCGCGGATGAGGAGGAAGCCGCGGCCACGCTGTTCCAGGCGTCGCGGGTGGCCGGCGTCATCCTTGCCCCGGTCACGGCGCTCGCGACGCGCCAACTCGTCGATGCGGGGGTGGCGGTCGTCGAGGTCGATCGCCAGCTCGCTCCAGGCGAATGCGACGCGGTCCTCGTCGAGAACGAGGAAGGGGCGCGCATGGCGACCGGCCACCTGCTCGAGATCGGTCACCGCAGGATCGGGCTCCTGCTGGGCGAGCTCGAATGGCAAACCGCCACCGAGCGCCTCGCCGGCTATCGCTCGGCGCTGGAGCTCGCGGGGGTTCCGTTCGACGAATCGCTCGTGCCGCGGTCCAGTTTCACGGCCGCCGACGCCGCCCGCATGACCGGCGAGCTCCTCGACCGGCGGCCGGACGTGACCGCGATCTTCGCGACGAGCAACGTGCTCGCCGAGGGTGCCATCGCGGAGATCCAGCGCCGTGGCCGTCGGATCATGACCGACCTTTCGCTCGTCGCCTTTGACGACGTCCCGTGGATGCGGCTCATGCAGCCCGCGATCAGCGCCGTGGCCCAGCCGACGATCGGGCTCGGGCGGACCGCGGCCGAACTGCTCCTCGACCGGCTCGACGCGACGGCTCCACCAGAGCCCGTCGTTCGACGATTGGAGACCACCCTCGTACTGCGCGGGTCGACTGCGCCGCCGGGTCGCTGAGGCAGCTGCGCGCGCAACCGTTTCGCACCCTATTGACAACGATCCCACATCGCTCGTACGCTCCATGTGGGATCGATGCCACAACGCGGATCCCCGCACGGCCGACGCGCGTGGCCCGTTGTGACGCATCCGCAACAGCCTTCGAGCGACATTCTGCCCTCGCGTAAGACCGGAGGACCACACTCGCTCCCAACGACCCCTGTCGGCAGGGTCGCGAGACGTGCCTAGCTCGGCGAGGCCGGCTTCGCCTGACGAAACCTGGATCCCGCCACGTGCTTCGGGGCATGCTGACGCGTGCCCCCCTGGAGGAGGACCCATGCTCTCGCGTCGATCTACCGCCACCGTTGCCCTGGTCGTGCTCTCCCTGGTGATGGCTGCCTGCGGCGGCGACTCGGGCACGACCCCGAGCGCGTCCACCCCCGGAGCGACCGACGACGGGGCCGCCAGCCCGACGACGCCCGCATCCGTCCCGCCCGTGACGATCGAGGGCGACCTCAACGTCTTCGGGTTCGCCTACGAGACCGGCGACGAGATCGCCAAGGAACGGCTCGACTACTTCCGCGACAACCATCCCGACGTCACCGTCACGGTGAGTGAAAGCGGCTTCGACGACCAGCAGTTCCTGGCCGCTCTCAACAGCAGCTCGCCGCCTGATGCGGTCAACCTGCCGCGCATCCGGATCGGCACGTATATCGCCCGCGGCGTGCTCGAGCCGCTCGACGAGTGCGTCGCCCAGACCGGCGCGGACATGGGCGTCTTCTACGACGCCGCCGTCCAGCAGGTCACGATGGACGGCCAGATCTACGCGTTCCCCGAGTTCCTCAACACACGCGCATGGATCCTCAACAATGCGGCCTTCGAGGACGCCGGGATCAGTGCCGACGACTTCGACCCGTCGGACTGGGATGCGATCGCAGCGGCGAACGAGGAGTTGATCGTCGGCAGCGGCACGGACCTGAGCCGGATCGGCATCGACCCCAAGCTGCCCGAGTTCCTGCCGCTGTGGGCCCGGGCCAATGGCGTGGACCTCCTCAGCGAGGACGGCATGACCTCGAACCTCGACGACCCGGCGGTGGCCGAGGCGGTCGAGTTCGGAATCGGCCTGATTGACGCGCACGGCGGCTACGCCCCGTTCAAGTCGTTCCGCGACACGTGGGACTTCTTCGGCGCGAACAACCAGGTCGCGGCCGACCAGGTCGGCGGCTGGCCGATGGAGCAGTGGTACTACAACGTCCTCGCGAGCAACTCCCCGGACGTCGACATCACCGTCAAGCCGTTCATGACCCGCGAGGGCGAGGAGATCGCCTATTCCGACGGCAACTCATGGGCGATCGTGGCCGGCACCGACAATTTCGCGGCGGCGTGCCAGCTCGCCTTCGAGGCGACCAGCGCTCCTGCCTGGGAGCGGGCCGCCCGAGAGCGCGCCGACCTCCGCGAGGAAGCCGGCACCCCGAACACCGGCACCTTCACGGCCAACCGCGAGGCGGACGAGATCATCTTCGGTGAGATCGTGAACCTCGAGGACATGCCGGTCTTCCAGGCGGCGGTCGAGGAGGTCGTCCGCCTTCAGGAGAGTGCCTTCGCCCTGCCGGCATCGCCGGCCGGCTCGGAGTTCATTACCGCCATGGAGGCCGGCGTCAACGAGGCGCTCACAGGGGCCGCTCCGGCAGACGCGCTGGCGAACGCCGACCAGGACGCCCAGAACGCCATCGACGACGCCGCCAACTAGCCCCGCCATTCGAGGAGCCGGAGCCTCCCGATGACTGCCCAGGCCGACCATCTGCCCGGCAAGGGCCGGTGGTCGGCCTTGCAGCGGCGGGAGCTGGGATGGGCGCTCCTGTTCCTCGCGCCGTGGATCTTCGGGTTCATCGTGTTCACGGCCGGGCCGATGCTCTGGTCGTTCTACCTGTCGTTCACGAATTACGACCCGCTCGTCGAATCCGTCGACTTCCTCGGGCTACGCAACTACGAACGCGTCCTCGACGATCGACGCGTCCACCAGAGCCTGATCAACACGGTCTTCGTAGCCGTGCTGTACGTCCCGGGCACGATCGTCGTGGGCCTGTTCCTGGCCAGCCTGCTCAATCGTGTCGGCCGGGCCGCGGGCTTCTTCCGGACCGCCTTCTACCTCCCGAACATGACCCCGGCCGTCGCGGTCGGGGCGTTGTTCCTGCTGCTCCTCAACGGCCAGCAGGGGCTGATCAACCAGTCCCTGCGCGGGGTCGGCCTGCCGGCCCCGTTCTGGCTCGAGGAGGGCCCGTGGGTCAAGCCGGGCATCGTGTTGATGCTGCTGTGGAGCATCGGCGGCACGGTCGTCATCTACTTCGCGGCCCTGCGCAACGTGCCGGTCGAGCAGTACGAGGCTTCGCGGCTGGACGGCGCGACGGCGTGGCAGCAGTTCCTGCACATCACGATCCCGCACATCAGTGGCGCGATCTTCTTCACGCTGATCATCAACACGATCTACGCGCTCCAGCTGTTCACCGAGATCTACGCGATGTTCTTCGGTCAACAGCAGGCGCAGTCAGCCGCCGCCCAGTCGGAGGCGCTGTTCTACGTCGTGTACCTGTTCCAGCAGGCGTTCCAGAACTTCAACATGGGCTACGCCTCGGCGATGGCCTGGCTATTGTTCGTCGTGATCGTCGCGATCACGATCATCCAGGTCCGGGTCAGCCGCCGGTTCGTCTACTACGAGGGCGAGTAGATGGCGACCGACCAAACCGCGCAGACCGGGGCCGCGCGGAGCACGCCACGGCGCGGCGCCGCCGCCGTCGCGCTGGGCCAGGTCCCGCTCCGGACGCTCGTATCGCGCGCGGTCTACGTCGCGCTGCTGATCGGGTTCACGATCCTGTTCGTCTACCCGTTCGTCTGGCTGATCTCAGCCTCGCTCAAGCCCGGCGCCGAGGTCTTCAGCCGGGACATCATCCCGGACCCCATCGTGTTCGAGAACTACCCACGCCTGTTCGAGCTCGTGCCACGCTTCCCGCAATGGGCCTACAACAGCGTCGTCGTGTCCCTGCTCGCGGCGTCGACCGTGACGGTCAGCTCGGCACTGGTGGCGTTCGCGTTCGCGTACTTCCGGTTCCCGGGCCGAAACGTCCTGTTCGGGGTGCTCCTCGCGTCGATGATGCTGCCGGGCGTCGTGACGATGATCCCCACGTTCCTGATCTGGGATGCGCTCGGCTTCTACGACACGCTGACACCGCTGTGGGCCGGCAACCTGTTCGCCTCGCCCTTCTACGTGTTCCTGCTCCGGCAGTTCTTCCTGGGCCTGCCACGCGAGTTGTTCGAAGCTGCACGGGTGGACGGGGCGAGCTACCTTCGGATGTGGTGGACCATCGCGATGCCGCTGACGCGGCCGGCCCTGATCGTGGTTTTCGTCTTCGAGTTGAAGGCGGCCTGGACCGACCTGTTCAAGCCGCTCATCTTCCTGCGCGACCAGGGCCTGTTCACGCTGTCGCGCGGGCTCAAGGCCGTGATCGACAATCCGGCCATCGGCGGCGCCAAGGAGTGGGAGCTGCTGGCCGCGGCCGGCGTCATCACCACGATCCCGATGATCATCGTGTTTTTCCTCGGCCAGCGCTACTTCATCGAGGGAATCGCGACGACCGGCTCGAAGGGCTGATGTCCGCGCACCCCCGCTGGCCGGCCGATCGGCTCCCCGGCGTGTCGGAGCGGCCATGACGCCTGGATCGAACGCCGACCGAGGTCCGGCGCTCCGGCCACCCCACGACGACCTCGTGCTCGGTCTCGACGTGGGCGGCACGAAGCTGGCTGCCGGAGTCGTGGCGGGCGACGGTCGGGTCCTCGCGATGCGCGTCGCGCCGTCGGGCGTCGAGGACGGGCCGCGCGCGATGATCCTGCGCCACCTCGAGCTGGGACGAGAAGCGGTCGCGGCCTCCGGCACGGCGTGGTCCGACGTCCGCGCCGTCGGGATCGCCTGCGGAGGGCCGCTCGATCCGTTTGCCGGGATCATCCAGTCGCCACCCGGCCTGCCGGGCTGGGACGACGTGCCGATCGTCGCGATGGTCGAAACCTCGCTCGACCGGCCGGCCGTCGTCGACAACGACGCGACCGCCTGCGCGCTCGCCGAGGACTGGTACGGGGCGGGGTGGGCGCGCGGAGCGCGCCACCTGGTGTACCTGACGATCTCGACCGGGATCGGTGGCGGGCTCGTCCTCGACGGGCGGTTGTACCGCGGAGCCGCGGGCAACGCCGGCGAGCTCGGTCACTTGACGGTCGACTACCTCGGACGCCAGTGCGGCTGCGGGCGGCGCGGGTGCCTGGAGGCGTACGCCTCGGGGACGAACATCGCGGCGCGCGCCCGCGAGCGACTCGCGGCCGGACGGGCCTCGTCGCTGGCTGACGTGCCGGTCGTCACGGCCCAGCACGTCGCCGAGGCCGCGGCCGCCGACGACGAGCTCGCCGGCGAGGTATGGGACGAGACGACCGCGATCCTCGGGTCGGCGATCGCCAACATCCTCGACGTGTTCAATCCGGAGCTCGTGGTCCTCGGCGGCGGCGTCACCAGGGCCGGCGACCAGCTGCTGGTCCCGGTCCGCGAAGCGGCGCTGCGCCAGGCCATGCCTCCGGCCCGCGGCGCGGCCGAGATCGTGCTGGCGGGCCTCGGCGACGAGCTGGGCGTGGTCAGCGCCGCGACGGTCGCGTTCGAGCGCCTGCCGCGGGATCGCGGTCAGCCGGCCGTGGCGGCCGGGACCGAGACGGCGTCCGATGGCTGATGCCGTCGATCGCGGGCTCGAGGAGCACCGCGCGGTCGTGGCCGGGATCGAGGGCCTGCTCCCCGTGGCGCGCGCGGTGACCGAACGGTTGTGCTCTGCCTTCGCTGCCGGCGGGCGCCTGTACACGTTCGGGAATGGCGGCTCGGCAGCCGACGCCCAGCATCTCGCCGCCGAGCTCATCGGGCGCTACCAGCGCGCCCGCCGGCCGCTGCCCGCGGTGGCACTGAATACGGATCCCTCGGTCCTGACCTGCATCGCGAACGACTACGCCTACGAGGACGTGTTCGCCCGGCAGGTCGAGGCCCTTGCCGGTCCGGGTGACGTGGTCGCGGGGTTCTCGACCGGCGGGACGTCCGAAAACGTCGTTCGCGGGCTCGCGGCGGCCCGTCGAGCGGGCGCCACGACCGTGCTGTTCAGCGGTCGAGACGGCGGGCCGGCAGCGGACCACGCCGACCTGGCGCTGATCGTGCCGTCCGAGACCACGGCCCGGATCCAGGAGATGCACCTGCTGCTCCTTCACGTCGTCAGCGACGGCGTCGACGCGTGGGCCGCCGGGGCCGGAGACGACGGAGGACGATCCTGAGCGAGACGAGGGACGGAGGCTGATGGCCCGATCGAAGCCAAGACAAGATAGCGAATCGGAGCGCGTGCTTCACCTCATCGGCAACTCGCACATCGACCCGGTCTGGCTGTGGCAATGGCCCGAGGGCTACCAGGAGGTCCGGGCGACCTTCCGCTCTGCGCTCGACCGGATGAACGAGTATCCCGAGTTCATCTTCACGTGCGACTCGGCGGCCTACTACGAGTGGATCGAGGAGATCGACGCGGAGATGTTCGCCGAGATCCAGGCCCGCGTCGCCGAGGGCCGCTGGGAGCTGGTCGGCGGCTGGTGGATCGAGCCCGACTGCAACCTCCCGGGTGGCGAGTCGTTCGTCCGCCAGGCGCTCATCGGGCAGCGCCACTTCCTGGCGAAGTTCGGCCGGATCGCGACGGTCGGCTACAACGTGGACCCGTTCGGGCACCATGCGATGCTCCCCCAGATCCTCGCCCGCAGCGGCATGGACAGCTACGTCTTCATGCGACCCGGCCCGCACGAGATGCCCCTCCCCGGGCCGATCTTCTGGTGGGAGTCACCGGACGGATCGCGGGTGCTCACGTTCCGCCTCCCCCACGAATACTGCGCCCCGCGCGAGGACCTCGGCTACCACCTCGACAAGTCGATCGCCCAGCTGCCCGACCGCTGGACCGAGATGATGGCGTTCTACGGCGTCGGCAACCACGGTGGCGGCCCCACGCGCGAGAACCTGGACAGCATCCGCCGGCTCGACGGGGCCGGCATGATGCCGCGGCTCCGGCACAGCACGCCGGCGCGGTTCTTCGAGAACGTGCGGGCATCGCGGTCCGACCTGCCGGTCGTGGCCGAGGAGCTCCAGCATCATGCCGTCGGCTGCTACGCGGCGCATTCCGGGATCAAGCGCTGGAACCGGCGCGCCGAGAACCTGCTGGCCCCGGCCGAGGCGTGGGCCGCGGTCGCCGAGCGGGTCGTCGGCCAGGCCTACCCGGCCGAGGAGCTGGCGAAGGCCTGGAAGCAGGTCCTCTTCAACCAGTTCCACGACACGCTCGGTGGCACGGCGATCGAGCCGGCGTACGACGACGCCCGCGACCAGCTCGGGGAAGCGGCCTCGATCGCGGCTCGTGCTCACAACGTCGCGATCCAGTCGCTGAGCCGCCGGGTCAACCTTCCGGTCGAGGCCGGGACCCATCCGATCATGGTCTTCAATCCCCACGCGTGGGCGGTCGACACGGTCGTCGAGGTCGAGTTCGGCGGTCTCAAGCCCACCGACGGACTCGTCGACGAGGATGGCGCTCCCGTTCCGTTCCAGGCCACCCAGTCGTACGCGACGGTCTCGGCCTGGCGCAGCCGGCTGGCGGTTGCCGCCGAGGTGCCGCCGCTCGGCTACCGGACCTACCGGGTCGTCCCGGATACCTCGTGCGTGGCGGCCGGCACGGTCCGCGCCGGCGACACCTTCCTCGAGAACGAGCGCGTCCGGCTCGAGCTCGACCCGGCGTCCGGACGGATTGCGTCACTCGTTCTGCGCGAGGACGGCCGCGACGTCGCGGACCTGGCCGACTCGTCCCGACCGCGCGCGGTCGTCGTCGACGACACCTCGGACACGTGGGGTCATCGCCGGCTCGCCTATCGCGACGAGATCGGGTCCTTCGAGACGACCCGGGTCACGCTCGTCGAGTCGGGGCCGGTCCGGGCGATCCTGCGCGTCGAGAGCCGCTTCGGGCGCTCGGAGCTGGTCGAGGATTTCGTGCTGGCGAACGGGAGCCGGAGCATCGAGATCCGGGTCATTCTCGACTGGCGCGAGGGGGCCCGGCTGCTGAAGCTGCGCTTCCCGACCCGCCTGTCGGACGCGGCGGCGGCCACCTACGAGATCCCGTACGGCGCGGTCGACCGACCCCCAAACGGCGAGGAGGAACCGGGCCAGCGCTGGGTCGACGCGAGCGGTCCGCTCGACGGCGGGGAGCTGTTCGGCCTGGCCGTGCTCAACGACGGGAAGTACAGCTTCGACGTCGCGGGGGGCGAGATCGGCGTGACGGCGGTCCGCAGTCCGATCTATGCGCATCACGAGCCGGCCGCCCCGAAGCCCGACACGCGCTATGCCTACCAGGACCAGGGCATCCAGCGCTTCGCGCTCGCGCTCCTCCCCCACCGCGGCTCGTGGGCAGACGCGGGTGCGACGCGCGAAGCGCTCGTGCTCAACCAGCGGCCCACCGTTCTCCTCGAGTCGTTCCACGAGGGCCCGCTGGCCCAGCATGGGTCGTATCTCGCGGTCGAGCCCGAGCACGTCGTCGCGGGCGCCGTCAAGCTCGCCGAGGACGGCGACGATCTCGTCGTGCGCGTGGTCGAGACGGCCGGACGCGGCGGACCGGCACGCATCGTGTTACCGGCCTGGGGCCGGGAGCACGCGTTCGAGATCGGTCCATTCGAGATCCGGACGTTCCTCATTCCGCGCGATCCGTCAGGTGCGGTCATCGAGACCGACCTGCTCGAGCGGCCCCTCGAGGGCGTCGGTTCGCCCACTCCGGGGGGATCGTGAACGGCCGGTCCTTGTCGCTCGACGGCGTCGACTGGGAGGTCAAGGGCTACCTCGGCCTCGACGGCGCCGAAGTCGCCGCCAGGAAGGCCTGGGACGAGACCACGGGCTGGCTCCCGGCGACCGTCCCCGGCAGCGTCACGCACGACCTGTGGCGGGCCGGCGAGATTCCGGATCCGTATGTCGAGCGGAACAGCCTCGCGATCGAATGGGTCCCGGAGCGGGCGTGGCTGTACCGTCGGCGGTTCACGGCCGATGACGCGCTGGCCGATCCCCTGGTGCGGGCCTGGCTCCGCTTCGCGGGTGTGGACCACGGCGCCCAGGTCCACCTCGACGGCGAGCCGCTCAGGCGCCACGAGGGAATGTTCGTCCCGTTCGAGATCGACCTGACCCGACGCCTGCGTCCGGGCGCGAACCATGCCCTGGCCGTCATCGTGGAGCCGGCTCCCGACACCGAACCGCAGACCGGCCGGACCAGCCGCGTGCGGGTGCACAAGAGCCGCATGACGTACGGCTGGGATTTCTGCCCGCGCATGGTCCACCAGGGGATCTGGCAAGCGGTCACGATCGAGCTCGCCGGGACCGTCAGGATCCGGGACCTGTGGGCGAGGCCGGAGCTGCCGGAGGACGGCCGCCGGGTCCGCGTGGCGATCGAGGTCGAGCTCGATCTCGCGGCGGGCGGACCGGTGGACCTCGTCGCGGAATTGGCGGGGTTGCCCGGTGGGCCAACGGCAGCGGCCACGGTGGAGGTGGCGGCCGGTCGCTCGCTCGCGACGCTCGCGCTCGACGTCGACGACCCGCCCCTGTGGTGGCCGAACGGCCACGGGCCGGCGCCGGTCGGACGGGTCGTCGTGCGGGCCCGGACCGCCGACGGCAGTCTCGACCGCCGGGAGGTCCCCATTGGCTTCCGCCGCGTCGAGCTCGCCGAGAACGACGGCGCGCCGGACAGCGCCGGCCCGTACACCTTCGTCGTCAACGGCCGGCGGATCTACGCGAAGGGCTGGAACTGGGTCCCCCACGACGTGTTCCACGGCGTGTCGCGACCCGACCGGATCGAGCACCTCGTGCGGCTTCTCGCGGATGCGGGCGTCAACCTCGTGCGGGTGTGGGGCGGCGGCCTGATCGAGACGCCGGCGTTCTACGACGCGTGCGACCGGCGCGGGATCATGGTCTGGCAGGAGTTCATCCAGTCGAGCTCGGGCATCGAGGACACGCCGTCGAGCGATCCGGGGTTCGTCGAGCTCATGCGGGCCGAGGCCGAGGCGATCGTTCCACTTCGGCGGAACCATCCGTCGCTCGTCCTATGGTGCGGCGGCAACGAGCTCCGCGACGAGCGCGGCACGATCGACGACGACGCCCCGGTCGTGGGCGCGCTGCACGACGTCGTGCGGCGTCTCGATCCCGACCGGGCGTGGCTGCCCACGTCGCCGACCGGCCCGCAGTCGCACAACCGCCTCGAGTCGATCGCGTCCGACCCCGACGGCCTGCACGATGTCCACGGCCCGTGGGAGCACCAGGGTCTGACCGGCCAGCACGAGCTGTACGACCGCGGGACGTCGCTGCTCAACAGCGAGTTCGGCGTCGAGGGGATGACGAACCGGCGATCGCACGAGGCGCTGCTGTCCGCCGCCCACCGCTGGCCCGCCGATCGGTCCAACCCGATCTACCGGCACCTCGGCGAGTGGTGGATCAATGAACCCCTCGTGCAGGCCGCATTCGGCGGGCGCCTCACCGATCTCGAGACGCTCCGGCGGGCCAGCCAGCATCTCCAGGCGGACGGGTTGCGCTACGCGATCGAGGCCAACCGGCGACGGGCGTACCGCAACAGCGGCTCGATCCCGTGGCAGTTCAACGAGCCGTACCCGTTCGCCTGGTCGACCTGCGCGGTCGACCATCGCGGCGATCCCAAGCCGGCCTACTTCGCCGTCCGCCGGGCATACGCGCCGATCCTCGTCGGGGCAGCATTCGCCGGGGCGGTGCTCGACGGGAAGGCGGCCTTCACGGCGTCGATCTGGGCCTGGAGCGAACGGGCGCCGCTGGCCGACGCCCGGGTCAGCGCAACGCTCGTCGGCGCCGACGGGACATGCCTCGCCGAGGCGACCTGGCCAGCAGACCTCTCGACGCTCGAGCCCGTCCGTCTCGGGGTCTTCGAGGCCCCG